>Ga0247821_10001867_pt1 | contig 11771 bp, 10 predicted proteins | sample 13C_Glycerol_Day_FD_192481 | JGI IMG/M metagenome (GOLD analysis project Ga0247821, IMG submission 192481) | Soil microbial communities from agricultural site in Penn Yan, New York, United States - 13C_Glycerol_Day14 | ecosystem: Environmental > Terrestrial > Soil > Agricultural land | place... | reverse complement strand
CCAGCGTGACGTGGCCAGCTACATCGACGCCGACATCCCCCCCGCGGTGCTCCAGACCATGGACCTGAGACAGAGGGTCATGGACGGCTGTCGCGGCCCGGCCCAGCGATGGCTCGCCTCGCGGGCCCTGAGGGGGAGGTCGCCGGCCGAGATCGCCGGCCTGATCCGCGCCAACATGCCCAAGGACGCGCGGGCCCAGCAGGAGAAGGTCCTCTGGGCCGAAGGGCTGGCCTTCATCGCCCCGGTCCACTTCTGCAACTTCCCGGCCATCCTCCGGGGGTGGATCGAGCGGGTGTTCACCTACGGGTTCGCCTTCGGGCTGACGGAGGCGGCCTGGCACGGCGACGTCGACGGACGCCAGCCCCGGTTGCACCACCAGCGGGCGCTCATCATGATGTCGACCCTCTTCGACGAGAGGGCCTACGACGCCGGCATCCGTGACGCCATGGACAAGGTCATCGCCGACTGGGGCTTTCGCTACCCGGGCATCGCCGACGTGGAGAACGTCTACTTCTACAACGCGGCCTCGGCGCCGTCGGACACCATCCGGGGCTACCTGGACCGGGCCTACGACCTGGGCCGCCACTTCGAGCGGTCTGCGGCGGACGTCCGCGCGCCCGCCCCGCCACCGCCGGCATGACGGAGCCGGCATGACGGAGCTGGCCAACGCTGCGTCCCGGCGGTGCATCCCTGCGTTGCGTCACGTCGATGCGGCGGCCCCTATCGGTCGAGGGTCGCGACCCAGGCTGCAACGGCCTTGCCCGCGACCGAGGCCGAGTAGACGTCCTGGTGGTCCACCCCTGCGAGGATGCGCACCGTCGTCGGGTGACCTGCCTGCCGCAGCGCCTGCGCGAACTCCGTCGTGAAGGAGGTGGGCACCACCTCGTCGCCGTCGCCGTGCAGCAGCAGGACAGGGACGTCGCTGCGCAGACCGGCCCGCAGCACCGGGTTGCCGGCGTCCCACAGCCGTGGGTTGGTCTCGTACCCGGTTCCGAACAGAGGCTCCGCCAGATCGGCGGCCAGCCGCACGTCGTAGGGGCCGGCCAGCCCGACCAGGGCGTCTGGCTCGACGGGCGGGTCTGGACACCTGGGCGAGTAGTCCTGTGCTGCCAGCACGGCGAGCGCTGACAGGTGGGCCCCTGAGGAGTGCCCGAGCACGACCACCGGTCCCGCCTCGATGCCGTTCGCCTCAGCCGTGGCCACCCCGTCGGCGACCGCGCACAGGATGTTCTCGACAGGGGTGGGGTAGACGACACCGTCCTGGGCGGCGCGAATCTCGACGGGCATCGCCACGATGCCTGACGCGGCAAGCTCCTGCGCCAGCCCGCCCAGTCCCGAGGGGTTGGCAGTCCGCCAGGAGCCCCCCGGCACCATCACCACGACTGGTGCGCGGTCCCTGTCCTGGGGCAGGTGGGGGTAGGCGGCGAGCCCGGGGAGGTACTCGTGTGAGACGGGGCCGGCGCCGGAGAGCTGTGCCCCGGGGGACGGGGTGCCGTTGGTGCCGGGCCCGGCGACGCACGCGCAGAGAACCGCCACGGCCAGAGCCACACTCGCCACTGCGCGACGCCTGCGGCTGCATCCTGCCTCCTGCGTGGTCACCACCTCCCGTCGCCACCCCTGCGGTCGCCATGGCCTGTCCGACTCGTTCATCGTCCGGCTCCGACGTCGCAGAGGTCAGGGCCCTTCGGCCTCTGCCGTCTCCCCAGGAGGGCAGGGGAACTTCTCCAGTGGGGGACCTTTGCCCCTGAGCGAACGCGCGCAGCCGACGTTCACTGAGGGGTGGAGCCCCGCGGGTGGCGTTGCTGGCATGCGGTCACCGCGGGGGTCCTTGATCCAAGGAGGCGAGTGACATGATCCGCACGTACGTGGGGGACTGGCGGCTGGTGGCGGTGCGCGGGCTGATAGCCCTCGTCTTCGGCGTCGTCGCCCTGGTGTGGCCCGAGCTGACGCTCTGGGCGCTGGTGGTGCTGTGGGGCGCCTACGTCCTTGCTGATGGCGTCATCGCCCTCGTGGCAGCCTTCGCCGGCGCCGCTCCGCAGGGGCGCGGCTGGCTGGTGTTCCACGGGCTGGTGGGCATTGCCGTGGGCATCGTGACCCTCGTCTGGCCGGCGATCACCGGGCTGGCGCTGCTGTGGATGGTGGCGGCATGGGCACTGCTCATCGGTGTCATGGCGCTCGTCAACGCCGTGCGCATGCGCCGGGAGATCGAGCACGAGTGGGCGCTCGGTGCTGCGGGCCTGCTGGCGATCGCGCTGGCCGCGGTCCTCATCTTCCGGCCAGGCGCGGGCGCGCTCGCGGTCACCTGGGCCATTGGCTGGTTCGCCGTCGTGATGGGCGTGCTGCTGCTGGTCCTGGCGTGGGAGGTGCGGCGCGAGGCCCACGCGGCACCGCCACCGCAGGCTTCGGCCCGACCCGGGACGCCCCACCCGGCTACCTGAGGCCAAGACGTATGCCGGGTGCGCCCGTTTCGCGCCCGTTTGGCATCGCACGTTCGGTGCGTCTTTCCGCGTAGGGGTAAAGAGTCCGTCTAGAACAGCCCTAGGTTCGGTCTTGTCGATACCAGGTCCGGGCGTTGGCCCGGACTGGCAGGGGAGGTCCCTCGACACCTCGAACTGAAAGGGGCATCGCGTATGCGTGCTCTGGGCAAGTCCACGGCGGCCGGCTTCACGGCCGTCGCCCTCCTCGGCGCGGGAATGAGCGCCGCCTACGCAGATGGCATCCTCGTCGACGGCGACTCCGTCGTCACGCGCGGCGGGAGCAACGTCCTCGCCCTCGGCACCGTCTCGTGCAACGCGCGGGTCAGCAGCGACGTCCTGGTCGCCGCGATTCGCCGCGGCAACGGCGACAAGGCCGACCCGGTCTTCAAGAGCGGCTCGACCGTCGCGGTGAGCGTCAGCGAGGTGACCGGCGCGGGGCTGAGTGCGGCCATGGGGGGTGACAGCACCATCGTGGTGGACAGCGACTGGACGGCCCTCGGCAACAACGAGATCAGCTCGGACACCGCGGCCTCGTCGGTCCGGCTGACCTCGACGACGGCGGGAGCAGGCGCTGGCACGGTCACCTACCGGGCGACCGGAACCGCGACCGACAACGACACGATCTCGCGGACAGAGACGCTGAAGGTCTCCTGGACGACAGAGCCGTGCTCGACGAACGAAGCCCCGTCCGTGCCCGGCGCACCGGTCGCGACGGCGAGCCCGTCGCAGGGCGGCTTCACGCTCAGCTGGGCCGCCTCCACCGACAAGGAGGGCAACGCCGTCACCTACACGCTCGAGGGCAGGGACAGCGACGACGCAGGCTGGACGCAGGTCGCCAGCGGACTCCCGACCACGTCGCACGCCTTCGGCGCAGGCTCTCCGGCCGAGGGCACCTGGACCTACCGGGTCAGGGCCGTCGAGTCCAGCACCAGCCCGGCGCTCTCGAGCGGCTGGAGCGCGAGCTCGCTGCCGGTCGTCGTCGACCGCACGAAGCCCAACGCTCCGTCCGCCTCGGCCGACCGGCCCGCGGAGTACCAGCCCACCGGAGCGAGCGGCTGGTGGAAGGACACCGTGACGGTCACCTTCTCCGACAACGGCGACCCGTCCCTGCCCGACACCTCGGCCGGTAGCGGGGTCGCCGACTGGTCCGACACCGAGACGGTCAGCGTCACCGGGCCGTTCACGACAGCAGCCCGCACCGTGACCGACCGGGCGGGGAACGTCTCGGGCCAGACCACGTTCAGCGGCTCGGTCGACGCCGCGGCACCGACCGTGGGCCTCACCTGCCCCGCCTCGGTCGTGCTGGGCTCGACCACCTACGCCTCCTGGACGGCCAGTGACGTCGGCTCGGGTCTCGCGACGCCCGCCAGTGGCCAGGTTGCCCTCGACACCTCCTCGGTCGGCTCGCGCACCGCGACCGCCCCGGCTGGGACAGCCCTCGACAACGTGGGCCACGGTTCGGCTGCGGTCACGTGCAGCTACTCGGTCGTCTACGACTTCAGCGGCTTCTTCCAGCCGGTCGACATGGACCAGATGAACGTCGCCAAGGCGGGCAGCGCCATCCCGATCAAGTTCAGCCTGCACGGCTACCAGGGAATGGACATCATCGCCGCGGGCTTCCCGAAGTTCACCGTCAAGGCCGAGGCTCAGGGCGGGGACGCCATTGAGCAGACCGTCACGGCTGGCGGCAGCTCGCTGAGCTACGACCCGGTGGCGGACCAGTACGTCTACGTCTGGAAGACCGACAAGGCGTGGGCCGGCAAGAGCGGCACCTTCGCCCTGAAGCTGAACGACGGCTCCACGCACACCGCGAGTTTCTCCTTCAGGAAGTAGAGCTGGGGGTGGGAGAAACTGTGGGCCCGGTTTGGGGGAACCGGGCCCACAGCCCTGCCGGAGGCCGGGCGCCCCACCGGGCACACGGCACAACGGCTCACTGCACGAGGACGAGCCACCCCCACGCGGGCAGGTCCAGCGCGGTCCTCTCACCGATCTCCACCCGCTTGCCGGACGCGTAGTCGGTGTAGCTGCCCGGGTGGGGACCGTCAGTGCACGTGACGGTGCGAGGCTCGGGTGAGAGGTTGAAGACCGCGAACACCTTGTCCTGCTCGTTCTGGCGCACGAAGCTCAGGACCGAGCTGTGGGCGTTGTTGGGGACGTTGATCATCCGCGCGCCCCAGCGGCCGTTCCACAGCGCCGTGTTCGAGCGCTTGAGCGCGAACAGCCCGCGGTAGAACTCGCCCATCGGGTGCTCGCGCCAGGTGATGGGGTCCCTCTCGAAGAACTCCAGCCGGCGGTCGTTGCCGGCCTCCTGGCCGTTGTAGACCAGCGGCATGCCGTCGCTGACCACGGACAGCACGATCGCCGCCTCGAGCGCATCGCCGAACTGCTCGTACTCCGTTCCCTCCCAGGCGTTCTTGTCATGGTTGCTGACGAACAGCATGCGGATGCTGTCCTCGGGGTAGGCCTTGTCGTTCCAGGCGTAGTAGACCCGCAGCGCCTCGACGTCGGCCTTTCCGACCGCGATGTGGTGCATGGCCTCGTTCCAGCTCCACGCGTAGGTCATGTCGAACGCCCTGGTGTGCAGGTCGCGAGACTCCCACTCGGCGAGCATGAACACGGGCTTGATGACGTCGAGCTGGCGGCGCACCTGCTCCCAGAAGTCCGTCGGGACGAAACCCGCCACGTCGCAGCGGAACCCGTCGATGTCGGCCTCGCGCACCCAGTGCGCCATGGCGTCGGCCATGTACCGACGCAGGTCTGCGTTGTTGAAGTCCAGGTCGATGATGTCGACCCAGTCCCACCACGGGGTCGGGCAGAAGTCTCCCTTCCAGTCTCGCTCGTACCACTCGGGGTGCTGCTCGACGAGCACGTTGTCCCAGGCGGTGTGGTTGGCGACCCAGTCGAGGATGACGTGCATCCCGAGGTCGTGCGCCGCGTCGACGAAGTGGCGCAGGTCCTCCATCGTCCCGAACTCGGGGTTCACGCCGTAGTAGTCCTGCACGGCGTACGGGCTGCCGAGCGTCCCCTTGCGGTTCTTCTCGCCGATGGGGTTCACCGGCATGAGCCAGAGGATCACCGCGCCCAGGTCCCTCAGGCGGGGCAGGTGCGCCTCGGCTGCACGGAAGGTTCCCTCGTGCGTGAACTGGCGCGTGTTGATCTGGTAGATCGTGGCGTTCCGGGACCACTCCGGGTGCTCGATCTCCACCTGCGGCCGGGGCTCGTGTGGGTTGGATCCCTCGCTCACGCCGGTGCCCGTTCTGCCCTGGCGGGGATCTGGGCCTTATGGGGGTTCGGTCGCGTGTTCGCCATGAGTGCTCCCTGCTCGGTGCGTCGGACATGCCCGCCACGGAGCACGCCTTGGGTCAGTGGGTTACCGACGACAGTAGGTCTGGGGTGCGGAACCCGCACGGCGAGAGGGCTGTTCGTGCCGTCCAGCGAACAACCTCAGCGCACCGTGGAGTCCCAGCGCCACCGCCGGCCGCGGGTCTCTGGCGTGCGCCCGGTGGCCGCGAGCAGGTCCTGCCACGGGTCGTCGGTGCGCGCTGCTGCGGGGAAGAGGCGGTCCAGGGCCAGCCCGCACACCCGCGCGTCGGCGCGGTAGCCGACGCCGTGGGCGGAGAGGATGTCGAACGCGTGCGCCACGGCCTCGACGATGCCCATCGCGGCGAAACCCGTGGAGTCCGAGAGCCCGTGGGGGTGGAAGCCGCGGCGCTCCGGGGGAGCGGTGGCGGTGACCGCGACGAGCAGGCCGCCGACCGCGTCGACGCAGCTGACGATGCCGCGGGTGCCCGTGTCCGGGTCGGGCCAGAAGAGGATCTGCGGCGAGGCCTCCCGCCAGGCGGGCGGGTCGACGAGCTCGATGTAGGACCGCTGAGGCGGGTGCGCGCCCGACAGCTGCATCGCGTAGAAGCCGAAGTCGTCCAGGAGGTGGGCCACGGTGTCGCGGCAGGTCCACTCCAGGCCGGCGGCGGTCTCCTCCCAGGCTTCGTCGGGCAGCGCGGCGAAACGGGGAAGCAGGTCGTCGATCACCTGGCGCAGGTCTTCGGAGGTGGGTGCGGCCGTAACGGTCATGGTGACAAGCTATGCCGCGGCAGCACGGCTCTCCTTGCCGGGAGCGAGCGCGAGGTCGGTCATCGCCTTGATGATCAGCACCAGACCGGCGTCCATGAGCAGCAGCCACTCCGTGCTCATCGGCACGGAGTTGTCGGTGCCGAACCCCGGCGCGAAGGAGGTGCTCACCATCAGCAGGGCCGCTCCCGCGGCGAGGAAGACGCCGCTGGTGGGCCGGTGCACGCGGCAGCGGACGATCGAGATGCCGAAGAGCAGCAGCCCAGCACAGGCCAGCAGGAGCGAGCCCCAGAAGCCCATGCCCACGGCGGCCGCACCTCCCCAGCCGACCCAGCTCGCCGGGTGGGTGCCCTGCTCGAGCTGGTGGCCGACGACCCCCACGGTGATGAGCACGGTCGTGGCCAGCTGGAGGGTCACGTGCACCGCGCCCGGCATCGCGACGTCGCGGGCCAGGGCGTTCCAGAAGGCGAGGAGGAGCACCGCCCCCGCGGCGCCCCAGGCCCCCGCGTGGCGCTCCATCCAGCCGATGAGGCGCAGTGTCCCCTCCATACGCCGACGGTAGGGACCGCAGGGCCAGGAGACCTCCGCCAATCTGCGCTCGTCTGCTACGCCGATTGCCGCAGTGGAATATACCTACTGGGGGTATGCGTTGACGGGGCCATGAGCAGTCATGCACGCCACGACATGAGCGACATCCACGCCGGCCACGACGCCGGCGCCGCTGCGGGACTGTGGTCCCAGGCGATCAGCGCCACCCTCCACTGCCTCACCGGCTGTGCCATCGGCGAGGTCCTGGGCATGGTGCTGGGCACCTGGTGGGGATGGTCCAACGGCGCCACCATCGTCCTGGCGATCGTGCTGGCCTTCGTCTTCGGCTACTCCCTGACGATCGCTCCCGTGCTGCGAGCGGGCCTGCCGCTGGGGGCAGCCCTCGGCGTCGCGCTCGCCGCTGACACCGTCTCGATTGCCGTCATGGAGATCGTCGACAACCTAGGTGTGCTGCTCATCCCCGGCGCCATGGACGCCGGGCTGACCAGCTGGCTGTTCTGGGGAGCCCTCGCGGGGTCGCTGGCGATCGCCTTCGTCGTCACGGTGCCCGTCAACAGGGCGCTGATCGCCCGCGGCAAGGGTCACGCCGTGGTGCACGCCTACCACCACTGAGCGCAGCCGAGCGCTTCACCCGATAGAGGGACGGGGTTGTGGGAGTGTGGCCGCCGTGACTGCAGTGCTGTGGGGCCTGGTGGCCGGCTTCGCCGCCCTGGACTGGTATGCCGTGTGGCGCGGGGCGCGCCGCCTGGAGTGGCTCGCGAAGCCGCTCACCATGGTCGCGCTGATCGGGGCGGCCTGGTCGATGGGCGCTCCCGACACCGCCTCGGGCCGTTGGCTCCTCGCGGCCCTCGCCTTCGGCCTGCTCGGCGACATCGCCCTGCTCTCCGAGAGCGAACCGCGTTTCCTGGCAGGGCTGGCGGCGTTCCTCGTGGGGCACCTGGCCCTGGTGGCTGCCTTCCTGCCGGTGGGGCCGCAGAGCCTGGCGGCCGCGCTCCCGGCCGTGGGGCTGGTGCTCCTCCTCGTGGTCGTCGTGGGCCGGCCGGTGCTCGTGTCCAGTCGGCGTGAGGGTGGCGCGGGGCTGGGAGGCGCAGTCGCGGCATACATGCTCGCCATCGGCGCCATGGTCGTCACGGCGTGGGGGACCGAGCGTCCGCTCGTGGCGCTGGGGGCCTCGGTGTTCATGGTCAGTGACGCCGTCCTGGCGCACGTCCGGTTCGTGCGGCCGTGGGCGCCCTCGCGGATCGTCGTCATCACGACCTACCACGTCGGGCAGGCGCTCATCGTGCTCGGGCTGCTGGGGTAGCCGCGCGCCCCGTACCCTTCCCGGCACCCGCCCAGCCAGCGCCCCGGCTAGCCCGGCAGGGGCGTGAGCCCGTATCGGCTGGTGAGCCCCTCGAGCCAGTCGGGGCGACCGAGCTGCAGGCCGTAGCGCTCGGCCAGCGCGCCCACCTCGGCGGGATCGAGCGGTCCGGACGCCGTCATCTCCGTGAGGCTGTAGAAGAAGTGCTCGAAGCCGGCCGGCGTGATGATCTCGATCATGCGGGCGGGGACGGCGCCGGCATTCCACATCGTGTGCATCTCGCCGCGCGGCTTGGTGATGTAGCCGCCCGCACCCAGGACGACCTCGCGGTCACCAGAGCGGAAGCCGATCTCTCCCGCGGTCACGATCGAGAACTCGTCCTCCCGCGTGTGCAGGTGAGGGGGAACCAGGGCACCCACCGGGAAGGGGTGCTCGACCACGGAGACCTGGCCGCCGGTGTCGCGCCCCCAGAGTTTGAACTCCACGCCGATGCTGCCGAGGTTGCCCCCGCCGCCCTGCCCCGGCTCGACGACCGCCAGCGGCGGAGTCTCGTGAGCGAGCATGTCCATCACCTTCTTATTAGAAGTACAGGTATGTTTACTGAATATCCTCTGCGGAGAGAAGGGTGTCAACGGTTTGAGTGAACACAAGCGTTCAGGCAATGCGCGTGCCTACTCCATGGGCAGACGGGCGGACGACGTCGCGCAGACGCGGCAGCGCATCATCGAGGCGGCCGTGCGTCTGCACGGGTCGATCGGGCCCGCGCAGACGACCGTCTCCGCGCTCGCCGCCGAGGCCGGCGTGACCCGGCTGACCGTCTACAGGCACTTCCCGGAGGCGGACCTGCTGTTCGCGGAGTGCAGCCGCCACTGGGCCGCGGGCCAGCGGATGCCAGATCTCGACCTGTGGCGGAAGCACGCCGAGCCGCAGGAGCGGCTCCGGGTCGGGCTGTCCGACCTGTACCGCTTCTACGAGGAGGCCCAGTCGATGCTCGCCCTGGTCGTGCGGGACCGGGATGTCGTGCCCGAGGCGCAGCGCCGCCAGCGCGAGGAGACGGAGGCCGCCCGGCGCGACGTGCTCCTCGAGCCGTTTCGCGCCCGCGGCCGACGGCGTCACCGGCTCCAGGGCGTGCTCGGCCACGCCCTGGCCTTCGGGACGTGGAGCTCGCTCTGTGTCGACAACGGCCTCAGCAGGGCCGAGGCCGTCGAGGCCGTCGCCCAGATGGTTCTCGCGGTGGCCGACCGCACCGGAACCGCCTGACCGGCACGAGTGCCGGCGCTTCGCAACCGCCGCCCAGGGCGCCGCCGGACAGGCCCCGCACGCTGCGGTAGCCTGAGCCCATGGCACGGTCGCTGCTCCTTCGATAGCCGCGCTGACCCCGGACGGGTCACCGCGGCAGCCCCTCCTGCGCGAGGGGCTTCTTTGTGAACGGGCACTGGGTGAGCAGTCGCAGTTCGCGAAGGCAGCAACCGCAACCACGACGCGAGGGATGAGATGAACGAGACGCCGCACCGCTACACCGCCGAGCTGGCCGGGCAGATCGAGGTCGCCTGGCAGGACCGGTGGCAGCAGGAGGGGACCTTCCACGCCCCCAACCCCGCTGGCCCCTGGGCTGAGCCCGAGAAGGTCGCCGGCCGCGAGAAGCTCCTCGTCCTCGACATGTTCCCCTACCCGAGCGGCGCGGGCCTGCACGTCGGCCACCCGCTGGGCTACATCGCCACCGACGTCTACGCGCGGTTCAACCGGATGGCCGGCAAGAACGTCCTGCACTGCCTGGGCTACGACGCCTTCGGCCTGCCGGCCGAGCAGTATGCCGTGCAGACCGGCCAGCACCCGCGCAAGACCACCGAAGAGAACATGGTCAACATGAAGCGCCAGCTGCGGCGCCTCGGCCTGGGCCACGACGACCGGCGCACCATCGCCACGATCGACCCCGACTACTACCGCTGGACCCAGTGGATCTTCCTGCAGATCTACAACGCCTGGTACGACGCCGACGCCGAGCGGGAGGACGGCGGCCGCGGGAAGGCTCGGCCCATCGGCGAGCTCGTCGAGCAGTTCGCGAGTGGCGAGCGGCCGACGCCCAACGGGCGCGACTGGGCGGCCCTGAGCGCCAGCGAGCAGCGCGCCATCCTCGACCAGCACCGGCTGGCCTACACCTCCGAGGCGCCGGTGAACTGGTGCCCCGGCCTGGGCACGGTGCTCTCCAACGAGGAGGTCACCAACGAGGGTCGCTCCGAGCGGGGCAACTACCCGGTCTTCAAGCGCAGCCTGCGCCAGTGGATGATGCGGATCACCGCGTATGCCGACCGGCTGGCCGACGACCTCGACCGCGTGGACTGGCCCGAGAAGGTCAAGATCATGCAGCGCAACTGGATCGGCCGCAGCCAGGGCGCCCGGGTCAGCTTCCCCGTCGTCGGCCAGGACGCCTCCATCGAGGTCTTCACGACGCGCCCCGACACGCTCTTCGGCGCCACCTTCATGGTGCTCGCCCCGGAACACCCGCTGTTGGAGTCCATTGTCTCGCAAGGCGACTGGCCGGCTGCGGCGAAGCCGGCGTGGACGAACGGCGCGGCGAGCCCGAAGGAGGCCGTCGCGGCATACCAGCTGCAGGCCTCCCGCAAGAGCGAGGTCGAGCGCCAGACCGAGGGCAAGGACAAGACCGGTGTCTTCACCGGCGCCTTCGCGACCAACCCGGTCAACGGTGAGCAGGTGCCGGTCTTCGTCGCCGACTACGTGCTCATGGGCTACGGCACCGGCGCGATCATGGCGGTGCCGGCGCAGGACCACCGCGACTGGGAGTTCGCGACGAAGTTCGAGCTGCCCATCGTCCGCACGGTGCAGCCGGCCGAGGGCCACCCCGAGGACGAGGCCTACGTCGGCGAGGGCCCGGCCATCAACTCCGCCAACGACGAGATCTCGCTCAACGGCATGGGCGTCGCCGAGGCCAAGGCAGCCATCATCGAGTGGCTGCAGGCCAAGGGCTGCGGCGAGGGCACCATCAACTACAAGCTGCGCGACTGGCTGTTCTCGCGCCAGCGCTACTGGGGCGAGCCGTTCCCCGTCGTCTTCGACGAGGAGGGCAACGCCCACGGCCTGCCCGAGTCGATGCTGCCGGTCACGCTGCCCGACGTGCCGGACTACTCGCCGCGCACCTTCGAGCCGGACGACGCCGCGTCCAACCCCGAGCCGCCGCTCTCGCGCGTGCCGGAGTGGGTCGAGGTCGAGCTCGACCTCGGCGACGGGCGCGGCGTGCAGAAGTACCGCCGCGAGACCAACACCATGCCGAACTGGGCCGGCTCGTGCTGGTACTACCTGCGCTACCTGGACCCGGCGAACGCCGAGGCCCTCGTCGACCCGGAGAACGAGGCCTACTG
>Ga0247821_10001865_pt1 | contig 11779 bp, 26 predicted proteins | sample 13C_Glycerol_Day_FD_192481 | JGI IMG/M metagenome (GOLD analysis project Ga0247821, IMG submission 192481) | Soil microbial communities from agricultural site in Penn Yan, New York, United States - 13C_Glycerol_Day14 | ecosystem: Environmental > Terrestrial > Soil > Agricultural land | place... | reverse complement strand
GGGCACTAGGCCCCTTGATTAAAACGGTACGTCATTGTAAGCAGAGTCAGGTGGCGAATCATACACTACTTGAGGCATGTCGTCAAGCACCACCTGTTCCTGTTGAACGTTCATATATTCTTGTGGAACATGCTGAAGATCATCAGTGACTGTCCTTTCAGGAATTGCAGACCGACTAGATGCCTGTCGTGCAATCCAATCGTTGTAATCCATGACTTTACGTGTTACCACATCGTAGATGAACGATGTAATGCTACCAGTTTCACCACCACGACATTTCGGCATGTCAACGTATGTACGGTTTTTCTCAATAGAGTCTTCCGACATTTTGTCACGACCGATAACAATGTTCACAGCAGCGGACTGTACGTTTGTAGAACTACCAAAGGCATCATACTCTGTTGGCATTTTCCAACCATCGCTACCACCAGAAGGTTTCCGTGTGTGAAGTACGTTGATGATCGTCACACCAGATTTCACAATCCGTTTCTGGAACTTCATGTGCTCTTCCTGTGCCGACATGTCCATACCACGCAGAATGTCGGTAAGTACGTCAACCACAATGATCTTGCAACCGTGCTGGTGAATCAGGGTTTCAATCTGCTTCTCCAACATTTTAATGTCACCATCACGTTCATCCAGAATAGAGAACCGTGGGCGACCATCATCATGAGTCAACAGATCATCATACAGGGCCTTGATTTCAGGACGATCAAGATAGTTAAGGATATCCTCGCCATCGCCAATCCACATCAAGTTTTTCTCAAGGTGTAGACTCAACAGGTCAATTGTGTACTGACCGTCTGTCATTTCCAGAGATACAACACCCACCTTCTCAGGTGCGTTGAACATCCAGTAGTAAACCAGATCGTTGATGTGTGTTGTTTTACCTACCGATGTATCACCAATGATATTGATGATTCGACCTTGCAGGAAACCGCCCTTTGTTGCTCGTTCTACTTCATGCCAGTGTGGCGGAAGTTTGATACGTGGTCGCATAAGCTCTTCACGTACAGAATCCATCAAACCAGAAGACTCTTTGATACCGGACGCAATCAGTGGTCGGGCGTTGTAGAAGTCACGGCAGAACTGTTGATGTTTGCCATCATCCAACATCTTGTTTGGGTCTTTACCAGACCATACCGCAATCTTAACCTTTTCCTTTGGCAACACCTCAGCAATAGCTTGTGCCGCCTTCTTACCAGCCTCATCGTTGTCCATACCGATGATGATGTTTTCATACCGATCACAGAAGTCACGGTTCAGAGCAACCTGTTTAGCACAGGTGTTTTCACCACAAGTAGGAGACACAACGTGTACTTCAGCAACTTGAGGCTTACCGGCTCGGTTCTCTTCAAGCATCTGGTAAGCAGCTACCTTATCCTCTTCACCACCTACAATCAAGAGGTACTTGTTAAAGCCTTGATATCGTGCTTGACCTGATAGTTGGTTCTTGCTACCTGTGTGACCAACGTTACCATGGGTAAAGTCTTTCGGATGGTTACGGCATTTATAACCAGCCATCTTACCTTTGGTGTTCGTCTCAGGATAGTGACGACTCAGAACGTTTCCGTCCTTGTCCTTGCGTGTAACGTGTCCGAAGAAACGCAAGTATTCGTCTTTAATGTTTCGGTAACCCATGCCTTGGTAGGCGTGTACCTTTGTACCATTGTTCAATACGATGTGGGAAGCGGCAATAAATGCTTTCACTTCCTCATCACTCATTGAAGGAAGGCAGTCATTCTGCATCACTTCTACACCATCACTCAATTTTGCTTTCTCCTTCACATATTGTTCGTATGTCATACCCATAATACCCATCGTCAACTCTTTTACTTTCTTGAAGTCCTCTTTAATGTCAAGGTCTTCAGAGTAAGCAACAAAGTCGAGTGGGCTACCAGAAGCACCGCAACCATAACAGTAAAACGATGCTTGATGGTGATACAGCACAAGTGAAGGTGTCCGCTCCATGTGGAACGGACAGCAAATCTTTTCTTCACCTGAGTAGTCTTTAACGTAATGCTTTACTACCCTATCTAGCATTTATTCTCCTTAGACCAGTTCAAATTCAAGTTCAGTCAGGAACTGAGCATGACCCTCTTCATTCTCGAACAGATACAGACCGTCAGATTCTCGGTACTGACTGAAGTAGATCACTTCACCATCCTCGAAATTGTGTACCCACGATTTGATTGCTTTTGCTTTGTCGCCTACATTCAGGTTATGTTTCATCAGAGCATCCTCACAAAAATGATTTCATCAAAGTTCAGGTTTGTACCGAACAACGTATTAATATCTTCTACAAAGTGTTGTTGAATATGACCAATGTCTTCATAGTCAATGAAGAATTCAAACCACTCATCATCATCCTCTGTCAGTTGATATGGACTGTTGTCGTAACAGAACTGACGTTTCAACATTTTGTTCTTTTCAGCTACTTCAAGGAACGCCATACCGTCAGTGTTGAACGGTTGACCATTACAACCACCGCCTTTAACAACAGCTTTGTCACCATCTTCAAGCAGGATAGCGTGTGCAATCTCACCATCGTACTCAAGATGAACGAATGCTTTCACACCTTCGATTTCCGTTGTGAACTCATCAAGCTCATATCGATCAATATAAACTTCAGGTGTCATGTTGTACATGTCAACGAAATACTTACGACCTACTTCTTCTGAGGTTTCATCAATCAACCGACCAATTACTTTCATTCTTCTACCTCACGATGAGTGTTTGGAATAACCTCGAATTCACCAACGAACAGAGCACTCTTTTCGCCTTTGTCATCGATTACATAAACATCACTCTTGTCAGTGATAAGGTCATAATCCCAAGCTTCATATTCTTTACCGACAGTAAAATCATCAACTGCGGTAACACTCACAATAATTGCCTTATGTATCTTCATTAGACGCTCTCCTTTATGTTAACCATTGCTTGCAGTGCAGATTCAAAGGTCTTGTGATGCTCACCTTCACCCCAATACACTCGTGAGTAATTACAGTCTTCGACGTAACAAATCAAGAAGTCTACAGCTAATTCATGCTTCTGTAGTTTTTCAATTGCCCAGTTTGCAACACTCATTTTGCACAATCCTTAATCCTGAAGGGACAGATGTAAGAACTATGAATTTCAGTAGTGCGACGATCAACACCTTTTCCTGTATCAATTTTGAATTCATACTCACCAATGCAACAATCACAACCACTTTCATAATAGGTAAGGTCAAATTCAGCGTTGTACTCTTCCATGAGTGCTGCAAGTTTGCTCAGAAATTCTTCATGCTTGCTCATATACTTTAACCACCTTCATCAAATCATCTGTGTGTCGTTTAGCTGACTCCAATTGAGCAGCTACCCAAATCTTGAAAGCAAACCGTGCACGGTCACTGACATACTCACCATCAACCATTTTCAATCCATAACTGTTCCGACCTTCGCCACGCTTCATTTCGAAAGCGAATTCGTCTTTCCAGTAAGCTTCAAATCGTTCACGGGTAATCATTTCTCACCTCACATCGATACAGTGTACGTTCTAGGTGTTTCGAATTTCTCAATACAGTCACTATACTCCTTTACCGCAAAGGATGCAACTATTTTCATCTGCTCAATCACATCTTCACCTTGCCGTTGGTCGTATGCTCTGTCAAGACGATCTAGGATAGCTGGGAGAACCTTCTTATCTTGAACGTTCTTGGTGTAGAAGTCAATAGCCTTCTTCTTGTCCATGTCCATTTGACGCATCGTTGCTTGTGTAGACGCACTGTCAGAAATAATCAAGCAGGAATCGATAGCTTGTTGTCTGCGAATCTCTTCATACCTTGGACCTGCTGCAACATTCATGCCAACCAACAATGTCACTACACCAATCAATCCTACCAGTTTACGTTTCATCTGTCAATCTCCTTATCGTTAATTCAAAAGAAAACCCGCCGAAGCGGGTTATTCTCATTTGCTCACTTGGACGAAACCACGACCACGCTTGCGGCTTTTTGGCTGGTTCACTTTGATAGCCCAGTGTTTGGCAGATTGCTCAGTACCAACACCTTTAACAGAAGCTTGTTCATAATGTACTTTACCCATTCTTTATTACTCCTTTTCAGATTTCAGTTTTTCGATGAATTGCTCACGGCGTTCATCAGCAATTTTGTACTCTTCTTTCATGTGAGCATCACGCTCGGCAGAAGGTACAGGTTTACGCATCCGATCTTGAATCTCTCTTGAAGTTGTATGGAATTCAGGATTCGGAAGAGCCTTCACAGTACCTTTAGGCATGTAAGAAGGTTGAACTAGACTGTAGCCAATACCAACTGCTACAGAAATAAGAATCGCTTGTACCAGCTTCTTTTTCTTGTAACCGATGTACAGCGTTACAGCAACAATCAGTGGCAACAGGATGTTCAGCAAAACAATCATTTTAAATCCTCAACTTTATTCTTGAAACCAAGCAGGAATACTGCTAAGTGTGCTCTGAGTTGGCTTGTAGATGCATACACATCTACAAGCTTCTTCAGTTCATTTACTGACTCACGAAATTCGTGGTCTTTCACTTACGCATATCCATAATCATTGGAACCGACGAACCCATGACGGTTTGTGGCAGCTTACCATCCCACTTCTCAGCTTTCAGTTGTTCTACTTCCAGTTCTTTCATGCGAATAGTTTGAGGGGTGACAGCTTGAGCCTGAGCGTTGATCTTGATTGCTTCAGTCTCTGCTTTCTCTTTCTCAATCTGACGGTTCAGACGAGCCTCTTGCAGTTCACGTTCCATCTGGACCTTGCTCACAGCCAACTGAGCTTCTTCCTTCTGAATCTGTTCACGACGTTCAGCAGCAGCAACCTGTGCGTTAACAATGGTTGGTGGGAACTGAATGTTGGTCAGACCAGCGTAACGAACTTGGAACGGAGTACGTTCACCCATTACCTTTTGCAGCAGCACCTGAATATCAGAGTTGATCTTTTCGTTGTTCGATGCAATCTCCGAAATGGTGTACTGAGTCAGGTAAGCACGCACTTCAGCTTGCAACACCTGCTGACCATAAGTCTTGTAGATCGAATCAGCATTGATAACCGAATATTGATCGTTTACTGGCTGCTGTGGAAGCTTGTTGAACAAAGATTCAGCTTTCATCGGATCAACAGACAGAGTAGCACGAACATCAAGAGTCACTTCAAGTTTATCACTTGGAATGAAAATCTTCATTGGTTCGATGAAGCTCTTATCAGTAGCATCCAGTACAACCATGCGATCACAGTAGTTCACACAGAACGGTAGACGCAGTTTAGAGGTTGGAATCAGACCTTCTTGATAACCGTCTTTAGTCATGATCTTACCGACGAAGCCCGGCGGCACTTCAACCTTTTGACCGCAACCAACCATAAGAGCGGCAGCCAGAGCCAGTGCGGAAGCCTTTGCAAGGATACCGAATTTACGCATTTTGTTTCTCCTTTCGTTTAAAGTGTGCCCATTATACAGTAGGGCGATCAGTGTGTCAAGCGTTTTTGATTGCTTCTTCAAACATTTCTTTTGTTACGTTCGGGACAATATCACCAAAATATTCAGCACGGTCCTCTTCACGAACTTCAATCTTTGGATAGAAGTCAAATGCGATACCGGTCGTACCACGAACCTCACCATCGGGATCACAACTGAATGCTACCTCTTCTTCTGGCCAACCACTTTTACGAAACTGAGATACTACAGCAGACAACAGGGATTGTTCAAGCATTTTATTTCTCCTTAACAGTTTTGGGCAATATGCCATTTGCAGCATTCACATTCACCACAAGCCTCTTCCAACTCTTCATCATCCTCATAAGGATATTGAGAACCAACAGAGTTTACCTTGCCGTAGGATGGAACACGATATACAGTATCAGTTTGATCCTCAAGAACAATCAAGTATTTCTGAATGACATAAACCTCATCCTCGACAGACTGTTGCCTTTTGTAGTCATAACCATCCACCCGAACAAGTGCCAGTTTGCCGTCAACAGTCATCACCGTTGCGTCTATTCCATGGTACACACCACGGTCAACGACACGAACTTTATCACCTTTTACTAACTGACGGTAAGCCATTACTTACCACCCAGTTTCTTTGTAAGACTCATCAGATCACAGCAGATGAAGTATAGAATACCAATTGGCCAAGTGAAAGCAAATAACACTACAGCTTGACTGTCATCAGGAAGAACATTGCCACCTTCACGGTAGTGCTGTTTCATAGCTAGCAGAGCAAAGATATAACACACAACAAGACCAACAAGATACCCGATAATCCAACTCATTTATTTCTCCTTTTGTCTAGTTCTTTCTTTGAAATCATGACAGACGATACCTTCGTCTTACCAAATTTCTCATAAGCATACTCACATGCTTTAGTGAGGCTAGGGTGTCTCCCAAGCTTGCGAAGAAGTCTACCCTCTTCATCTTTCATTGTCAAGCGTGCAATGTACAAAAAGTTATTCATTTCATCCCCTTCGTGTTGACTAGATACAGAGTGTACCCATTTTCTTTAGGTAGTCAATAGCTTTTTACGATCACCGTTTGAGTCGCGTAGTGCCTTGTGGCAGCACATAATACCCTCACCGGTTTCTTCACGCAACGCCTGTACCATTTCTCTTGTAATTTCTACCACTCGCTTCTTAACTACTCGCTTTTCAACTGTGTACGACTGACCACTATATTCATTCTCAAACCCATTCGTTTCATTCAATCCTTTAGATATCTCGTTAGCATACTCTTCTGTATCAAAGATATCTACTATTTCTCTACTACCACCCTGTATGTCATACCACAATTCTTCTAACACTACAAATACTTCTTGACACATAGCTTCTCCTAATATGCTCAGATGGTGAAATTCAGGTAGACTTCCCCTTTAGGGAGAGACAAACGCTCTCCAAGGGTCTACCTGCGAATATGCTCAGACGGAGCCTCATTCCTGACATGCGGTCAGCACATACAATGGTATGCGAGGTAGGATAAAGGCGTCAACCCTTTTCTCCCGTGTGCGTTTTCTACCGTTGACGATAGCTTGCGGTGCTGCACAGAAGCCCGTAAGCTCCACTTCCACACCATGTTGGCCTGCCTCTTCTTGCCTTTAAACCTGAGCCGGTGAGTGCCTCGGACATTTCTCTCTCAGATCGAGTTGCCCACTATACAGATCGAAACGAATTTTGTCAAGAGGGGTTGACACGGAAAATGAACCTTGTAGAATGGCCACCATCAAAACGAGGATACAAAATGCTAAAGGTTCTGACACTTGACTTTGTAGAGGTTACACACAATGAAATTTGATCGTATTGACGCAGCACTACTCGGGTTCGCACTCGGTGGATTGCTCACCATAACCGTTCTGTATTTCGGAACTTTCGGACCACTGAAAGAAACGATTGACAGACACCAAACACTGGTGACAGAATGTGAAAAGAACATCCCGCGTAGCATTCGCTGCATTCTCACAGCACAACCGGAGACAAAGTAAATGGCTTGGAAATTGGAATTCGATGCACCAAAAGGTTTGCGTCAAATGCGTGGATTCGACTCAATCACCATCAGTCACCCTGAAAAGAACTTTTGGTGGTTTATTGGACCTGACCGTTGGGTAGACGTAAACAACGAAGAACGACCGGGTAAGGGTGAATATGAATACTCCTGCTAACACCACGATGTATGGCGTGGAGCACCAAAGACTGTGAAGGCGTTCTTGCGTTACCTTCGCAAGCGACCTGAACTGAAAGGTTGTGAGGTTTGGTTTGTCCATCGTGGCGTGTATTATTTTGGTAGTGAAGTCGTTCGACTCGATGTAAAAGCTGTGTGGGAGGATGAAGCATGATCGGTTTTCTGCGAGTCGTCTTCTTCATTGTAGGCTTGGTACTCACCATCGTTGGTTTTGCTAACGAGCTTGAAGCTGTAAAAGATATTGTGTGCGTTGTGATCGGTGTGATTCTCATGCTGATTACTGCTGCACCACTTGTCGGTGACGTATTGGATGGGCTTGACTAATGAGACACTTTAAATCTCCATCCATGAACAACCGTAACACTAGCGGGTTCGGTAATCCACTTGGTAACCAGAAGTTCACAGGTAAACCAACCCTACCTAAAAATATGAACAAACCTTTCTGGAAAAGGCTTGCATCATGGTTGAAAGGGGAGTAGAATGCTCACCATCGAAACGAACAAAGGATAATGAAATGAGCTTTGAAAAGACAATGGAGCAACTGCACGCTATCGAAATGTCGAAGCTGCACACTGCCATCAAGATCGCCGCCTATGCCGGTGCTGCAAAAACCTCGACGTTGGTGATGATCGCTGAAGAGTTGGTTGTTCCATCGCTCATGCTCACCTTCAACAAGGCTCTTGCCGTAGAAGCAAAAGAACGCTTCCCTTCGTGGGTTGAGTGTCGTACTACTCATAGTCTTGCATATCAGTACTTCGGTGCTCCTATGCAACACAAGCTGAAGCGTCCACTCGGTGCTTACAAGAACGTTGCAGGTACTGGTTCTGAAGTGGCTAAGTACTTCAAGATGAAAGACTTTACCTTCATCCCAAAAGGTGATCGTGAGTCTCAACGTATTAAAGCTGGTGGTGTTGGTGTTGCAATCAAGGAAACAGTAGCTCGCTTTGAGCAATCAGCAGACCGTCAAATTGACATGAAGCATGTGTCTTGCACTCCGTGTAGCACAATTCTGATGAATGACCAAGCTGCACTACGTGCATGGAAGTTCACTATCTTTGAAGCTGCTGCTAAGTTGTGGAAGCTACGTACAGACCTTCGCTCGGATGTGTTGGCTACTCACGACACGTACTTGAAACTGTATCAACTGAGCAACCCTGACCTGTCTCAGTTCGAAGTGATTTATCTTGACGAAAGTCAAGACACTAACGCTGTTGTACTTGACATTTTCCTGCAACAGAAAGACCGCTGCAAACTCATTGCTGTAGGTGATGGTTTCCAGAATATTTATTCGTGGCGTGGGGCAATGAATGCTATGCTTGAACTGGAATGGCCTGAAGCGTCTCTGTCAAAGTCTTTCCGTTTCGGTCAAGCTGTTGGTGACCTTGCTGACATGGTTTTGGCAGACAATGGTGCTATCCAAACCTCTGTGAAAGGATTTGAAAAGCTTAACACTCAGGTTATGGGTAAGTGGGATTTGGATGAAGAGTTTTGGGATAGCCCATATACCATGCTGTTCCGCACCAACGGTGCCTTGATCTTCCAAGCTGTAGACTTGATTGAGAAAGGTAAGAAAGTGAATCTGGAGATTGACGTTTCCGATTTCACTAAACTGTTGGAATCAGCCATCGAACTGAGTCGTGGTAACATGGCTAAGGTCAAGCATGAATCTCTGATTCAGTTTGAGAACTGGGAAGAGTGTGGTATTGAAGCAGAAGCTGTACAAGGTGAATTGCTCCGTGTGTACAACATGGTCAATAACGGTAGCGTGTACAAGGTGCTGGGGGTTCTCTCGACTCATCGGAACTATGAACACCCTGACGTTATCCTGACCACTGCTCACAAATCGAAAGGTCGTGAGTGGGATAATGTAGTGCTTGCGGATGACTTCCCTTCCCCTTATAATCAGAAAGGTGAATGGGTAGGTCTTCCAGACATGGAACGCAATCTGTTGTACGTTGCTCTGACCCGCGTCAAGAAACTGTTGGGTTACAACGAGACAGTTGCGGCAATGATTAAGCGTGTGAAAGACCGTATGAACAATGCAATCAAACGTGAGGTGACAGAACTTGAGCGTGAACTCAGTTACATCCTCAACGACTAAATATGAATGGTGGGTGTTGACAAGGGAGGGGTACAAGTGTATCCTTTCCGACACTTTAGAAAAGTCACATTACGTGGCAAAGAACGTAAGGAGTATCAAGAGTGACGAAGACTGGTTTGAGCTTCAGCGATTTGGAGTACCTACCAACAATAAAGTTTGACGTAGCGAACGTAGACGATTACAATATTGTCGGTACGTTCCATCCTGACGCAGCCTGTGACACAGAGTATTTCGGTTATCGTGAAACTACGTTTGATGTTGTCCGTTTGTTCTACAAAAACTCTTATGGCGAGTGGATTGAACGACAAAAAGAAGAAGTAGAATATTTCGCGAATCTTTGTGATTCTCGTATAACTTATATTGTACAAAACAAAATTGATGGTTTCTAAGGATAAAGATATGCGATTCCAAATTCCAATTGGTGACTGGTCTGATGACGGTCATGGTAAATGCAAATACTTTACCTGTGAGTCTAACGGTGATATTTATGATGTTCGTGATGCATATTGGTTGCTTTCAGAACTGTTGGGTTTCCCATTCCACGAAATCTGTTCTGACTACGAAGAAAGCAAACTGACAGACGATCAAGCACAAACGTTGTACGACAATGGTTTAATTGATGCTGATGATCTTGAGTACTACACAAGTGGTAATGGTATCGAACATGAACACTTTGTTGATATTCTGGTAGCAGGTCTTAACAAAGTACGTCCATTGCTTTATATTACCGTTCTGCACAATGTGAGAACACCAATGCTTGTAGGTAGTGATGACCGTGATCGTCGTCACATCGGTCAACTTGGGTATGGTTTGTTCTATTGATTTTGTTAAAAGCTTTACTGGTAACAACAACTCTTCTATACACTGGGATTGCAGGTGATACAAAGCCTGATCCTAAACCTAAACAAGAATGTATTACATTCGAATGCTTATCAAAAAGGACCGTGTAATGGATCATATCACCCGTCAATACAATCCTACTCAACATTTTGATGAAATGTTTGAACTACTAAAGTTGATTGCAGTATTTGGTAATGACGAATATTCAAAACAAGCGATGCAACTTGTACAACGAATTAACATGGAGAAACAAAAATGAACTGCCCCGGTTGCAACAAACAAATGATTGATGGTCAAGTGTTCAATGGTCTGCTGAAATGTCATTGGGATTGTCAAGACATTGTGAAAGCACAATCTGGTGCTCAGGAAGCCGGTATGGACCGTGCTATTCGTCGAATGGCTCAAGACGGTATCGTACCGGGTCATCCTCTGTATCAACGTATGGTCGCTGAATTGGTTGAGGCTCTGCGATGAAGATTACAGGTCATTGCTTCTGCGAATACGAAGACGGTATTTACTATGAAGACGAAGCATCCGCGATTGATGCAGCTTTGTCTCTATCACTTGAAGCACAAGAGCTTGTACCGGGAATTAAGCTTAGCTATTTCCGTGGGGATGTGGTAGACTTTGAATCTGCTGATTTCATCACCGAGCATCAGCTTGACAACTTCTTTGAAGAATTGAACTGTGCAGCTTGTGATGAAGCAGGTGAAGCCGCTGAAGACTTTGGATACCATTCAGCAGAAGCACGTAAAGAGCTACAAGACTTCATGAAAGCTTGGGCTAACAAACATATAACTTGTGCCTTCTACGGTGTTCGCAACATAGTTGAAATCAAGTTCACTGTAACCGAACAAATGTACAAAGAATTCATGGGGGAATAAAATGGGTGATGATACTTTGATGTACCGTGCATACTGTGTGAAGACAGGTGAACAGCTTGGTGGTTGCTATGACTTTGATGGTGTTGGGCAAATCTGTACTATTCTGTTCTTTGAGAAAGGCATTGTTCCAGCCAACATTCGATTTGAACGTGTAAAAGGAGAATAAAATGAAAGTAATTGAAAAAGCAATTATGAAAGAAACATTGAATCTTACTCAACTCAAGATGGGTAATGTATACCGCTGTATGAATGGTGACATGAATGG
>Ga0247821_10001863_pt1 | contig 11781 bp, 14 predicted proteins | sample 13C_Glycerol_Day_FD_192481 | JGI IMG/M metagenome (GOLD analysis project Ga0247821, IMG submission 192481) | Soil microbial communities from agricultural site in Penn Yan, New York, United States - 13C_Glycerol_Day14 | ecosystem: Environmental > Terrestrial > Soil > Agricultural land | place... | reverse complement strand
AGCCCGCTCCTACCGGAAATCCCGGTTGCGCACGTCCAACCCCTGCAACAGCCCGCTTCTACAGGAGGAATGTCTGTATGCGTTCGCTGCTGGCGGCAGGATCTTCCTGCATGAAGCAATGGCCACCCGGCACCTGTACCGCCGTGACCTGACGATTACCCTGCGCCCAACGCTGCACCGACTGCGGCACAAACGGATAGGTATCCTCGCCATACACCACCAGGCACGGCGTCTGCACCCGCGACAGCGACGCCCACATCCGCCGCGGAAACGAGCTGAAGATTTCAACTTCGCGACTCGGCCGGCACTTGAGCACCACACCCTCGCCACAATCGCCAAGGGCGTGTTCGATATAGGACTGCAGCGCAGGCTCGCTCCAGCCCTTGAAAATCCCCCTGCCCTCCAGCGACGCCCGCGCCGCCGTGCGATCCGGCCAGTGACTGCGCCGTGTCGCCGCCTTGCGCGCCAGGGCGTGACGCTCGTGCAAACCCACCAGCCTGGCAGCGCCCATCAGCCCCATCATCCGGCGGCTGAACAACACCGGGTCCAGCAGCACCGCCCGCTGGAACAACTGAGGTTTGAGCGCCAGGATCAGCCCCGTGAGCACGCCGCCAAAGCTGTGGCCAACGGCAAAGCGTGCAACCTCGCCATACTCGCCGCGCCCGGCCTCGAAGGCCTCGATGGCCAGCTCGGCCGTACGATTCCAGCCCACGAAGGGGCCGCCATGATCGCTGTCGCCATGGCCTTGCACATCGCACAACCAGAGGTCGAACTGTTCGGCCAGGCGCGCCAGCAAGGGCTGGTAGACCAGGCTGCAAAAGCCGTTGCCGTGGAGAAAGTGCAGCAGGGGTTTGCCGCTGGCGGGTGAGCGCCAGCCGCGCAAGGTAAAGCCGGCACTTGTGTCATGGGACCAGGGAATCAGCTGCATGTGCCCGCTTGCTCTTGTCAGGAAAAGCTCGATTCTACAAAGAGCAGCGGGTACAGGGATATCACCAGCAACGCGGCCATCAGGACATTGAACAGCATCAGCCAGCGCGGTTTCTGCAAAACGCTGCGCAAGGCGCTGCCGAACATCACCCACACGCAGACGCTGGGCAGGTTGACCAGGGCAAACACGGTGGCAATGACGATCACGTTGGTGACATAGCCCTGGGCGGGTGTGTAGGTGGTGATCGCCCCCACCGCCATCACCCAGGCCTTGGGATTGACCCACTGGAATGCCGCTGCGCCCCAGAAGCCCAAGGGCTTGCGACTTTCAGCGCTGCTGACCGACAACGGTCCGGAGGTGGCGATCTTCCACGCCAGGTACAGCAGGTACGCCGCCCCCACGTAGCGCAAAACGGTATAGATCGGCGGGTAGGCCTTGAACACCTCGCCCAGGCCAAAGCCCACCGCCAGCACCATGACCATGAAGCCCACGCTGATACCCAGGGCGTGGGGAATCGAGCGGCGTACGCCGAAGTTCACCCCGGAGGCCAACAGCATGGTGTTGTTGGGCCCCGGGGTGATCGAGGACACGAAGGCGAACAGCACGAAGGCGGTTATCAGGTCGAGTGAGCTGAGCATGGCAGGTATTCCAAGGGGATCAGGGCTGTATTGACACTAACGGAGCTCCGCCCTGCCCCCACCATACAGTTGGCGAAAATATCGCCACTACACTTGACTGTTCTGTTTACGCCAGCGCCTCGGCGATGAAGTCCAGGCGGTCCTGGCCGAAGAACATCTGCTCGCCGACAAAGCAGCTAGGCGCACCGAAAACGCCCCGGCGCACGGCTTCTTCGGTGGCCTCCTTCAGGGCTGCCTTGACCTGGGCATCGGTCGTCCAGGCCAGGAACTGCTCCGGATCAAAACCCGCTTCCTGCAGCACCGATGCCACCACTGCCGGGTCGGCCAGGTTGCGCTGCTGCACCCACAGGGCCTGGAACATGGCCGTGACGTAGGCATCAAAACGCTGCGGCTGGTGCAACTGCACCGCCACCGCGCCACGCATCAGATTGAGGGTGTTGATCGGAAAGCCCGGCGGGAACGCCAAGGTCACGCCGTAGCGCCGGGCAAAGCGCTGCATGTCGACAAACACATGGCGGGCCTTGGCCGGCACCATCGCCGGTGACGCATTGCCGGTGGCCTGGAACACCCCGCCCAGCAGCATCGGCCGGTACACCAGTTGCGCCCCGTGACGGGCACAGAGGGCCGGCAGTTGGGTCCAGGCCAGATAACTGGCAGGGCTGCCCAGGTCAAAGTAAAACTCAACGGTCTTGCTCATGGCTCAGCTTCCTTTTTTGTTGTTGTAGGGGACTTACCAGCGCTCCATCCACGGCCGCAGGTCCAGTTCAAAAGTCCAGGCGTCCCGCGGCTGGCTGTGCAGGTACCAGTAGCTGTCGGCGATGTGCGCAGGGTCGAGGATACCGTCCTGGTCCTTGAGCGCGTAACGCTCGGGAAAGGTGTCGCGAATGAACGCGGTATCAATGGCACCGTCCACCACCACGTGGGCGACATGGATGTTTCGGGGCCCCAGTTCACGCGCCATGCTCTGGGCCAGGGCCCGGATACCGTGCTTGGCGCCGGCAAAGGCGGCAAAGCCGGCGGCGCCGCGCAGGCCGGCGGTGGCGCCGGTGAACAGCACAGTGCCGCGCTCGCGGGTGACCATGCGGCGCACCACCGCCTGGCTGGTCAGGAAGCCCGCGAAGCAGGCCATTTCCCAGATCTTGAAGTACTTGCGCGCGGTTTCCTCAAGAATGCTGCACGGCACGTTGGCGCCGATATTGAACACAAAGGCTTCGATCGGGCCGATATTGCTCTCGATCTGCTCCACCAGCGCGATCACCTCCTCTTCCTTGCGCGCATCGGAGCCAAAACCATAGGCCTCGCCACCCTGGGCGCGGATCTCGTCCACCAACGGCTGCAGCTTGTCGGCGCTGCGCCGGGTTACGCAGGCGACATAACCCTCGCGGGCAAAACGCTTGGCAATCGCCCCGCCGGTCGCATCACCGGCCCCTACCACCAGCACTACTTTCTTGCCCTGAGTCATCCATCGCCTCCATTGGTAAACGATCATTTAGTTAACGAACGCTATGCTATGATCCAGGCTTCGTCAAGGTAGAAAACGGGACCCGCCAGCGTGCGCTACTCCACCACCCACAAAGAACAAACCCGGCAAAAACTGCTGGAAAGCAGCGGCGCCCTGGCCAAGCGCGGGGGCTTCAATGCCACCGGCGTTGCCGGCCTGATGAAAGCCATCGGCCTGACGGGCGGCGCGTTCTATAACCACTTTGCCTCCAAGGACGACCTGTTCACCGAAGTGGTACGCCGCGAGCTGTCCCACAGCCCCATGGCCCAGCAGCCGATGAACCGCGCGCGGCTCGAGCGTTGCCTGGACCAGTACCTGACCCTCGCCCATGTCCACAACCGCGAAGGCGGTTGCGCCATTCCGGCCCTGGGCGCCGAAATCGCCCAGGCGCCGTTGCCCGTGCGTGAAGAAGCCGAGCACTGGCTGAGTGCCCTGCAGCACGCCTGGGCCGAGACCCTCGAAGACCCGGCCCTGGCCTGGGCCCTGCTCAGCCAGTGCGTCGGTGCGCTGGTGATTGCGCGCATGCTGGCCAGCGAAAGCCGCCAGCAGGACGTGCTCAAGGCCTCCCGTGAGTTTCTTGCCGGGGCCCTGCATGAACACCCGTGATGCCTTTTTGCTTGGCCTCGCCCTGCTCTTGCCCGTGAATGCCCTGGCCGCCTGCCCCGCCGGGCAGTACGAAATCTGCCTGGGCACCTGCATCTGCTCGCCGTTCGACCCGGGCCAGGCCGGTACCGTGCTCGATGACCTCGGGCGCATGGCCAGCAGCTCCCTGGCCCTGGCCTTGCAGCAGGCGCGCAACACGGCTGCGGCGGGCGAGGTACTGCCGATCCCCTTGCACATCCGCGCCCAACTCGAAGCCTATTACGACTTTCAGGTCCTCGACGCCGCGCGCTACAAGGTCGGCGACCAGCAGGCCCTGGACAGCGCCAATGCCCTGCTGCAGAACCCGGACGTCAACGCCGTGACCCTGATCGACATCATCGTCTTTCGCAACGAGGCCGATGCCCAGGACAACGTCGCGCTCTGGGCCCACGAACTGCACCATGTCCAGCAATACCAGCAGTGGGGCGTCGAGGAATTCGCCCGGCGCTACAGCCGCGACTTCGACGCCGTGGAAGCGCCGGCCTACGAGGTGCAGTACAAGGTCAGCAAGGCCCTGCGCGAGCGCGCGTCCGGGCAGGCGCGCTGAACTACACTTAAAGGTCCCCCCACGGGAAATGGCCCGAGGTTGCCGATTGCTGTGACGACCCCGTTGACGTTGGACTTCTTGCAGGAGAACACGCAATGGACGAAGCCAAACTCAATGACTTCATGGGTAAGCTGGTCAACGACATGGGCGCCGCCGCCTTGCTGGCCAACCTGATCCTCGGCGATGAACTGGGCCTGTACCGGGCCATGGCCGACAGTCAATTCATCACCCCCGACGAACTCGCGCACAAGACCGGCTGCAATGCCCGCCTGCTGCGCGAATGGCTCAGCGCCCAGGCGGCGTCGGGCTACATGGAACACCAGGATGGCCGCTTTCGCCTGCCCGAGGAGCAGGCCATGGCCCTGGCCATCGAAGACTCGCCGGTGTATGTCGCCGGCGGCGCATCGGTCATCGCCGCCCTCTACCACGACAAGGACAAACTGGTCGCCGCCATGCGCGGTGACGGCGCCCTGCCCTGGGGCGATCACCACCCGTGCATGTTCAGCGGCACCGAACGCTTCTTTCGCCCCGGCTACCGTGCGCACCTGGTGGCGGAATGGTTGCCGACCCTGGCAGGCATAGTCGACAAACTCCAGGCCGGCGCCAAGGTCGCCGACATTGGCTGCGGCCACGGCGCCTCGACAGTGATCATGGCCCAGGCCTTCCCGGCGTCGCGGTTTCTCGGGTTCGACTACCACGCCCCGTCAATCACCGTGGCCACCCAGCGCGCTGCCGAAGGTGGGGTGGCAGAGCGCGCGCAGTTCTTCCAGGCCAGTGCCAAGGACTTTCCCGGCGATGACTATGACCTGATCTGCTATTTCGACTGCCTGCACGACATGGGCGACCCGGTGGGCGCTGCCCGCCGTGCCTTCGAGGCGCTCAAGCCCGGTGGCACCGTGATGCTGGTCGAACCCTTCGCCAACGACAGCCTCGATGAGAACAGCACCCCGGTCGGGAGGTTGTTCTACGCAGCGTCGACCTTTATCTGCACCCCCAACTCACTGTCCCAGGAGGTGGGGTTGGGGCTGGGTGCCCAGGCGGGGGAAGCACGGTTGCGGGCGGTGTTCCAGGAAGCCGGTTTCAGCCATTTCAGGCGGGCGACGGAAACCCCGTTCAACCTGATCCTTGAGGCGCGCAAATAGCGCGTCAGTCTTCGGCGTCGGGGAAATTGCGGCAACTCTTGCGTTCGGCCAGCTCCCTGTCACTGGGGCGCTGGTCGACGAATACGGCGTGGCCGTCCTTGTAGATTTCCAGGTAGCCCCAGTGCAGGTCCTGCTCACGTTGACCGGGCTTGGGCGGCTCGCGCCACCAGGGTTCTCGACTGATCAGTTGCATGGGCGGAGTCCGAGGCGATTATGTCCTCACTATAGACCGCTCGCGGGGCAAGCCCGATCCTACGGGTAGGAGCGGGCTTGCCCCGCGAGAGACCCCTCAGGCTTGCACTCATGTTGTTGCCTGAACCACGACCGCTGCGCCGCCGATCCCAGGCTGGCGCCAGCGGCTACGAAAGCGGGATCTCCCCCGCCTTCAGCATCCTGCGCATCAGGCATGCACCCAGCGTCGATGCAGCCCCCGCGCCAGTGCATCGAGCATGTAGCCCAGCACGCCAATCAACAGCACCATGGCCATCAACTCCGAATACGCCAGGCGGTCACGGGTGTCGAGAATGAAGTAGCCAAGCCCGGCACTGACCCCAAGCATTTCGCACGGCACCAGCACGATCCACAAAATGCCGATCGCCAGGCGCACGCCGGTCAATACATGCCCCAGCACCCCCGGGATGATCACTTTGCGCAGGGTTTCCCAGCGTGTAGCACTCAAGCTGCGACTCAGTTGCAGCCAGCGCGGATCGAGCTGGCGTACCCCGGCCGCGGTGTTGAGCAAGATCGGCCACAACGCGGCAAAGGCCAGCAGGAAGTAGATCGGCTGGTCACCCACGCCCATCAGCATCACCACCACCGGCATCCACGACAGCGGCGAGATCATCCGCAAGAACTGGAAGGCCGGTGTGGTCGCCGCCTCCAGATGACGGTAGCTGCCCACCAGCAACCCCAGCGGCACGCCGATCAGCAGCGCGAGCAACAAGCCGACAAGGATGCGCTTGAGGCTCACCCACGCATGTTCGTACACCTCATGCTGGCCCAGCAGCTCGATCAGGCTGCTCAGGGTGGCCTGTGGCGAGAAGCGTGCCGACAGGCCATCGGCCTCACCGAAGAGGTGAACACCCAGCCACCACAACAGCAACAAGCCGAGCAAGCCGGCGGCGCCCAGCGCGCCATGAACTACATGCTTGCCCATCAGATCGCGAACTCCTCACTGCGCTCGAAACTGTCCGGCAAGCCGAACGCCTTGAGCCCACCGACCGCCTCGATGCTCTTGCGGACAAAACGGTCATCGACCAGGTCACGCGCAGTCTGCTGCGGGTCCAGCCCGGCCAAAAAGCCCTTGTCGCCCTCGATCAGGGTGTTCTGCAGGCGACGCACCAGCTCCTCGGTGGAGCTGGGGAACGGGTAAGGCTGAAAATCGATGCGCTTCTCATCCCACTGCGCATGCTCGATCGCGCCGCTGGCGATATAGGCCGCACGGTCGTCGGCAGACGGCGCCAGCACTTTGCTCAGCACCTGCGGGGTGTGCGGCGTGTAACGGTTGGGGCCGGCCTTGGACAGCAGCGCCGCCGCCTCGGCACGGTGGTCGCGGGTCCAGAGCTGGGCCTTGACGATGGCGTTGACGACTTTCTGCGACCACTGCGGACGATTGTTCAAGTCATGCTCGTGCATGAACACCACGCAGCAGGCGTGGTTGCGCCAGATGTCCCCGGTAAAGCGCTGCACCCGACCCACCTTCAGGTCTTCGGCCAGGGCATTGAAGGGTTCAGCGACGATGTAGCCGGCAATGCGCTTGCTGGCCAACGCCGGCGGCATGTCGGACGGCGGCAGTACCAGCAGGTTCACCTCATTGGCCGCGAGCGGCGCCGTTGCCGGCCTGGACACCGGCTGCAAGCCATGGTCGCGGAACAACTGCTGCACCACCACGTTGTGGATCGAGTACCAGAACGGAATCGCCACGGTCTGCCCACCCAGTTGCTTGACCTCGCTGATGCCCGGCGCCACGGTCAGGCCCGAGCCGCCGACATGGTTCCAGGCGACCACCTTGGCCGGGACCTTGCTGCCATAGCGCGCCCACACCGTCATCGGCGAGAGCAGGTGAATGACGTTGACCTGCCCGGAGATGAACGCCTCGATCACCTGGGCCCAGCTGCGCAGCAGCACCGGGCGCTCGGCCTTGATGCCTTCGGCCTCGAACAGGCCATTGTTGTGGGCCACCAGCAACGGCGTGGCATCGGTGATCGGCAGGTAGCCGATACGCACCGGCGCATCGGGGTCGCTGGCAGCGCGCGCCTGCAGGCTATTGAGCAGCGGCATGGCGCCGCCCGCCGTCAGCAAGGCGCTGAGTTTGATGAAGTCACGACGAGTGTGGGTGAAGTCGTCCAGGCACATGGGCAGTCTCCGACGGCAGCGGCAATGGTTCAGGAGTGGGTTCGGTGCGGCTGGCCCGCCGAAGGGTTTTGAGGATGTCGATACGCAACGCGCCCAGCTCCTCGACCCGCTGTTCGCGAGGGTGCGGCAGGTCGATGTGCCATTGGCCCAGGGTGCGCGCCGGGTGGTTGCCCAGTAGCAGTACCCGGTCAGACAACAGCAAGGCTTCGTCGATATCGTGGGTAATCAGGATCGCCGCGGTATTGTGCCGGGCGATCAATTGCAGCAGCAGTTGCTGCATGTCGGCGCGTGTCACTTCATCCAGGGCGCCGAAAGGCTCATCGAGCAACAACACCTGGGGCTGGCGCGCCAGGCAGCGGGCCAGCGCGGTGCGCTGGGCCATGCCGCCGGACAGCTGCGCCGGGTACTGATCGCGGGCATGCTGCAGGCCGACCGCCTCGATGGCGTGATCGATGCGGGCACGGCGTTCGCTGGCGGCAAGCTTGGGCTGACGGGCAAAGTCCAGGCCGAAGGCGACATTTTTCTCAAGGCTGAGCCAGGGCAGCAGGCTCGGGTCCTGGAAGGCCACCGCGAGCCTCGGGTGTGGCCCGTGCAATGGCTCACCGAGCAGGCTGACGCTGCCCCCGCGCGCCTGCTGCAACCCGGCCAGCACCCGCAGCAGGCTGGATTTGCCGACCCCGCTGGGGCCGAGGATGGTAATCACCTCCCCCGGCGCCAACTGCAGGTCAAAGTCTTCCAGCACGCTCTGCCAGCCTTGCTCACGCGGATAGCCGAGGCTGATGGCGCGTGCTTCGAGTAACACCTTGGTCATGCTGCCGACGCCTGGCGATGCAGCTCGGCGCGCAGTTGCACCAGGCTCGGGGTGACAATCGGCACAAACGCCGACTCACGCCAGCGCCGGGCAAAGCCTGCACCGAAAGCGGTGAGGTAAGCCTTGCCACCACTGGCCTGCAGTTCCAGTTGCACCGCGTCGGCAGCCGTTTCGGCCAGCAGGATACGCAGCTTGAACAAGGCAGCCGGCTGCGCCAGGAAGCGGCCATCGAGCACACCGTCCTTGAGCTCGCGCACGGTGGTTTCCAGACGCTCGTCGAGCAGGTTCAAGGCGTCGGCCAGGAACGAGCGCGCGCCTTGCAAGTGCGCCTCGACTTCGCGCAAGGAGCGCCGCGCCAACCCGATCGCCATGCCGCACTGCAACCCAAGGAACGCAGGGCGTACCGCCGGCAAGAACTGCTTGGCGTTTTCGTGCAGCAACCAGTCACGGCTGACGGCCACTTGCTCGAACGCAAGCGCTGCCGTGTTGCTCGACTGCAGGCCCATCAGTTGAAGGTCGTCGGAACGCGTCAGGCCCGCCGCGTCGTCGGGGATGGCCAGCACGAAGGGCGGTGCGCCCTCCTCGTCGATGGCCGCCGCCACCACAAAGCCGCCCTTGCGCAGGTTGGTCACCCAGTGCAGGCGACCGTCCAGGGTCCAGCCTGCCGCCTCGGGGCTGGCCTTGACCTGCAGCGCCTCGATACCCGAAAGGAATTTCATCGCGTTGGACAGGCCCGTGGCGCCGGCCAGCTCGCCGCTGAGCAAGGGCGGCAGCAAGCGCTCGCGCAAGGCGGCGTTGGGGCTTTGCAGCAGGTACTCGATAAAGGCGCGCTGGCCCCAGAACACAAAGGCCGCCGCCAGCGAGTGGCTGGCCACCTGGGCCACGGCTTCGATCGCGTCGGCAACTGTGCCTGCGCTGCCGCCCAGGTTCCGGTCGATGCCGATGCGCAGCACGTGGGCCGACGCCAATTGACCCAGGACGGCCTGCGGGTCGCACTGACCCTGGTCGAGCGCTTCGGCCTGGGCATCGAGCCACTGAGCGAATGCGGGATCGAGCATGGGTTTACTCCTTTAAAAATGCGCCAGTGAACACTGGCGCCATCGAATCGTTATGCCGAAGGCTGCCAGCGGTACTTGCTCAGCTCGTCATTGAGCGGGGTTTGGGCGAACACATTAGCAAAGTTGCACAACGTCGCGAGGCTCACGCCCAAAATCACTTCAAGGGCATGCCCTTCGCTGTAACCCGCTTCGCGGAAGGCGTTGTAACCGGCATCGCTGACATTGCCTCGGGTCGCGATCACCTCACGGGTGAAGGCCGCCAGGGCTTCGAGTTTTTCCTGCGGCAGTTCGCCGCGTGCACGCAGGGCGTCGACCACCTCTTGCGGCAGCTTGGCCTTGTTCAGGGCAACGGCGGTGTGGCCGGCCACGCAGAAGTCGCAACCGTGGTTGGTCGCGGCGATCAGTTGCACCACTTCGCGCTCGGCCAGGCTCAGTTCGGCCTTGCCGTTGAGCGCCGATACCGTCACGTAGGTTTCCAGCGCCGCCGGGGCGTTGGCCAGCACGCCGAGCAGGTTGGGGATGAACCCGGAATTCTTCTGGGCGTTTTCAAGGAATGGTCGGGCAGCCTCGGGGGCGCTTTGCAAGGTGTGGAGAGTGACGCGCGACATGGAGTGGACTCCTGCATACTAGGGTGTGCCGCCAGTCTGTTGGTTATAAGAAATACCTTCCATATTCTAGAGTCGCTATTACTTGCTTCTGAGTCTTTCCATTAGATGATTTCATCCAGCCCACTTGTCGATTGGTTATTAGAAAGCCTTGAGCTAGACGCCACGCTGTTCCATGTCGGGCGTTATTGCGGGGGCTGGCACGCCAGCACCCAGGGCCTGGCGCGGGCCAGTTTTCACTTGATCGTGCAGGGTCATTGCTGGCTGCACATCGACGGCCACCCCGAGGCCATTGCCCTTGAAGCCGGTGACGCGGTGTTCCTGCTCCGCGACCTGCCCTATCGCCTGGCCGGCACCGCTGACGACGAGCTTGCCCGCGCGCAACCGCGCCGGGCCATGCTGCCCCTGGACATCGACGCCAATGACGGCGTGGGCCTGGTGTGCGGGTTCTTTCATTTTCAGCCGGGGCTGTCGTCGCTGATCATCGAAGGCCTGGCCGACTGGATCATCCTGCGCGCCGGCGACCCTGCCCTGAGCGCCGCCACCGCGCTGTTCGAGCTGATCCTTGCCGAATGCCAGCGCCAGCCAGCGCCGTCCTCGGCGTTGCTCGAGCGCCTGAGCCACCTGCTGTTCCTCTACGTGCTGCGCCAACAGGTGCAAGGCGACACCGGCATGCACGGCCTGGTGGCCCTGGCCCGTCACCCGCAATTCGCCCCCCTGGTCGAACAACTGATCGCCCACCCCGAACACCCCTGGCCGCTTGAAAGCATGGCGGCCTGCACGGGGCTTTCCCGTTCGGCCTTCTTCAAGCGCTTCACCGAGCTTGCCGGGCAGTCCCCGGGGCAAGTGCTGCTGGCCCTGCGCATGCGTCACGCCTGCCAATTGCTCAAGGCCCACAACACCGTCGAGCAGGTGTGCGCCGCTGTTGGCTATCAGTCCATCGCCGCCTTCACCCGCGCCTTCAGCAAGGCCGTGGGCGTGCAGCCCGGCGCCTATCGTCGCCAGCATGAGGGGCGCTGAAACAAACACCGTGCGGTAATCGAACACAAGCGCAGTTCAGCCCTCAAGTCCCCCTGCAGCCACTCCGATAGCAGACCACCCCGTGCCGAAATGCCGGCGCGGGGTGGCGCTGATAACAACTACAAAGGAGTACTGCCTGCATGTTTGCCGACTTGAAAATCCGCACCGGCATGTTCTGGGTGCTGTCGCTGTTCACCCTCACCTTGCTGTTCTCCACCCTGAGCGCCTGGCGCGCCGCGGTGGGCAGCGATCAGCAAATCACCGAACTGGACCAGACCGCACACCAGTCGGACCGGTTGAACAACGCCCTGCTGATGGCAATCCGCGCCAGTGCCAACGTGTCCTCGGGCTTTATCGAGCAGAGCGGCGGCCACGTGGAGAGCGCCTCCAAGCGCATGGCGATGTCCGAGCAACTGATCGACAACAGCCGTGGGCTGTTTGCCGAGCTGGTCGCCAATGCCCGGGAACCTGCCTTCAACGCCCTGGCCCTGGAGCTTCAGCGCACCTTCGATGGATACGCCCAAGCCGTGGCCG
>Ga0247821_10001861_pt1 | contig 11784 bp, 17 predicted proteins | sample 13C_Glycerol_Day_FD_192481 | JGI IMG/M metagenome (GOLD analysis project Ga0247821, IMG submission 192481) | Soil microbial communities from agricultural site in Penn Yan, New York, United States - 13C_Glycerol_Day14 | ecosystem: Environmental > Terrestrial > Soil > Agricultural land | place... | reverse complement strand
TCTGGGGCTTCATGTCTTATATGGCGGACGATCGCGTCTCAGGATGCGACACGCCGGTGACATGCCCGCCTGTCCGTCCTTACGATCGGGGGCATGAAGCGACAGGCGGATCTCACGAAGCGGCGGGCAGTAGACCTGTGCCGTGTCGCCGCCATGCTCTGTCGCCCCTTCTGAGCGGACGCGTTCCGTCCGCATTCCCCCGCCCCGCTGAGGGCACCCGTGCGCCGACCCCGTCGAGGGCTCGCGCACCTCTCGCACGCACGCCCCGCCGCAACTGCCCCGGAGGAGAAAGCATGAGTCGCAGCGACGTCCTGGTCGACGCCGACTGGGTCCAGGAGCACCTGGACGACCCGGCCATCGCCATCGTCGAGGTGGACGAGGACACGTCCGCCTACGAGAAGAACCACATCAAGAACGCCATCCGGATCGACTGGACGAAGGACCTGCAGGACCCGGTCCGCCGTGACTTCGTCGACCAGGCGGGCTTCGAGAAGCTCCTGTCCGACAAGGGCATCGGCAACGACCACACGGTCGTCCTCTACGGCGGCAACAACAACTGGTTCGCCTCGTACGCGTACTGGTACTTCAAGCTGTACGGCCACGAGAACGTCAAGCTGCTCGACGGCGGCCGCAAGAAGTGGGAGCTCGACGCCCGCGAGCTGGTCCCCGGCGACGAGGTGCCGGAGCGCCCGAAGACCGACTACAAGGCCAAGCCGCAGGACACGTCGATCCGCGCCTTCCGCGACGACGTCGTGGCCGCGATCGGCAACCAGAACATCGTCGACGTGCGTTCCCCCGACGAGTTCTCCGGCAAGCTGCTCGCCCCGGCCCACCTGCCGCAGGAGCAGTCGCAGCGCCCCGGCCACGTGCCGTCCTCGCGCAACATCCCGTGGTCCAAGAACGCCAACGACGACGGCACCTTCAAGTCCGACGAAGAGCTCAAGGCGCTCTACGAGGACGAGCAGGTCGACCTGTCCAAGGACACCATCGCCCTGTGCCGCATCGGTGAGCGCTCCGCGCTGACCTGGTTCGTGCTGCACGAGCTGCTCGGCGTCGAGAACGTCAGGAACTACGACGGCTCCTGGACCGAGTACGGCTCCCTCGTCGGCGTGCCGATCGAGCTCGGCCCCGCCAAGTAGACCTTTCCAGACCCCTTCAGGAGTAAGACATGTGCGGTGCGAAGGCCGGCGGCCCGGACGCCTCGACGATCAAGCCCGGTGAGACCACCATCCAGGGTTCGGTGACCCGCGACGGAGAGCCGGTGACGGGCTACGTCCGTCTGCTGGACTCGACCGGCGAGTTCACCGCGGAGGTCCCCACCTCCGCCACCGGACAGTTCCGCTTCTACGCGGCGGAGGGCACCTGGACCGTCCGCGCCCTGGTGCCCGGCGGCACCGCCGACCGCACGGTCGTCGCCCAGCAGGGCGGTCTGGCCGAGGTCGCGATCGCGGTCTGAGGACACGGCAACGGCCGGAGGGCCGCACCCCGCGGGTTGGACGCCCGGGGTGCGGCCCTCCGGCCGTTCCCGCCCTACGCTGGAGGTATGTACGCGCGCAGGCGGCACGTCTACTTCGCCATGATGGGCACCTGCATCGGGCTGTTCGTCCTGGCCTGGGGTGTGGTGCGGCTGTGGTCGGTGCCCGCGGCCGTGGGCATGTGCCTGGTGGCCATGGTCATCCCGCCGGTCGCCGCGATGGTCGCCAACCGGCGGGGTCCGGAGGACCGCTGGTGGGACGACCCGTCCGGCGATCCGCAGTCCGACGAGTGGTGGGACGAGCTGGACGGCAAGAAGCGGCCCCGTCAGTAGACGAGCGCCTGGGCCCCGTCCGCCACGGCCTCCTGCACGAAGACCTGCGCGCCGGCGATCCGCACGCCCTCGAGGACGTCCTTCTCCGTGATGTCGCGGCGGGCCGCGCACTGGGTGCACAGGGTGATCCGGCCGGCGGCCAGGACCGAGTCCAGCAGGTCGGGCAGCGGGGCGGCGTGCGGCAGCTCGAACTCGGCGGCGCGGCCCGGCAGGGCGAACCACGAGGACTCCCCGGTGAGCCACAGGGACACCTCGACACCGCTTGCAGCGGCCACCGCGGCCACCGTGAACGCCTGCGAGCAGCGCTCGGGCGCGTCGGCTCCCGCGGTCACCTTGATCACAAGTTTCTTCGCCATGACCGAATCGTAATCATGATCGCTACAACTTCGGCCGGCGGCTGTGGGTCTCCTGTGCGCGCGTGGACGGAACGCGCGCTTCACTTCTGTGGGGGGAACGTCTTGGAACAGCCCGAAGAACCAGCGGACAGACCACCGGTCTCACCGGAGCGGCGGCGCGGGCGGACCGCCGCCCTCGTCGCCGTCGCCGCCGTGCTCGGTGTGGTCGCCGGCACCTGTGCCGGGTATCTCGTGCAGGCCGACCGGGAGCCCACCGAGCTGCCCCCGCTGTCGCAGCCCGTGCTCCCGCAGGCGAAGGGCGGGGCGCCCGAGCCGTTGTCGGCCGACGAGGACCGGCGGGTGAAGACCGACGGTGATCTGCGCAAGCTGCTGATCAAGAAGCCGCGCGGGGCCAAGGAGGCCGACTGGCCGATGGGCGGTGACGGCTGGCTGGAGCTCGCCGGGTTCGCCGGGTACTACGAGGAGCCCGGGGACATGTTCGGGGGGCTCGTCATGGACGGGTTCCGCCGTGCCGCCGTCACCGGGTGGTCCGGCAACGACCACAGCGTCGAGATCCGGCTCATCCAGTTCCGCCAGGAGGAGACCCTGGCCGCCGCCGAGACGGTCGACAACAGCCAGTACTGGGCGGACGACGAGGACGACACCGACAGCTGGCTCGTGCCCGGCACCGGGGAGGGCCGGGTGTACGTCCACAACAGCCCCGACCGGGAGACCGGCTACGAGCCCGTGTACGGCGCGGAGGCGCACATCTGGCGCGGGGACATCGCCGTGGAGATCTGGGTGTACGGGTCCAAGCCCGTCCCCAAGAAAATGATCATGGATCTGGCCGAGCGGCAGATGGAGCGGCTGTGAGCGAGACAGAGACCCGGCCGGAGGAGCGGACGCCCGAGCCCGCCGCGAAGCGGCCCGTACGGTGGGGGCGGATCGCCGCCGTCGCCGGGTCCGTACTGCTGGCCGGGGCCGTGATCGCCGGAGTGGGCTACACCGTCGTGACCGTGAACGGCGCGGACCGCGACGCGGGCGCACCCCGCTGGAAGCTGCCCAAGGCGCCGGCCGCCGAGGCGGAGCAGCCCGAGGCGCGGGGGCTGGCCGGAATGCTCGTGCCGTACGGGTACGACAACCTGCTCCCGGGACCGGACCTCTCCGAGTTCGGCAGGGACGAACAGTTCGACGGGGCCAGGGCCACCGCCCTGCACAAGAGGGCGCTGAGCGGTCTCCCGCGCTCCCAGCGCAAGGAGCTGGAGAAGGAGATCGACGGCTGGCGCGTGCAGGGGATGGCGATGCGCAGCTACACCAGCGGATCGACCAGCGTCTACAGCCCGATAGACGTCTACACCGTGGGCATCGTGCTCACCCGGATGAAGGACCGGGAGGCCGTGCGGGACCTCGTGACGTACCAGGAGGGCCTCATCGAGGCCCTCGACATCTTCCGCGAGGGCCCGGAGATCAAGGGCCACAAGAACGCCCGGTGCTTCCTGCCGCCCGAGGACGAGGAGTCCGGGATCGACTCGATGGAGTGCTCCGCCTACGTCGGGGACGTCCTGGTCACCCTCACGGCCGCGGGCGGCAAGCCGCTCGACACCAAGAGCGTCGCCACGCTGTTCGGTCAGCAGCTGGACCGTATCGACGAACCCGGGAAGGCCGTATGAGCGAGCAGCAGGTCACCCCCGAGGCCGTCCCCGCCGCGCCGCCCGCGCGCGAGGGCCGCCGCGTGCTGCGCGCCGCCCTGCGCTGGACCGCCGCCGTCGTGGTCTTCGCCGTGGCCGGTGCGGGCACGGCGTACGGGATCACCCGGATGGAGCGTACGGACGTACCCGGGCTCGCGACGGAGTCCGACGGACGGTGGGACTACCCGCCGCTGACCAGGCCGCCGCTGCCCGCCGGCAGCCCCGGACCCGCCGCCGAGTCCAACCCGGCCGGCACCCACCACGCCGACCTGCGCGCCCTGCTGCTGCCCGCCCCCGAGGGGGCGAAGGAGGACAAGGCGCTGCGCGGCGAGGACGGCTGGCTCGCGACGGACGACTTCCTGAAGGAGTACGGCGAGAAGGAGGACCGGGACGAGTTCCGGCAGAAGCTCACCGACGCCGGCCTCCGGCACGTCGCGGCACGCGGCTGGACCACCGGGGACGGCACCCGGACCCGTGTCTACCTGCTGCAGTTCGACACCGCGGCCATGGTGGAGGACACCTTCTTCAACCCGTACTTCTCCTACAGCGACCCCACGCTCTCGGTGCGCGGCGCCGAGAGCGTGGGCTACGACGAGGGCTTCCCGGAGAAGATCGTCGTCCCGGGGGTCCAGCGCACCTCCTACGTCGAGGCCAAGCCGTACGGCAGGGAGCAGGAGCGTTACGCCTACCTCGCGGCCGGTGACGTGCTCGCCGTGGTGGTGCAGTCCCGCGAGGGCACCGCGCACGCCGTGCCGTTCCGGCAGACGGTGGTCCTGCAGAGCCAGCTGCTGGGCTAGGACGGGGAGTGCGGACCTCGCACGACAGGGCCGGGCCCCGGCCGCGTAAGCTGGGGCCCGGCCCCGTGCACACCTCCGCACCCGCTCAAGGAGCACCCCGTGGAACTCTTCTTCGAAATCCTGTTGGTCCTGGTTGCCGTCGGCGTTCTCGCCTTCGCCGGGCTGACCGTGAAGAAGCTGTACCAGGGCCAGCGCTGATCACCGACGCCAGGAAGTTCCGCTCATGATCGAGATCCCGTCCGACCTGCACAAGGACCTCGTCCCGCTCGCCTTCCTGCTCGGCGACTGGGCCGGCGCCGGCGTGCACGACTTCCCCGGCGCCGAGAAGTGCAACTTCGGCCAGGAGGTCACCTTCGCCCACGACGGGCGGGACTTCCTGGAGTACTCCTCGCACACCTGGGTGCTGGACGGCGACGGCAACAAGGTGCGGCCGCTGGAGTCCGAGCACGGCTTCTGGCGGATCGACGCCGCCCGCAAGATCGAGGTGACGATGACCCGCGACGACGGCGTCATCGAGATCTGGTACGGCGAGATGGCCGAGGGCAAGCCGCAGATCGACCTGGTCACGGACGCGGTGGCGCGCACCGCCGCCTCGGGGCCCTACAACGGCGGCAAGCGGCTGTACGGCTACGTCAAGAGCGACCTGATGTGGGTCGGCGAGAAGCAGACCCCCGAGGTCGAGCTGCGCCCCTACATGTCGGCGCACCTGAAGAAGGTCGTCAGCCCGGAGGACGTCGAGCGCTGGGCCAAGGCACTTCCGGACGACATGCCGGACGACGGGATCGCTTTCTTCAAGTAGTCCTAGACTCTTGGGTGTGGTGAGCACCGACTGGAAGAGCGACCTCAGGCAGCGCGGCTACCGGCTGACCCCGCAACGGCAGCTGGTGCTCGAAGCCGTCGACACCCTGGAACACGCGACCCCCGACGACATCCTCGGCGAAGTGAGGAAGACGGCGTCGGGGGTCAACATTTCCACCGTGTACCGCACGCTGGAGCTCCTCGAGGAGCTGGGCCTGGTCAGCCACGCCCATCTGGGGCACGGGGCGCCGACGTACCACCTGGCGGACCGGCACCACCACATCCATCTGGTCTGCCGGGACTGCACCGACGTGATCGAGGCCGATGTCTCGGTGGCCGCCGAGTTCACCGCCAAGCTGCGCGAGCAGTTCGGGTTCGACACCGACATGAAGCACTTCGCGATCTTCGGGCGGTGCGAGGACTGCGCGCGGAAGGCCGCACCTGCCGAGTCGTAGGCTTGGGCGTATGAAGAGCCCCCTGCTGACCCTGCCCGGCGCCGTCCCCGCCGAGGGCGTGGACGAAGGCGTGGCCGCCCACTACGGCGACCTGTTCCGCGAGCAGCGCGCCCTCGCCGACGGCACCGGATTCGTCGACCTGTCGCACCGCGGGGTCGTCACCGTCTCCGGTCCCGAACGGCTGGCCTGGCTGCATCTGCTGCTCACCCAGCACGTCAGCGACCTCCCCCCGCACCGGGCCACCGAGGCGCTGATACTTTCCGCCAACGGCCACATCGAGCACGCGCTCTACCTGGTCGACGACGGGGAGACGGTCTGGGCGCACGTCGAGCCGGGCACCCAGGAGGCGCTGATCGCCTACCTGGAGTCGATGAAGTTCTTCTACCGGGTCGAGGTCGCCGACCGCACCGACGACATCGCGGTGGTGCACCTGCCCGCCGGGTCCATCGCGGAGGCCCCCGAGGGGGTCGCCGTGCGCGAGACCCCGTACGGCAGGGACCTGTTCCTGCCCCGCGCCGACCTGGAGGCGTACGCGGAGAAGGCCGGGCCTGCCGCCGGGCTCCTCGCGCACGAGGCGCTGCGGGTCGAGCAGCACCGGCCGCGGCTCGGTTTCGAGACCGACCACCGGACCATCCCGCACGAGCTGGGCTGGATCGGCACGGCGGTGCATCTGCAGAAGGGCTGCTACCGGGGGCAGGAGACGGTCGCCCGGGTGCAGAACCTGGGCAAGCCGCCGCGCCGGCTGGTCTTCCTGCACCTGGACGGCAGCGAGGTCCATCTGCCCCCGGCCGGGACGGAGATCCGGGTCGCGGACGACGGGGCGGACGGGCGCAGGATCGGGTTCGTCACCACGTCCGTACGCCACCACGAGCTGGGCCCCGTCGCGCTGGCGCTGGTGAAGCGGAACGTGCCGGTGGACGCCCGGCTGCTCGCCGGGGAGACGGCGGCGGCGCAGGAGACCGTCGTCGAGCCCTGAGCCGCCGGAGTACGGCTCAGACCTCCAGCAGGACGGTGAACGGGCCGTCGTTGGTCAGCGACACCCTCATCCGCGCGCCGAAGCGGCCCGTCGCCACGGTGGCGCCCAGCGCACGCAGCCGCGCCACCACCTCGTCGACCAGCGGCTCGGCGACCTCGCCGGGGGCCGCGGCGTTCCAGGTGGGGCGGCGGCCCTTGCGGGCGTCGCCGTAAAGGGTGAACTGGCTGATCACCAGCAGCGGGGCGTCGATGTCGCTGCACGACTTCTCGTCCTGCAGCATCCGGACCGACCAGAGCTTGCGGGCGAGCTGCGCCGCCTTCTCCTTGGTGTCCTCATGGGTGACGCCGACGAGGACGCACAGCCCCTCGCCCTCGATCGCCCCCACGGTCTCGCCGTCCACCACGACGCTCGCGCCGTCGACCCTCTGCACCACAGCTCGCATACGACCATGATGCCGGTCGGGGAACAGGCGCCCGACCGCGGCCCACGAGGAGGCCCGGCCGGGCTATTTTTACTCCTTAGCGCCCATCTGGGGCGGATCGGGGTCACTCGCTCACTATGTGGCCGCTTGGGGTGGCACGATGCTGGCACATGCCGGTCGAGGGGACGGTTGAGGCACATGAGCACACCGGGGATCGGACAGCCTTCCGGGGCTGTCGCGGCGACCCAGGCGGGAGTCGGGGAGCGGGAGTTCTGCCGGCCGCCCACGCAGCGCACGGACAGCCCGGTGCTGCCCGAGGACCGCCCTGCGCGTGATCTGACCGTGCTCAGCCTGGCCGAGCTGCGGACGGTGCGGCGTGACGCGCAGCGCGACGAGGCGGACCTGAGCTATGTGCGGAGGCTGCTCCAGGGGCGGATCGACATCCTGCGGGCGGAGCTGGCCCGGCGGCCGCTGCCGCAGGGCCCGCCGTCGGTCCTCGCGCCGGTGGGGGCGTCCGTCGTCGAGCGGCTGCCGGAGATCCTGCGGGACACCCCGGCCCGGCACCGCTCCTCCGCCCGCCATGTGACGCTGGGGACGCCGCAGGGCGAGGAGTACCGGCGGCTGGCGGCCGAGACGCTGTCCGAGGTGGAGCTGTCCGATCTGGGCGCGCGCACGGACGGGGAGCTGAACACCGCGATGGGGCGGCTCGTGCGGTACGAGCAGCAGGTGTCGCGGCGGCGGCAGCGGCTGCAGCGCACGGCCGACGAGTGCAGCGCGGAGATCGCCCGCCGGTACCGGGACGGGGAGGCGCAGGTCGACGACCTCCTGGTGTGAGGGGCGGCGCGTGCGAGGGGTGGTGCGAAAACCTCTTCGACACCCGGTGCGCGGCCGACCTACCGTGAGCGCATGACCTCCCGCACCGCCGTCGACGTACGCCCGATCACCGAGTCCGAGTTCGCCGACTGGCAACGCGCCCTGAACGTCGGGTTCCTGCGCGAACCCGGTCTGGATCAGGACATCCTCGACGCGCGCCGGGCGCAGTTCACGCCCGGCCGGTCGCTCGGGGCCTTCGACGCCGGGCGGTGCGTCGCGACGTTCCGTTCGTTCGCGCAGGAGCTCACCGTGGTCGGCGGGGCGACCGTGCCCGCCGACGCCGTCACCAACGTCACCGTCACCGCGACCCACCGGCGGCGCGGGCTGCTGACCCGCATGATGGCGCAGGACCTCACCGCGGCGAAGGAACGCGGGGACGTCGTCGCGACGCTGATCGCCGCCGAGTACCCGATCTACGGGCGGTACGGCTTCGGCCCGGCCACCTCGGCGACCGAGTGGACGATCGACGTGCCGCGCGCCGGTCTCGACCCTCGGTGGGCGGGCCCGGCGGACGGCGGGCGGATCGACCTCGTGGACGCGGAGGACGTCCGCAAGCTGGGGCCGGAGCTGCACGAGCGGCTGCGGCGCGGCCAGCCGGGGGCGGTCAGCAGGGACGAGCTGTGGTGGAGGATCACCACCGGCGCCGTGCGCTTCCATCCCACCTTCCACGAGCCGTACTACGTGGTGTACCGGGCGGCGGACGGCCGGGTCGAGGGCATGGCCGCCTACACGGCGGACGACAACTGGGGTGACGCCAAGCAGCCGTTGAACACGGCGCGGGTGAAGTGGCTGACCGGGGTGACCCCGGCCGCCGAGCGCGCGCTGTGGCACTTCCTCTGTTCGATCGACTGGGTGGTGAAGGTGAGGAGCGGCTGGCGTGCGCCCGACGACCTGCTCCCGCACTTCCTGCCGGACCCGCGCGCCGCCGCCGTCACCACGCACGCGGACTGGATGTGGGTGCGGATCCTGGACGTCGTACGGGCCCTGGAGGCGCGGACGTACGGGGCGGCCGGGGAGCTGGTGCTTGAGGTGACCGACCGGGCCGGCCTCGCCGGGGGGCGTTTCCGGCTGGAGGCGTCCGCGGACGGGGCCGGGGTCTGTGCGCCGGCCGCCGGGAGCGCCGATCTGACGCTGGACGTCGCCGAGCTGGCCGCGCTGTGGCTGGGGGACGAGTCGGCGGTGCGGCTGGCGGCGCTGGGCCGGGTCCGGGAAGAACGAGCGGGCGCCGCCCGTCAGGCCGACGCCCTGCTGCGTACTTCCAGGCGACCGTGGTGCCCGGACGTGTTCTGAGCGCGGTCGCTCTCGCGCCTTCGTGCCTTCCTCCTTCCGCCGACGACGGGTGAGCGCTCATCCGTAGCGAGCTGTTCAGTTGTGGTTGTCGTGCGGGTGGTGCCTGCCGACGGGCTCCCGGCTCCCCTCCGGAAGGGAACCCGGCCGGCGGTCCGTGGTGTGTGCCGTCAGCCGGACTGGGCGAGCAGCATCACGAGGATGACCGCGCCGACGCCGCTGATCACGGTGTTCCGCGCCTTGATGCCCACGGTGAGGGCGACGAAGGCGATGATCCCCATCGGCCCGTACTTCCACTGCACGAGCTGCTCGAAGCCGATGGCCAGGCCTGCGAGCACGATGGCGATGAGTGGCATGACGGGTCCCCCTTGGTGTCGGTGGCCCTCAACCCTCATCCCGGCGGCCAACCCCCCTTGAGGATTCACCAGGTTGTGCGAGTTGGCGACCAACTTGTTCTAAGTTATCTCCACTTGGATGATTCCTATAACCACCCTGCGGTGAACTTCCGCAAGATGGCGCGAAGTTGTGGCACGTCCCCGTCGACGCCCGTCTGTCTGACCTCGACGTCCCTCCCCCTCGTCGTCGGGGAGCCGCTGCGGCGGATCCACGCGGGGCGGCTGAAACCGGCCAAGGTCGGCGTCCGGGTGGTCCGCCCTCGGACAGGGCGCCGGCCTGCGGCGGCCGCTCACAGTGCGGGCCGCGTCACCAGCAGGGCGAGCAGGACCGCCCCCGCGGAGCTCACTCCCGGCCGGTTGGCGCGGATGCCCACCGTGAGCAGCAGCAGGCCGACGATGCCGGCCGCGCCGTACTCCCACTGGAGCAGTTGCTCGACGGTGACGACCACGAGGGCGGGGACGAGGGCGAGGACCGGCATGGCGTGTTCCTCCTTCGGGTGCGGGTCGGGGCGGCGGGACGGTAGCGTCGCCAACTTGGTAAAGTTGGCAGCCAACTCTGATTAAGTTATGCCCACTTGGTCCCCAATCGCAATCGACTTTCAAACAACTCCCCTAAGATGGATCGCAGTTGTAACGTTTGGTCGTGACCCAGGAGAACGTCGCAGTGAACGGCAGCAGCAGACACTCGCCGCAGGAGATCGCCGACATCCTGCGGGAGCGCATCCGGTCCGGTGACCTCAGGGCGGGCGAGCGCCTGCCCACCCAGGCCGAGCTGGCCGAGGAGTTCGGCGTGGAGCGCGGCACCGTCCGCCAGGCCCTGCGCGTGCTCCAGCAGGACGGGCTGCTCAGCAACGTCAGCAAGGGCAGCCCGCCGCGGATCGCCGAACCGGCTCACGCCCGGGAGGAACCCCGGCCGACGATGGTCGGACTGGCGCCGCGCCTGACGGAGGCGTTCTCGGCGGCCCATGTGCGAGTCGACGCGGCGTGCCTGACCGCGGAGAGCCTGATGCTGGCGCTGAGCGAGCCGGTCCGGCACATCCACGAGGGCCGCATCCGCCCCGAGTCCGTCGACGTCCGCGTCCTGCTGCCCTCCCGCGAGATCAACCTGGCCTTCCCGGTCTCGGTCGAGGGCCGCGACGGCGCCGACGACCCGGTCCACGAGCGGTGGCTGGGCCAGCGCAACGCCCAGGCCCGGGTGCTCCAGCACAACCTCCTCACCCTGCGCGCCACGCACGGGATGGAGGTGCGCGTCACGTTTCGCGCACTGCCCTTCACTCCGCCGGTGAAGCTGTACCTGCTCAACGGCGAGGAGGCGTTGATCGGCTACTACCTGCCGACCAGGCGCGAGGAGCAGTGGGAGAGCCACACCCTGCAGATGTACGACGTCCTGGGCTCCCTGTCCGTCCTCTTCCCCTTCGTCAAGCGGGACGGGCAGCGGGACCGGATGTTCGTGGAGGAATCCCAGAAGTGGTTCGACACCCTCTGGGAAACCATCACCACGGACCTGACACTTTCCTGGTGACTTCTGAGACGAAGCAGACCGGTGCGGTGACAGCCGAGAAGCGGAACGTGACCGACAACGAACCGGACGCCCTGCGGGACCTGGTCGAAGGCGCCCGTGTCGTGCTGTGGGACTTCGACGGCCCCATCTGCCGTCTGTTCGCGGGACATTCGGCGGATCGGGTGGCGAACGACCTGACGTCCTGGCTCGAGAGCCGCGGCCTGCACGGCCTGCTCACCGACTCCGAACGCGAGTCCCCCGACCCGCACGTCCTGCTGCGCGCCGTCGGCCGGCGGCACCCCGGCAGCGACCTGGTCGCGGAGCTGGAGGAACGGCTCTCCCAGGAGGAACTGCGCGCCACCGCCTCGGCGATGCCCACCCCGTACGCCGACCCGCTGATCCGCACCTGGACCGCGGTGGGCTCCCGGTCGGCCGTCACCACCAACAACTC
>Ga0247821_10001860_pt1 | contig 11786 bp, 12 predicted proteins | sample 13C_Glycerol_Day_FD_192481 | JGI IMG/M metagenome (GOLD analysis project Ga0247821, IMG submission 192481) | Soil microbial communities from agricultural site in Penn Yan, New York, United States - 13C_Glycerol_Day14 | ecosystem: Environmental > Terrestrial > Soil > Agricultural land | place... | reverse complement strand
TTGTCTGCTGCACTGCAGGCGCTGTTCGGCCGCGAAGGTGCGCAGCATGCCGCGCTGACCGGAGGCGACGATTATGTACTGGCCTTCACCCTGCCCGAGGTCGAGCTTGCACCGCTGCTGGCGGCCGGCTGGCCGATTCATGTGGTGGGTCGCGCAAGCATCGGTTCTGGTGTCAGCCTGGTGGATGGCCAAGGACAAGACATCACCCCGGCAACCCGGGGCTATCAACATTTTAGGGAGCAACTGTGACCGATCACCCCAATCAGGTGCCTGCGGAGAACGTTCCGCCGTCGGTCTGGCGTAATCCGTGGCATTTTCTGGCCTTTGGCTTTGGCTCCGGGACCCTGCCCAAGGCACCGGGAACCTGGGGCTCGCTGGTCGCTCTACCCTTTATCCCGTTGTGGCAGATGTTGCCCGACTGGGGCTACTGGCTGATGCTCGGCCTGACCATGCTGTTTGGCTTCTGGCTGTGCGGCAAGGTTGCAGACGACTTGCGTGTGCATGACCACGAAGGCATTGTCTGGGACGAGATGGTCGGCATGTGGATCACCCTGTGGCTGGTGCCTGAAGGGTGGCAGTGGTTGTTGGCGGGCTTCCTGATGTTCCGCTTCTTCGACATCCTCAAGCCTTGGCCGATCCGCTGGGTTGACCGGCATGTACATGGTGGCGTCGGTATCATGCTCGATGACGTGCTGGCGGGAGTGTTCGCCTGGTTGGGCATGCAAGTTCTGGTATGGAGTTTTACTTAAGGGAGTAAGGCGATGACTGGATGGCGATTGGGGCTGTTGCTGTTGGTCCTGGTGGCAGGCGTGGTGCGGGCGGCGGAGCCGTTACCTACGACGCCTGCGCAGATCCATCTGGCCAGCGAGGAGTGGCTCGACTACACCAACGCCGATGGTTCCGGCCTGGCCTGGGACGTCCTGCGCAAGGTGTTCGAGCCCGCCGGCGTCAAGGTCCGGATCCAGAGCGTTCCCTATAGCCGTGCGGTCGGCCTGGTCAAGCGCGGCGAGGCCGATGCCTGGGTCGGCTCCTATGAAAAGGAAGAGCCGGACAACCTCTACCCGCGCTGGCACTTCGACCTCGATCACATCTATGCCCTGGGGCTGGCCAGTAAACCGTTACCCACCTTGAGCAACCTCGGGCAGTACCGCCTGGCCTGGGTGCGTGGCTATGACTACCAGAACTACCTGCCCAACATCGACCACTTCCGTGAAATCCAGCGCCGCGAAGGCATCCTGCCGATGCTTGAACATGACCGTGTGGACTTCTACATCGACGCCCTGACCGAAGTCGACTATGTGCTCAACCAGGCAGACAAGCCCGAGGCGTTCCGCCGTACGCACCTGGCTGAGCTGCCGCTGTTCCTGGCTTTTTCCCACACCGGCAAAGGCGAGGCGCTGCGGGCCTTGTTCGACCAGCGCATGGACAAGTTGGTGGCCAGTGGCGAGTTGCGGGCCATCTTCAAGCACTGGCAGCAACCCTATCCGTTCGATGAAGCCAGCACCTCGCGCTAGGTGTTATCAAACTTCTGAATCGGTATGGCCAATAATTCAGCCTAAGCAGCACGGCGGCGCTGCTGATACAATCGCGCACATCAATTTTCAAGTTACTGATCAGGAGCACAACGTGCCCGTCGTCTTTGTTGCCGCTTCCAAGCTGCCTACTCCATTTGCGACCTTCACCATGCACGGTTTTCTCGATGAAGCCACCGGCCGTGAGCACGTTGTGCTCAGCCTGGGTGATGTGGCCGACGGGCAACCGGTACTGGGGCGCCTGCATTCCGAATGCCTGACCGGCGATGCCTTGTTCAGCCAGCGTTGCGACTGCGGCTCCCAGCTTGAAGCCGCCCTGCAGGCCATCGCCCGCGAAGGCCGTGGCGTGCTGCTGTACCTGCGCCAGGAAGGCCGTGGCATCGGCCTGTTGAACAAGATCCGTGCTTATGAGCTGCAAGATGGCGGCGCCGACACCGTCGAGGCCAACGAGCGCCTGGGCTTTGCCGCCGACCAGCGTGACTACGGCATGTGCCAGCCGATGCTCGAACACCTGGGGGTCAAGTCGCTGCGGCTGATGACCAACAACCCGCGCAAGGTCAAGGCACTGACCGGCATGGGTATCCCGGTGGCCGAGCGTGTACCCCTGCACACCGGCCACAACCCGCACAACAAGCACTACCTGGCCACCAAGGCCGGCAAGCTCGGCCACATGATGGGCAACGAGCACCAGGGTGAGGCCGGTCGGGCGTGACCCGGGCGCAGGTTAAACGCCGGCTGGCACTGGCCTGGTGGCAGTACCTGGTGGTGGCGCTGGCGCCCTTGCTGGTATTTGCCTGGGCCTTCGGTGGCATCCAGGCATTGATCCCTGTCCTGGCCATGCCGGTGTTCATCGCCGGCGTGGCTTCGATGTTCCTGAGCCTGCCGCGGTTCGGTGCTTACAAGCGGGCACTGATTGCTACGCAAAAGGCCCTCGACAGCGCTGAAGAACCTGCGGCCTGGATCGAACTGGCCCGTGTCCGGCGCCTGGGCATGCTGTTCGCCTGCCTGCCGGCCTGGGTTTCGGCCCTGTCGGTGTTCGTCGGCCTGGAAGCTGTGCCGCAGGTTCTCCTGGCCATTTCCAGCGCGGTGCTGCTGTACCTCTACCGTATCCCGCGTCAGCTCGGCTGATGCGCGGCGTCCTGCTGCTGGCGTTGTTGGTGCTGGCCGCGCCGCTGGCTGCGGCTTCGCGGGTGGTCAGCCTGGCGCCCTCTCTTTCAGAAATCATTGTCGAGCTGCAGGCCACGGACCTGCTGGTGGGCATGCTCGACGGCGGCGATCGCCCTCCCGCTCTGGCGGCGGTCCCGTCGGTGGGGCGCTATGGCCAGATCGACATGGAGCGCCTACTCAGCCTCAAGCCCGATTTGTTGCTGCTGTGGCCGGACAGCGTGCCGGCGGCTCAACGGGATCAACTCAAGCGTCTGGGCATTGCCACTTACAGCGCCGAACCTCATGACATCGATGAACTGATCGAGCAGATCGAGCAGATCGGCGTGCAACTGGGGCGAGCGGAGCAGGGCCGGCTGCGAGCGCAGCAACTGCGTCAGCAATTGCAGGCACTGCGCGAGCGCTATCACCGTGAGCAGCCACTGCGGGTGTTCTATCAGGTGTGGGACAAGCCGTTGTACACCGTCGGTGGGGGGCAGATCGTCAGCGACGCCCTCGGCGTGTGCGGCGCGCGCAATGTGTTCGCCGAGCTCAAGCTGCCAGCGCCACAGGTCAGCCTGGAGTCAGTGCTGCTGCAAGACCCCGAGGTGATCCTGGCGCCGGATCAGCCCCAGCTCGACGCCTGGAAGGCCTGGCCCCAGGTCGATGCCGTACGCAACGGGCGCTTGCTGCAAGTGCCCGACAAGGGCCTGGAGCGCCCCAGCGGGCAAATGATCGAGGCAACGGCGCGGTTGTGTCGGTTGATCGAGACTAAAGCGCCGGTGTCCAGGTAACGCCAACCATCCAGGTACGACCCTCTTCGCGGTAGCCATACTGCGTGCCCTCATAGGTATACAGGGCTCGCGAGTACGCTTTGTCCATCAAGTTGTCGACCTTGAGCTCCAGCTTGACCTCAGGGTTGAGCGCCCAGCTGCTGCGCAGGCCGAGCAGGCCATAGCCGCCGATTTTGTTGCGGTTGGCTTCGTCGTCAAAGCTGCTGCTCACCGCTTGCCAACTGGCGCCCAGGCCGAGCTGGTCAAACTGGCGGTCCAGATCGAGGCTCAAGGTGCGGCGGGCGCGGCGGGCCAGGGTGTGGCCGCTGTCGCGGTCGCGAGGGTCGATCAACGCGAGGCCCAGGTTGCTTTGCCAGCCAAACCAGGTTTGATGCAGCGCCGCTTCGAAACCATTGACCCGGGCCGAGGCCACGTTGCGGGGGATCGAGTCGGCACCGAAGATAATGGCGTCGCGCAGGTCGGTGCGGTAGAGCGACGTCTCCAGGCGGCTTTCTTCCGTCAGTTGGCTGCGCCACTGCAATTCGTAGCTTTTCGATCGTTCGGGCTTGAGGTTCGGGTTGCTGTACTGGGGGTAGTACAGATCGTTGAACGTGGGGGCGCGGAAACCTTCGCTGTACGAAACCAGCAAGTCGTTGGCGGAGTTGAGCGGCAGGGTCAGGCTGCCGCTCCAGGTGTTTTGCCCGCCGAACTGCTGGTTCTGGTCGCGGCGCAAACCCAGTTCGGTGGAAAACCACTCGCCCTTGAAACGATGCTGGACAAAGGCAGCCCGGTTCCAGCGGCTGTCTTCGTCAAAATCGGTGCTGCCGTGTACCCGGTCCTGGTACCAGTCGGTACCGATCATCAGGCTATTTTGCTCATCGAACGCCAGGTCGTTCTGCCAACTGGCGGCGTCGCGGTAGGTGTTGAACTCGCTGGCGTCGCTGCTGAGCTTGTCGCGCTTCTGATCGCGGTTCTCGCTGTGGCTCAGCTCCAGGCGTGAGTACCAGTGCTCGTTGAGCTGTGCACCGAGGTAGGTGCCCAGGCTGCTGACGGTGTAATCGGTATACGGGGCCTGGGCGAAGCTCTGGAAAGTGTCCATGTCGAAGCGGCCATACGGGTTGTCGTATTCGCTGCGGCCACGGCTGTCGAGCAGGTTCAGGCCAGCCTCGACGTTGTCGTTGAAGCTGTGACTCAGGCTCAGGTTGAACGACTTGTTGCGATAGGCGTCATGGTCGCTATCGCTGGGGTAGGAGGTGTGGCTCCAGTCGATCCCGGCGCTTTCATCGAGGCTGGCGCCGAGGTTGAAGCGGGTGTTCTGGTCGCCGCCGGAAAGCCCCAGGCTGCGCTCCCAGCTCTGGTTGCTGCCGGCGGCCAGGCGCAGGCGCGGTTGCAGCCCTTGCTGGGCGCTGCGACGGGTGAAGATCTGGATGACGCCGCCAATCGCATCGCTGCCATAGACCGCCGAGCGAGAGCCACGCAGCACCTCGACCCGCTCGATCTGGTCGACGTTGAGAAACTGCAGGCCGCTGTCACCGGAGGTGGCGTTGGCGATGCGTACGCCGTCCACCAGCACCAGGCTTTGCGCGGTCTTGCTACCTCGAATGTAGATACCCGGCACGCTGCCGCGACCGCCCGTTGGCGCAACCTGGACGCCGGGTACCCGTGTCAGCAGATCGTTGACGCTGGTGGGCTGCAGGCGGTCGATGTCGTCACGGGTGAATACCGTGTTGGCAGCACTGGTTTGCGTGCGATCTTCAACCTGGCGGTTGGCGCTGATCAGGGTGTTGGGCAGCTTCAGGGCGCTGTCGCGGTCGACAGGCTCGGCCAAAAGGGGCGTGGGCAGGCACAGCAGAAGGGTGAGGCGAAGGAGCTTCATGGCAGTTCCAAAACTATCGCGGGGCAAGCCCGCTCCTACAGGTTTCTGTAGGAGCGGGCTTGCCCCGCGATCAGGTCTCAAAGACCCAGCAGTTGCATACGCTCGCGCACTGAAGCGTCGATTCCGGCAACGTCCAGCCCGCACTCGGCCAGCATTTGCGCAGGCTTTGCATGCTCGACATAGACGTCCGGCAGGCCCAGGTGCAGCACCGGCTTGAGCACGGCTTCGCGGGCGAGGAGCTCGCTGACCGCAGCGCCAGCGCCACCCATGATGGCGTTCTCTTCGATCGTCACCAGCAGCTCATGGCTGGCGGCGATTTCCCGTACCAGGGCTTCATCGAGTGGTTTGACGAAGCGCATGTCGACCACGGTGGCGTCCAGGCCTTCGGCCACTTTCAGTGCCTCTGCCAGCTGCACACCGAAGACCAGCAAGGCGACCTTGCTGCCCTGGCGGCGCACCACGCCCTTGCCGATTTCCAGCGGCTCGAGGTTGCTCTCGATGGTGGCGTTCGGGCCAGTGCCGCGCGGGTAGCGCACGGCTGCAGGACCGTTGTACAGGTGACCGGTGCTGAGCATCTTGCGCAGTTCGTTCTCGTCGCTCGGGGTCATCACCAGCATGCCGGGGATGCAGCGCAGGAACGACAGATCGAAGCTGCCCGCGTGGGTCGGGCCGTCTTCGCCGACCAGGCCGGCGCGGTCGATGGCAAACAGCACATCAAGGTTTTGCACGGCAACGTCATGGATCAATTGATCGTAGGCGCGTTGCAGGAAGGTCGAATAGATCGCCACCACCGGCTTGGCGCCTTCGCAAGCCATGCCGGCTGCCAGCGTCACGGCGTGCTGCTCGGCAATCGCGACGTCGAAGTAGCGCTCCGGGTAGCGTTCGCTGAACGCCACCAGGTCGGAGCCTTCCTTCATGGCCGGGGTGATGCCGACCAGTCGCTCGTCCGCCGCTGCCATGTCGCACAGCCACTGACCGAACACCGCCGAATACTTCGGGCCTCCGGCCTTTTTCGGTGCGGCGGCCGGTGCGTCGACAGGCTCTAGCTTGGTGATGGCGTGGTAGCCGATCGGATCGACTTCGGCCGGGGCGAAGCCCTTGCCCTTCTTGGTCACCACGTGCAGGAACTGCGGCCCCTTGAGGTCGCGCATGTTGCGCAAGGTGGTGATCAGGGTCGGCAGATCGTGGCCGTCAATCGGGCCGATATAGTTCCAGCCCAGCTCCTCGAACAGGGTGCCGGGGACCAGCATGCCCTTGGCGTACTCTTCGGTGCGGCGGGCAATTTCCCAGGCGCCGGGCAGGCGCGAAAGCACCTTCTTGCTGCCTTCGCGCATGCTCGAATAGGTACGGCTGGACAGGATCTTGGCCAGGTAGTTGGAGAGACCACCGACATTGCGCGAGATCGACATGTCGTTGTCGTTGAGGATCACCAGCATGTCGGCGTCGACTTCCTGGGCGTGGTTCAACGCCTCGAACGCCATGCCTGCGGTCAACGCACCGTCACCGATCACGGCGATGGACTTGCGCGGATCGTTCTGCAGGCGGGCGGCAATGGCCATGCCCAGCGCTGCACTGATCGAGGTGCTGGAGTGACCGACGCCAAAGGTGTCGTACTCGCTTTCGGCGCGGCGCGGGAAGGCGGCCAGGCCGTCCTTCTGGCGCAGGGTGTTCATGCGCTGGCGGCGACCGGTGAGGATCTTGTGCGGGTATGCCTGATGGCCGACGTCCCACACCAGACGGTCGTCCGGGGTGTCGAAGACGTAGTGCAGGGCAATCGTCAGCTCGATGACGCCCAGGCCGGCACCGAAATGCCCGCCGGTCTGGCCAACGGTATAGAGCAGCTCCTGGCGCAGTTCGTCGGCCAGGCTCTCCAGATCGGCTTCGGCCAGACGGCGCAGGCCGGCGGGCGTTTCGGCACGGTCAAGCAGCGGCGTGACCGGGCGTTCGCGGGGGATCTCTTGAAACGTCGTGGGCATCAGGCGAATCGTTATAGGTGTGAAGAGGCGGCAGTTTACCTTATTGCGGTAATGGCTGCCCATTTGAGCGCTTCGCGGGGTAGGAGCGGGCGTGCCCCGCGAAAGCACTTAATTACGGCGCTCGACGATATACCGCGCCAACGCGCGCAGCGGTTCAGCCGCCGCGTCAAATGGCCGCAGGGCATGCAGGGCCTGGTCGCGCAGTTCCAGGGCGTAGGCCTTGGCAGCGTCCAGCCCGAGCAACGCGGGGTAGGTCGGTTTGTCCCGGGCGATATCGGCGCCCTGGCGTTTGCCCAGGGTTTCGGTATCGCTTTCGACATCGAGAATATCGTCCTGCACCTGGAAGGCCAGGCCAATGGCCCGGGCGTACGTTTGCAGGGCTTGCAGCTGGAGCTGGTCGGCGCGGGCACTGGCCAGGGCGCCAAGACGGACGCTGGCCTCGATCAGGGCACCGGTCTTGTGCCGGTGCATGAACTCAAGGGCGGTCTGATCGAGCTTGAGCCCCACCGAACCGAGGTCGATGGCCTGGCCACCGACCATGCCGGCCGGGCCTGCGGCCAGGGCCAGGGTCTGGACCATGGCCAGGCGGATCGCGTCGGTTTGCGGGCTCAGTTGCGGGTCGAGCAGGGCATTGAAGGCCAGGCTTTGCAGGCCGTCACCGGCCAGGATCGCGCAGGCTTCGTCAAAGGCCTTGTGGGTAGTCGGCTGGCCGCGGCGCAGGTCGTCATCGTCCATCGCCGGCAAGTCGTCATGCACCAGCGAGTAAGCGTGAATCAGCTCCACTGCGCAGGCGGCGCCGTTGGCATGCTCAGGTGCTACGCCAAGGGCTTCGCAGGCGGCATAGGCCAGCAGCGGGCGCACCCGCTTGCCGCCGTTCATGACGCTGTAGCGCATGGCTGCGTACAGACGATCGAGCTCGGGGGAAGGTGCGATGAAGAGCTGTTCGAGTGCCGCGTCAACGCGGGCCTGGCTGCTGACCTGGTAGTGAGCAATCATTCTGCCTGGTCCGCATCGAAAGGTTCTGCGGCCAGTTCGCCATCACGCTCCAGCAGCACCTGGACCTTCTGTTCGGCCTGGGCCAGTGCGCTCTGGCAATCGCGGGTCAGGCTGATGCCTTGCTCGAACGCGGCCAGCGAATCTTCCAGCGACAGCTCACCGTTCTCCAGGCGCTCGACCAGGGTTTGCAGATCGGCGAGGGATTGCTCGAAATCAATAGCGGCTTTTTTTCGGGCCATGGCGGCTGTCTCGGTGGCGGTATAAACGGCGCGACACTAGCAGAGCAGGGCGGGGGGAGCAAATCGACAGGGGAAAAGGAGAGGCGGGGACGACTCCGGGTTGGCTTGCGGCGCCCCATGGAGTCGTCTTGCCGCCCTCGAAAAGAGGCAAATCCAGATGCCGGAAGGCACCTGCTCAGCATGTACCGGCTGGCATCATGCCGGCCGCGATTCGGACCTCTGAATACACCTTAGACGCAGACTGTTGTACTGTAAATTTTTTGCAACGCAATCCGTTCAACCGAGTTCACGAGCCCGTCCAGGCGGCGCGCTCAGGGGTATGACATGAACCTGCTGGAAGTGGCTGGTGGCAAACCGATCAAGCTCTGGACCCAAGGCGTGCCGGTGGAAGCCGAGGCCCGCCAGCAACTGATCAACACCGCCAAAATGCCGTTTATCTTCAAACACCTGGCGGTGATGCCCGATGTACACCTGGGCAAGGGCTCGACTATCGGCAGCGTGATCCCCACCCTGGGCGCGATCATTCCTGCGGCCGTGGGTGTGGATATCGGTTGCGGCATGATCGCCGCGCGCACCTCGCTTCATGCCCGCGACCTGCCAGACAATCTTCAGCGTTTGCGCAGCGCCATCGAACAGGCCGTGCCCCATGGCAAAACCTTCGGCCGCCGTGACCAGGGCGCCTGGGACAACGTGCCGGCGCGGGCCGACCACGCCTGGCAAGACCTGGCCATGCGCTTCAAGGCCATCACCGACAAATACCCGAAACTGGAACGCACCAACAATCGCCAGCACCTGGGCACCCTGGGCGGCGGCAACCATTTCATCGAAGTCTGCCTGGATGAAGCCGACCGCGTCTGGTTCATGCTCCACAGCGGCTCGCGTGGCGTGGGCAATGCCATCGGCAACCTGTTCATCGAACTGGCCCAGGCCGACATGCGTCAGCACATCGCCAACCTCCCGGACAAAGACCTGGCCTACTTCAAGGAAGGCAGCCGGCATTTTGCCGACTACGTCGAAGCCGTCGAATGGGCCCAGGACTTTGCCCGCCAGAACCGCGCCCTGATGATGCACGCCGTCATTGCTGCGGTGCGCCATGTGCTGGGCAAGCCGTTCGACGCCAACCTCGAAGCCGTGAACTGCCACCACAACTATGTGCAGCGCGAGCGGCACTTCGGTCAGGACATCCTGGTGACCCGCAAGGGCGCGGTGTCAGCGCAAACAGGGCAGATGGGCATCATTCCAGGCTCGATGGGGGCGAAAAGCTTCATCGTTCGCGGCCTGGGCAATCCTGAGTCGTTCTGCTCCTGCAGCCATGGGGCCGGACGCGTGATGAGCCGGACCAAGGCCAAGCAGCAGTTCACACTGCAGGACCAGGTACGTGCCACCGCTCACGTCGAGTGCCGTAAAGACAAGGATGTGATTGATGAGATTCCCATGGCCTACAAGGACATTGATGCAGTGATGCAGGCGCAGCGGGACCTGGTGGAGGTGGTGCATACGTTGCGGCAGGTGGTGTGTGTGAAGGGGTGAATGGCGCGAGGTGGTAGGAGACGAGAGGGCGGGAGGAAACAGACGGGCATTAAAAAGCCGGCTTGTGGCCGGCTTCCAGGGGACGGCCTTGGCTAATTTTTGGTAAGCCGCAACCGCCTTCAAAACGTTATCCGGTGCAAGGACCGGTACGGCGGACAAGCTGTGTGTCGTCTCGCCGGGCCCCTGGGCGTGCGTGGCAGGCCGGGGGCGAAATGTGCGGCGTAGCATACTGGGAATGAGGCGCAATGCCCAGCAAAAAATCATTGCGCATGCTCAAACCGGGCGGCTGTCGCGTAGGTGGCCCCACCAGAATACCCAGCCGAGCACGCTCAGTTTCTGGCTTTTGAGCTGGGCCGGGCTGTAGGTTTCGGTAGGGTGTTCGTCGCTGTCGTGGCTGTGCAGGCGCAAGGCGCCGTTGGGGTGTTGGCTGAGGCTGTGGACGCGTATTCGGCCGTTGTGCAGCAAGGCGTAGATCTCTCCTTCGACCACGTGGGTCAGGCCGCAATCGACGGCCAGGGTGGTGCCGCGCGGCAGCAGTGGGCTCATGTTGGACGTGGGCATGCTCAGGCACAGTGCCTGGCCCGGGTCGACGCCCAGGCTGTCGAGGGCGCGGATCGGCAGGCGCAGGTAGCGGTCGGCGATAGGTGTTAGTTGTTTGGCCTGGATGGCGAAGAACGGCAGCTGGATGTCATTGTGGTTGTGGGCGGCCAGCAGGCTCGGGGGTACAGGCTCGGTGCCGGGCGTGCGCGGCGCGGCGTTCAAGCGGGGGAGTGGGTTGGGGTGCTTGGGGCCTTCGCCGGTGCGCAGCCATCGGCTGCGGACGCAGAGCAGGTCGGCAATTTCGTCCAGGCGGGCGAAGGGTACGCCACGTTTGAACCAGTTGTTGACGTGCTGCGGGGTCACCTTGCGCTGTGCGGCAAAGTCGGAAGGGGTCAGGTTGCACTCGTGCAGGAGCGCTTTGAGACGATCACCAGATGTATTCATGGCGCCCGAGTTTAGTGGGCGTGTCTGGCTCGGGAAATAAACATGAAGTTCATTTTTTAGGCCCGAAAATGGCAGGTTTACAGGCACCGCCTTAGGGCGTTGTAGGACTTGTTCCCAAAAACCAAAAAGCCCCGCAAGGCGGGGCTTTTTGTTGGGCGTTTGCTTAGCCTTTGTAGGCGGCAACGGCCTTGGTGATCTCGGCGCGGGCGGCGTCTGCGTTGCCCCAGCCATCGATCTTGACCCACTTGCCTTTCTCGAGATCCTTGTAGTTCTCGAAGAAGTGCTTGATCTGTTCCAGCAGCAGGGCTGGCAGGTCGGTGTATTCCTTGATGTCGACGTACAGCTGGGACAGTTTGTCGTGCGGTACGGCGATGACTTTGGCGTCGCCGCCGCCGTCGTCGGTCATGTTCAGGATACCGACCGGACGGGCACGGATAACCGAACCTGGAGCAACCGGGTACGGGGTCACGACCAGCACGTCGAGGGGATCACCGTCGTCGGCCAGGGTGTTCGGGATGAAGCCGTAGTTGGCCGGGTAGAACATCGGGGTGGCCATGAAACGGTCAACGAACAGGCAGTCGCTGTCTTTGTCGATCTCGTACTTGATCGGCGCGTGGTTGGCTGGAATCTCGATGGCGACGTAGATGTCGTTCGGCAGGTCTTTGCCAGCCGGAATCTTGCTGTAGCTCATTGGGCAGTGCCCCCATGTTTGGCCAAAAATTGGTCGCGATTATAGG
>Ga0247821_10001859_pt1 | contig 11787 bp, 9 predicted proteins | sample 13C_Glycerol_Day_FD_192481 | JGI IMG/M metagenome (GOLD analysis project Ga0247821, IMG submission 192481) | Soil microbial communities from agricultural site in Penn Yan, New York, United States - 13C_Glycerol_Day14 | ecosystem: Environmental > Terrestrial > Soil > Agricultural land | place... | reverse complement strand
TACGACGAACGCTCGTCGCGGTTGTACGACGAACGCTCGTCGCGGTTGTACTGCGGACGGTCGTCACGGTTGAAGCGCGGACGCTCATCGCGGTTGTACTGCGGGCGGTCGTCGCGGTTGTACGGACGGTCGTCGCGGTTGCGCTGGCCGCGGTCGGGGCGGGGCTGCTCGGAGCGGTAGCCCTTCACCGGCGCACGGTCCGCGCGCGGTGCGTCGTACGTCGCGTCCGCGGCCATCCGCTCGCCGTACGACTGGTTCTGGTGCTTCTTGTGCCGGGGCTTCTTGGTCCGCCCGTCGGCGGACTCGGGGTCGTGCTGGTGGTGCTGGGTCACGCAAACTCTCTCTCGGATTCACGGACGATTGGCGCCGGATCGCAGCCGCACGTGAGCGCCGGTCACGAAACATGACCGGACAAAGCTACGTACTTCAGCAGGAGACGGGCATCGACCTGCGGGTGCTATCGCGTTGCACCCATGTCGCCGGGATCTTCAGCCGGATGCTGAAACCGACGGGTCGGAGCGCCTGGGAACATCTCTGGTGACGCGACGCGCGCACCGACACCAGAAAAGTATAACCGATCGTGACGACCGCCCCGACCACCCGCCGCGGACCAGACCACCCGCCCAACTGGTGCTCTCGGCACCCGTCGCCACACAGTTCAAGCGTTGTTGAGTTTTTGGGATGCCGTCCTAGGGTGGCGGTATGGGAGAGGAGAACGTCCCCAGCAAAGAGCATTGGCTCTCGATCGGGGAGATCGCGCAGCGGTCCGGGGTGGCGGCGTCGGCGTTACGGTTCTACGAGGATCAGGGACTGATCGCATCCCGGCGGACAGCCGGCAACCAGCGGCAGTACCAGCGCAGCACCCTGCGGCGGATCGCGTTCGTGCAGGCGGCGCAGCGGGTCGGTCTCGCGCTCGCCGAGATCAAACAGGCGCTGGACTCGCTTCCCGAGGACCGGACGCCGACCCGCGCCGACTGGAGCAAGCTCTCGAAGTCCTGGCGCAGCCGCCTGGACGAGCGGATCTCCGAGCTCGAACGGCTCCGTGACGACCTCGACTCCTGCATCGGGTGCGGCTGCCTCAGCCTCCAGCGCTGCAACCTCTACAACAAGGAGGACCGCCTCTCCACCCGCGGTCCCGGCGCCCGCCTGCTCAACGTCGGCATCCCCGGCGAGGCCTAACTCAGGAACCCACCTTCCACCACGTCGACCAGCAGCTCGGCGGCGGCCGCGGCGTCGTACGCCGGATCGGCGAGCGACTCGGCCACGATCGCGTCGATTCCGCCGCCGATCAGCAGCGCGGCGGACCGCAGATCCACCGGCTCCGTCAACCCGCGGGCAGCACGGGCCGCGGCCAGCAGGTCCGCGACCGCGGACCAGCGCGCCTTCGAGTCGGTCAACGGCGCCACCGACGTCATCGCCTCGATGAGCATCCGCACATGCCGCGGCCGCTCCCGCAGATGTCCGACCATCGACCGGACGTACGCCGACACGCCGTCCGCCGGACCCGCGGCCCCGACAGCCGTGCCGACGGTCGCCACCACCGCCGCCAGCACGTGCTGATAGGCGGCCTCGACGAGGGCCTGTCTGGACGGGAAGTGGTACAGCACGCCGGCCTTCGTGATCCCGGCGCTCTCCGCGATCCGCCCGAGCGACGCCGCGGCGTACCCGCGATCCGCGACGAGCTCGATCGTGACGTCGACCAGCTGTGCGCGGCGGGCTTCCTCGGTGAACGTCAGGTTCCGGCCGCGCGCTGAAGGCATGGCCTCAACTTACCGTATGGTGGGATTACTTACCAAGTGGTTAGGAGAGACCTTCGATGCCCAAGAATCCGGTCGGTCACTGGAACAGCGCTTCCGGGTACGACGACTACCGCTCGAAGTACGACGCGGCGATGCGCGACGTCCCGGCGCCGGCGACGGTGCACGACATTCGCTCCGAGTTCGGCCTGGTCCGCGTGTACCGATTCGCCGGCGCCGAGGGAAACCGCCATCCGCTGGCTCTGCTGCCGGGCACCTCGTCGGGCACGCCGGTGTGGGCCGACAACCTGAAATCGCTGCTCGCGATCACCGACGTCTACGCGATCGACCTGCTCGGCGAGCCCGGGATGAGCATCCAGAGCAAGCCGATCACCTCCGACGCCGACAAGGCCGCCTGGCTGGACCAGACGCTGGCGGCCCTGCCGGAGAAGCGGTTCAACCTCCTCGGGCTGTCCATCGGCGGCTGGACCGCGATGAACCTCGCCGTCCGGCGCCCCGACCGGATCGCGACGGTCACCACCCTGGACGCGGTCTTCGTGTACGACGGGTTGCCGCTCGAGGTCGTGATCCGCTCACTGTCGGCCACGGTGAAGTGGCTGCCGCGGTCGTGGCGGGACAGCTTCAACTCCTACACCGCCGGCGGCAAGCCGGTCGAGCACGTGCCGGTGGCCGACATGATCGAGTCCGGCATGAAGAACTACACGATGCGCCAGCCGCAGCCGCACCGGATCACCGAGGAGCAGCTGGCGGACCTGCCGATGCCGGTGCTCGCGATCATCGCCGGACGTTCGGTGATGCATGACCCGGCGAAGGCCCGCAGTACCGCCGAGCGCGCATTGCGTACGAGGACCGTCGCGTTCTACCCGGACGCGTCGCACGCGGTCAACGGCGAGTACCCGGACCGGATCGCGGGCGACCTGCGCAGCTTCCTGGACACGCACGACACCCCATAATCGCGAAGCTATGGGCGGCATAGAACGATCGGCCCGGTTCGCGGGTTAACCCGAGGGTTTTCCGCGATCCGATGCGAAATCCGGTGAGTCTTGGCAGCATCCGTTGGTAGCGATCGGTGATCCGCCCGTCGCTATCCGCCACCGATTCGGAGTGAGGCCCTCCATGTCGCATCGCCGTATCCTGACCAGCTTCGCGGGGCTCGCCGCCGCCGCGCTGGCCGTGCCCGCGTTGGCAGCGTCCCCCTCGACTGCCGCGCCGGCCACCGACCACACCGTCTCCACCGTCTCCACCGTCTCCACCGTCTCCACCGTCTCCACCGTCTCCACTGTCTCCACCGCTGCCACCCGGGCGGCGTACGTCGGCTCGCCGCAAGACGAAGCCGCCACCAAGGCGTTCTACGACGCCGTCATGAAGTCCGCGCGGGCCAAGATGGCGCAGCAGGCGAAGTCGGGCCGCAAGGTCACCGCGGTGACCGTCACGTACGCCGTCGACGCGCCGACGTTCGCGTCGCAGATCTCCTCCAGCACGCAGATCTGGAACTCGTCGGTGAGCAACGTGAAGCTCGTCGAGGGCAGCAACTACGACTTCTACTACACCGAGGGCAACGACCCCCGCGGTTCGTACGCGTCCACCGACGGCCACGGCGGCGGATACATCTTCATCGACTACGCGCAGTCCCAGCAGTACGACAAGACCCGCATCGTCGCCCATGAGACCGGCCACGTGCTCGGCCTGCCGGATCACTACTCCGGCCCGTGCTCCGAGCTGATGTCGGGCGGCGGCCCCGGCCCGTCCTGCACCAACCCCTACCCGGACTCGACCGAGCGCTCGAAGGTGAACCAGCTCTGGGCCAACGGCTTCGCCGCCGCCGGCACCTCGGCCTTCCACACCTCCAAGTAGTCCCCCGAATCCTCCGGCCCGGAGCCGCCCGGCAGGGGACGGCACCGGGCCGGAGCTTTTACTCTGAACCATGCGGAGATTGGCTGGGGCCGCGGCCGCGGCAGTCATCGGTACGTCGACACTGACCGGCTGCGGCGTGCCTCCGGGCGGGATCGTCGGTGTGGCAGTCGACACCCAAGGCAAGCCGTTGATCGTCGTCCAGATGTGCGAGGGCCACATCGACGGAGCGAGCATGTATCTGCGGGATCCACGTCCCGAGCCGGAGACGCCCCAGGACAAGGCCATGGGCCGCTGGGAGGTCACGCCGGCCGTAGCCGGGTTCTCGCAGTTCACGCTGACCGCCGGTGAGAACGGGTGGCGCCTCATCGGAACTCTCGAGCGCCGTGATCCAGCAACGCGGTACACGATCTACGGATGGACGCATGACAACAGCTGGTCGGCCAGCCACGTGGAGTTCGCCGAGCAGGACCTCGCGCGGCTCGAACCCGGCACGGTGTGGGTCGGCACCGACAACGAGCGGCACATCGAGTCGCTGACCGACTTCCGGACGAAGACCTGCGAGCACTGACCGTGAGGACATAGGACGTACTACGACACGCCGGGAACCCGTCGATTCGCGCCGGTTCTCGCGAAGACTGGTGCGCATGAGATTCCGCCGAGCGGTGCTTGCGCTTCTCGTGATGGTTACGGCCTGTCTGACGTCTCCGGCGTACGGCGCAGGTCTGGAGGGAAAGGCGATCCTGTCGCCCGGAACCGCGGGGTACAACTGTTTCCGGATCCCGGCCCTGGTGCGCGGGAACGACGGCACGCTCGTGTTGTTCGCCGAGGGCCGGAAGCCGACCTGTGGCGACCTCGGCACGCACGACGTCGTGATGGTGCGATCGACGGACGGCGGCGCGACCTGGAGCGCGCCGCAGGCCGTGCATGCGGGCGTGAACTCGACCGCGCACAACCCGGCCCCGATCGTCGACGCCGACACCGGCCGGATCACGTTGCTCACCACGCGCGACTACAACACGGTGTGGGCGCAGTACAGCGACGACAACTGGGCAACCTGGAGCGCACCGCGCGAGATCACCAGCAGCGTGAAGCTGCCGGAGTGGAGTAGCTACGCGACCGGCCCATCGCACGGCATCCAACTGCGACGCGGACCGCACGCCGGCCGGTTGGTCGTCGGCACGCACTACTCCACCACTGACGGCGACCACAAAGGCGGCGCCCTCGTCTACAGCGACGACAGCGGTACGACGTGGCACCTCGGAGCCCACGACAACTCCGCGGATCCGGCCCTCCGCGTCCAGGAGTTGTCCGTCTTCGAGCGCCCCGACGGCTCCCTGTTCGCCTTCGCCCGCGACGAAGGCGGCACCAACCCGTCCACGGTCGCGTCGGCCGTCTCGAGCGACGCCGGACAGACCTTCTCCACCGGCTTCCACGCCGACGCCGCCGAGCAGAGCCTCGCCGTACCGACCGTGCAGGCGTCGACGCTCGAGCTCAGGGCGACCGATCGCGGCGACCGCTACAACCGGGTGCTGCTCGCCACGGAGACCCGCCAAGGGACGACCCGGGAGAACCTGACGATCCGCTCCACCTTCAAGGGCGGCACGGAGTGGGTCGACCCCGGCGGCGGCACGGTCGTCTACAGCGGCATGGCGGCGTACACCGACATGACCCGGATCAGCGACAGCACCGTCGGTCTCGTCTACGAACGCGCCGCCAACTGGTCGCACGGGTACATCTGGTTCACGACCTTCACCGAGTCCGACCTCGGTCTGCCCGACGGCAACACCGCCGGCGTACCCACCACACCTGATGCCTCCGGCAACAACCTCGACGGCTACCTGCGCGGACCGGCGCCGGTGGCCGGCAAGTTCGGTACGGCGGTCTCGCTCGACGGTTCCGACGACTACGTGCAGCTCCCGTTCGCGGAGCAGCTCGCGGTGAGCAGCGGCGACTTCACCTGGACCGGCTGGTTCAAGTACGGCGCCAGCACCGCCGACCAGCCGCTGCTCTGGGCCTACAACCAGGGCGACGTCTACTCCCAGCTCTGGCTCCGCGCGGAACCGTCCAAGAACCGGCTGCGAGCTCTCGCCCAGAGTGGCGAGACCGCGATCACCCTGCAAACCAGCAAGCCCTACAACGACCAGGCCTGGCACCACTTCGCACTGAGCCGCCAAGGCAGCGCCTTCACCCTGTACGTCGACGGCGTGGCAGCAGCCAGCGCTACGGGCAGCATCGGATCGGTCAGCCCTAAGCGTCCGTTCCAGATCCACCTGGGGCAGCGCCTGGACGGCCTGCAGAACCTCAAGGGCGCGCTCGACGACTTCCGGCTCTACACACGCGCGTTGACGCCGACAGAGATCTCCGGGATTTACACCAGCAACGCGACGACGGCCCCCGGCTTACGGCTCAGATACCCGTTCTGACCGGGCCGGTCGAACCACGGACGACGAGTTCCGGGCGGAACAGGAACTCTGTATGGGGTGTGGTGTGGCCGCGGACCTCTTCCAGCAGGGACTGGACCGCGGCCAGGCCCATCGCATGCACAGGCTGGCGGATCGTGGTCATCGGCGGATCGGTGAACTCCATCATCGGCGCGTCGTCGTACCCGACCACCGAGACGTCCCCGGGCACGGTCAGACCGCGCTGCCGGGCGGCGCGGATGACGCCGAGCGCCATCATGTCCGAGCCGCACACGACCGCGGTCACCCCGGCGTCCAGCAACTGCCGGCCGGCCGCCTCGCCGCCCTCGACACCGAACATGCTCAGCGCGACCATCGGATCCAGGTCCTCGTCCGGCAGGCCCAACTGGGCCTTCATCGACGTCCGGTACCCGGCCAGCTTCCGCTGGACGACGATGAACCGCTCCGGACCGGACGCGAACCCGATCCGGCGGTGCCCGAGAGCCACCAGGTGCGAGACCGCCAGCTCCATCGCGGCGTACTCGTCCGAGGACACGAACGGCGCCTCGACCGACGGCAGCCAGCCGTTCACGAACACCACCGGCAGCCGGCGCTCGACGAGCAACTGGTACCGCTCGTGGTCCGCGCCGGTGTCCGCGTGCAGGCCGGACACGAAGATGATTCCGGAGACGCCGCGCTCGAGCAGCATCTCGACGTACTCCTCCTCAGTCGCCCCGGACGGCGACTGCGTGCACAGCACCGGGGTGTACCCGCGCTGCGACAACGCCGACTCGATGACCTGCGCGAACGCCGGGAAGATCGGGTTGATCAGCTCCGGCATCACCAGCCCGATCAGCCCCGCCGACCGCCGCCGCAACCGCGACGGCCGCTCGAACCCGAGGACGTCGAGCGCGGTCAGGACCGACTGCTTGGTGTCGTCGGCCACCCCCGGCTTCCCGTTCAGCACTCGCGAGACCGTCGCCTCACTGACCCCCGCCTTGGCCGCGATGTCCGCCAGCCGTGCTCTGCTGCTCACGCCCGGCACTGTACCCAGCCACCTCTGACTTTTCAGCAAGATCCTGCAAGAACTTGCAGGCTGCACAGAGGTGTCCACAACGTGAACAGAACGGACACGTCACACGCCGTACACCTTGTCAGGACGAGGCGGGCCGGGCGAGGATAGGCGGACTCCCCCGCCTGGGGGAACCTTTACTCGGATCGTCCGGCACGTTCCTGCCGGTGAAGGGAAAGATCAGTCATGGCTACTGTGTCGTTCAAGTCGGCAACCCGGATCTACCCCGGTGGTGACACCCCCGCCGTCGACAAGCTCAACCTCGAGATCGAGGACGGCGAGTTCATGGTGCTCGTCGGCCCGTCGGGTTGCGGCAAGTCCACCTCGCTCCGGATGCTCGCCGGCCTCGAAGAGGTCAACGAGGGTTCCATCTACATCGGCGACCGCGACGTCACGCACCGTCCGCCGAAGGAGCGGGACATCGCGATGGTGTTCCAGAACTACGCGCTCTACCCGCACATGTCGGTCGCGGACAACATGGGCTTCGCGCTGAAGATGCAGGGCGTCTCCAAGGAGGACCGGGCGAAGCGCGTCGGCGAGGCCGCCAAGCTGCTCGGCCTGGAGGAGTACCTCGACCGCAAGCCGAAGGCCCTGTCCGGTGGTCAGCGCCAGCGGGTCGCCATGGGTCGCGCGATCGTCCGTAACCCGCAGGTCTTCCTGATGGACGAGCCGCTGTCGAACCTCGACGCCAAGCTGCGGGTCCAGACCCGTACCCAGATCGCCGAGCTGCAGCAGCGTCTCGGTGTCACCACCGTCTACGTCACCCACGACCAGGTCGAGGCCATGACGATGGGCGACCGGGTCGCGGTGCTCAAGGACGGTCTGCTCCAGCAGGTCGACACCCCGCTGAACCTGTACGACCACCCGAAGAACAAGTTCGTCGCGGGCTTCATCGGCTCGCCGGCGATGAACCTGCTCACCGCCGACATCACCGAGGGCGGCGCCAAGGTCGGCGACTACGTCATCCCGCTCCAGCGCAGCCTGCTGGAGAAGGCCGGCAGCGACAAGACCCTGACCGTCGGCGTTCGCCCGGAGGCCTTCAAGGTCGCCGACGAGGGCCTGCCGGTGAAGGTCGCCGTCGTCGAGGAGCTCGGCGCCGACGCGTACCTGTACGGCACCGCGGAGCACAACAACGAGCACCAGCAGATCGTGGCTCGGATCGACGCCCGGATGCCGGTCGAGAAGGGCTCGACCATCCGCCTGGCGGCGGTGCCGGACAAGCTGCACCTGTTCTCCACCTCCACCGAGGAGCGGCTCACCGCCTGATCCTCAGCAGTAGCTGTCCTACCGGCCCCGGGTGGTTCCGCCACCCGGGGCCGGTGGCTTTTGGTCCAGCCGGTCCGCGGGGTTCATGTTGGTCTGCTTGAGCAGGTAGTGCGGGCGCTTCTTGGTCTCGTAGTAGATCCGGCCGATGTACTCGCCGATCACGCCGAGCATCACCATCTGCAGGCCGCCGAGCCCGACGATCGCGGCGATCAACGTGACGTAGCCCGGCATGTCCACGCCGCGCACGATCGCGGCCACGAGCACCCACACCGCGTACCCGGCAGCCACCGCGGTCAGCAGCAGGCCGACGTAGATCGCCATCCGCAGCGGCTTGCTGTTGAACGACAGCAGCCCGTCGAACCCGTACTCCAGCAGGCGCCGGAACGTCCACCGGCTCTTGCGGTCCGGCGGCGCCTGCACGTTGTCGTACTCGAACAGGATCGACTCGAACCCGATCCAGGCGAACAGGCCCTTCGAGAACCGGTTGTACTCGTTCAGCTCGAGCAGCCCGTCGACCGCGCGCCGGGACAGCAGCCGGAAGTCGCCGACGCCGTCCACCAGCTCGACGTCGGCCCATTTGTTGATCAGCCAGTAGTACGCCCGCGCGAACAGCGTCCGGCTCGCCGGGTCGCCGGTCCGGTTCCGGCGCGCGATCACCTGGTCGAACCCGCGCTCGTACTCCTCCAGCATCCGGCCGATCAGCTCCGGCGGGTGCTGCAGGTCGGCATCCATGATCACCACGGCGTCGCCGGTCGCGTACCGCAGACCGGCCAGCATCGCGGCTTCCTTGCCGAAGTTCCGGCTGAACGACAGGTACCGCACCGATTCGTCGCTCGCTGCCAACCCGACGAGTGCGTCGAGCGTCCCATCAGAACTACCGTCGTCGACATACACGATCTCGTACGGCCGCCCGGTCCCCGCGAGCTCGTGGCTGAGCGCCTGATGGAACCGCGAGATCACCTCGACCTCGTTGTAACACGGCACCACCAGACTCAACCGCATCGTTGTCTCCATCCGCCCCGCACGCCGACCGTGATGCGATTCTTGTCCATACCGGAACTACCCGCTAGCTTTGGCGACCGAGCGAGCGGAACGAAGGGGCGGCCAATGGTTTCCGAGGACAGTGCTGCGGGAGGGACTGTCCGGCGGCGATCGGCGTTGCTGCCGGCCGCCGTCGCAGCTGTCGTGGTGGCGGCGGTGTTCGCCGCCTCCGGAATCATCCGCGGTACCTTTCCCTTCGGTTCGCTGTCCCGCAGTACCAACGATCTTGGCACGCAGTACATCCCTTTCTTCGCCCACCTCTGGGACGTCCTGCACGGCCGGGCCCAGGGCGATCTGCTGTTCAACTGGCAGAGCGCCTTCGGCGTCGGCTTCCTCGCGGACGTCGGAGTCGATCTCGGCAGCCCATTGTCACTGCTCGTGGGTCTGTTCCCCCGGGACCAGATCGATCTCGCCGTCTACGTCGTCACCACCCTCAAGCTGAGTCTCGCCGCGGCCGCGATGGCCGCTGTACTTCTCTCGATGCGCCCGGGACCCCGCTGGGTTGCGACGATCCTGGGTGTTTCGTACGGCGCGTGCGGCTGGGCACTCGACGACGGATCCTACGTGCCGATGTGGCTCGACGGCCTGATCGCCCTGCCGATGTTCTTCCTGGTCGCCGAGTGGTCACTGCGCCGTACCAACCGGCTGCTGAGTGTGCTGGTGGTGGCCGTCTTCTGGCTGTCCAACTTCTACACCGCCTACATGGCAACGATCGCGGCTGGGATCTACCTGCTCGCCCGGCTGCTCAGCAGCGACCAGCTGAGGTCGCTGCGCCTCCGGTCGGTCGTACGGCACGGCGTCTCGTTCGCGCTCGGCATGGCGCTGGTCGCGCCCGTCCTGCTCCCGATCGTCACCACGAACCGGGCCGCGACGCCGTCCCCGTCCGGGATCTTCCACGCGTCGGCGATCGACCTGTTCCTGTCCCGGCTGCTGCCGCTGTCCGAGGGCGTCGGCCGGACCGCCAGCCTGTACGTCGGCACGATCGCGCTGCTGCTCGCGCTGACGATGCCGTTCAACAAGTTCGTCCCGTGGCGGGAGAAGGCGGTCTGGGTCGTCACGATCGTCGCTGTCGGCTGGTCGTTCCGCTGGGCGCCGACGCAGGAGTTCTGGCACGCGTTCGACACCCCGAACGGCAGCCAGTACCGCGAGGCGTTCGTGCTCTGCGGCCTGCTCGTCGCGGTCGCGTGGATCTCGGTCGCGCACAAGCTGCCCGGGCCGATCGCTCTGCTGGGCGGGGCGGCCCTGCTGGCGCTGATCGCCGTCCTGTCCGAGGGAAGCCCGCTGCTGACCGAGCACTGGCTGATCGTGCTGATCGCCTCCGGAGCGCTGACCGTGGTTGCGTTCGGCATCATCTGGACGTTGCGCCGGATCCCGGGAACCCGCCGTACCAAGTGGCCCGTCGCGGCGGCGTTCGGCGTACTGCTGGCGGTCGTCGCGGTGGAGACCACCTGGACCGCGGTGATCACCGACGTGCAGCGCTCGAAGGTGCTCAGCACGTCGGCCGCGCCGTGGGACGACAAGCAGACCGCGCGGTACGACGCGCTGCGCGACGCCGGCGGGTGGCCGGCGTACCGGACCGAGCCGGGGACGTCGATCACGCCGAACGATCCGATCCTGCTCGGCGGGCAGGGCGCCGGGCTGTACAGCAGCCTGCTGCCGCACTCGGTCAACCAGATGATGACCGAGCTCGGCTTCGGCTGGTCCGGGTACGGCCGCGCGGCCCACACGCTCGACAACCCGGCGACGGACGCGATCTTCTCGATCGGCGCGCGGATGCGGCTGATCGGCGACGGCGCCCCGGAGATCGGCCGGGCGACGGTGCCGCCGCTGGTCACCGTACGGCGCCGGCTCGACGCCGCGGTGCCGCTCGACAACAACGCCCCGAACGCGTACGCCGCGCAGGAGCGGCTGCTCGGCAGCAAGGTGTACGAGGTCCCGGAGTACAAGGGCACGCGGTTCGCCAGCGGTGACGTCAAGCTGGTCGCGAAATGCGCGCCGGGCAGTTCGGCGTACCTGTTCATGCCGCGGGTCGGCGGCCGCGCCCGGCTCGCCGAGGGCCGCTGGTGGGAGCTGAGCTCGACGCGCCGGCCCGGCATCAACACCAGCAGCGCGATGGTCGGGCTCGGCACCGTGCCGGCCAACGGCATCGTGCTCATCGAGGTCAACTTCGGCGACGCCCCGCAGGGCATCCCGCCGCGCAACGCGATCGGTTGCCTCAGCCCTGCGGCGCTCCGCAAGGCAGTGAAGTCGTTGCGGGCGACCGGGGCGACCGACGTGAAGGCGAGCGGCCACTCGCTGCACGCGACCTTGCCCGCGGACAGCAAGGGCTGGGCCGTCATCGGCGTACCGAAGATCAGCGGCTGGACCTGCCGGGTCGCCAGCGGCAAACCGCAGACCC
>Ga0247821_10001857_pt1 | contig 11790 bp, 11 predicted proteins | sample 13C_Glycerol_Day_FD_192481 | JGI IMG/M metagenome (GOLD analysis project Ga0247821, IMG submission 192481) | Soil microbial communities from agricultural site in Penn Yan, New York, United States - 13C_Glycerol_Day14 | ecosystem: Environmental > Terrestrial > Soil > Agricultural land | place... | reverse complement strand
TTCTAGAATTCTGCCAAAGCCCGCTCCTACGGGTTATGCCACCGGGCTTTGGCAGAATTCTAGAAAGCGCGCCAGGCCGCGGGTCGGCTGCTTGTCCTTGTGGATCACCCGGTACAAGGTGCGCTTGAGCGGGCCGCTGGGGCAGGGCAGGGTGCACAACTGGCCCAGGGCAAGTTCGCCGCCCACCATCACCCGTGAAACACAGGCGATGCCGGCTCCGGCGATCACGCAGCGCTTGATGGCTTCACCATTGGACACCTCCAGCAACTGCTGCGGGCTGCCCAGCCACGGGCCGATCAGGTGCTCGAGCATGTTGCGGGTGCCAGACCCTTGCTCGCGGGTGATCCAGCGCGCGCTGGCCAACGCCTGGGCATCGGGGCGGGGCAGGCGGGTCAGTGGATGGCCGGGCGCGGCAATCAGCACCAGATCGTCTTCGCGCCAGGGACGCACGTCAATATCCGGGTGTTGTACCGGGCCTTCGACGAAGCCGACATCAATGGTGAAGTTGCACAGCGACTCGACGATGCGCTCGGTGTTCTCGACCTTGAGTTCCAGGCGACTCTGCGGCTCGGCAGCCAGGAAGCTGGCCAGCAGCTCCGGCAGCAGGTAGGCGCCAATGGTCGTGCTGGCGCCGATGCGCAGGTGGCAGGTCAGCTGTTGCTGAAACAGCGTTTCGGCCTCCTGGGCACCTTCGAGCGTCGACTTGGCGTGGGGGTAGAAACGTCGACCGTGTTCGTTGAGGACCAGGCGCTTGCCATGGCGATCGAACAGCCGGGTGCCGAGCTGATGCTCGAGGTCCTGAAGCGACATGCTCGCGGCTGCCTGGCTCAGGCTCAGGTCCTTGCTGGCTCGCGTGACGCTGCCAAGATCGGCGACGGCAACAAAGGTAGCCAGTTGTTTGAGGGTAATTCGGCACTGCATATCAGCTTTCCTGATATGACCAATAAGAATATATAGCTTCATATAGGTTATAAGAGATTGCAAGCTGGCCTCACCACAAACGAGGTGTCGTTATGCTTGTTCTCAGTCGTACTCAGCTTCCCTTCGGCCTGCTTACCGGCGTCACCGGCAGCCTGGCCCTGGCAGCACTGGCCATGTGGCTGTCCGTCTCGCCAGTATTGCACGGCAGCGGTATCGGCATCCTGACCCTGGCAATGCTGCTGGGACTGACCGTCGGCAACCTGGTGCCTGGCAACGTTCACCGCCTGGCCGCCGCCGGTGTTCAGCTGTGCAAGCAACCGGTACTGCGCGTGGGCGTGGCGCTGTATGGCTTTCGCCTGACCGTGCAACAGGTGCAGGCCCTGGGCGTCCAGGCGTTCATCACCGATGCGTTGCTGATTCTCTCGACCATCAGCCTGGCCATCTGGCTGGGTACTCGCGTGTTGGGCATGGAGCGTGGCACTGCCGTACTGATCGGCGCCGGCCACGCCATTTGCGGCGCTGCGGCGATTCTGGCGAGCGCCGGCGTGGTCAAGGCGCGCAACGACCAGGTGGCCATTGCGATTGCCTGCGTGGTGCTGTTCGGCACCCTGGGCATGTTGCTCTACCCCTGGCTGTTCAGCGTGATGCCGACCCTGTTCGGCGATAGCCATGGCTTCGGCATTTTTACCGGCGCAACCCTGCATGAGGTGGCCCAGGTGGTTGCCGCAGGCCAGGCCATGGACCCGCAAGCCGCCGAGGCCGCCGTGGTGACCAAGTTGATCCGGGTGCTGCTGCTGGCGCCGTTTCTGCTGGGCCTGGGCCTCTGGCTGAGCCGCAAGGCCGGAAGCGGGCACGGCACTGCCGCGGTAAAGGTGCCGCTGTTTGTACTGGGGTTTATCGCCTGCATGCTGATCAACTCGTGCCTGGAACTGGATCAGCGCCTTCATCAAGCGCTGATCAGCTTCGACGATCTGCTGCTGGCCACGGCCATGGCGGCACTGGGCTTCAGTACGCGCCTGGTCGACCTGCGCAAGGCAGGGCTCAAACCGCTGGTGCTGGCCGCCGCCTTGACGCTGCAGTTGATGGTGGTGGGCGGTGTGCTGACGGTTCTTTAGGACGCGGAGCGGGGCGCCTGCAATGATTCTGCATGCGCCACGCGCTCACTGATTTCGCTTCAGGAGTTGGTCGGTCACGTCTTGCTGATCCCGCCCCTGATTGATCAGCCAGCGTTGAAAAGCCCGGCACTGGCTGCGGTGAAAACTGTTCTGATTCCAGGTCAGGTAATACGCCGCCGGCATGGGCAGCGCACGCAGGCACGGAATGACCAGGCGGCCGCTATCCAGGTCCCTGCGGATCATCGAATATTGCGCCAGGACGATGCCTTGCTCCTCGATCGCCGCCTGTATGGCCATGGAGGAGAGGGAATAGATCCGGTAGTTGCGGATGGTCACCTCGCCGACACCTGCATCGGCAAACCACTGCTCCCAGGACGGCGGTGAGTCGAACTTCGGTCGCCAGTCGATGGTGATCAGCGGGTGGGCCAGCAACTCGCGGGGCTCCACCGTGCCCGCCAGTAGCGCCGGGCTGCAGGCGGGCACCACGCAATCGCGAAACAGCTCGATGGTGTGCTGGTCATCGTGCATGCCTTCTCCGTAACTGAGACGAAAATCCACGCCGTTGGCCTGCGCCTCCGAAGGTTCGGTGTGGGTGCCGTCGAGGTAGACGCTCAGTTGCGGATGCTCCAGCTGCCAGTCGGCCACCCGTGGCGCCAGCCACTTGGACAGCAGTGAGGGCAGGGCGCTGATGTAGAGGTTGTTCGCATTCTTGGAGCGTTCCAGCTCCGCATAGGCCGCGCGCAGGCGCTCGAAGGCCTGGCTGCACCCTTCATGAAAGCGCTGGCCGGCTGCGTTCAGGCGCAGGCGCTGGCCTTCCTTGGCGGTCAGGCTAAGGCCCACGGCCTCTTCCAGAAGCTTCATTTGCTGGCTGACTGCGCCGGCGGAAATGCCCAGGCGCTTTGCCGCCTGGGTGATACCGCCGCACAAACCCACGGCTTCAAAAACTTCCAGTGCGCGTAACGGGGGCAGGTGGCTCATGAGTGCTCTCGAAGGGAGGGAAGGTGTGCCTTTTTAGTTTAGAAATACTTAACTAATCAACAGAAAAGCACATCTATTCTTTTGTTCGCCCCGCGCTTAGGCTTTTTCTCAAGAAGCCGACGCTTCGCATAACAACAAGAGGAGCTACACGCCATGTTCTTGAGAAACGCCTGGTACGCCGCCGCCTGGGATACCGAAGTGAAGCAGGCCCTGCATGCGACCACCCTCCTTGGCGAGTCCATCGTGCTGTATCGCAAGACCGATGGCGCCGTGGTTGCCCTGGAGGATGCGTGCCCGCACCGTAAATTGCCGCTGTCGATGGGGCGCCTGCTGGGTGACGTGGTCGAGTGCGGCTACCACGGGCTGACGTTCGACGGCGCCGGCGCCTGCGTGAAGGCCGCGTGCGTGTCGCGCATTCCCCAGGCGGCGAAGGTCCGCAGTTACCCGGTAGAGGAGCGCTACGGCCTGGTCTGGCTGTGGATGGGCGATGCGGCGCTGGCCGACCCTGCCAAGCTGCTTGAGATTGCCGAGTGGGATGACCCGAACTGGGGCGTGAACCGTGGCGACTCGATGACCATCGACTGCAACTACCTGTACATGACCGACAACCTGCTCGACCCCTCCCACGTCGCCTGGGTGCACCAGAGCTCCTTCGGTACCTCGGCCTGCGAATCCCAGCCGTTGCAGACCGTGGAGCAGGGCGATGGCGTGGTGGTGTCACGGTGGCTGTACGACATCGAGGTTGCGCCTTTCTATCAGCAGTACCTGAAGTTCGAGGGGCGTTGCGATCGCCTGCAGTACTACGAGGTACGGTTCCCGGCGCACGCCATCATCAAGGGGGTCCATACCCCGGCCGGCCATGGCGGCGACGATGCCCCGGTGCACGAACAAGCGTTCCTGATGGACTCCTACAATTTCATGACGCCGGTCGACGAAAACCGCACCCGTTACTACTGGTTCCAGTTGCGCAACTTCGATGCCGACAGCCAGAGCGTCTCGCGCCAGTTCGCCGTCGATGTGCGCAAGGCCTTCGAGGAAGACCGGGTGATCCTCGCCGCCGTGCATGCCGGCATGAAAAACCGCCAGAGCGCCAATATCGACCTGGCCATCGACTCCGGCCCGCTGCGTTTTCGCCGGGCCATGGAGCGCCTGATACGCGAAGAACAGGCAGGCGCCGGCAACCTGATCGCAACCCGCGAGGTCCAGGCTCATGCTTGACGCCATTCCCGCCGTGAAGGGCTTCGCGCGCTTCCAGGTGACCAGGAAGGTGCGAGAAAGCGCGTCGATCACCTCGTTCGTGCTCGAACCTGCCGCAGACGATGGCCGTGTGGCGTTTCGCCCGGGCCAGTTCATCGTGGTTCGCATACCCCAGGCCGAGGGCCCGCAGGTGCTGCGTGCCTATAGCCTGTCGAGCGACCCGGGCGACCCCTCGCAACTGCGTATCTCGGTGAAGCACGAGTTGCCGCCGGCGCATTTGCCCGACCTGCCGGCCGGTGTGGGCTCGAGCTTCTTGCATCAATCGGTGGAGGTGGGCGAGCAGCTGGAGATCGCCGGCCCGTCGGGCACCTTCGTGCTGGACGAAAGCAGCGAACGGCCGGTGCTGCTGTTCAGCGGCGGGGTGGGCCTGACCCCCATGGTGAGCATGCTGCATCGGCTGGCCAGCACCACGCGGCCGGTGTACTTCATCCATGCCTGCGAGAACGGCGCCGTGCATGCCCTGCGTGAAGAGGTGCTGGCGTTGGCCGCGCGGCGCGCCGGGATCGTGGTGCACTTCTGCTACAGGACGCCGACCGATGACGACGTGCGCCGTGCTGACCACCACAGCAGCGGGCTGGTCAGTCGGGAAACGTTGCAGGCGATGCTGCCCCTCGACGACTACGACGCCTACTTGTGCGGGCCCCGTCCGTTCATGCAGGCGAACTGGCGGCTGCTGCGCGGCCTGGGGATCGACAGCGCTCGCATTCGCTACGAGTTCTTCGGCCCGGCGACGATCCTCGATGAAGACGAAGCCCCGGCTGCGCCCCCTGTGGCGGCGCCGGTGCCTGCGGTCGGCGGTGACCTTAGCGTGCGCTTCGAGCCCTCGGGGCTGTCCGTGGCCTGGGATAGCGCCTGTCCCTCGCTGCTCGACTGTGCCGAGCAGGCCGGGCTCGCGCCGCCCTTCAGTTGTCGCGCCGGGCTGTGCAACAGCTGCCTGACACCACTGCTCAGCGGCAGCGTCGAGTACAGCGAGGCGCCGCTGATCACCCCCGAACCTGGCCAGGTGTTGCTGTGTTGTGCGCGGCCGACCTCCCCGGTGGTGTTGGCGCTGAACAATTGATAGTGGCCCGCACCGCGCGGCCAGAAAATGAACCCGCCAGAGACCTGACGCCTATCGACTGATGCCCGAACCCTGACTCGCCTTGCTTCGCGTGCCCCTTACCGTGCTTCGCATCGGAGAATTAAAAGATGAACAACAATAAAACTCGATTCGCCGCCTGCTCGCTGATGTTGTTGATGACCAGTGTCTCGCTGACCACCCACGCCAAGGAGTGGGACAGCATCCAGATCGCCACCGAGGGCGTCTACGAACCCTGGAACCGCACCTTGCCCGATGGTTCTTTCGATGGCTTCGAGCCGGAGATGGCCAAGGTCTTGTGCGAGCGCATGAAAGCCCGCTGCACCATCGTTGCCCAGGATTGGGACGGCCTGATCCCGGGGCTCAAGGCGGGCAAGTTCGATGTGGTGATGGATGCCCTGGCGATCAGCCCGGAGCGGCGCAAGGTGATCGACTTCTCCCGCCCCTACACCAAGGCCCCGGCCACGTTCATTGCGCTGCAGTCCAGCGCGATCGACCTGGGCAGCGGTACGTTGCAACTGCAGGGTAACCCCGAGCGCGATACACCGGCGGTGGAGGCGCTGCGCGAGCGCCTCAAGGGCAAGCTGATCGGCATCGTCACCGGCACCGTGTACAGCAAGTTCATCCGTGACCAGTTCGGCCAGGTGGCGACCATCCGTGAGTACAAGACCCCGCCCGAGCCGCTGATGGACCTGAAGAACGGCCGTGTCGACGTGGTGTTCGAGGACCTCGGGTTTCTCTCCGGGGAGCTGCAACGCGGCAGCGACAGCGGGCTGGTGCTGGTCGGCCCGGCCATCAACGGGCCGATCTGGGGCGAAGGGGAGGCCTTTGGCATTCGTCCGGGGGAAGCGGCGCTCAAGGCCAAGCTGGACGCGGCGATCGACTCGCTGATCGCAGACGGGACGATCAGCCAGCTCAGCCGCAAATGGTTCAAGCACGACTTCACGCCACCCAGCCAATAACCCCGGGTCGCCCGGCGTCCCAGCGGCGTCGGGCACCGACAGGCCGCTCGCGCAGCCGCGCGGGCCGGCGCCTCTTTGACACGGTTATAGGTGGACTACGGTGATCGACTTGATTGGATTCGGCGCAAAAGGCTGGGGCAGCGTGCTGCTCATGGCCGCGCTCATGACGGTACTGGTGACGTTGGCGGCGTTGCTGGTGGGGGCGGTGCTCGGCGCACTCGTCGCGGCCGCCAAGCTGCACCCCAGCGGGCTGCTGCGGGCGCTGGGCGATGGCTACACCACGGTATTCCGGGGCATTCCGGAGCTGTTGGTGATTTATCTGTTTTTCTATGGTGGCTCGGCCTTGGTGAGCAGCGTGGGCGGGCTGTTCGGTGCCGAGGGTTTTATCAGCATGCCGGCGTTCCTGGTGGGCGCACTGGCGGTCGGGGTGGTGTCCGGGGCCTATCAGGCCGAGGTGTACCGCGGGGCCTTCCAGGCGGTTTCGCGCAGCGAACTGGAGGCGGCCAAGGCCATCGGCATGCCGCTGATGCTGCGCTTTCGCCGGATTGTTGCGCCCCAGATTCTGCGTTTTGCCTTGCCGGGCATCGGTGGCGTCTGGCAGATCACCCTGAAGGATTCGGCGCTGATCTCGGTCACCGGGCTGGTGGAGCTGATGCGCGCCAGCCGCGTGGCGGCGGCCTCCACCGGGCAATTCGTGTTGTTCTTCATGACCGGCTGCGCGCTCTACCTGGTGTTGACGGGGATTTCCAACCTGGTGTTCTCCCGCGCTGAACTGCGCGTGGGCAGAACCTTTCGTCGCAGCTGAAGGGAGCCAACCATGTCTGTAGATATCGCTTTTGTCGGTGACACCCTGCTGCAACTGCTGCGGGCGCTGCCGACCACGCTGCTGCTGTTCGCCGCCTCGGTCGCCATCGGTACGCTGCTGGCATTGCTGCTGGTGTGGATGCGAGTGTGCGAGGTCGCGGTGCTGCGTCACCTGGCGCGCAGCTACATCTTCCTGTTTCGCGGCTCGCCGCTGCTGATCCAGATGTTCTTGCTCTATTACGGGCTGAGCCAGTTTCCAGAGGTACGCCAGAGCCCGTTCTGGCCGGTGCTGCGCGATCCGCTCAGTTGTGCGGTGATTGCCCTGGCGCTGTGCACGGCGGGCTACATGGCGGAGATCTTCCGTGGCGGCTTGCTGGCGGTGCCGCCCCAGCAAATCGAAGCGGCGCGGGCCGCGGGCATGTCGGGTGGGTTGCTGGCGCGTCGGATCATCATTCCCATCGCCCTGCGCAGCTGCCTGCCGGCCTATTCGACGGAGATCATCCTGATGATGAAGGCGACCTCGCTGGCGAGCCTGGTCACGGTCTACGAAGTGTCCGGCGTGGCGCAACGGATCATCGCTGAAACCTACCGCACGCTTGAGGTGTTCCTGTGTGCCGCGTTGATCTACCTGGTGCTGAATTTCCTGATTGTCCGCACGCTGGCGTGGGTTGAACAGCGGTTGTCACCCCGGCAGCCCGTCACCGCGAGTCCAACAACAAAAAAGTACGCACTCAGCGTACGTAGGGGGTAAGTGGCATGACTACAGATCCAGTGTTGCAGGTAAAACATATCCGCAAATCCTTCGGCAACCTGGAGGTGCTCAAGGGCATCTCGCTGGATGCCCACGAGGGCGACGTAGTGTCGATCCTCGGTGCCAGCGGCTCGGGCAAGAGCACCTTCCTGCGCTGCATCAACCTGCTCGAGGTTCCCGATGCCGGCGAGATCCATGTCGCCGGCGAGCAGGTGGCGTTCAAGCGTGGCCGCCATCAGCTGATGGTGCCCGCCAACCGGCGCCAGGTCGATCGCATGCGCCCGGAGTTGGGCATGGTGTTCCAGAGCTTCGGCCTGTGGTCGCACATGACGGTGCTGCAGAATGTCATCGAAGGCCCGGTGCATGTACAGAAGCGTCCGCGCGCCGAGTGCATCGATGAAGCCGAGGCACTGCTGGAGAAAGTGGGTATGGCCGACAAGCGCGACCACTACCCGGCGTTCCTCTCCGGGGGCCAGCAACAGCGGGTGGCCATTGCCCGCACCCTGGCGATGCGCCCGCGGGTCATCCTGTTCGATGAGCCGACCTCGGCCCTCGACCCGGAGCTGGTTGGCGAGGTGCTCAAGGTGATGCGTTCGCTCGCCGAGGAGGGCCGGACCATGCTGGTGGTCACCCATGAAATGGGCTTTGCCCGCAACGTTTCCAACCGCGTGGTGTTCATGAACCAGGGGCTGATCGAAGCCCAGGGCACCCCGCAGGAGATGTTCAACGAACAACACTGCGAGCGCTTCAGCCGGTTCATTCTCAGCCACGCCTGATACCCCGAAAAACCACACGTATTTTTTCGCCTGTTTCATGACGGGACAGGCGTTCTACGCCCTGAAAAAAGCCACTGAGCAGAGAGAGCACAGCAATGCGCATTCAACCCCAAGATATCGCCAACGTTGTACTGGACGATGCCAAGCCCTCCATCGAGGCATTCATTGCCGTCGCCCGTTATGGCGCAAAGGTGAGTTTCTCCGATGCCTACCGTGCCCGCGTTGCACGTTCGCGTCGGCTGATCGAACGCTTCCTCGACGAAAACCGCCTGGTGTATGGCGTGACCACAGGCTTTGGCGACAACGTCCGGCATGTGATCTCGCCTGAGGACGCGCAAACCCTGCAAGTGAACATCGTGCGTTCCCACGCTGTGTCGGTGGGCGAGCCGCTGAACCGCGAGCAGGTGCGCGCCGTGCAGTTGATGATTCTGGTCAGCCTGGGCAAGGGCTTCTCTGGCGTACGCATGGCGCTGCTTGAACAGATCGCCGGGTTGCTCAACAACGACGTGGTGCCGTTTGCCCCCAGCGAAGGTTCGGTGGGTTACCTCGGCCCCGAAGGGCACCTGGCGCTGGTGCTGATCGGCGAAGGCAAGGCCAGCGTCGCCGGTGGCGAGTGGGTGGACGGTGCGAGTGCATTGCGTCAGGTGGGCATGCAACCGATCGCGCTGCAGTGCAAGGAAGGCCTGGCGATGCTCAACGGCACCACCTCGGTCACCGCCATCGCCACCCTGGCGCAGTACAACGCCAACCAGGCCGCCCAGGTGGCGGACGTGGCGGCGGCCATTTCCCTGCAAGTGCTCAAGGGCACCATTCGCGCCTTCGACCCGCGCTACCACTCGGTCAAGGCTCACGCCGCACAGGCGCAGACCGCTCGCTACATCAAGCAGTTGCTGGGCGACAGCCAGATGATCGAGGAGCACATCGACTACCGCCTGCAAGACACCTACAGCCTGCGCGCCATCCCCCAAGTGCACGGTGCCTCCAAGCAGTTCATCGCCTTCGCCCAGGCCTGCATCGACAACGAGATCGGCTCCTCGGGCGACAACCCGGTGATCTACCCGCTCAGCGACGATGACGGTATCGCCATCTCCGGGGCGAACTTCGATGGCTCCTACATCGGCATGGCGGCCGACACGCTCTGCAACGCGATGACCAACCTGGCGAAGATCTCCGAGCGGCGTACCGACCGCATGGTCAACTCGCATTTCAGCGAAATGCCCGCCTTCCTGGTACGCAATCCCGGGCTCAACAATGGCTACATGATCATTCAGTACACCGCCGCCGGGCTGCTGGGGGAGATGAAGGTGCTGTCCCACCCGTCCACCATCGACAGTGTTTCCACCTGCGGTAACCAGGAAGACCCGGTGAGTTTTGCCTTCAACGCGGCGATCAAGGCGTACCAGGTGTCGCGCAAGCTGGAGTCGGTGCTGGCCATCGAGATCCTGGTCGGCTGCCAGGCCCTGGATTTCCATGAGGTGGGCAAGGCCTCCAGCGCCACCCGTGCGCTGTATGACCTGGTGCGCAGCCGCGTGCCGGTGGCCGATGAAGACCGCGCGTTCTACCCCGATATCGTCGCGGTGACCGAGCAACTGCGCGGGGGCGAAGTGCTTGCCGTGGTAGACCGCGTGCTGGCCAACCAGTGATTGCGCACCGGCCCGGTGGACGCACCGGGCCGGCTGCTCGGAACGACCCTAAAACACCTCGAACAAACCGGCCGCACCCATGCCACCGCCGACGCACATGGTCACCACCACGTACTTCACGCCACGGCGTTTACCTTCCAGCAAGGCATGCCCGACCATGCGCGCACCGCTCATGCCGTACGGGTGACCGATTGAAATCGCGCCGCCGTTGACATTGAGCCGGTCGTTGTCGATGCCCAGTGTGTCCCGGCAGTAAAGCACCTGGCAGGCAAAGGCTTCGTTGAGCTCCCAGAGGCCGATGTCGTCGACCTTCAAGCCATGCTGCTTCAGCAGCTTTGGTACGGCCAGTACTGGGCCAATGCCCATTTCTTCCGGCGCCAGGCCCGCCACCGCGATGCCCCGGTACAGGCCCAGCGGTTGCAGATTGCGCTGTTCGGCCAGGCGCGCGTCCATCAATACGCAGGCGCTGGCGCCATCCGACAGCTGGCTGGCATTGCCTGCGGTGATGCAGCCACCTTCGATCACCGGTTTGAGTTTGCTCAGGTCTTCAAGCTGGGTCTGTGGGCGGTTGCCTTCGTCGAGACTCAGGCTGACCTGTTCATGGCTGACCGCGCCGCTGGCCTTGTCGACCACCTGCCGGGTCACGCTGACCGGGACGATTTCATGGCTGAACACACCTGCCTGCTGGGCAGCAGCGGTGCGCTGTTGCGATTGCAGGCTGTAGAGGTCCTGGGCTTGGCGGCTGATGCCGTAGCGTTTGGCGACCAGTTCCGCAGTGTGCAGCATTGGCATGTAGGCCTGCGGCACATTGCGCAGGACGCTGTCGTCGTGCTGGCTGCCGACCCATTCCATGTGGCGGTTCTGCACCAGGCTGATGTGTTCCTGGCCCGCGCCCAGGGTCACGTGCATGCCGTCGACCATGATTTGCTTGGCGGCGGTGGCGATGGCCATCAGCCCTGACGCGCATTGGCGGTCGAGGGTCTGGCCGCTGACGCTCAGCGGCAGGCCGGAGGCCAGGGCGCTCATGCGGCCGAGGTTCCAGCCGGCGGTGCCTGCCGGCATGCCGGTGCCCATCACCAGGTCGTCGATTTCACTGGCTTCGATGCCGGCGCGTTCGACTGCGGCGCGTATCGCGAAGCTGGCCAGGGTCGGTGCGGTGGTGATATTGAAGGCGCCGCGAAAGGCTTTGCCGATGGGTGTACGGGCGGTGGAAAGGATGACGGCTTCTTTCATGGTGGTGCTCCTGGTTGCTGGAAGACTTGGCCCTGTTTGGGAAAGGTTCTTCTGGGAATTTCGGGGGTTATGTTTTTTGGTTGGATTGGTGTTGTGGGCTTATCCATTTGATGTGGTGAGGCCGCCGGCCCCTTCCGAGCCCAATCTGTAGGAGCGGGCTTGCCCCGCGATGGTCTTGAATCGTGCCGAAAGACCCCTGCCTGCCGGTGATCCCGCTTCGCTGTTGCGCCTGGATGTGCATGACTCAGGGCCTCGTCGCGGGGCAAGCCCGC
>Ga0247821_10001855_pt1 | contig 11795 bp, 23 predicted proteins | sample 13C_Glycerol_Day_FD_192481 | JGI IMG/M metagenome (GOLD analysis project Ga0247821, IMG submission 192481) | Soil microbial communities from agricultural site in Penn Yan, New York, United States - 13C_Glycerol_Day14 | ecosystem: Environmental > Terrestrial > Soil > Agricultural land | place... | reverse complement strand
GTACTCCCGTAGGGAGTACTGGATGGGAGGGGAGGGGATGGGACACCCGTCGCACCCTGGAGGGTGTCACGCCGTGACACATTCCCCTGACCTGCGGTTCCTTCCGGAAACAGGCCCTCATTTTCGTCTGCGTTTGAGTCGAAACTCGCGCCATTTTCGCTCGCGTTTGCGTCGAGTTTCGGCTCAGAATCCCGCGAGTTTTTCTGGTCGCGGGCACTGTCGCGGCCCTTCTGCTGCCGCTTCCGGCCCGCCTCACGGGCCGCCTCGATCTGCTTCCGGGACCGGTTGTAGACGAGGAAGTCGTGCATCACGTAGCCGTCCTCGACCGGCTGCACGCACCGCGGGCACTGATGCCCGAACGGGTGGAGCATGCCCACCTCGACGAGCTTGCGGACCTGGGCCGGGGTGCCGTAGTCCCGCACGATGTCGGCGTCGAGCAGCCCTTCGGTGAGGTGCTTCGCGGCGTGCGCTCCGAGGCGGGTGAAGAGTCCGGCCGCGGCATTGCCCGCCTTGCGGACCTTCGGATGGGTGTCGAACCCGTCGTCGAGCGCGAACCACGGCATGTGCGGCTTCTTCCTGGAGGGTGGTGCAGGGCAGTCAGGCGAGGCGGTCGGAGTGGTAGGCGTCCGCCTGGTCGGCGGCCTGCTGGGCGAGGGCGGCCTCGGCGCACGTCTTGTGTGCGGGGGACCGGCGGGAGTCGCGGGTGTAGGCGTCCTTGCCGCAGTACCGGCACGGGGCCGGGGTGCGGGACCAGTGGGAGGAGTCCCGCCAGTCGAGGAGCGGTGTCGGCCGCTCGCCGCCGGTCATGCGACGGCCTTCGCGGAGTCACGGGCGATGGCGGCCTTCCGGCGGCGGTTGTACTCGTAGTACCGCTGGCTGGGGGTGAGGCCGCCGAGGACGCCGAACCGGTGGCTCTTGACCTTGCCGCCCTCATCCGCCAGGGCCTCTTCGAGGCAGGTCAGTCGAACCGTGCACAGTGCGCAGATGCTCTGTGCGTAGTCGATGCCGACCGCGTCGCCGGGGAACATGTCGTCCGGGTCACCGGTGCTGCACTCGGCGTACGTCCGCCAGTCGGGGGTGTAGGGGAGGCTGGTTCCGCGGGTGCTCATGCTGCTGCCCTCCGGCGGTCGCGGCGCTGGCCGGTCCGGATCTCGCGAACGATGTTGCGGACGCTGCTCACGTTCATGCCGAGGCGTTCTGCGATGGCTTCCGGGACGAGCCCGAACGAGGTGAGGTGCTCGACCTCGGCGCGGCGCAGCGCGGCTTGCTCGTTACGCGCGAGCTCCTGCTCGGCGGTGGCCGGGTCGAACGTGGGGTCGTCGATGTGCCCCATGTCCTCCCACCACAGCGGATCCCGCCAGCCCATCTCGATGGCTCGGCCCCGGGCCGCGTCGCTGCTGCCCTCGGTGTTGGCCAGTTGGTCGAATGCCTCCTGGACGCCTGCGGCGCTGGGAGCGTTGACCTTCAGGGGGCCGCCGTTGGCAAGGTGGGTCACGAACGACGAGGACATGCCGGCGGCGACCGCGATCACCGTGGGGCTGTGCCCTGCCGCGTACAGGGCCTGCACGCGCCGGCGGGTGGCCGTGGCGGGGATCTCGGCGACGTCGTCGAACTTGCCCGGCTGCACGGCGAGGATTCGCAGGGCATTGACTCGGCGGCAGGACTTGGTTTCCCCGCGGACGAGGCCGTGGATGACGTTCTTCGAGACGCCGGCCAGGCGGGCGATGAGGTGGTTGCTCATGCCGGACGCGTTCAGTGCCTCGATGTGGGCGAGCACGGGGCCGCCGGGGTGGCGGGCGGGGGTGCCGCGAAGCCGGGCGAGGCTGCGCTCCTTGCAGGCGCGGGTGTGGGCGGCGGTGCACTTGGTGCAGCGGCAGCCGGGCCACGAGCCGTTGCGGGCGCCGCGGTAGCGGTACTGGGTGCCGTGCGGGGGGATGTAGCGGTTGGTGCCCGCGGCCGGGAGCGGGGACATCCCGGCCGCGGGGGTCTGGGTGGAGGTGGTCACGCGTCCTCCTTCTTCGTGTGGAGCTGCTGGTCGTGGAGTTCGGAGGCGAGCTGCATTTCGTAGAGCCGCTGGTCGAGCTGGGCGGCGCGGCGTTCGGCCTTGCGGCGGGCGGTCTGCTCCTCGACGAGTTGCTTGCGGAGGAGGGAGTGCGCCATGCCGAGCGCTACGAAGGCGCGGCGGGGAACGAAGGGGAAGCGCATCACGCCTCACCGCCGGCGGCACCGGGCTGCGCGGTCTCGGGCCAGTCGACCGAGCCGGTGACGTCCTCGTCCCAGACGCCGGCCGCGTCGTCGCGGGTCACGGTGTACTCGGCCTCGGCCGGCGCCTCGGCGGGCGCCGGTGCGGTCAGGTTGGTGATGTCGAGGGGCGCCTTCGGCGGGACGATCTCCGCGTGAACCGTGCCCTCCAGTTCCTCGGCGGCGTACGGCATGCCGTGCAGGGCGTCGGAAGCGATCAGCCGGGACAGCTCGCCGGTCGCGCGGGCGACGAGCATCGTCTTCGGCTGCTTCTTCCACTCGGGCTTGCCGAGCAGGCCCAGCATCTGGGCGCGGTTCGTGTCCCACTCGACTTCCTGCCAGTGGTCCTCGCCCTTCCGGCGGCCGCGCATCTTGCAGTAGTCGCCGCGGGATTCCAGCACCTCGATCTGGTGGCCCTGCTGCTGGACCACGGCGCGCATGGCGTGAGCCCGCAGGGCGGTCGTGCCCTGGATGACGTCGATCGCCTTGAGCGCGGCCATCGGACGGAAGCCGAGTTCGGCGCCGGCGAGGATCGCGGCCGCGACCTCGTCAGGCTTGCCGCGCATGGACTGCGGCACGAACGAGGTGTTGGCGAGCTTGGTCGCCATCTGGTAGGCGAGGTCGGCCTCCTGGGCCCAGGCCATGAGGGCGGTGGTCCCGGCGGTCGGCGCGGGGGCGGCGGGCGTGGCGACCTCGGCGGCCTGCTGCTCGCGGGTGGCGATCTCGGTCACTGCAGGTACTCCTCGGCTTGGCGGATCGTGTCCCACGTCGGCATGCCGATCTGCGGGATCTGGGTGGTGGGCCCGGTCCAGTCGGGCCAGATGCCGGTGTGCTCGCACTCGGCGTAGATCTCCAGCGCGCGCCGGTTGCGGGCGCGGCCGATGTCCCGGTCCTGCTGGTGCAGCTCCCGAACGGTCACCAGGTACGGCGCGGTCTTGGACTGGAAGACGAAGACGAACCGGACCTCATCCGGATCGAGCACGGCCGCGATGCCGTCCACGTACAGGGCGTCCTGCTGGTGGTACGAGTAGTCCCGGATCGACCGCGACACCGCGGCCGGCGAGGCGTCGGCGCAGGACTTGTAGTCGACGCACAGGGCCAGGCCGGGCAACTGCTTCAGCCAGTCCGGGCGGACCCGGCACCGGACCCCGGTCGCCGGGTCGGTCCAGTACAGGGACTGCTCGGCCAGCCCCGTGCCGGGCGCCAGCAGCGGACCGGCCAGCGGGTGCGCCCGGAGGGCGGCGGCCATCGCCTCGACCTGGTCCATCTCCGCCTGCTTCAGCGGGATCCCGCCGGCTTCCCGGATCCTGCGGACCTCAGCCTTCGCGACGTTCGTGTCCCAGCGGGCACCCTCGACGACGACCAGCTCGGGGCCCTCGCCGAGGGCGAACTTGTGCGCAGCGTGCCCGAAGTCGAACGTCTTCTTCGGCGGCGCCGGGTTCAGCCGGTCGTGCTGGAACTGAGCCGGGCACCCGGGCGCGAGCAGGGCCCGCAGTCCGGAGGAAGACACCGACGTACGGTCGGCGTGGTACTCCTCGGCCGGGAGCCCGGACAGCATCACCGGCCCGGCGGCCGGGGCGTCGGCCCAGGCCTGCGCGGTCGTTGTCACAGGGCCCTCCCGATGGCGGTGATGATCAGCGCCCAGAGGACGAGCGCGGGCAGCAGGGCGTACACGCAGCCGCGGAACGGACTGGAACTCACCGGGCACCCCCGAGGTAGCGGGCGTAGAGGACCGTGCCGGTGTCGACCGGGGCGGTGCGGGTCTCGAACGCGCCGGCCGGGGCGTACTGCGGCAGGGTGTCGGCGCGGCGGATGTGCCGGGCGGTCGACAGCGCGGACTCGCGGCCGTTGTAGGTGCCGACCTCGATCCACACGCAGGGGTGGCGGCGGCAGTCGTCCGCACGCAGCGAGTGGTTGGCGATCGGGCGCTTCTTCCAGCGGGCCATCACGCCACCTCGCTCACGGCGCGGGTCCAGCCGGCGGGGCGGAGCAGCTTGCAGGTGTACGCCCGGCGGCCGGTCGTCTGGTCGTTCCACACGGTCAGCTCCCCGCGGGCCGCGAGGGCCCGCAGGTCCTTCCGCGCGGTGTTCCGGCCGGACGTCGGCCACGGCGAGCGGCGCAGGGCCGCCTCCGCGCGGAGCGTCGTCCACTGCCCGGACGAGGACTGCATCGCGGCGAGAAGCCACTCACGGCGACTCGTCTGCTCGGCGAGATTCACAGGGCCCTCCGGTCACGCTGGTCAGGAATCGCCGGCAGGTCGCGGCCCAGCTCGAACCGCTGGTGCAGGAAGGAGTCGTGCGGGTCCTCCGCCTGGCGCTGGCCGGCGAGGATGTCGCGCAGCTTCTGCACCTGCGGGGACACGTCCTCGGCGGGCGTCCCGCAGCGGCACGTGTGGGGGCAGCGGTCGCAGTCCTCGCACACCTCGTGCGGGCAGTGGCCGCATTCGAGTCGGCGGGTCAGTGGAATGCCGCAGCGGTGGGTCTGGGCAGCCTCGGGCCGCTCGGCCTCGACCTGCCGGCACAGCTCCGCGATCCGGTCCCGGTCGGCACGCAGCGTCTCTGCCGCGTCGGACAGGGCCTCGTTCGTGGTGTGCCGCTCGGTCTCCAGCTCGGCCACCCGGGCCCGCAGCCGGGCCAGTTCGGCCGCGGTCTCCGGGGACTGGAGCAGCTGCGCCGAGCCCAGCGCGAACACGACCGTGGCGACCAGGTCACAGAACCCGTCGCTGCTCTCCAGCAGCGCCGCGTTCGCCGTCTTCAGCGCCAGACGCTCCGTCGGCGTAGGGGAGTGCGTCATGCCGCACCGCCCAGCACCCGCACCGGGGCGAACCACGCGGCGATCGCCGTCGGCGTCCACGGGTTCGACGCGCCCGGACCGACCTCGTCCGGGTCCTGCGGGGTGTCGCACACCATCAGCGGTTCGCCCTCAGGCGTCACGCCTGCCTGCCGCCACACGTCGCCGTCGCAGTCCACCAGGACCAGCGCGACCGGGGCAGCAGGGAGAGGGGTGGGGAGCGCCACACGGACCGTGCGCCGGTCTCCCGAAGGGAAGTTGGTGGGTAGGGTGATGTTCACGGTGTCCTCATTTCTCAGTGGGTGAGGGGCCGAGGGGCTCCCTGGACCTGTCCGTCCGGGGTGGCCCCGTTTTCATGTGGTCAGGCAGCGACCGGGCGGGCCTTCGCGATCAGCCGTTCGTACGTGGCCGTCTGCTCGGGGGTGAGGCGGCCGGCGGCGTAGTCCGCGGCGATGCGGCGGCGGGCCTGGTCGAGGACGGTGCGGGCGCCGGTGATGCACTCGGCGCGGGTGGCTACGCGGCTCATGCCGTGGCCTGTTGGAGGAGCTGGGCGAGGGTGACCCCGTAGGCGTCCTCGACCTTGCGGGCGGTGGCCACGGACGGGGTGTTCTTGCCGTACCAGAGGCGCCACGCGGTGCTCTGTGCAACCTTCAGGTGATCTGAGAGGTCTACGTAGTTGTGCTGCCCTTTGGCGGCGGCTGCAGTGCGCAGCAGGGTTCGGTCGTACATGCGTCGTACCTTTCCCGCCTGACAGATCTGTCTGGCGTGAGAGAAAGGTAGCACGCATCTGTCACGCGTGAAAGATGTGGGACGGGGGTGAGGTGTGAAGGTCCGCCCTTTACGGTTCCTTCACTGTTGACAGAGTGACGCGGGACTCATACGTTCTGTTGCACGTTCGACGTTGAACTACAGGTCAGGGGCCTGTGTTCGATTCCTGTACGCATGGGTGGGCGAAACTCACTGGCCAAAAGGAGGTGTTCCGTGGCAAGGCGCCTCGCGCTATCTTTCAAGCATGAAATACAAGATCAGCGACGGCGCCACGTTCGCCGACTGGGTAAAAGAGCAGATCACCGCCCGGGGCTACGACGTAAGCGGGCTCCGCTCGGGCGGCCGAACCCGCTTCGCCGAGGACTCCGGCATCAGCCCCGCCAGCGTCGGACGTTTGATCAACAACGGAGACGTCAAGGACATCAAGGTCCTCGGCCTCCTAGCTGACGCACTTCGCGTTCCCCTGGGTGAGGTGCTCGTGAGAGCGGGCATCCTTGCAGAATCCGAACTCCGAGCCGTCCAGAACCCACCGCCAACCCCCCACCCCATGACTCCCGATGAGGCAGCCGACGCCCTAGGCATCGACGACGACCTCGACCGGGAGCTTTTCCGGAACACGGTTGACACCCTCCGTAGACGACGCCGACGGAGCGGGGGGCAGGCCGCACAGAACTGACCAGCACGGAGGTACGTCAGTGTCCACACGCAACCTGCTCACCCTGCTCACCACCCTGTTCCTGGCCAGCCTCGGCGTCGGGCTCGCCGGCATCATCACCGACAGCATCGGACTCCTGCGCACTGGCCTCCTCGCCATCCTCGCCACCGCCACCAGCCTCGTCTGCGCCACCCTCTGGCACACCCGCCGCCTCACCGAACGCGAACGCGACGACATCCACAACGCCGGCTACAAGCTCGGCCTCCAGCACTGCACCCTCGGCCTCCTGGACACCCCTCCGTCTGGGGGCACCGTCGTACCCATCCGGCCCGACCTTCCACGCCAGCACGAACGGCAGGCACAGTGACAGCACCGAACCCCACCAGCCAGGGCTCACCCGAAAAGGGCGAGCCCTGGCTCGCTTATGTGCGCGTCTCCACCTGGAAGGAGGAGAAGATCAGCCCCGAGCTGCAGCGCACAGCGATCGAAGCGTGGGCCAGGCGGACCGGCCGCCGCGTCGTCGACTGGATCGAAGACCTCGACTACACCGGCCGCAACTTCAAGCGAAAGATCATGGGCGCCATTCAGCGCGTCGAGGACGGCGAGGTCCATGGCATCGTCGTCTGGAAGTTCAGCCGGTTCGGCCGCAACGACACCGGCATCGCGGTCAACCTCGCCCGCGTCGAAAAGGTCGGCGGCCAACTCATCTCCGCCACCGAGGACGTTGACGCCCGCACAGCCGTCGGCCGCTTCAACCGGCGCATCCTGTTCGACCTCGCCACATTCGAGAGCGACCGCGCCGGCGAGCAGTGGAAGGAAACCCACCAGTGGCGCCGCAGCCACGGCCTCCCTGCGACCGGCGGCCGACGCCTCGGGTACGTATGGCACCCCCGCCGCATCCCCCACCCGACCGACCCAGGGCAGTGGCTCACGCAGCAGGAGCGGTACGAGGTCGACGAGGCCGCGCGGACCCACATCGAACAGCTCTACGCCCGCAAGCTGGGTGACACGCAGCCCTCGCCCGCCGGCTACGGCGGCCTCGCCGCATGGCTCAACGGCCTCGGCTACCGCACCGGTGACGGGAACCCGTGGCGCGCGGACAGCCTGCGCCGCTACATGCAGTCAGGCTTCGCCGCCGGGATGCTGCGCATCCACGACCCTGACTGCCACTGCGACTACACCGAGGGCGGAGGATCGTGCACGCGCTGGACCCACATGGACGGCGCCCACGAACCGATCATCACCCCCGACACCTGGGAGCGGTACGAGGCGCACGTCGCCGAACGGCGCCGCATGGCGCCGCGCGTCAGGAACCCCTCCTACCCGCTCACCGGACTCGTCCGCTGCGGAGGCTGCCGCGAAAGCGCCCACGCCACATCCGCCCGCCGTGCCTCCGGCAAGGTCCTCGGCTACGCCTACATGTGCGGGCAGAGTCGGCACAGGCTGTGCGATGCACCCGTGTGGGTACAGCGGCAGCTCGTCGAGGACGATGTCCGAACGTGGCTGGAGCAGGTGGCCGCGGACGTCGACGCCGCACCACCGGCGGCGGTGCCTGCCCAACGGGACGACGAGTCCAGCCAGGAACGCGACCGGGCCCGCCTGGAGGGCGAGCACACCCGCCTCACGAACGCCCTGACGAACCTCGCCGTCGACCGGGCCACCAACCCGGAGGCATACCCGGCTGGCGTGTTCGAGGCCGCGCGCGAGCGGATCCTGAAACAGAAGGAAGCGGTCGCCGCGGCCCTGGAGGTGCACGCCGTCACGGTGCTTCGGCCGGACCGGCGCAAGCTCCGGCCCCTGGCGGTCGGTCTGTTGGACGAGTGGGAGCTGTTGGAGTCACCGGAGAAGAACGCCCTGCTCCGGTCGCTCATCCGCCGTGTGGTCCTGACCCGGGGCGCGGTCGGGCAGCGAGGGGTCGAGGGGAGCGGTGCCACGCGAGTTGAGGTTCACCCGCTGTGGGAGCCGGACCCGTGGCAGACTTCTGACCAGGGGTAATGCGCGCTCGTTTCGCTGAGGGTAGCCACCTGTTTTATACGTCTCGTCCCTGAACAGCACGTGCAAAACAGGTGGACGAGGCAGGCGACCTGACACAGTGAGGGCCCCGATCAGCTGTCTTGCCGATCGAGGCCCTCGGTCCCGCCGCCCGCATCTCGCCGAAGATTCACGCACGACGGGAGTCTGGGAAGATCCCCCTCCGCTTCTTACCGTGTGAGGCCATGATCATGCAATGTAGGGTCGACCCTGCTGATATTTGATCTTGGTCCCGTGAGCGTGGTCACGTGCCACGCTCCACCGCATCTCCCCCATGGGTCCTCGCCCGCCGGCGGCAGATCGGCGACCAGATCCGCGCCGCCCGTCTCCATGCGAACCTCACGCAGGAGGGCGTGGCCAACCTCGTACCGATGGACAGGTCCACGTACGTACGGATCGAGCAGGGCCACGCCGCGGCCACCCTCGACACGCTGCTGCTCGTCGCCGACGCGATCGGCGTCCCACTCTCCGAACTCGTGCGGTAGCCCCGGCCGGCGACGGGGGACGGAAACCGGCCGGGGCGGCTGGGCCTGCTCGACCATGGGCCGCCGTGCCCACGGGCGAGCAGGAGATCAGGGGCGGGGCAGCCGCGCGTACCAGGCCCGCATGGAATCCGTCACGGGCGCGTATGGAGACGTCGGCTCCGGGCCCGGTAGTGGCTGGACGCGCGGCCCGCACTCTGCTGGGTCGGCGTGCCAGTACACCGGCACGTGGCTGCGGCTGTCGCTGTCGTCGTCGATCGGCTTGGCCTCGCCCTCGATCGGCTGGCCGCAGTACGCGCAGGTCTTCACCGGCGGCCCTTCCGGTGGCAGGCGTGGTCGCAGCGGATCGTCAGCGCCACGTCCCCGTAGCGGGTGACCACGTCGCCGGGCTGGCAGTGCTGGCACTCGCGCAAGCTGCACGGTCCGCTGATCTGCTGCTGCCCTTTCCGGGCGGCCGGCGGATGGGTAGTCTCGGCCATGACGAGACCTCCTCACGGTGTCGTCCGTACCCCCGGACCGGTCGCACGGTCGCGGGGGTCTGTGCTGCTCTCAGTGTGGTCTACCGAGGTCTACCGCACCATACTGCGGTCGCGCGGTCTACCGCAGCTACCTAGCGTCAACCGTGTGAGTGAGGATCTTGACCGGACCCGGCCCGTGTGGAGGCAGATCGCTGCCGTGCTCGAACGGCGTATCGCCGACGGCACGTACCCGGTCGGCAGCCGCGTCCCCTCCGTCGTTGAACTCAGCACCGAGTTCGAGGTGGCCGCGTCGACCGCGCAGAAGGTCCTCGCCCACCTGAAGGCCGAGGGCCTCGTCCGCGCCGAGGTCGGGCTCGGGACCTTCGTCGAACCCCAGACATGACGAAACCGCCCCCTCCACCCGAAGGCAGAGGGGGCGAGGTCACACTCCGGTGCGGTTGTACTCCTCGACGAGCGGGTGCACCGGCTCGGGCTCGATCCCGGCCCGGTTCATCTGCGTCGCCCACCGGTCCACGGTCCAGGAGAACGCGCGCAGCAGCGACTCGAACCGGGCCTGGCGCCCGCGGAGCGCACCGTTCTCCTCGTCAACCCGCCGCACCGTCGCTTCCAGGACGGCCAGGTTCGCGGCCTGTTGCGCCGGCGCCGCGGTCGCCAGGGCTGCCGCCTCCTGCGCTGCGGCCGTGGCCCGCGCGGCCTTCACCGTGGCGCGGGCCACGAACAACCCGCCGCCACCCAGGACGCTTCCGGCGGCCCCGACAACGGCCGCCCACTCACCAACGTTCATGCGCCCTCACGATTCCGGGCACGGCGCGGAGCTGGGGGGACCGAGTACTCGGGCACCGTCGCGGCCCACATGATGACCGCCACATGGGAGGTCAGATACCAGACCGCGACCCACAGGCCGCGGGAGTAGTCGCCGGTGAGGACAGCCGCTAAGTAGGCGGTCGCCCACACCGATGGGGGGACGAGTGCCGCGTAGAACCCCCACCGGTCACGGCCGATGCGGAGGAACGCGGACACGAACGTGACGAGGCCGGCCAGGATCCACAGCCAGGCCCAGTGCCGCAGGTCGCAGTACCGGGTGAGGAGTCCGAGCCCGACGGCCTCGGGCGGGTCGACAAGGAAGCTGACGCCCCAGCACGTCTTACCGACGCCGAGGATCAGCAGGAACAAGCCGCGGCGACCCAGATGCTCCCGGGCCCGCCGCAGCAACAGGCACCGCACCTACACACCCTTGGCGAGCGACGCGCTGTTCTTCGCTCCGAACGCGCGCGCCACCATGCCCTTCAGGAGCGTGCCCGCGGCGGCGATCCCCGCGGCGGCCATGGTCTCCCAGAAGGAGGCGTGGAACATGTCGGCGGGGCCAGCAGCGACGGCGACACCGCCGGCCGCGACGACCGCGGTGGCGAGCGTGCGTTCGGCGAGATCCCGCACGTAGGTCTTCCCGGTCTTCAGGACGGTCTCGGCGTCGGGGAAGTGGATGGGCTGGGACATGGTGACCTCCTGGTCAGCTGTTGAGGCGGGCTTCGAGTGCGGCAACCTGGGCGGACAGCTCGGCGATCGCGGCGAGGATGTCCGCCGCGTGCTGGTCCGGCCACACCTGGAACGTGCTGGCACGCCGGGTCGGGTCCGTACCGGGCTCGGCGGTCGGCGAGTTGAAGCGCCGGTTCCAGACCTCGTCGGCGGCGGCCTTGGCGATCTGCGTGATCTCGGCGGCTGTGAGCGCCACGCCTTCCTCCTGGGGTGCGGGCTTGGGTGCGGGTGTGGTCTGGCCCTTCGCGCGGGCGACGATGCCCGGGAAGACGACCTCTCGGAACTGGCGCACGCGGGCGTCCCCAGGGCACGACGTGCCGGACACGGCCCAGTCGGCGTGCAGCCGGTGGTAGCCGAACCCGGGGTCGGACGCGGTACGGCAGATCCGCAGAGGGATGCCGTGCTTCTGGTGCAGCCACACGCCGAGCTCGATCAGCTTCTCGACCTGCGCCGCCGTCCACGGGTCGGTGCCCTTGGTGTTGGACGCGGTCTCGATCGACACAGCGCCGGTGCCGTCAGGCCTCAGATTGGCCTTGTAGTTCGCGTCGGCGCGGGTCTCCGTCCCGATGAACTGGCCGAGGTCGCCGGCGTAGCCGAGTCCGAAGTGGGACTCCAGGTTCGTGGTCTGCCAGTACTCGTAGGTCCGCTTCGCGGTCCACGGCGCGATGATCGAGTGGACGATGAACTGCGTGGGCTTGATGGCCGGCTGCGAGTCGGACTCCGGCTGCAGCTCGTACTTCGTGGCGCCCGGGTACCAGGCCATGCGGCCCTCCAGACATGAGAGAAGCCCCGGCCGGCGGGCGCGGGGCTTCTCTC
>Ga0247821_10001854_pt1 | contig 11798 bp, 8 predicted proteins | sample 13C_Glycerol_Day_FD_192481 | JGI IMG/M metagenome (GOLD analysis project Ga0247821, IMG submission 192481) | Soil microbial communities from agricultural site in Penn Yan, New York, United States - 13C_Glycerol_Day14 | ecosystem: Environmental > Terrestrial > Soil > Agricultural land | place... | reverse complement strand
GCTCACGGCCGAAGCTCCGCGAGATGATCCCGAGCTTCGGCCGTGAGCTGTCGGTCGATCCCGGTGCCGCCGAGGCGTCGCTCACCGAGACCGCCAAGGTGCTCGAGCTGACCGCCTGAGCGACGGCCCGGGCTGAGACGCCCGCATCGACGCCGGCGTCGCCCAGCTTGGCTTCGCACGACGACCTCTGCTATCGTCGTCCCCGCTATGAAGTGAGCACATCCCATCGTCCCGCGCCTGAGGCGCCGTAGACACCGGTGTGCACCTTCCACTGATCGCGACAGTGTCGCGCGCACCCTTCGTGACGGCGAACACCCGGCGGGATCCACCACTCCGCTCCCGGGTCGTCGTCCGCGCCATCGCGTGCGTGCGTGCCGCTCGGTGCATCGTTCGTGCCCGCCCGCGCCGGCGGCGTCGGGCGGCGGCTCGGGAGCCCTCGCGAACGGACGTCTCGCATGGCTGTACACCTCTCGCACTCCCTCCACCTCCGCGCCGATGGGCTCTCGGTCTCGTACGGGCATCGACGCGTCTTCACCGATCTCGGCTTCACCGTCTCGCCGGGCCAGCGGCTCGGCCTGATCGGCGAGAACGGCGTCGGCAAGTCCACGCTGCTCCGGCTGCTCGCCGGCGCCGACGCCGACGCCGACGGTCGAGCGGATGCCGCATCCGCCGCCCTCGGCGACGCATTCGTGTCGGGTCGACTGTCCCGCCCCGCGCGCACCGGGCTCCTCGCGCAGGAGCTGCCCTTCCGTCCCGACGACCGTTTCGGCGACGTGCTCGAGGCCGCCCTCGCCGAGGTGCGGGCCATCGAGCGCGAGCTCGACGCGGCCGCGATGGAGCTCGCGGTCGACGCCTCCGACGAGGCCGCAGCCGCGGCATCCGCCGCACGGTACTCGTCGGCGCTCGACGCGGCCGAACGCGCCGACGTCTGGTCGGCCGACTCGCGGCGCGACGCAGTGCTCGACGGGCTCGGCGTCGCCGGGCTCGGGCTCGACCACCGGATCGACGAGGTCTCGGGCGGACAGCGCAGCCGGTTCGCGCTCGCGGCGCTGCTGCTCAGCGCCCCGGACGCGCTGCTGCTCGACGAGCCGACGAACCACCTCGACGACGACGCCACGGCGTTCCTCGAGGAGCGGCTGCGCGCCTGGCGCGGACCCGTGCTGTTCGCCAGCCACGATCGCGAGTTCCTCGACCGCGTGGCGACCGGGCTGCTCGACCTCGATCCGGGCCGGCAGGGCGTGCCGGCGCTCGCCGGGTCACGGGACGACGCGGGTACGTCGCGCGCCGCGGTGCTCGCGGCATCCGGCGGCACCGTCTTCGGCGGCGGCTTCAGCGAGTTCCTCACCGTGAAGGCGGAGGAGCGGGATCGCTGGCGACGGCAGTACGAGGACGAACAGGACGAGCTGCGCCGCCTGCGCGCCTCGGTGGCCGAGACCGCCCGCCAGGTGTCGCACGGGCGAGCGGCAACCGACAACGACAAGTTCCTCAGGCACTTCAAGCGCGGGAACGTGGAGCAGGCGGTGTCGCGGCGGGTGCGCAACGCCGAACACCGCCTCGAGGCGCTCGAGCGCGAGCAGGTGCGCAAGCCGCCGACGCCGCTCGCCTTCGCGGGCATCCCGTCGGGCTCGCACGCGCTCGAGGAGGCCTCGGGCCTGCTTCTGCAGGCATCCGATGTGTGGGTCGAGGGACGCCTCGAGCTCGGTGCCCTCGAGGTGGCGCCGCTCACGCGCCTGCTCGTCACCGGAGCGAACGGCGCCGGCAAGACGACGCTGCTCGGCGTGCTCGCGGGCACGCAGGGCATCGACCGCGGTGTCGTGCACCGGCGCAAGGGGCTGCGCGTGCAGCTCCTCGAGCAGGACGTGCGCTTCGCCGATCCGGATGCCTCGCCGCGCCGCCTCTACGAGCGCGTCCTCGGCGAGCGGCGTGCCGAGCAGGTGCCGCTCGCCGGCCTCGGGCTCATCGCGCCGAGTGACGAGTCCCGGCCGGTCGGATCGCTCTCCGTCGGGCAGCAGCGGCGGCTCGCCCTGGCACTCGTGATCGCACGGCCGCCGCACGTGTTCCTGCTCGACGAGCCGACGAACCACCTGTCGCTGGCGCTCGCGACCGACCTCGAGGACGCCCTCGGCACCTACCCGGGAGCGGTGGTGATCGCGAGTCACGACCGATGGCTCCGGCGGCGCTGGACGGGGGAGCGGGTCGAGCTCGCGGCCGGCCACGCGGTCGGGGAGCCCGCACTGCGGTCGTGATCGAGGCGGGCGGATGCCGCGACCGAGCCACGGCTCGCCGCGGCATCCGCTTGCCTGAGATTCGAACGTGTGTTCGAATGGGAGCATGCGGTGGAGCGGGCAGGAACTCGGGGTCGAGCAGGTCGACACGTTGCCCGGGCTCGCCAAGCTCAACAACCTGGTGCGCTCGGTGCAGACCCCCGACTTCGCCGGGGTCACGTTCCACGAGGTGCTCGCGAAGTCGGCGCTCAACAAGGTGCCGGGCCAGTCGGCGATGCCGTTCGGCTGGACGATCAACCCCTACAGGGGATGCTCGCACGCGTGCGTCTACTGCTTTGCTCGCCCCACCCACACGTACCTCGACCTCGACGCCGGCGACGACTTCGATCGTCAGATCATCGTGAAGGTCAACGTGGCCGACGTGCTGCGCAGCGAGCTCGCCAAGCCGGCCTGGCGGCACGAACCCGTCGCCCTCGGTACCAACACCGATCCCTACCAACGCGCCGAGGGTCGATACGCGCTGATGCCGGGCATCATCGACGCGCTCACGACGAGCGGCACGCCGTTCAGCATCCTCACCAAGGGCACGCTGCTGCGTCGCGACCTGCCGCTTCTCGCGGAGGCGGCCCAGCACGTGCCCGTCGACCTCGCCATGTCCATCGCGGTCTACGACCACGACCTGCAGCAGTCGGTGGAGCCGGGCACGCCCAGCACGAAGGCCAGGCTCGCCACCGTGTCGGCGGTGCGCGACGCCGGACTCGACTGCGCGATCTTCCTGATGCCGATCCTTCCCTACCTGACCGACACGCGGGCACACCTCGACGAGGCGCTGCGGCAGGCGAAGGCGGCGGGCGCCACGAGCGTGCTCTACACCGCGCTCCACCTGAAGCCCGGCGTCAAGCCGTGGTACATGCAGTGGCTCGAACGCGAGCACCCCGAGCTCGTGCCGAAGTACCGCTCCATGTACTACGGCAACAACGCGTACGCGCCGAAGGCGTACCGGCGCTGGCTGGGGGAGCGGATCCGACCGCTGATCAGGGCGCACGGACTCGAGCGCGGCCGCGAGGACCCCGTCACCGGCGGCGTGCGATCGGCCGCGCCGCCGGTCCGCGCGGCAACGCGACTGCCCGACGCGCTCGGCCTGCCGCCCGATCCGTCGGCGCTCTTCTAGGCGTCACCAGGCGGCGCGTGTCCTGCTGCACATGACGTATCGCAGCGCCGAGCGGACCGGGCGTCGACGCCCGTTGCAACCGGGATGCGATAATCCGCAGGAAGCCGCGGATGCAGATCGCCGACGGCCCCGAGCGGAGGACCACGATGACCCTGGGGTTGCCGGGACACCTCGCGCGCGATTCGCTCAGCCGGGCGCTGGCGCACGCCGGGCATTGCGCGGCCTGGGTCTGCCTCGGCATCGGCGCCGTCGTCGGCGTCATCGGCGCCACGATCGGCGGCGACCCGGCCGGGTGGGTCGGTGCCGCCCTCACGACCCTGATGGCCGTGCTGCTCGTGCTCGTCGCGAGATACCCCACCGTCACCCTCACGCTCGTGTACCTCGTCGTCGGGACCGGCACGGTGCTCGCGCTCGCGGTCCTCGTGATGGATCCGGCGTACCGCTTCGAGACCACGAACAACGTGATCCTCGCGCTGCCGCGCATCGCCTTGATCCTCGTGGGCGGTGCGGGGACGGGCTCCGTGCTCGCGATCACGTGGGCCACGCTGGGATACGGGCTCGGCGAGGCCGCCTCGTTCCTCGGTGCGGCGCTCGCGGGCGGCGACTGGGCGCCGAACTTCGCGGCCGCGACCGCGTTCGGCATCGTGGTCGTGGTGCGCGCGTTCGACGGGCTCAGCCGCCGCTCCGACTCCCGCCGCGAGACGGGATTGCACCGCGCCAGCCAGCAGACCCGCGAGCTCGTCATCCGACACGACTACGAACTCCGCGCGACGGCGCGGCTGCACGACACCGCACTCAGCCATCTCGTGGCCATCGCCGCCGCCGGCTCCGGACCCGTCGACCAGCGTCTGCGAGACGGCATCCGCCAGGATCTCGGACTGATCGTCGGCCGCGATTGGGCGATCGACCACGGCCAGGCCGTCCAGTCGAGCGGCACCGGACGTGGTCGTGATCGCGGGGAAACGGCGACCGTCGCGTCCTCGGCCGACGACACGCCGACGCTCGAGACCGCGTTCGCCGCCGCCGCGAACGCCGGGCTCGCGGTGCGGATGACAGGCGACCTCGGCGTGCTCGGGGCACTCGGGCCCGCCAGAGCCGCCGCGCTCGACGCAGCAGTCGCGCAGTGCCTCGTGAACGTCGCGCGCCACGCCGACGTCGCCGAGGCGGAACTGGCGCTCGGCCTCGGCGACGGCGAAGTGACCGTCGCCGTGATGGACAGCGGCGTCGGATTCGACGAGCGCGAGGTTCCCGAGGATCGCATCGGCCTCCGAACCTCCATCCGCGCCCGTATCGAGCAGGAGGGCGGCACGGTGCGCCTGTGGTCGACCAAGGGCATCGGAACGACCATCGTGCTCACCGTGCCGGAGGGTGGCGAATGAGCCGGATGCGCCTCACGCAGCAGGAGGCCGACCCGATCGGCGCCATCACCGCCGCGCCGCTCGTCGTGATCGGCGCGGTGCTCGCGTTCGGTGCCTCCGTCGTCCTCACGTACGCGCACTGGAGCGAGGTGGGCTCGCCGCTCGTCGCCCTGCTCGGCATCGTGCTCGTCGCGCTCGCTGGACTCGCAGCGGCCATCTCGGCCGCACCGTCCCGCGCGCCGTTCTCGGCCGAGCGGCTGTGGCTCGTCGTCGCGCTCGCGGTCGGTGCGGCCATTGCGGAGTACGTCTCGACGATCGGCGCCGACCGGTACCTCTACGACGACTTCGGCCCCATCGTGATCGGCATGCTCATCCTCTCGCTGGCGCCGTACTGCACCTGGATGTCACTGATCCTCGCGGGGGTCCTCTCGGCCGCCGTGCTGTCGATCCTCGTGGTCGGAACGGCGACGACCACGGCCATCGCCCCGCCGCTCCCGGCGCTGATCGCGGTGAACGCCGCCGCGGTGCTCGCCATGTCGGCCGCCGCCGCCGGTTACTCGTTCGCGATCGTCGACGAGACGCTCGCGTGGCAGCGGGAGGCGAACCGGGCCGCGCTGCACCGTGATGCGGACCTGCGCGCCGGCATCGCCCGATCGGTGCAGCAGAGCCGTGTGTCGGTGCTCGGGCGGGAGGTGCTGCCGTTCCTCGCCGGGGTCATGACCTCCGACCGCATCTCGGTGGCGGATGCCGACCGTGCCCGCGAGCTCGCCGAGGCACTCCGCCGCGCACTGAAGGCGGGCATCGAGTCGACCTGGCTCGACGACCTCGCTGCGACGGTGCGGATGTCGCGCGGCATTCCCGTCGTCATCGACGATCCGGTCGGGGCCGCCGCCGACCTCGCCGCCGACCAGCGGTCCGCGCTCACCGCACTGCTCTCGTGGCTCAGCGAGGGCAGCCATTCGTCGGCGATCAGGGTCTCGATCGATGGGGGAGGCCGCCGCCGCCGCATCGACATCCTCGCCGAGCCCGGCGCCTCGCCGCCGTCTCGCCGCGAGCTCGATCGCTTCGCCGCGGTGGCTCGTGCGGTCTCGATGCGCGCGGAAGTGGCCGTGACGCGCGACAATGTGTCTGTGGAGTTGAGTCATGTCCCCGATTGAGACCAGCACGCCGACGGTGCCGAGCGATCCCGCCGATGGCGCCCAGGTGCGCCTGGCGCTGCTCGACGACCACGGACTCATCGTCGACAGCCTCGCCACGTGGTTCGCAGAGCGCGCACCCGACTTCTCGGTGGTGGTGCGCGCGACGTCGTGGATGGACCTCATCCGCAACCCCGAGTTCCCGGTCGACCTGGTGCTCATGGACCTGCAGCTGGGCGACAGCGTCTCGATCGAGTCGCGCATCCGAGCCTGCCGCGCCGCCGGCGCGAAGGTGGTGGTGGTGAGCGCACTCGACGACGAGGCATCCCGTGAGCGCTGCGTCGCGGCGGGTGCTGCGGCGTTCGTCTCCAAGACCATGCAGGCCGAGGAACTCGTCGACCTGGCCCGTCGTGTCGCCCGGGGCGAACGGCTGCGTCGCCGATCCGTGGCACCGACCGGCGAAGCCGTGCCCGACGCCGTCCCTCCGCGGCGTGCCGACGACTCCGGCTCGGCGCACCTGAGCGCTGCAGAGGAACGAGCGCTACGGCTGTACGCCAAGGGTTTCAGCACGCACGAGGTCGCCGACCGCATGGACATCGGCTACGAGACGGCGAAGACCTACCTGCGGCGGGTGCGCGAGAAGTACGCGCGCGCCGGGCGGCCGGCGAGCCGCAAGTCCGAGCTGATCCGCCGAGCGGCGGAGGACGGGCTGCTCGAGTAGATGGCGAAGCTCTACTTCCGCTATGGGGCGATGAACTCCGGCAAGTCGACGGCGTTGCTCCAGGCGGCGTTCAACTACGAGGAGCGCGGCCACCGGGTGCTGCTCGCCAAGCCCGCAGTCGACACCAAGGGCGATCGGAGCATCGTGTCGCGTCTCGGCGTGGTGCGCGAGGTCGACTTCACGATCGAGCCCGAGGCCGACGTGCTCGACCGCTTCCAGCATCACCGCACCCGGGTGATCGAGGAGCACGGTCGCGACGTGAGCTGCCTGCTCATCGACGAGGCGCAGTTCCTCACGTCGGACCAGGTCGACGGCCTCCTCCGGATCGCGCTGATGGACGCGATCCCCGTGCTCGCCTACGGCATCCGCACCGACTTCCAGACGGTCGCGTTCCCGGGAAGCCGGCGACTGCTCGAAGTCGCCCACAGCCTCGAGGAGCTGAAGACGATCTGCCGCTGCGGCCGCAAGGCGATCTTCAACGCCCGTCGCATCGACGGGGTCTTCGTCTTCGACGGCGACCAGGTCGCGATCGACGGCGAGGACGTGACCTACGAATCGCTGTGCGGCGTCTGCTACCTCGAGGAGAGCGGTGGCGTGCTGGACGGACGGCACTGAGCGGGCACTGCTGACGGGCGCCGCCCGAGATGCGAGCATGGCAGCATGACCGTCGTCGTGCAGCGGATGCCTCGCCGCGTCGACGGCGTCGACGCGGCCCGCGGGATCGCGCTCATCGGCATGTTCGTGGCGCACGTGTCGCCCGCGGTGGCGTCGCTGGAGGTCGCGGAGTTCATCGCACTCGCCGACGACCGCCCGCGCCTGCTCTTCGCCCTCACCGCCGGCATCGGACTCGGCTTCATCTCGGGCGGCATCCGCCCGATCACCGATGGCCGGAGCGAGCTTCGCCGGCAGATCGCCGTGCGCGCGGTGATCCTCATCGCGCTCGGCATGCTGATCTGGGCCACGCTGCAACCGCTCGTCTTCATCATCCTCGACGTGTACGGCGTCGCGTTCCTCGTGATGCTCCCATTGCTCTTCCTCCCGACGCGGACCGCGCTCGGGCTCGGCATCGGCCTCCTCGCGATCGCACCGGCGATCGCCGAGATCGGCTCCCGCACCGAGTTCGTCGCCGCAGTGCGCCACACCCCGTTCCGGTTCCTGTCCGACTGGATCGTGGGTGGCGCGTATCCCGTGATCGTGTGGGTGCCGGTGATGCTCATCGGCCTTGCGCTCGCGCGCATGGACCTCGGGTCGCCGCGCGTGGTCGGCACCGTGGCGCTCGTGGGCACTGCCGCGGCATCCGTGTTCCTGCCGCTCTCATCGCTCCTGCCGCCACCCGAACTCGTGAGTGAGGCCGGCTGGTCGGTGCCGCTGCGCGCCTCACTCGAGTCCCTCGGCAACGTCGGGGTCGGCGCGCTCGTCGTCGCGGCGATGCTCGCGCTCACGTCGCTCGCCCGGCCGGCCGTGCGCCGCGTGGCCGGGGCCGTCCTCTCCCCGGTGGTCGCGATGGGCGCCATGCCGCTCAGCATCTACACGATCCACCTCGTGGTCATCGCGCTGGCGAAACGGCAGGAGGACGGCGTGCCGACCGACGACTCGTGGCCGCTCGTGATCGGTCTGATCGTGGGCTCGATGGCGTTCGCGTGGCTGTGGCGCCGGTACCTCGGGCGGGGTCCGCTCGAGCGCCTGCTCCGTTGGGCGAGCGGTCGTGACCGGGCGGATGTCGAGGCCGCGCCCACATCGGGCTGAGCCCGCCGCCGCGGGGCCCCACTTCGGGGGACTTTCTCGCCCATGTCCTCTCAAGAGGGGACCCAATCGGGGTAGCCTGACCAATGGCCCAACATCAGGACGTTGGGCTCGCCGACCCGCCCCGAGACGCGGGCCGGGCGTGGAGGCGCAGATGACCCTGGCTCGGCAAACGTCCGTCGAGACCCCGGCGGCCCTGGTCGCGGCGTGGCAGCGCGCGTACGTGCAGCGCCTGCTCATCACCGACCTCATCGTGATCCTGGTCTCGGTCTACACGTCGCAGTTCATCCGCTTCGGCACGAGCGGCGAGGCCCTGCGAATCCCCGGTGAGCGGGGCGGGGTGTTCGAGCTCAGCTACACGCTGGTCTCCGCTCTGCTCGCATTCGGCTGGCTCTGCTCCCTCGCGCTCTTCGCCACCCGCGATCGCAACATCGTCGGTGCCGGTACCACCGAGTACAAGCGGATCACGGATGCCACCATCCGTGTCTTCGCGGTGCTCGCCATCGCCGCGTTCCTGCTGCAGTCGGAGGTCGGACGCGGGTACCTGCTCGTCGCGCTGCCGCTCGGGCTCGCGCTGTTGCTGGTCTCGCGATGGATGTGGCGCAAGTGGCTCATGCGCCGGCGGGCGGCCGGCAGGTACTCGCACCGGGCGATTCTCATGGGCGAGCGACAGAAGTCCGTGCACGTTGCCGAGCAGATGGCCCGTGAGACCGCATCGGGCATCGTCATCGTGGGCGCGATCACCGAGCGGGGCATGTCCGATCAGGAGCTCGCGCCCGGCATCCCGGTGCTCGGCGACTACTCGAGCCTCTCGAGGGTCCTCGACGACGCGCGTGCCGACACCGTCGTGTTCACCGGAGCGGACACCATCGACCCGCGGGGGATGCGCCGCATCGGCTGGGAACTCGAGTCGACCTCGACGAACCTCATCGTCGCTCCGGCGCTCACGGATGTCGCGGGCCCGCGCATCCACGCACGTCCCGTCGCCGGCCTCCCGCTCATCCAGGTCGACTATCCCGAGTTCGAGGGCCGGAAGTACGCCGCGAAGCGCGCGTTCGACCTCGTCGTCGCGTTCCTCGCACTCGTGGTGCTCAGCCCCGTCTTCCTGATCATCGCCATCCTCGTGCGGCGCGACAGCCCCGGACCCGCCTTCTTCACCCAGGAACGCGTCGGACTGAACGGCAAGCGGTTCCATATGCTGAAGTTCCGTTCGATGGTCGTCGACGCCGAGGCGCAGCTCCCGTCCCTCCTCGATCGGACCGATGGGAACGGGCTGCTCTTCAAGCTCAAGTCCGACCCGCGCGTCACGCGGATCGGCTCCTTCCTCCGGCGCTACAGCCTGGACGAGCTCCCGCAGCTCATCAATGTCCTGCTCGGGGACATGTCCCTCGTCGGGCCCCGCCCGCCGCTCGCGGTCGAGGTCGAGCGCTACGACGAGTGGACGCGCCGCCGCCTGCTCGTGCGACCGGGCATCACCGGCCTGTGGCAGACCCAGGGCCGCTCCGACCTCTCGTGGGAGGACAGCGTGCGCCTCGACCTCTACTACGTGGAGAACTGGTCGCTCACGGGCGACGTCATCATCCTCTACCGCACGGCGCGCTCGGTCGCCCGCGCACAGGGCGCCTACTGATGGGGCGGATCCCCGCGTGCAGGCGTTGCACGGGCCTTCACGTCTATGCTGATGCCTTGTGACGCAACCCGAACCCTACGGCGCCACCGAGCGCGGAGACTCCCGATCACGCCCTGAGCCGAAGCGACGCCGTCGCTGGATCGCGCACGTCATCATCTGGCCGGTCCTCGTCCTCCTGCTCGTCGGCGGCGGGTTCGCGGCGTGGAACCTGTACAACGACGCCATGTCGGTGCGCGACGACCTCGAGGAGGCCCGGACGGCGGTCGCCAAGTTCCAGCGGGCCGCGGCCGACCGCCAACTCGACCAGCTCCAGCCGATCGCCGATCAGCTCTCGGCGTCCGCCGCGGACGCGGTCGAGCCGACGACCCAGCCGCTCTGGCACGCCGCCGAGCTCCTGCCGGTGATCGGCGAGAACTTCAAGGCCGTGCGCGTGATCGCCGAGGGCGTCGACGAGGTGTCGACCGAGATCGTCGCTCCGGCCGCCGGCCTCGTCGGCTCCTTCGGACTGCAGCGCGATCCGGCGACGGGCGGATTCGACCTCGCGCCGCTGCGGCAGGCGACCGAGATCGTGTCGACGGCCGACCGCGTCGTCACCGACATCCACGACGAGGTCGAGTCGATCGACACCGGCGCCACGATCGGCCAGGTGTCCGAGGCCGTCGACCAGTTCGACGAGATGCTCACCACGGCCGAGGGCACGATTCCCCAGCTGAACGCGGCACTCACCGGTGTCGGCACCCTGCTCGGCATCGACGGTCCGAAGAACGTCGTGCTCGCCTTCCTGAACAACGCGGAGACGGCGGCACTGGGTGGCGGTCCCGCCTCGCAGTCGCTCCTCGCCGTCGACAACGGCACGGTCAACATCGCCCGCCAGGTGTCGAGCGCCGACTTCCCCGTGGCCATCCCCGTCGATGTCCCAGTCGACGAGAGCGCGAAGCAGCTGTACGACTCGATCTTCCTCGACAACCTGAACGCCGCGACCAGCCGACCGGACTTCCCGACGGCCGCGCAGATCATCACGGCCAACTGGCAGCGGTCGTTCGGGATCACCCCTGACGACATCGTGTCGCTCGACCCGATCGCGCTGTCCCGGCTGCTCCAGGTGACCGGGCCGGTCACCATGCCCGACGGAGAGCAGCTCACGAGCGACAACGTGGTGTCGAAGCTGCTCAACGAGGCGTACTTCCGCTACCCCGAGGGTGGCGCGGAGTCCGACGCGTACTTCTCGACCGCGGCATCCGCTGTCTTCGACAAGGTCATGGCCCTCGACTACGACGTCTTCGCCATGGGCCAGGCCGTCGTCGACGCGGCCAACGGCGGCAGCCTCATGATGTGGAGCGCCGACCCCGAGACCCAGGCGCTGTTCGACGGGACGCGCCTGCAGGGCGTGCTGCCCGCGACCAACGAGGGCGCGACCGTGGTCGGCGTGTACTTCCGCGATCGCTCGTCGTCGAAGATCGACTACTACCTCCACTCCGAGGCCGTCGTCACGACGAACGCGTGCACGCCCGACGCGCCGACCTACACCGTCGAAGTGCGCCTGCGGTTCGACGTTCCCGACCGAGAACTGCCCGACTACGTCGACAGTGGGCTGTACCCGTTCTACCGCACCGAGGTGTTCCTCTACGGCCCGGTGGGCGCCACGACGACTGCGGTCGAGGTGCCCGAGCCCGGCCTCGCCACCGTCACCGGCCCGTCCGTCGTCGACCTGGGGCGCCCCGCCGAGAAGTTCACGGTCGACCTCGACCGCGACGGAACGGCACTCGTGCGGGCCACGTTCGCCGGTGCGCCGGGCGAGTACGGTCCCACGGAGA
>Ga0247821_10001853_pt1 | contig 11799 bp, 6 predicted proteins | sample 13C_Glycerol_Day_FD_192481 | JGI IMG/M metagenome (GOLD analysis project Ga0247821, IMG submission 192481) | Soil microbial communities from agricultural site in Penn Yan, New York, United States - 13C_Glycerol_Day14 | ecosystem: Environmental > Terrestrial > Soil > Agricultural land | place... | reverse complement strand
GATGCTCTTGAAAGCGAAACGGTGACAGCTCCGGCGCCTGCAGGATCGACACTTCTTCCAGGTCCATCGGGTCGCAGGCCAGGTGCGGCAGGAGGAACGTCTGGGAGAAATTGATCACCACGAAGTCGCTGTCCGCCGGATGTGGGATCACGTGCACCCGGTGCGGCAGGATGAAAGCCAGGGTGTTGCGCCTGAACGGGCGCTGCACGCTGCCGATGTGTTGCACCGTGTCGCCGCCTAAATTGACCTGGATCTGAAAATACTCGTGACGGTGCGGCGCGGTCTCGGCGGGGCGCCCGCGCTGGTCGCGGATGTAGAAATCCATCAGCTCGCTGCGCTGCTGCATGACGTAGGTCGGAACCTCGCGCTTGGGGGGCATTGGGTTGGCTCCAGTTTTCAAGGATGGCGCTGTCTGGCCCCTTCACGGGCAAGGCCGCGAAGAGACCAAGGGCAGGCACAACATGTTGTACGATGTCTAAAGTCATCAAATTAAACCTGTCTGCAAAAACTCGCGCAACCCTAACCGTCCACAACCCGCTGGGAATGCGACATACAGCTGAAAATACGCGCAAAACCCCACCTTCTGATTTTCTTGGACAGCACAGCCCTACCCCGCCTTCAGCGAAAAAAACGGTCTAAAACCGCCGTTGCATTCAATACGTCGTACGACCACTGTAGGAACGGGACTGCAGCCCAACCTCTACCAACAACAACAAACGAGGTCGACTCATGTCGAGCACGCCTACCCCCCGCGCCGCGTCGTCGTACGCGCTGGACGCGGCCCCTGCCCAGCGCCTGCCCTCCCGCCGCCGCTGGTTCATGCTGTCGCTGCTGCTGGTGGCGACCATCATCAACTACGTCGACCGGGTGAACATTTCCATCGCAGCGCCGTTCATGGCCAAGGACCTGGGCCTGGACAAGGTCGAGATGGGCCTGATCTTCTCCGCCTTCGCCTGGACCTACGCATTGGCACTGGTGCCGGCCGGCTTCATCGCCGACCGTTTCGGCTCGCGCCTGACCTACGGCGTGTCGCTGATCAGCTGGTCGGCAGTCACCGTGGCCCAAGGCCTGGCCAGCGGCTTCGCCTCACTGTTCGGCCTGCGCCTGGCGGTCGGCGCCATGGAGGCCCCGGCTTTCCCGGCCAACAGCCGTGCGGTCACGGTGTGGTTCCCCGCCCGCGAGCGCGGCATGGCCAGCAGCATCTACGTATGTGGCCAGTACCTGGGCACCGCGCTATTCACCGGCGCGCTGCTGTGGCTGGCGACCACCTATGACTGGCGCCACGTGTTCTACAGCACCGGCCTGGTGGGCATCCTGTTCGGCGTCGTGTGGCTGGTGCTATACCGCGACCCGCTGAACTGCAAGAAGGTCAGCAAGGAGGAACTGGCCTACATCGAGAACGGCGGCGGCCTGGTGAAAAGCAGCCAGCAACGTACCCGCTTCGACTGGCGGCAGGTCGCCGAACTGTTCCGCTATCGCCAGGTCTGGGCGATCTGCCTGGGCAAGTTCGCCAGCACCTCGGCACTGTACTTCTTCCTTACCTGGTTCCCCACCTACCTGATCGAAGAACGCCAGCTGACGCTGATCAAGGTCGGCATCTTCGCGGTCATGCCGTTCATTGGTGCCACGGTCGGCATCCTCCTGGCGGGCATCGTCTCCGACCTGCTGATCCGCAAGGGCTACTCGCTGTCGTTTGCCCGCAAGCTGCCGCTGGTGGTGGGCTCGATGCTGGGGATGTCGATCGTGCTGGTGAACTTCACCGATTCCAATGTGCTGTGCATCGCCGTGCTGACCCTGGCGTTCTTCGCCCAGGGCATCGCCTCGTCGTCGTGGGCTGCCGTGTCGGAAGTGGCGCCGAAGGAGCTGATCGGCCTGACCGGCGGCATCACCAGCCTGGCGGCGAACATCGGCGGCATCGTCACACCGATCGTGATCGGCGCCATCGTGCACGCCAGTGGCTCGTTCGCCATGGCGTTCTGGTTCATCGGCGGCGTGGCGTTGATGGGCACGCTGTCTTACTCGCTGCTGCTTGGGAAGCTCTATCGCATCGAGCTGAAAACAACTGCTTGAGATTGCACTGCCTGTGCTGGCGATTGGGCCGGTACAGGTTACTTGGATAATCCAATCCAACCCCGCTTTCGTCCAACTTTGCCGGCCAGCCGCTGGATACGCTGGCCACTCCAGTACGGAGGATTCACCCATGACCTACCTGTTCAACCCGCCGGCCATCGTCAGCCTGCCGATCCGCGGCAGCGATGCGCGCTTCCCCGTCGGCCGGGTGTTCTGCATCGGCCGCAACTACCCGTGGCCGGAATCCTACGGCGCGGCGCCGCTGGAGCCGGTGTTTTTCATGAAGCCGGCGAGCAACGTCGTCGAGGCATCGGGCGAGCTGCCCTTCCCGCCGCAGACCGACGAGTTCTGCCATGAAATCGAGCTGGTCGCGGCCATTGCCAAGGGCGGTGCCGACATTGCCCCGGGACACGCCCTGGAGCACGTGTTCGGCTTCGCCGCCGGCCTGGACCTGACCCGCCGCGATCACCAGCGCAAGGCCAAGGCCGAGGGCCTGCCCTGGGAAGGTGCCAAGGTATTCGAGGCCTCGGCACCGATGACCGCCATCGTCCCCGCCAGCGAATGCGCCTGGCCACTGGATGCGTCGCTGTGGCTGCAAGTCAATGGCGAGGAGCGCCAGCGTGCTCACCTCAGCCAGCAGACCTGGGCATTGGCCGAAGTGATCAGCCGGCTGTCACGCCAGCTGCCGCTGCGCCCGGGCGACCTGATCATGACCGGCAGCCCGCCCGGCGTGGCCCCGCTGAACCCGGGGGACACGATACACGCCGGCATCGACGGTATCGGCGAACTGCATCTGCGTGTCGGCCCCCGCCCTGCCGGGCAAACAGCCAACGCAGCCTGAACCTGACGGAGACCCGACATGACCCAGAACAAGAAAATCGCCCTGGTCACCGGTGCCGGTAGCGGCATCGGCCGCGCCGTCGCCCTCGCCCTGCTGGATGACGGCTTCAGCCTGGTGCTCGCCGGGCGCCGCGCCGAACCCCTGCAAGCCGTGGTTGCACAGGCGCTGGCAGCAGGCGGTGAGGCGCTGGCCGTGCCCACCGATGTACGCGACGAGCAGAGCGTCGCGCAGCTGTTCGCCACCATCGAAGAAGTGCACGGCCGGCTCGATGTGATCTTCAACAATGCCGGCATCAACGCGCCCGCCGTGCCGGTGGACGAGCTGCCGCTGGAGAACTGGCGCAACGTCATCGCCACCAACGTCGACGGTGTGTTCCTGTGCGCCCGCGCTGCCTTCGGCCTGATGCGCCGCCAGCAACCGCAAGGTGGGCGAATCATCAACAACGGCTCGATCTCGGCGCACACCCCACGCCCGTTCACTGCACCCTACACGGCCAGCAAGCATGCGGTGCTTGGCCTGACCAAGGCGCTGGCGCTGGATGGCCGGCCGTACAACATCGTGTGTAGCCAGGTGGACATCGGCAACGCCCTGACCGAGTTGTCCGAGCGCATGACCCGGGGGGTACGCCAGGCCAATGGCGAGGTCGCAGCCGAGCCGATGCTGGACGTGCGCCATGTGGCCGATGCGGTGCGCTACATCGCGGCGCTGCCGCTGGACGCCAACGTACTGAACATGACCGTGATGGCCAGCAACATGCCGTTCGTTGGCCGTGGCTGATCCCTGTTTATGATGGAGTGACCGATGAAACCCGAAGTCCTGCAACTGAGCCCTATCCTGATCCCGCAGATCCGTGACCGCCTGGAACAGCTGTTCACCGTGCACCGCTACTACGAACAGGCCGACAAGGAGGCCTACGTCAGCCAGCATGCCGGCAATATTCGCGGCGTGATCACCGGCGGCCACACCGGTATAAGCCAGGCGCTGATGGCACGCTTGCCCCACCTTGAAGTGATCGCGGTCAATGGTGTCGGTACCGACGCGGTAGACCTGGCCTATGCCCGCGATCGTGGCATCCAGGTAACCGCAACCATCGGTGCCCTCACCGAGGACGTCGCCGATCTCGCGATTGGCCTGCTGATCGGCTTGTGCCGGGGTATCTGCACCGGTGACCGCTTCGTTCGCGCCGGCCATTGGGCCACCAGTGCCACGCCGCTGGCACCGTTGCCACTGGCCCGGCAGGTGTCGGGCATGCGCGTTGGCATCGTCGGCATGGGGCGCGTCGGCCGCGCAGTCGCCCAACGGGCGGCAGCGTTCGGGTGCCCGATTCGCTACACCGACCTGCAGCCGCTGGACGTGCCTTACGGCTTTGAGGCAGACCTGCTGCAGCTGGCCAAGGACAGTGATGCACTGATCCTGGCGGCGGCGGCCGACAAGGGCGAGGCGCTGATCGATCGCCAAGTGCTGCGGGCGTTAGGTGCAGAGGGATACCTGATCAACATCGCACGCGGCAAGCTGGTGGATGAGCCGGCGTTGATCGCGGCGCTGCAGGCCGGGGAAATCGCTGGCGCGGCGCTGGATGTGTTTGCCGACGAACCCCGCGCGCCCGAGGCATTGTTCGAGCGTGAGGATGTGGTGCTGCAGCCGCATCGAGCCAGCGCCACGGTGCAGACCCGCACGCGCATGGGCGAGATGGTGGTGGCCAGCCTGGTGGATGTATTTGCCGGGCGCACGCCGCAGGGCTTGGTGATCTAGCCGGCTGGTGCCGGCCTCTTCGCGGGCTTGCCCCCGCGAAGCATCCAACACGGTGCATGGCACGGGCTTCGCCCGTGTTCGCGGGACAAGCCCGCGAAGTGGGGGCAGCCAACCAATGGTGATCAGGCCACAGACAGCTCCACGGCCTCCCCCTTCAACCGCACCGGCCACACCCGCAACCTCTGCCCGGCATCCTCCAGGCACTCCCCACTCAGCAGGCTGAAGTGCTGCTTGTAGAGCGGCGCTGCCACCACCAACTCACCTTGCACGCTGCCCACCAGCCCGCGGCCGATGATGTTGGCACCGGAACGCGGGTCGCGGTTGTCCACCGCGTACAGCGGCTGCGCCTGCCCTGGCAGGTAGAACAGCGCCACCTGAGCCCCGTCGAGCCACACCACGACCCCGGAATCGGCCACCAGGTCTTGCGCCTGGCACACCGCCTGCCAGTTCTCACAGGTTTTCACAGCAGCATTGGACAGGTTCATCAGACAGCCTCCTCGACAGTAGGGATCAGGTGCAGCGGCGCCGCTGGCCGGCGTTGTTCGCGTTCGCGCACGAAGTGCACGTCCGGGTCGGCACGCCGATCATTGACGAAGGTGCGGAAGCGCTTGAGCTTCTCCGGGTCGTTGAGGGCGTTGGCCCATTCGCATTCATACTGGTCGACCACATGCTGCATCTGCGCTTCCAGCTCGCCGGCCAGGCCCAGGCTGTCGTCGAGGATCACCTGCTTCAGGTAGTCCAACCCGCCGTCGAGGTTTTCGCGCCACACCGAGGTGCGCTGCAGCTTGTCGGCCGTGCGAATGTAGAACATCAACACACGGTCGATCAGGCGCACCAGGGTTTCGTCGTCCAGGTCGGTGGCGAACAGCTCGGCATGCCGTGGGCGCATGCCGCCGTTGCCGCACACGTAGAGGTTCCAGCCCTTGTCGGTGGCGATCACGCCGATGTCCTTGCTCTGCGCCTCGGCACACTCGCGGGTGCAGCCAGACACGGCGAACTTGAGCTTGTGCGGGCTGCGCAGGCCCTTGTAGCGGTCTTCCAGGCGCAGGGCCATGGCGACGCTGTCCTGCACGCCGTAACGGCACCAGGTGCTGCCCACGCACGATTTCACCGTGCGGGTCGACTTGCCGTAGGCGTGGCCGGTTTCGAAGCCGGCCTCGATCAGCTCGCCCCAGATCAGCGGCAGCTCGTGCAACTGGGCACCGAACAGGTCGATGCGCTGGCCGCCGGTGATCTTGGTGTACAGGTCGTACTTCTTGGCCACCTGGCCGATGACGATGAGCTTGTCGGGGGTGATTTCACCACCCGGAATACGCGGCACCACCGAGTAGGTACCGTTCTTCTGCATGTTGGCCATGAAGGTGTCGTTGGTGTCCTGCAGCGGCACCAGCGCCGGGTCCATGATCGGCTGGTTCCAGCAGGAGGCGAGGATGTTGCCCACCGCCGGCTTGCAGATGTCACAGCCAACGTGGCCCTTGCCGTGGCGTGCGAGCAGCTCGCTGTAAGTGCGGATGCCCTCCACCCGCACCAGCCCGTAGAGCTCCTGGCGGGTGTAGGTGAAGTGCTCGCACAGGCTCTTGTCCACCGCTACGCCACGTGCGGTCAGTTCGTGCTCGAACACCTGCTTGAGCAAGGCCGCACAACCGCCGCAGCCGCTGCCGGCCTTGGTGCAGCCTTTGACCGCAGCAAGGTCGCTGCAACCGCTGTCGATGGCGTCGCACACCGCGCCCTTGCTGACGTTGTGGCACGAGCAGATGGTCGCGCTGTCGGGCAGCGCATCGGCGCCCAAGGCCGGTGCACCACCGCCTTGCGGCAGGATCAGCGCTGCCGGGTCGGCTGGCAGGGCGATGCCGTTCTGGGCGTATTGCAGCAGGGTGTCGTAGTAGCTGTTGTCGCCGACCAGCACTGCGCCGAGCACGTGCTTGCCGCTGGCGTCCACCACCAGCCGGCGGTAGGCGCTGTTGGCTTCGTCGATGAAGCGGTAGCTGCGTGAACCGGGGGTGGCGCCATGGGCATCACCAATCGAGCCGACATCCACGCCCAGCAGCTTGAGCTTGGTCGACATGTCGGCGCCGGTAAACGCTACCGCCGCTTCCCCCATCAGCAAAGCCGCCAGGTTGCGCGCCATGCTGTAGCCTGGGGCGACCAGGCCGAACACGCTACCGTTCCACGAGGCGCACTCGCCGATGGCAAAGATGCGCGGGTCGCTGCTGCGGCAATGGTTGTCGATCACCACGCCACCGCGGGCGGCGATGTCCAGGCCGCAGCCACGGCCCAAGGCATCCTGCGGGCGGATACCGGCCGAGAACACGATCAGGTCGGTTTCCAGATGCTCGCCACCGTCGAAGTTCATGCGGTAGCGGTAAGCTTCACCGGCGCTGATCGACTGGGTGGCGCGCGACAGGTGCACGCCCACACCGAGCGCTTCAATCTGTGCCTTGAGCGCGGCACCGCCCTCGCTGTCCAGCTGAACCGGCATCAGCCGTGGGGCGAATTCCACCACGTGGGCTTCCAGGCCCAACGACTTGAGGGCGTTGGCTGCCTCCAGGCCGAGCAGGCCACCACCGACCACCACGCCACGGCGGGCACCGGCTGCGGCAGCGCGAATGGCATCGAGGTCGTCGAGGGTGCGGTAGACCAAGCGGGCATTGCCGCTGGAGCCTTCGATCGGCGGCACGAAGGGGTAGGAGCCCGTGGCCAGGACCAGTTGGTCGTAGCCGTAGCGCCCCTCGGCGGTGACTACTTCGCAGCGCTCACGGTCGATTTCCAGCACGGCCTCACCGAGGTGCAGGTGCACGCCGTTGGCGTTGTAGAAATCGTGCTCGCACAGGGCCAGGGCCTCGGCACAGCTGCCGCCGAAGTATTCGGACAGGTGCACGCGGTCGTAGGCGCGTTGGCGCTCTTCGCCGAACACCCGCACCTCGAAGCGCTGCAGGGCGCCGCGGCTGACCAGTTGTTCGACGCAATGGTGGCCGACCATGCCGTTGCCGACGATGACCAGTCGATCTCGTTGCCCGCTGCTCGCTGTTGCCTTCATAAGCCGATCCTCGATCAAAAAAAAAGCGCCTGGAGCCGAAGCTCCAGGCGCCTTTGCCTGTATTCATCACGGTGTGCCCCCGGGTTGATCGCCGTTGATCAGTGGGGCTTGTTGTATTGGAGGTAAAGCAGGGACTGTGCCAATCCTTTTTCCTGTCCTGGCCCTATCGCCGGCAAGCCAGCTCCCACAAGGGCCGCCGCAGGTTTCGAGGTTTGTGCAATACCTGTGGGAGCTGGCTTGCCGGCGATAGGGCCAGCACAGCAATTGCACATTCCAAGTGCATCACTCCCCATCCCGGTGCACTTCAGTACACATCCCGCAGATAACGCTTGGCCTTGCTCAAACCTTCCACATAGGCAGCCGCCTGCGCCGCATCCATCCCGCCATGCTCAGCCACGACCGTGCTCAACGCCGCATCCACATCCTTGGCCATGCGCTGCGCATCCCCACACACATAGAAATACGCCCCCGCTTCCAGCCACTGCCACAGCTGCGCGCCCTGCTCCAGCATGCGCTGCTGCACATAGATCTTCTCGGCCTGGTCGCGGGAAAACGCCGTATTCAGACGCAAGTGGCCGCTTGCCTGCCAAGCCTGTAGCTGTTCCCGGTAATAGAAGTCGGTAGCGGCGTACTGCTCGCCAAAGAACAGCCAGTTACCCCCTTTCGCCCCCCGCATCTCCCGCTCTTCAAGAAACGCTCGGAACGGCGCAATGCCCGTACCCGGGCCAACCATGATCACCGGTACGCTGTCGTCTTCGGGCAGCCGGAAGTGCTTCGACACCTGCGGGAAGATAGCCACCTTCACCGCTTGTGCGCGGTCGGCGAGGAAGGCCGAGCATACGCCCTTGCGCTCGCCATAACGCACGGTGGAGACGGTCAGGTGTACCTGGCCGGGATGCGCTAACGGGCTGGAGCTGATCGAGTACAGACGCGGCTGCAAGGGCTTGAGCAGTTCAAGCCAGCTGGCCAGCGGTAGCTGCTGGGGAAAGGCCCGCAGCACATCGACCAGTTGCCGGCCCCACAGCCAGTCCTGCAGTTCGGCCTTGCACTCGGGCTGCAGCAGACGTTGCAGGCCCGGGGCGCTGCCCGCGAAGGCTTGCAGTTGCTGCGTGGTGACCTTGGCGATTTCCAGGTGCGCGTGCAGGGCTTCGGCCAGTGGCATGGCAGGTTGGCCCTTCAGCTCGACCATGGCCTGGCCATCAAGCTGCATCAGCGCCAGCAGTTCGTCGACCAGCGCTGGGCAATTGCGCGGCCACACGCCCAAGGCATCACCGGCGGTATAGCTGAAGCCGCTACCGCTCAGGTCGAACACCAGTTGCCGTGTTTCCTTGCTGGCACCGGGGCCGTTGAGCAGGTGGTTTTCCAGCAAGGTGGCGGGCCAGGGTTGTTGTTTGCTCCAGCCCGCCATGGGTGCAGGTTCACTCGCCGGTGGTGGCGCAGCGGCCCTGCCCAGCAAGGGCAGCAACGCGTCAAGCCAGCCTGCGAACGCTTCGTCAAAGTCTGGCTCGCAGTCCACCCGTTGCAACAGGCGCCGGCCACCCAGTTCGGTCAGACGCTGGTCCAGCTTGCGGCCAAAGCCGCAGAACTGATCGTAACTGGAGTCGCCCAAGGCCAGCACTGCATAGGGCAGTTCGGCGCAGCAGGCGCCCTCCTCGCCCTGCAAGGCGTGCCAGAACGCCGCTGCGCTGTCGGGCGCATCGCCATCGCCAAAGGTGCTGGCGATCAATACCACGCTGGCGGCGCCCTGCAGCTGGCTCGGGCTGACCGCCTCCATGCAACTAAGCTGCACATCCAGGCCGGCACCGCGCAGGCGTTCGGCACAGCGCTCGGCCAGCTGCTCGCCGTTGCCCGTCTGCGAGGCCCACAGCACCTGATGCCGTGGCGCCACCAACGCCGCAACGGGCAGTGCCGCAGGCTGGGCGAACAGCCCGGCCAGCAAGCCGTCGATAAACAGCCGGTGGTTGGCCGCCAGTGGCGCACTGGCCGGCAGGCTGGGCACGCCCTCGGCGCGGGCCTGGTTCAGGCCCAGCAGGAAACCTTGCAGGTAATGGCGCTCTTCTTCTGCCAGTACCGGGGCTGGCAAGGTGTCCAGGCCAAGCAGACGGGACAGGGTGGCAGTGGGCATGCGGGCTGGCTCCGAAATGGCAGCGTTCAGGTCAAGGGCGTCGATACGCTCGCCTGCGACCCGTTGCAGGGCCACGGCGCAGTGTTTGAAAGCGGGTTGCAGCGACAGCGGGTCGACGGCATCGCAGGTGACGGCATTGATTGCCAGTTGCTCGCCGACCAGGTCGTTCCAGTGGAACGGCGCAAAGCAGTTGCCTGGCATGACCCGGTCGCTGATTCGCGCCGGCAGTACGGCTTGACCGCGCCGTGAGCGGACGGCCACCAGATCCTTTTCAGCGATGCCAAACCGTACGGCGTCGTCTGGGTGAACCTCGACGAAGGGGCCTGGCTCCAGCTTGTTCAGCGCCGGCACCTTGCCGGTCTTGGTCAGGGTGTGCCACTGATGCTGCACGCGGCCGGTGTTCAGCACCATGGGGTAGTGGTCATCCGGCAACTCCGGTGCCGGCAACCAGGGCCGGGCGAAGAAGCGGGCCTTGCCGCTGGAGGTGGGGAACGCCAGCGCCGGGCAATCGCCCTGGGCATCGTGCAGCAGCGCCTGGCTGCTACCGTCGTTCAGGTAGCGTAATGGGCTGCGATCGCTGCCACGGCCTGGCGCACAAGGCCACTGGCGTGGTTGCTGACGCAGCTCGGCGTAACCGATGCCGCGCAGGTCGTAGCCGGTGGCGGGGTTATGGAAGCGGCGGATTTCTTCATATACCGCTTCGGCATCGGGGTAGTCGAAGGCTTCGGCGTAGCCCATGGCGCAGGCCACCCGGGCGATGATCTGCCAGTCGGGCAGGCTCTGCCCTGGCGGCTCTACGGCGCGCGGCATCAGGGTGAGGTTGCGTTCGCTGTTGATCATCACGCCCTCGCCTTCGGCCCACAGCGCGGCCGGCAGCAGGATGTCGGCGTAGCGGTTGGTTTCGGTGTCGAGGAAGGCATCCTGGGTAATCACCAACTCGGCCTGGCACAGGCCATCGATCACCTGCTGGCGGTTGGCGACGCTGGCCACCGGGTTACTGCAGATCACCCAGCACGCTTTCACTTCGCCTGCTTTCATCTGCTCGAACAGCGCCACCGTACCCTCGCCGCCTTCGCTGCGCAGGCTGCCGGGTGGCAGTTGCCACTGCTGCTCGACAAATGCGCGATCGCCTTCCACCAATGCCGAACGCTGGCCTGGCAGGCCGGGGCCCATGTAGCCCATTTCACGGCCGCCCATGGCATTGGGCTGGCCGGTCAGCGAAAACGGCCCGCTACCGGGGCGGCAGATGGCGCCCGTGGCCAGGTGCAGGTTGCAGATGGCGTTGCTGTGCCAGGTACCGTGAATGCTCTGGTTCAGGCCCATGGTCCAGCAGCTCATCCAGTCGTTGGCGGTGCCGATCCATTCGGCGGCCTTGATGATGTCGGCCTCGGCCAGCCCGGTGATGGCGGCTACGCGCTCGGGGGTGTAGTCATCGAGGAAGGCTGGCAGTTCAGCCCAGCCTTCGGTGTGGCGGGCGATGAAGTCGGGGTTGGTGTGGCCATTGCGGTGTAGCAGATACAACAGGCCGTTGAGCAAGGCCATGTCACTGCCGGGGCGTACTTGCAGGAACAGGTCGGCCTTGTCGGCGGTGGCACTGCGCCGTGGGTCGACGACGATCAGCCTCGCGCCGGCCTTGACCCGATCGAGCAGGCGCAGGAACAGGATGGGGTGGCAGTCGGCCATGTTGGCGCCGATCACCAGGAACACGTCGGCGTGCTCGAAATCCTGGTAGCTGCCAGGCGGGCCGTCAGCGCCGAGCGACAGCTTGTAGCCGCTGCCGGCGCTGGCCATGCACAGGCGCGAGTTGGACTCGATGTGGCGGGTGCGCATAAAGCCTTTGGCCAGCTTGTTGGCCAGGTACTGCGCCTCCAGCGACATCTGCCCCGACACGTACAGCGCCACGGCGTCGGGGCCGTGCTGGTCGATGATGCCGCGCAGGCGTTTGCCGGCGTCGGCGATGGCCTGGTCCATGCC
>Ga0247821_10001852_pt1 | contig 11801 bp, 20 predicted proteins | sample 13C_Glycerol_Day_FD_192481 | JGI IMG/M metagenome (GOLD analysis project Ga0247821, IMG submission 192481) | Soil microbial communities from agricultural site in Penn Yan, New York, United States - 13C_Glycerol_Day14 | ecosystem: Environmental > Terrestrial > Soil > Agricultural land | place... | reverse complement strand
CAGGGAGGATCCGGATGTAGTGCTGGCGCATCTTGCCCGAGATGTGAGCGAGAACCTTGTGACCGTTGGTCAGCTCCACGCGGAACATCGCGTTCGGCAGAGCCTCGACGATCGTGCCCTCGATCTCAATGACACCGTCCTTCTTCGCCATATCCTCCACAATCCGTGACTCGGCCCACCCCAGGCTGGGACAGGCGCATGGCACGGCACGCGCACACACGCATGCCGACACGCCAGTCTAGAGGAGAGGGACGCACTACACGAAATCCGGCGACCTGCGCCACATGCACGATGACGCCGGCGTGGCGCCCGAAGGACACTCGCTCTCAGGCCTGCGTGTGTCCGCCTGAGGAGTCTGCCATGGGTACCCCTGATCCTGTCGCCTCCGCCCGCTTCGCCAGCCTGCGCGCCGGCTTCGGCGGAGCCGTCCTCCTGCCGGAGGATCCTGGCTACGACGATGCCCGGGCCCTCTTCAACGCGATGATCGACCGCCGGCCGGCTGCCATCGCCCAGTGCGCCAGCCCCTCCGACGTGGCCGCTGCCGTCGGCTTCGCGCGCGACGAGGGCCTCGAGCTCTCGGTGCGCGGTGGCGGCCACGGGGTCGCCGGCACGGCCCTGGCCGAGGGTGGGCTGGTGGTCGACCTGCGGCGGATGTGCGACGTCACCGTCGACCCCGGTGCCCGCACGGCCCGCGTGGCAGGTGGCGCCACCATGAGCCACCTGGACCGGGCCTGCCAGCCCTACGACCTGGCCACCACCGGTGGGCGGGTCTCCACGACCGGCGTGGGCGGTTTCACCCTCGGGGGCGGCACCGGGTGGCTCGACCGCAAGTTCGGGCTTGCCTGCGACAACCTGCTGTCGGTCGAGCTGGTCACGGCCTCGGGCGAGGAGGTGCTGGCCAGTGACACCGAGAACCCCGAGCTCTTCTGGGCCCTGCACGGCGGCGGCGGCAACTTCGGCATCGCGACCGCGCTGACCTTCCGCCTGCACGAGGTCCCGACCTCGACGCTGGTCCTGCTGATGTGGCGGCCGGAGGAGGCCGAGCAGGTGACCCGTGCCGTCCGCGAGCTCTTCGAGACCGGCCCCGACGAGATCGGCGGCGGCATTCTCTGGATGACCGCCCCCGAGGAGGAGTTCGTGCCGGCCGAGCTCGCAGGCACCCTGGTCTGTGCCGCGCTGGCCGTCTTCGCCGGCCCGGAGGCCGGCGCCCGGGACGTGATCGCTCCGCTGCTGGCCCTGCGCCCCGTCGCCGAGCTGGTCGCCGAGATGCCCTACGCCGAGCTCCAGTGCTCCATCGACGACGAGCCCGGCCACCGCAACTACTGGTCGGCCGAGCACCTTCCGACGCTGCCCGACGAGGCGGTGACGGCGTTCTGCCGCATCTCGGAGCGCCTGATCTCCCCAGCCCCGGCCCAGTCGGCCCTCTTCGCCGGCGGTGGGGCTGCCGACCGCGCCACGACGGACTACCCCATCCCGTGGCGGCACACGTTCTGGACGGTGCACCCGTTCGGCCTCTGGGACGACCCGGCCGACGACGAGCGGGTGATCTCCTGGACCCGGGAGCTGCGCGCGGCGATGCGGCCCTGGGCCTCGGGCGCGGTCTACCTCAACTTCATCGGCGACGAGGGCGCCGAGCGGGTGTGGGCCGGCCTCGGCGAGGAGCACTACGCCCGGCTGGCAGAGGTCAAGCGCGTCTGGGACCCGGACAACGTGTTCCGGCACAACCACAACATCGCGCCCAGCCTCGTGTAGCGCGCTGTCCCTGCGCCGCCGAGCGTCGGGGACGGCGTCAGGACAGCGGGGCGTATGCCGCGCCGGCGGCTTCCAGCCGGCCCTTGCCACCGTCGAGGGCGGTGAGGACCCAGATGCCCTCGTCGGTGACCGCCACCGAGTTCTCCCAGTGCGCGGCCCGGGAGCCGTCAGTCGTCACGACGGTCCACTCGTCGCCCAGCACGCGGGTCTCGGCCGTGCCGAGGGTCACCATCGGCTCGATCGCCACGGTGACGCCCGCCCGGACCGTCGGCCCGCGGTCGCGGACGCGGTAGTTGGGCACCTGTGGCTCCTGGTGCATCTCGGTGCCGATGCCGTGGCCGACGTAGTCCTCGACGATCCCGTACTCACGGGCGTCCCGCTCCCCCGCGGCGGTGATGGCGTCCTCCACAGCCGCGCCCACGGCATACAGGGGCTGGCCCACGGCCAGCGCGGCGATGCCGGCCCACATGGAGTCCTCGGTGGCGTCGATGAGCGCGAGGTCCTCGGGGCGCCCAGCCTCACGGCCGCCGACGATCAGCGACATCGCCGCGTCGCCGTGCCAGCCGTCGAGGACGGCACCGCAGTCGACGGAGAGCAGGTCGCCCTCCTGCAGGACCCTCGAACCGGGGATGCCGTGCACCACCTCGTCGTTGACCGAGGTGCAGAGGGTGTGCCGGTAGCCGGGGACGCCCTTGAACGAGGGCGTCGCGCCGCTGCCGAGGATGTGCTCATCGGCCAGCTCGTCGAGCTGGATGGTGGTCATCCCGGGACGCACGGTCTGCGCCAGCAGCTGCAGGGTCTGGCCGACCACCAGACCCGCCCGGCGCATGCGGGCGATCTGGTCGGGGGTCTTGGTCTCGATCCGGGGCCTGCCGAACATCAGGAGCGCAGCGCCTGGTCGATCCGAGCGGCGACGTCGTCGACCTCGCCCATGCCGTCGACCTGCACGAGCAGGCCGCGCTGGGCGTAGATCTCGGCGAGCGGGGCGGTCTCGCGGCGGTAGATCGCCTGCCGCTCGCGGATGACCTCCTCGGTGTCGTCGACGCGCCCCTCGATCTGGGCCCGCTTGAGCAGGCGCTGGACCACGGCGTCCTCGTCGACGGTCAGCTCGAGCACGGCGTCGAGGGCGTGGCCGCCCTCGGCCAGCATCGCGTCGAGCGCCTCGAGCTGCGCCACGGTCCGGGGATAGCCGTCGAGCAGGAAGCCCTGCGCGGCGTCGTCCTCGCGCAGCCGGTCCTGCACGATCGCGTTGGTGATCTCGTCGGTGACGTAGCCACCCGAGGCCAAGATGTCCTTGACCTGCTTGCCGAGCTCGGTCTCGTTCTTGATGTTGGAGCGGAAGATGTCGCCCGTCGAGATGGCGGGGATGCCGAAGCTCGTGGCAATGCGGGAGGCCTGGGTGCCCTTCCCGGCACCCGGGGGGCCGACGATGATCAGTCGCATCAACGGAGGAACCCTTCGTAGTGGCGCTGCTGCAGCTGGGACTCGATCTGCTTCACCGTCTCCAGGCCAACGCCGACGATGATGAGGATGGACGTGCCACCGAACGGGAAGTTCTGGTTGGCGCCGACGAGGACCAGGGCAATCAGCGGGATCAGCGAGACGAGGCCGAGGTAGAGGGCCCCAGGGACCGTGATGCGGGTGATCACGTAGTCGAGGTACTCCGCCGTGGGTCGCCCGGCGCGGATTCCTGGGATGAAGCCGCCGTACTTCTTCATGTTGTCGGCGACCTCGGTGGGGTTGAACGTGATCGACACGTAGAAGAACGTGAAGAACAGGATCAGCGCGATGTAGGTGACCATGTAGATCGGGTGGTCACCCTTCACGAAGTGGGCGTCGATCCAGGTCACCCAGCCGGGCTGGTCGCCTGTCGCGGAGCGGTTGAACTGCGCCACGAGCGTGGGCAGCGCCAGCAGCGACGAGGCGAAGATGACCGGGATGACGCCGGCCATGTTGACCTTGAGCGGGATGTAGGTGGAGGTGCCGCCGTACATCTGGCGGCCGACCTGGCGCTTGGCGTACTGCACGGGGATCCGGCGCTGGGACTGCTCGACGAACACGACGAGGGCGATGATCAGGAAGCCGAGCAGGATCACCCCGATGAAGATGTCCCAGCGGCCCTCCTTCTGCTGGATGGCCCAGAGCGAGCCGGGGAACGACGCCGCGATCGAGGTGAAGATCAGCAGCGACATGCCGTTGCCGATGCCCTTGTCGGTGACCAGCTCGCCCAGCCACATGACCAGGCCGGTGCCGGCGGTCATGGTGAGCACCATGATCACGAGGGTCGGGATGGAGTCGTCCGGGAGGATGCTCGTGCACGTGGGGCCGAACAGGTTCTGCGGGTTCTGCGCGAAGGTGATGAGCGTCGAGGACTGCAGCACCGCCAGACCGATGGTCAGGTAGCGGGTGTACTGCGTCATCTTCGTCTGGCCCTGCTGGCCCTCCTTCTTGAGGGCCTCGAACCGCGGGATGACCACCGTCAGCAGCTGCACGATGATGCTGGCCGTGATGTACGGCATGATGCCGAGCGCGAAGATCGACAGCTGCAGCAGCGCGCCGCCGCTGAACAGGTTGGCCAGGCCCAGCACGCCGGTGGTCGTCGGCGCGTCCTTGATGCACTGCTGGACGGCGGCGTAGCTGACACCCGGGACCGGCACGAGGCTGCCGAGCCGGAACAGGACGATGATCCCGAGGGTGAACAGCAGCTTCTTGCGCAGATCCGGCGTCTTGAACGCTCGGGTGAAAGCGGTGAGCACTGGTCCTCCTGATGGTGCGGGATCTCCGCGGGTGTGGCTGGTGGGGCTTGGGGCGTTCCAGGGAACGATAACCCTCCCCCGTCGCCGGGGAACTCTACCGCTCCTGCAAGCAACCCCGGGCAACCGGGCCTTGTCGGCTCGGCGCCCGGGGCGCTGGTTACTTCGTCATGAACGGACGGGATCCGCAGGGGTTCCCGCTCGTGCTCTCTGGTGTCGAACCGGCCTCAGGCCGAGGTGACCGAGCCGCCAGCGGCCTCGATCTTCTCCTTGGCTGTGGTCGAGAAGCGTTCGGCGGTGATGTTCACCTTGACCGTGATCTCGCCGGTGCCGAGGACCTTGACCGGGTGGCCGGAGCGCACAGCGCCCTTGGCGACCAGGTCGGCCACGGTCACGTCGCCACCCTCGGGGAACAGCGCCGAGAGACGGTCGAGGTTGACCACCTGGAACTGCACCTTGAAGGGGTTCTTGAAACCACGCAGCTTCGGCAGACGCATGTGGAGCGGCATGGCGCCACCCTCGAAGCGCTCCGGAACCTGGTAGCGGGACTTGGTGCCCTTGGTACCCCGGCCCGCGGTCTTGCCCTTGGAGCCCTCACCGCGACCCACACGGGTCCTCGCGGTCTTGGCGCCGGGAGCCGGACGCAGGTGGTGCACCTTCAGGGCCGTGCCCTCAGCAGCGGCCGGTGCGGCCTTCTTCTCTGCCATGGTCAGTCAACCTCCTCGACGGTCACGAGGTGCGTGACCGTCTTGACCATCCCGCGGATCTCGGGACGGTCCTCCTTGACGACGACGTCGCCAATGCGCTTCAGACCGAGGCTGCGCAGCGTGTCACGCTGGTTCTGCTTGCCACCGATCTCGGAACGGGCCTGGGTCACCTTCAGACGAGCCATCACGCACCAGCCTTCGCGGCCTCGCGGCCAGCGGCCTGGGCGCGCAGCATCGCAGCCGGCGCGACCTCGTCCAGCGGCAGGCCGCGGCGGGCCGCGACAGCCTCGGGACGCTCGAGACCCTTGAGGGCCTCGACCGTCGCGTGGACGATGTTGATGGCGTTGCTGGAGCCGAGCGACTTGCTGAGCACGTCGTGGATGCCGGCGCACTCGAGCACGGCGCGCACCGGGCCACCGGCGATGACGCCGGTACCGGGAGCAGCCGGGCGGAGCATGACGACGCCCGCGGCGGCCTCACCCTGGACGGGGTGCGGAATGGTGCCCTGGATGCGGGGGACCTTGAAGAACTGCTTCTTGGCCTCCTCGACACCCTTGGCGATGGCCGCGGGGACCTCCTTGGCCTTGCCGTAGCCGACACCCACGGTGCCGTCGCCGTCGCCGACCACCACGAGGGCGGTGAAGCTGAAGCGGCGGCCACCCTTGACGACCTTGGCAACGCGGTTGATGGTCACCACGCGCTCGACGTAGGCGTTCTTCTCGGCCTGGTCGCGGCCGCCGTCGCGACGGTTGTCGCGGCGGTCGCGGCGGTCTCCGCGCTCGCCACGGGCGGTGTCGCCGCCAGCGGCTCCAGTGCCTCGACGCTGGGGTCCGGGCATCAGATGTTCCTCATCTCAACGATTGCGTTCTGGTTCACGGTCACAGGGACAGCCCACCCTCGCGGGCGCCATCGGCGATGGCGGCGATGCGACCGTGGTACTTGTTGCCACCGCGGTCGAAGACGACAGCCTCGACACCGGCGCTCTTGGCACGCTCCGCGAGGAGCTCACCGACGCGACGCGCCTTGGCGGTCTTGTCACCCTCGAACGCGCGCAGGTCTGCCTCCATGGTGGAGGCCGAGGCCACGGTCTTGCCGACCGTGTCATCGACGATCTGCACGAAGACGTGGCGCGAGGAGCGCGACACGACCAGACGCGGGCGCAGAGCGGTGCCGGACACCTTCTTGCGCACGCGCAGGTGGCGACGGCCACGTGCTGCGGACTTGCCCTTGGCTCGCTTGACGATCATTGCCATGGCTTACTTACCAGCCTTTCCGACCTTGCGGCGGATGTGCTCGCCCGAGTACCGCACGCCCTTGCCCTTGTACGGGTCCGGCTTGCGCAGCTTGCGGATGTTCGCGGCAACCTCGCCAACCAGCTGCTTGTCGATGCCCTGGACCGAGAAACGGGTCGGGGTCTCGACGGCAAAGGAGATGCCCTCGGGGGCCTCCACGGTGATGGGGTGGCTGTAGCCCAGGGCGAACTCGAGGTTCCCGCCCTTGTTGGCCACGCGGTAACCCGTGCCGTGGATCTCCATCTTCTTCTCGTAGCCATCGGTGACACCGAGGACCATGTTGTTGATGAGCGAGCGGGTCAGGCCGTGCAGGGCACGGGACTGGCGCTCGTCGTTCGGGCGCTTGACCTCGATGCCCTCATCGCCCTTCTGGACGGTGATCGGCTCGGCCACGACGTGCTTGAGCTCGCCCTTGGGGCCCTTCACCGTGACGGCCTGGCCGTCGATGGTGATGTCGACACCGCTCGGGACGGCGACAGGAAGTCGTCCAATACGCGACATGTCGAATACCCCTTACCAGACGTAGGCGAGGACTTCCCCGCCCACACCCTTGGAGGCCGCCTGACGGTCCGTGAGGAGGCCAGACGACGTAGAAATGATGGCCACACCGAGGCCACCGAGGACCTTGGGGAGGTTGGTGGACTTGGCGTACACGCGCAGACCGGGCTTGGACACCCGACGAACGCCAGCGATGGAACGCTCGCGGTTCGGGCCGTACTTCAGCTCGATCGTCAAGGTCTTGCCGACCTCGGCGTCCTCGACCTTCCAGCCGGCAATGTAGCCCTCGGCCTGGAGGATCTCGGCAACGTGCGACTTCAGCTTCGAAAACGGCATGGACACTGCGTCGTGGTGCGCCGAGTTGGCGTTCCTGACGCGGGTCAGCATGTCCGCGATCGGGTCAGTCATTGTCATGGGCTTCTCCGCCCTCTCTCACCGCGGTTTCACTGCGGAAGTGCAGCGACCTTCGATGTAGATGGATCAAACGATGGGGGTGTTACCAGGAGCTCTTGGTGATGCCAGGCAGCTCACCGCGGTGAGCCATCTCGCGCACGCAGATGCGGCACAGGCCGAACTTGCGGTACACCGAGTGAGGCCGGCCGCAGCGCTGGCAGCGCGTGTAGGCGCGGACCTTGAACTTCGGCTTCTTGTTGGCCTTGTTGATCAGTGCGGTCTTGGCCATGATCAGTTCTCCTTGAAGGGGAAGCCGAGCGCCTTGAGCAGTGCGCGGCCCTCGTCGTCATTGCTGGCGGTGGTCACCACGGTGATGTCCATGCCACGCACGCGGTCGATCCGGTCCTGGTCGATCTCGTGGAACATCGACTGCTCGTTCAGACCGAAGGTGTAGTTGCCGTTGCCGTCGAACTGCTTCGGCGACAGACCGCGGAAGTCGCGGATACGGGGCAGCGCAATGGTGACCAGTCGGTCCAGGAACTCCCACATGCGGTCGCCGCGCAGCGTCGTGTGCGCGCCGATGGGCATGCCCTCGCGCAGCTTGAACTGCGCGATGGACTTGCGGGCCTTGGTGACGACCGGCTTCTGGCCGGTGATGGCGGTCAGGTCGCGGACAGCGCCCTCGATGAGCTTGGCGTCGCGGGCAGCGTCGCCTACACCCATGTTGACGACGACCTTGACCACGCCGGGCACCTGCATGACGTTGTCGTAGCCGAACTGCTCGTGCAGCTGGCCCTTGATCTCGTCGGCGTAGCGCTGCTTCAGACGCGGCTTGGTTGCAATGTCAGTCATGTCTCTCACAGGTCCTTGCCCGAGCGAACCGCAACGCGGGTACGGGTGGCCTTCTCGCGGCCACCCCGCTCGACGGTCTCGACGCGGGTCTTGATCCGGGTCGGCTTCTTCTCGGACGGGTCGACCACGGCCACGTTGCTCACGTGGATCGGGGCCTCCTGGACCACGAGGCCACCGGTGCGCGAGCCGCGCGCGGTCTGGCCGGCCTTGGTGTGGCGGGTCACGCGGTTGACGCCCTCAACCAGCACACGCTGGGTGTCGGTGTAGACGGCGATGACCTTGCCCTGCTTGGCCTTGTCCTTGCCCGTGAGGACCTGGACCAGGTCGCCCTTCTTGATCTTCATCTTTGCAGCCATGGCTCAGAGCACCTCCGGCGCCAGCGAGATGATCTTCATGAACTTCTTCTCACGCAGCTCGCGGCCCACAGGGCCGAAGATGCGCGTGCCACGAGGGTCGCCGTCACCCTTGAGGATGACTGCGGCGTTCTCGTCGAACTTGATGTAGGAACCGTCCTGGCGGCGGCGCTCCTTGGCGGTCCGCACGATGACGGCCTTGACGACGTCGCCCTTCTTGACGTTGCCGCCCGGGATGGCGTCCTTGACGGTGGCGACGATGACGTCACCGATGCCGGCGTAACGACGACCGGAGCCGCCGAGAACACGGATGCAAAGGATCTCCTTGGCACCAGTGTTGTCGGCGACACGCAGTCGCGACTCCTGCTGGATCACTGTCTAACTCCTGTCGTCGAGCTGGTTCTCACCGGGTGACACCGGCTGAGCCTGGCCGAACTGTGGGTGGTCTGTTTCGGTCGCTCGCGGCATACCAGCGGTATGCCGCGTGCGGCCGGGTCGTGCTGGGCTTACTTGGCCTTCTCGATGATCTCCACCACGCGCCAGCGCTTGGTGGCCGAGAGGGGGCGGGTCTCCATGATCAGGACGCGGTCACCGATGCCGGCGGCGTTCTGCTCGTCATGGGCCTTGACCTTGCTGCTGCGACGCAGGACCTTGCCGTAGAGCGCGTGCTTGACGCGGTCCTCGACCTCGACCACGACGGTCTTGTCCATCTTGTCGCTCACCACGTAGCCCTGACGGGTCTTGCGGTAGTTGCGGTCCGTAGCAGCCTTCACGGCCTCATCCTTCGTGTTCTCGCTCATGCCTGCTCCTCGCGGCCGATGTTGAGCTCGCGCTCACGCATCTCGGTGTAGATCCGCGCGATGTCCTTGCGGACGGCACGCAGACGGCCGTGGTTGTCCAGCTGGCCGGTGGCCGACTGGAACCGGAGGTTGAAAAGCTCCTCCTTGGCCTTGCGGAGCTCGTCGACCAGACGGTCGTCGTCGAGACCGCGCAGGTTCTGCGACGTCAGGTCCTTGGATCCGACTGCCATCAGATGTCACCACCCTCACGCCGAACGAAGCGGCACTTCATCGGCAGCTTGTGCATCGCCAGGCGCATGGCCTCGCGAGCGACTTCCTCGGAGACACCCGAGATTTCGAACATGACGCGGCCGGGCTTGACGTTCGCGATCCACCACTCGGGCGAGCCCTTACCGGAACCCATGCGGGTCTCGGCCGGCTTCTTGGTGAGCGGGCGGTCCGGGTAGATGTTGATCCAGACCTTTCCGCCACGCTTCATGTAGCGGGTCATCGCGATACGAGCGGACTCGATCTGACGGTTGGTGACGTACGCGGGCTCGAGGGCCTGGATGCCGTAGTCGCCGAACGCGATCTTGGTGCCACCCTTCGCAGCGCCACTCCGACCGGGGTGGTGCTGCTTGCGGTGCTTGACTCGACGAGGAATCAACATGTCAGGACTGCTCTCCCTCAGTGCTGGACGGGGCCGCGGGGGCCTCGGCAGCGGTGCTCTCGGTCACCGGAGCCTCGGCCGCGGGGGCCTCGGCAGCGGGACGCTCGCGACGGGCACGGGCCGGACGGTCAGCACCGTCACGACGCGGGCCACGCGACGGACGCGGGGCAGCGGCCTGCTGCTGCGCCAGCTCGCGGGCAGTGACGTCGCCCTTGTAGATCCAGACCTTCACGCCGATGCGGCCGAAGGTGGTGCGGGCCTCGTAGAAGCCGTAGTCGATGTTCGCGCGCAGCGTGTGCAGCGGGACGCGACCCTCGCGGTAGAACTCGGTGCGGCTCATCTCCGCGCCGCCGAGGCGGCCGGAGACCTGCACCCGGATGCCCTTGGCACCGGCGCGGGTGGCGGACTGCATGCCCTTGCGCATCGCACGACGGAAGGACACACGGGCCGAGAGCTGCTCGGCGATGCCCTGGGCGACCAGCTGGGCGTCCACCTCGGGGTTCTTGACCTCGAGGATGTTCAGCTGGACCTGCTTGCCCGTGAGCTTCTCGAGCTCGCCGCGGATGCGGTCGGCCTCGGCGCCGCGGCGGCCGATGACGATGCCCGGACGCGCGGTGTGGATGTCGACGCGGACGCGGTCGCGGGTGCGCTCGATCTCCACGCGGGAGATGCCGGCGCGCTCCATGCCCTCGGACATGAGCTTGCGGATCGCGACGTCTTCCTTGACGTAGTCGCGGTAGCGCTGACCCTCCTTGGTGGAGTCAGCGAACCAGCGGCTCTTGTGCTCGGTGGTGATGCCCAGACGGAAGCCGTGCGGGTTGACCTTCTGGCCCATTAGCGGTTGCCTCCCTTGGACTTCTGGTTCGGGGCGACGACCACGGTGATGTGGCTCGTGCGCTTGTTGATGCGGGCTGCTCGGCCCTGTGCACGCGGACGGAACCGCTTCATCGTGGGGCCCTCGTCGACGAAGGCCTGGCTGATGACCAGGTTGCGCTCGTCGAACGCCTCGGAGGCCTTGTCAGCCTTGACGCGGGCGTTCGCGATGGCGCTCTGGAGCACCTTCAGGATCGGGTCGGACGCGCTCTGCGGCGCGAACTGCAGCACCGCAACGGCCTCGACGGCCTGCTTGCCGCGGATGAGGTCCACGACGCGGCGGGCCTTCTGCGGCGTGACGCGGACGTGCCGCCCGCTCGCCTTGGCTTCCATCACGTTGTCCTTGTTGTCGATGGGCATCAGCGACGACGCCCCTTCTTGTCGTCCTTCACGTGACCCTTGAACGTGCGGGTCGGCGCGAACTCACCAAGCTTGTGGCCGACCATCGACTCGGTCACGAAGACCGGGACGTGCTTGCGGCCGTCGTGCACGGCGAGGGTGTGACCCAGCATGTCCGGTGAGATCACCGAACGACGCGACCAGGTCTTGATGACGTTCTTGCTGCCCGCTTCGTTCTGAGCGTCCACCTTCTTCTGAAGGTGGTCGTCGATGAAGGGGCCCTTCTTCAAGCTGCGAGGCATGTTTCGTCAGGCTCCTATCAGCGCTTCTTGCCAGTACGACGGCGGCGAACGATCAGCTTGTCGCTCGGCTTGCCAGGGCGGCGGGTCCGGCCCTCGGCCTGGCCCCAGGGGCTGACCGGGTGGCGACCACCGGAGGTCTTGCCCTCACCACCACCGTGCGGGTGGTCGACCGGGTTCATGGCGACACCACGGACGGTCGGGCGCTTGCCCTTCCATCGCATGCGGCCGGCCTTGCCCC
>Ga0247821_10001850_pt1 | contig 11814 bp, 8 predicted proteins | sample 13C_Glycerol_Day_FD_192481 | JGI IMG/M metagenome (GOLD analysis project Ga0247821, IMG submission 192481) | Soil microbial communities from agricultural site in Penn Yan, New York, United States - 13C_Glycerol_Day14 | ecosystem: Environmental > Terrestrial > Soil > Agricultural land | place... | reverse complement strand
CCCTGCGTGGCACCACCACTCATCGTGTAGTTGATCGTCGTGTCGAAGGCAGACGACCGGTCCAGCGTGACGGTGTAAACCAGGTTGGTGCTGTCGTCTTCGGCCGTCGATGCGGGCGCGACGGCCACCGACGCTTGCGGCGTGGGATCGTCGTTCGTGATGGTGGCCGTTCCGCTGACGCCCGTCGGCGCGGCTCCCTTCACGCCGGCGACGTACCCGGTGGAAAGAGTGAAGGTCTCGTCGCCCTCGTACAGCGTGTCCTGCACGGTGTTGACCGTGACTGTCTTGACAGTATCGGTCGGGCCGAAGGTGACTTTCGCCAATGCGCTTGAATCGAAGTCCACTCCGCCGGTGGCAGACCCGTCGATCAGCGTCGGCGTGAACATCACCGTGTGGCCCGCGCCGGGTGCATTGCTCAGCGTGATGGTGAAGGTGACCACGCCACCTTCCACCGCGCTCGGATTCGAAACCGAGATCGTCGGGCGGTCGTCGTCGGTGCCGTTCCCATTGCTGTTCGCGTTCCCGTCCGCGTCGACCGTCGGCGCGATGACGGTGTCGTTGTAGATGACGCCGTCGCCCTCGTCGTTGAGGGTGGCAATGCCATGCGTGACGTAGCTGTCCGCCGTGGTGACGACCAGCGAGATCGACTCGTTGCCTTCGTACTCCGTGTCCTGGTTGACGGCGAAGCGCACGAACAGCCTGCCGCTCGAGCCGATCGTCACGTTGCCAGCCGTGTAGTTGGTCCAGGCGCTGCCGTTCCAGTACTGCAGCGTGCTGTTGTAGTCGGCCGCTTCGAGGACGTTGTCTTCGTAGACGACGACATTCGAGCTGTTCTTCACCTGGCTCAGGCCGGTGGTCGCGCCGTAGGCCGTGCTGAGCAGCAGGGATACGCCGACGCCTTCCCCGCCCTTGACCGTGAACATCGCGTAGGGTGATGCTTCATTCACCAGGATGTCGTTGACGGTGACGGTGTCCTGCGCGCCATTGATGGTCACCGTCAGCACGGCGGTGTCCGTGCCGCCGGCACCATCGGAGACGGTGTAGTTGAACGAGTCGGTGATCGACTGCCCCGGTGCAAGGGCATTCACCGTGGCGTTCGTGTTGTTGACGCTGTAGCTCCACGTGCCATTGACGTTGAGGGACAGCTGGCCGTATTGCCCGCCAAGGGAGAAGGTCGATCCCGCCAGCGAACCCGCCGTGCCCGCTCCTTCGACAGCCGAGGTGCGCACGGACGAGACGACGAGGCTCGCGTGAGACGTATCCACGTCCGTGTCGTTCTGCAGCACGTTGCCGGTCGACGTGGCGCCAGCAGTGGCATTGTTCAACCCGCTCGCCTCCGTGGCGCTGCCGAAGTCGTTTGCGGCCGAGGGGTTGTCGTTCGTTCCCGTGATGGTAACGGTGAGCGTCGCGAAGGCGATGCCACCGCCGCTGTTGGTCATCCTGTAAGTGAAGGTGTCCGTCAGTTGCTGGCCGGCGGCCAATGCGTCGACACTCGCGTTCGAGTTGAAGAGCGTATAGGTATATCCGCCGTTCGCCGCGATGTTGATCGAGCCATAGAGCCCGTTGACTGCGGTCCCTGCATTGCCAGTACCCGCTGGCGACGTAACCGAAAGGACGGACTTGCTTGTACCTGAATCGTTCGTCAGCACACCGGCTGCTGCTACGGTAACCGACGCGGCGCCTTCCGTGATGCCCGCGGTATCAGCAACAGCTGAAGGATCTGTACTGCCCGTGCCGAATACCGTGATTGCCAGCACGGCGGCGCTGGTGACGCCCGCGCTGTCCTGCATGGTGTAGGCGAACGAGTCGATAGCGGACTGGCCGGCGGCTAGCGCCGTGTTATCGGTCGTGGGTGTGTACGTGTAGTTGCCGTTCGAATCGAGCACCAGCGTGCCGTGATTGCCATTGAGCGTGAGCGAGCCTCCCGAGGCGACGGTATTCGAGAAGGTGAGCGTGGTTCCGACGGCGAGGGTCGCTCCGGTCGACAACGTGAATGCCTTGGTTGTCGTGTTCAGCGATGCGATGGTTCCGATGAGCGTCGCACCGTTGTAGACGCTGGTGCCCACTGCCAATCCGTCGATCGATCCGAGGATCATCGAAGTACCAAAGCTATAGGTGGTCGTGTCCGTGCCGTGCTGGTTGCTGTTCGCGTTATCCGAAACGTGGAATTCGAGACGTGGTGGCGTGCCGCCGGTGAGCAGCGCGATCGACGCAGCGCTGGGAGTCTTGTTGAACGTGATCGTGGTGCTCGATGCCGACGAACTCACCGTCTGCACCTGGAGGGTCGAACCATCGGTTGCCAGCAGCTTGGACACCGTACCGTTGTCCACGAAGACGTAATCCGTGAGGAGGACGGCCCCGTTTGCCGGCGACAGGGTCAACGTGTAGCCACCAGCGCTCGCAACGGTGGTGGTCGCGGAGGTGCCACCGATGCGCTTGCCGTCGCCGACATCAGGATCCGTGTCGTTGGACAGTACATTCCCTGTCGCGTTGATGCCCGCGATGACGCTGGGTGTGGTCGTGCCCTCTTTGGCCGTGTTGTAGTCGTTGGCTGCCGTCGGAGCATCATTGGCCCCCTGGATCGTGATCGTCAGCGTCGTGGATGCCGTGTGCGCATGGCCGTCCGAGATCGTGTAGCTGAAGCTGTCGGTCAGCGAACTGCTCAACAGGCTGTTCACGGCGCTGTTCGCGTTGTTCAAAACGTACGTGTAGGCACCGTTCGCATCCATCGTCAGCGTGCCGTACATGCCCGCGATCGAACCGCCCAAGGTGCCTGCTCCGCCCGCCCCAGCGAAGGCGACTACTGTCAAGGTATCGCCATTGACGTCGGAGTCGGCCACCGCACCGCCCGCCCCGGTCAGCACGTTTCCGGTCGGGTTGACCGTTGTCGCGACGTACCCCGCTTCACTGACCGTCGCCGTGTCCGCGTTCGCAACCGGTGCCACGTTGGTTGCCAGGATGAGCGAGTTCAGCGCGCTGTCGACCCGGTCCGATGACGAGCTGACCTCGACAACGCCCGAGGTCCCGTAGTGGCTCCAGAACTGGTCTTCGTCCACGACGAGGATGAAGCCCTTGTTGTCGCCAGTGTTGGCGTCGCCATCCGCGTTCCCGTCCGCCTGCGCCAGCGAGAGGTTGTAGGTGTCGTTGACGTAAGGCGCGTTGAAGTCGTTGTCCGTCCAGAAGTAGAACGCCAGCACATCGCCCTGTACCTTCACGGGGCGGCTGATCCAGCCGAAGTAGCGCGTGCCGCCGATGTTGATGCCGATGGCGGCGACGTCGTTGCCGCTGAACAGATCGCTGTTGGTGTCGTCGTTGATCGAGGCGGTCGTCAGCGGCGCGCTCAGGTCGATGATGTGTTTGTTCTGTTCCTTGCCCGCGGGGGTAAGGGTGGTGTCGATGGCGTACGCGCGGTCGAAGCTGAAGGTTGCCATGGTGTGCCCGATAGAAGGTGGATCCGAACAGACGACCGGGCATGCGGCGCGCGCAATCACAAGCGACGCGAGGCATGCCTCCATGTCTGTCGTGCAGAGAGAAACATCTCTTTACAACTGCTCAGCAATATACCTAAGGTTTACGCAAATGCCTATACAGCCGCTTACAAGAACGGTGTAAAGGTGAACGCTGCGCACTTTGTGGCAGCTCATCCACGATCGTGTGGTGAATGCGCATCGGTGCCGTGAGCGGCACCACGCTTTGTTCAGGCGCCGGCGAGCCCTTCGACCACCGTCGGGTAGCGAAGCCGCAGCCGCAGCTCGGTTTCGAGGCGGCTGTTGTCCAGCCTCCGGGACTCGTCCATGAAGCTCAGGACAGCGAGCGGCAACGCGTCCTCGGCCCCGGCTCGCGCGATGCGAGGCGGCCGCGGCAGCCCGTACAGGTCCGCCGCAAGGTCGAAGTAGTCGCCCATCTTGAGGACGGTGTGGTCGTTCACGTTGTACGTGCGTTGCGCGCTACCGCGCCAGAGGGCGACGGCCACCGCACGGGCAAGGTCGTCCGCGTGGATGTGGTTGGTGTAGACGTCGTCCTGCGTCTGCAGCACGGGCGTGCCGCGCAACAGCCGTTCGCGCGGGGTTCCACCCTCCCGGTTCGGCGCGTAGATCCCGGGGATCCGCAGGATGCTCACGCGTGCGTGGGAGATGCGCGCGAAGTGCCTCGCCGAGCGCTCGGCGTCAGCGCGCCGCTGAGCGCGCGGCGTACGCGGATGAATGCTGCGGCTCTCGGTGACCACCGCGCCGGCGCAGTCACCATAGACGCCACTGCTCGAACCATAAACCAGCGACCTCGGCGGCGCACGGAGCAACAGTGCACGAACCAGCGCCTGCGTGCGAAAGTCGCGCCACCACGCGCCGCTGGCTTGTGCCGGCGGTGGCGCGAGATGGATGACGCGCGTGCCTACACCGGCGAGCCTGCGCAGTGTTGCCGGGCTATCGAGGTTGCCGGCCAACGGGGTGATGCCCTGCTCACGAAGGGCGGGCATCCGCTGCGGCGAAGATGTCAACGCGAGCAGGCGCACGCGCGGGTTCATCGCCCGCGCCACACGCAAACCGATGTCCCCGCATCCGACGATCAGCACGCGCTCGCGCCGGAAGCGCGACGGCAGCGCACCGAGGGGGTTCTGGTTTGAGGGCAAAATCGCTTGTCACAGTCCGGCAAAGAGCCCGAGGATAACCAAAGATATGACGAGCGCGCAGGCCCCCGCGGGGCCCTTCAAGGTCACCGTGCAGCCCAGCGGGCGTGCCTTCGACGTGGATGGCGGCGAAGCCATCCTGCCGGCAGCGATCCGCCAGGGCATCGGGATGCCGTACGGCTGCAAGGACGGCGCCTGCGGATCGTGCAAGTGCAAGAAGCTGGAAGGCGTGGTCGTGCACGGCGCCCACCAGAGCAAGGCGCTGAGCGCCGAGGAAGAAGCGGCGGGCTACATCCTCACCTGCTGCGGCGTTCCACAGACCGACCTGGTGCTCGAATCGCGCCAGGTGACGGACGAGAGCGCGTTCCCGATCCGCAAGATGCCCTCGCGCGTGATGTCGCTCGAGAAGATGTCGCACGACGTGATGATCGTGCGCCTGCAGCTGCCGGCCAACGACACCATGCGCTATCACGCCGGGCAGTACATCGAATTCATCCTGCGCGACGGCGCGCGGCGCAGCTACTCGATGGCCAACGCCCCGCACACCCTCGTCCGTGCGGATGGCCCCACCCCCACGGGCCCGGCGATCGAGCTGCACATCCGCCACATGCCGGGCGGCAAGTTCACCGACCATGTGTTCACGGCCATGAAGGAAAAAGAAATCCTTCGTGTCGAAGGCCCCTATGGCAGCTTCTTCCTGCGCGAGGACTCCGACAAGCCAATGATCCTGCTCGCCTCCGGCACCGGCTTCGCCCCCATCAAGGCCGTGATCGAACACATGCAGTTCAAGGGCATCCAGCGCGAGGCAACACTCTATTGGGGCGGGCGCCGGCCGGCCGACCTGTACATGGACGAGTGGATGCGCGCGCGCTGTGCCGAGATGCCCCAGCTGAAATACGTTCCGGTGATTTCCAACGCACTGCCGGAGGACAACTGGAATGGCCGCACGGGCTTCGTGCACAAGGCCGTGCTGGACGACTTCCCGGATCTATCCGGTCACCAGGTGTACGCATGCGGCGCCCCGATCGTGGTCGATTCCGCGCGCGCCGACTACAGCGCCGCCGGCCTGCCGCCCGCCGAATTCTTCGCCGACCCGTTCACTACCGAAGCCGACAAGCACGGCGCCTGACTTTCCAGACATGCAACGCAGACACCTTCTTCTCGCCGGCGCAGCCAGCGCCGCCGGCATCGCCAGCCCATCCGTGATGGCACAGGCCCGCCCCATCCGGCTCATCGTTCCCTATGCCGCGGGCGGGCCGATCGATGTCACGGCGCGCGTGCTGGCCGAGCGCGTAAAGGACACGCTGGGCACCATCGTCATCGACAACAAGCCTGGCGGCGGCGGAAACATCGGCGTGGACGCCATCGCCAAAGCCGCGCCCGATGGGACCACGATCGGCATCGCCGCGGTCGCGACGCACGCCATCAATCCGTGGCTGTTCGCCAGGATGCCCTACGACGCCGCAAAGGATTTCGCCCCGATCACCCAGATGGTCCGGGTGCCCAACGTCCTGGTCATGAATGCCGAGGCCGCGGCACGTCTGAAGATCAACAACCTTCCGGACCTGATCCGCTATGCCAGGGCCAACCCCGCCAAACTCAACTACGGCAGCGGCGGCAACGGCAGTGCCGGGCACCTGGCGGGCGAGTTGTTCAAGAACGGCGCGGGCATTTTCGCGGTGCACATCCCCTACAACGGCGGCAATCTCGCGCAGCTTGCGCTTCTCTCGGGCCAGGTCGACTTCAATTTCGACAACCTGGCCACGGCCGCGCCGAACATCCGCTCCGGCAAGCTGAAGGCAGTGGCCGTGACCACGCTGAACCGGTCGCCTGCGCTGCCGGACGTGCCCCCGGTCGCAGAGACGATCAAGGGCTTTGCGATCGATACCTGGTGGGGATTGGTGGCACCGGCCGGAACGCCCAACGACGTGATCGGCCGACTCAATGCCGCCTTTGTCGCCGCCTTGCAGTCTCCCGAAGCCAGGACGCGCTTCGCCGGCCTGATGGCCGAACCCGTGACGAACACGCCCGAGCAGTTCGGCGCCTTCATGAAGGCGGAGCGCGCCAAGTACGAAAAGGTGGTGAAGCTGTCCGGCGCCAAGGTGGACTGAGCCGGAACTGCAGAGTCCTACACGCTACGCGCGGTTTGTCCTACAAACTCTTCCGTTCACTTCTGGCTAGAGTGGCTCTACATTGTGGCGACAGGAGTGGGGCATGGCGGACGCACGCGGCTTTCTGTTCCGGGGTATCGGCAGGGTCATCCGCTGGAGTATCGGCTGCGGTATCGGCCTCGCCGCGGCCTCGGCGTGGGCGCAAACCACAGCCACTTTCGAAACTCCGCTGTCGCTGTCCAAACCCGGGGGCCGCAGCTACCTCGGCCTCAACATCGGTCGGGGCCAGCTCGACACCTCCTGCGCAGCCACCGCCCTCGTATGTGAGAACAAGGATCGCCCGGCGACGCTCTACGCGGGCACGATGTTCAGCAGCCACTGGGGCGCCGAGTTTGCCTACGTGGACACCGGCCCCTTCTGGCGAGGAGCGGCCGAGTCGCGCGCACAGGGGCTGAACCTGAGTGTGGTCGGCCGCTACCGCGTCGCGCCTTCGCTGGGCGTCTTCGGCAAGCTGGGCACGACCTACGGCCGCACCGACACCAGCATGATGGGCAACGCTGCCGCATCGGGGCCGGACCAGGGCTTCGGGCTGTCCTTCGGGGGTGGCGTGAGCTACGAGATCACGCCCCGGCTTTCGGCAACCCTGGAGTGGGACAGCCGGGAGCTGCGCTTCGCCAACGGACGCGAACCGGTGCGCTCGACCAGCCTCGGCTTGCAGTGGCGATACTGACGGTACTGTGACGATACTGTGACGGTACTGAGGGCGCCCGCCGCGCGCCCTACTCCCTACTCTCCGAGGTACGCGGCCCTGACCTTCGGATCGTCCAGCATCTTCTTTGCGTCACCGCTCATCGTGATCACGCCGGATTCCATCACGTAACCGCGGTCCGCGATCTGCAGCGCGCGGCTCGCGTTCTGCTCCACCAGCAGCACCGTGACGCCTTGCGCATACACCTCGCGCACGACTTCGAAGATCTTGTCGACCATGATGGGCGACAGCCCCATCGAAGGTTCGTCCATCAGCAGCACCTTCGGCCGGCTCATGAGTGCCCGGCCCATCGCCAGCATCTGCTGCTCACCTCCCGACATGGTGCCGGCGAGCTGGTCGCGGCGCTCTTTGAGGCGCGGGAAGATGGTGAACACCTTCTCCATGTCGGCTGCGATCTCCGGCTTGTCCTTGCGGATATGCGCGCCCATCTGCAGGTTCTCGGTGATCGTCATGCGCGTGAAAACGCCGCGGCCCTCGGGCACCATTGCCAGGCCCTGACGGACCAGGTCCCAGGCGCCCTTGCCCTTGATGTCCTCGCCCAGGTATTCGATGCGCCCTTCGTTGACAGGCAGCGTGCCCGTGATGGCTTTCATGGTCGTGGTCTTGCCGGCGCCGTTGGAGCCGATCAGCGTCACGAGTTCACCTTCCCGCACCTCGAAGTCCACGCCCTTGACGGCCTGGATGCCCCCATACGACACCTTCAGCCCGGAAACTTTCAGCAGTGTCTTGCTCATGCCGGGTCTCCCGCGGTCGTTGTCGTGGTCGCGGCCGCCGCGGTGCTGGGCACCGCCTTGTGGTTCTGGCCCAGATAGGCCTCGATCACCTTCTCGTTGCGCTGCACGTCGTAAGGAGAGCCCTGCGCGATCTGCTTGCCGTAGTCGAGCACTGTCACCCGGTCGCACAGCCCCATCACCAGCTTCACGTCGTGCTCGATCAGGAGGATGGTGCGGTTGTCCTTGCGGATCTGGTCGATCAGCTGGCGGAGCATGACTTTTTCGGTGGCGTTCATGCCGGCGGCGGGTTCGTCCAGGGCGATCAGCTGCGGATCGGTGGCCAGTGCCCGCGCGATCTCCAGGCGCCGCTGGTCGCCATAGGACAGCGTGCGCGCGCGGAAGTCGGCGTACTTGGCGATTCCGACGTAGTCGAGCAACTCGCGGGCGCGCTTCTCGATTCCCGCTTCCTCGGCCTTGAATTTGCCCGTGCGCAGGATGGCGCCGATGAGGCCCGACTGCGTGCGGATGTGCCGGCCGACCATCACGTTTTCCAGGGCGGTCATCTCGGCGAACAGGCGGATGTTCTGGAAGGTGCGCGCGATGCCCGCCTTGGCGACCTCGTGCACGGCTGAAGGCGTGTAGGGCTTGCCTGCCAGTTCGAAGGTGCCGCTGTCGGGCGTGTACAGGCCCGTGATGACATTGAAGAAGGTGGTCTTGCCCGCGCCGTTCGGTCCGATCAGCCCGTACACCTGCCCGCGCTCGATCGTCAGGCCCACGTCGGACAAGGCTTGCAGGCCGCCGAAGCGCTTGGAGATGCCCGCGACGCGAAGAACGATGTCTGCCATGTCAGGCCCCCTGCTTCGCGGGGAGCGGCAGCGCCTTGCCGTGCTCGCGCGTCGGCCACAGTCCGCGGGGCCGCATGAGCATGACCACGATCATCGCCAGTGCGATGAGCAACTGGCGCAGGATGGAAGCGTCGAGCCGTCCGCCCGTGAGGGACTGCAGGTCGAACACGCCCGAGACCCAGCGCAGCACTTCGGGAAGGGCCGACAGCAGCACCGCGCCGAGGATCACGCCCGGCAGGTGGCCGATGCCCCCGAGCACCACCATCGCCACGATCATCACCGACTCCATCAGGCTGAACGACTCGGGCGAGACGAACTGCTGGAAGGCAGCGAACATCGTGCCCGACACGCCGCCGAAGGTCGCTCCCATGCCGAAGGCGAGCAGCTTCATGTTGCGGGTGTTGATGCCCATCGCCTTGGCGGCAATCTCGTCTTCGCGGATCGCCATCCACGCGCGGCCGATGCGGGAGAGTTCGAGGCGGTGGCAGACGATCACGCTGAGCACGACCAGCACCAGGAACAGGTAGTAGTACCAGGTCACCGCCGAGATCGTGAACCCCCCGACGTCCAGCGGACGCGCGAAGTTGATGCCGAAGAGGCGCACGGGTTCGATCTGGTTGAGCCCCTTGGGGCCGTTGGTGATGTTGATCGGGTGGTCGAGGTTGTTCAGGAACACCCGGATGATCTCGCCGAAGCCGAGCGTCACGATCGCGAGGTAATCGCCCCGCAGCTTCAGCGTGGGTGCCCCGAGAAGGATGCCGAACAGGCCCGCGATCGCGGCGCCGAGCGGGATCACGAGCCAGATGGACGTGTGCAGCCCGGTGGGGAACATCTTCGCGAACCACGGGAAAGTCTCGGACAGGTGCGGCGAAGCCATGAGGCCGTACATGTACGCCCCGATGGCAAAGAACGCGACGAAGCCCAGGTCGAGCAGCCCGGCGTAGCCGACGACGATGTTCAGCCCCAGCGCGAGCAGCACGTATAGCAGCGCCATGTCGGCGATGCGCACCCAGAAGTTGCCCGCGGACTGCAGCAGCAACGGCAGGATGCACAGGGCCAGCGCGCCGAGCGCGTACACCACGTACTTGTTCTGGCGGTTGATCAGGTCTTGCATGGCGGCTCCTTCAGGCGCGGTCCGCAACCCGTTCGCCCAGCAGGCCGGAGGGCCGCAAGGTGAGCATGATGATGAGGACGATGAAGGCGAAGATGTCGGCGTAGTGGCTGCCCAGCACGCCGCCCGTGAGCACGCCGATGTAGCCGGAGCCGATGGCCTCGATGAGGCCCAGCAGAATGCCGCCCACCACCGCGCCCGCCAGGTTGCCGATGCCGCCGAACACCGCCGCGGTGAAGGCCTTCAGGCCCGGAAGGAAGCCCATGGTGTGCTGCACGGTGCCGTAGTTGGACGCGTACATCACGCCGGCGATGGTGGCCAGAATGGCGCCGATGATGAAGGTGGCCGAGATGACGGTGTCAGGCTTCACGCCCATGAGCGCCGCGACGCGTGGGTTCTCCGACGTGGCGCGCATCGCGCGGCCCAGCTTGGTGTAGTTGACGAGGTACATCAGCACCGCCAGCGACACCGCCGTGAGCCCCAGGATCATGATCTGCGTGGACGTGATCACCGCGCCGCCCACTTGGAACGGCACCGGCGGCAGCAGCGTCGGGTAGGGCTTGTAGTTCGGCTTGAAGATGATCATCGCCAGCGTCTGCAGCAGGATCGACATGCCGATGGCCGTGATCAGGGGCGCGAGCTTCGGGCTGTTGCGAAGCGGCCGGTAGGCGATCTTCTCGATGGTGAAGTTCAATGCGGCCGCCACCACGCACGAAATGACCAGGGCGACGAAGAGCAGCACCCACCCCGGAATCCCGGGCATCGCCTCCTGCGCCGTCGTGATGATCGCCCAACTGGTGAGGGCGCCCACCATCAGCACCTCGCCGTGGGCGAAGTTGATCAGGTTGATGATGCCGTACACCATGGTGTAGCCCAGGGCCACCAGCGCGTACATGCTGCCCAGGACCAGCCCGTTGATGATCTGCTGCAGCAGGATTTCCATATCGGTTCTCCGTTTTACCCAGCGGGCGTCGATGGCCGCTTGCCGTCATCGCCAATGGCTCATGGCCAGTTAGCAAAAAACCCGCCAAGGTACGCTTTTGGCGGGTTGTGGTGAACGATTGTAGCCAGCGGTGCCCTCGCGGAAACCGATGTTGACGCGGGTTTTCCCTCGGTCGTGCCGCGCCTCAGCGCTGCTCGTCGTTGCGCTTTTTCAGCTCCCGCAGCTTCTCCGCGATGCGCAACTCCAGCCCGCGGTCCACCGGCCGGTAGAACGACTGCGGGGGCATGTCCTGCGGGAAGTAGGTCTCGCCCGCCGCGAACCCGCCCTCCTCGTCGTGCGCATAGCGATAGCCCTTGCCGTAGGCCAGGTCCTTCATCAGCTTGGTGGGGGCATTGCGCAGATGCATCGGCACGGGCCGTGTGCCGTCCTGCTTGACGAAGGCCTTGGCTTCGTTGAATGCCGTGTAGACCGCGTTCGACTTGGGCGCCATCGCCAGGTAGATCACGCATTCGGCCAGCGCGAGCTCACCCTCGGGCGAGCCGAGCCGCTCGTAAACCTCTGCCGCGTCGAGGGCGAGGCGCAAGGCGCGCGGATCGGCCAGGCCGATGTCTTCGGCCGCCATGCGGATCAGGCGCCGCGCCATGTACCGCGGGTCCGCGCCGCCATCGAGCATGCGCATGAACCAGTAGAGCGAGGCG
>Ga0247821_10001849_pt1 | contig 11824 bp, 8 predicted proteins | sample 13C_Glycerol_Day_FD_192481 | JGI IMG/M metagenome (GOLD analysis project Ga0247821, IMG submission 192481) | Soil microbial communities from agricultural site in Penn Yan, New York, United States - 13C_Glycerol_Day14 | ecosystem: Environmental > Terrestrial > Soil > Agricultural land | place... | reverse complement strand
CCGCCGTGGAGCGGGCGGTGGCCAAGGTCGGCCTGCCCGAGTCGGTGATCGCCAGGCTCGGCGGCACCGGCGATGCCTTCACCAAGAGCCAGGAGGGCCAGCCGTGGATGATCCTCGGCGCCTTGCTGGCGGTGTACCTGGTGCTGGGCATCCTCTATGAGAGCTACATCCACCCGCTGACCATCCTCTCGACCCTGCCGTCGGCCGGGGTAGGGGCCTTGCTCACGCTCTACGTGGTCGGCAGCGAGTTCAGCCTGATCTCCTTGCTGGGCCTGTTCCTGCTGATCGGCGTGGTGAAGAAGAACGCCATCCTGATGATCGACCTGGCCCTGCAACTGGAGCGCCATGAGGGCCTGACCCCGGAAGAATCCATCCGCCGCGCCTGCCTGTTGCGCCTGCGGCCGATCCTGATGACCACCGTGGCGGCCATCCTCGGCGCGCTGCCGTTGCTGCTGGGCCAGGCCGAAGGCGCCGAGATGCGCCAGCCGCTGGGCCTGACCATCATTGGCGGGCTGGTGTTCAGCCAGGTCCTCACGCTATTCACCACTCCGGTGGTCTACCTCTATCTGGACCGCCTGCGCCACCGCTTCAACCGCTGGCGCGGCGTGCGCACCGACGCTGCTTTGGAAACCCCGCTATGACCCGACGTCCGCTTCTCTCCGACCGCTCGCTGCAGCCACTGCTGGGCACCCGAGGCTCGCGCCTGCTGGCGTCCAGCCTGTGCCTGGCGATGCTTAGCGCCTGCACCCTGAGCCCGGACTACCAGCGCCCCGACAGCCCGACCCCGGTGCAGTTCAAGCATGCTGCCGGCTGGACCCAGGCCAACCCCTCCGATGCGCTGGAGCGCGGTGCCTGGTGGGAGCTGTATGGCGATGCCCGGCTCAACGGCCTGGTCGAGCAGCTCAACGCCGGCAACCAGACGGTCGCCCAGTACGAAGCCCAGTACCGCCAGTCCCAGGCCCTGGTACGCAGCGCCCGTGGCGCGCTGTTCCCCACCATCGACCTGAACGCCGGCAAGACCCGCTCCAGCCAGGGCACCGGCAGTTCCAGCTCCAGCCTGAGCAACAACAGCAGCGGCATTCGCAACACCTACAGCACCAGTCTGGGCGTGAGCTGGGAAGCCGACCTCTGGGGCAAGCTGCGCGACAGCCTGGCCGCCAACCAGGCCAGCGCCGAGGCCAGCCTGGCCGACATGGCTGCCATTCGCCTGAGCCTGCAGTCGGAGCTGGTGCAGAACTACCTGCAACTGCGGGTGATGGACGAGCAGAAGCGTCTGCTCGAAGCCACGGTCGAGGCCTACCAGCGTTCGCTGACCATGACCGAGAACCAGTACCGTGCCGGCGTCTCCGGCAAGGACGCGGTGGCCCAGGCGCAAACCCAGCTCAAGACCACCCAGGCCGACCTGGTCGACCTGGTCTGGCAGCGCGCCCAGCTGGAGAACGCCATTGCCGTGCTGCTGGGCAAGGCGCCGGCCGACTTCAGCCTGGCCGACAGCCAGGACATCCCGGCGTTGCCAGAGGTACCGGTGGCGCTGCCGTCGCAACTGCTCGAACGCCGGCCGGACATCGCCTCGGCCGAGCGCCAGGTGATGTCGGCCAACGCCAGTATCGGTGTAGCCAAGGCAGCGTACTACCCGGACCTGACCCTGAGCCTCAACGGCGGCTACAGCAGCAGCAGCTTCAACGACTGGATCAGCGTGCCCAACCGCTTCTGGTCGGTCGGTCCGCAACTGGCCATGACCCTGTTCGACTTCGGCCAGCGCTCCGCCGAAGTCGACCGCAGCGAGGCGTTCTATGACCAGACCGTGGCCCAGTACCGCCAAGCCGTGCTCGACGGCTTCAAGGAAGTGGAAAACTACCTGGTGCAGCTCAAGGTCTATGAAGACGAAGCGCGCATCCGCCACGAGGCCCTGGACGCTGCCCGCGAATCCTTGCGCCTGACCAACAACCAGTACAAGGCCGGACTGATCGCCTACCTGGACGTGGTCAACGTGCAGACCACCGCGTTGAGCAACGAGCGCAGCGTGCTGAACCTGTTGCAGGGGCGGCTGGTGGCCAGTGTGCAGTTGATTGCGGCGTTGGGCGGTGGGTGGGATTCGCAGGCGGCCTTTGCTGACGGGCGTTGAGGCGGGGTGCGCACTTCATGAATGCGCGGCCACTTCGCTGCGGTAAGGTGTTTCTGAGTGTTTCTATTGAAACATCAATGCATAAATTACATGGGAACTTCCGGTAAGTATGTAGGAAGTTTCTTTATCGTATTTTGTGGGGTGGAATACTTTCTCGATTAGTCCCAGAGTTGTAAGGAAGGCGTTCGCATCCAGTGCTGGTGTGAATGCCAATTCCAATAGGGATAGTTGGCAGCGTTCACTTGCTGCCGGTAATCGGGGGTGGTATGGCTTCCAGCAGCTTTCAAAACGAAGTGCCCAAGGCACGGGTGAATATCAAGTTAGACTTGCACACCGGCGGTGCCCGAAAACATGTCGAGCTTCCGCTCAGGCTGATGTTGATGGGTGACTACAGCAACGGTAAAGAACAACGGCCGTTGTCTGAAAGAAACAAGCTCGACATCAACAAGTTGAATTTTGACAGTGTCATGGCGCAATACGCGCCTGGCCTGAAACTGTCGGTTGAAAATGCGCTTGCCAACGACGGCACGGACACGGCCGTCGAGTTGAACTTCCAGCGGATGAAGGACTTCGAGCCGGAGCAGGTCGCGCGCCAGATTCCGCAGCTTCGAGCGCTACTGGCCATGCGCAACCTGCTGCGCGACCTGAAGTCGAACCTGCTGGATAACGCCACGTTTCGCCATGAGCTGGAGCGGATCCTCAAGGACGAGGCGCTGAGTAGCGAATTGCGCGATGAGCTGGCCGCCCTGGGCGGTCATCCAGGTAATCGTTAACTCACCCAAGTCTGAATTACAGGAAGTTCAATTATGTCCGTAGAGCAATCCTCCACTGTATCCCGTGGCGCTACAACGCTGGCTGAAAGTAACCAGGGTGTCTATGCAGCGCTGTTCGACAAGATCAATCTCAGTCCCGTTGCCGAACTTGAAGGTATTGATGACTTCCAGAGCGAAGTAGCATTGTCCGAAGCGTCTGCCGAAAAGCGTGTAACTGCTTCTGTCAGTGTGTTTCTGGAACTGCTCAATCAATCGTCGTGCAAAGTGGAACGCCTGGACCGGGCGTTGCTGGATATGCACATCGCCGCGCTGGATGCGCAAATCAGCCGCCAGCTCGATGCGGTGATGCACCATCCCGAGTTTCAGCGAGTCGAGTCGACCTGGCGCGGGGTGAAGTCGCTGATCGACCAGACCGATTTTCGCAAGAACGTGCGCATCGAGCTGCTGGATATCAGCAAGCAAGACCTGGCACTGGACTTCGACGATGCGCCAGAAATCGCCCAGAGCGGTTTGTACCTGCATACCTACACCCATGAGTACGATACGCCGGGCGGTGAACCGATTGCGGCGGCCATTTCCAACTACGACTTTGACTGCAGCCCGCAGGATGTTGCCTTGCTGGGCAATATCTCCAGGGTGTCGGCGGCGGCGCACATGCCGTTCATTGGTGCGGTAGGGCCGGCATTCTTTGGCAAGCAGACCATGGAGCAAGTTGCCGCCATCAAGGATATCGGCAACTACTTCGATCGGGCGGAGTACATCAAGTGGAAGGCCTTTCGCGACAGCGACGATGCCCGCTACATCGGCTTGACCATGCCGCGGGTGCTGGGACGCCTGCCCTATGGCCCCGACACCGTTCCGGTGCGTAGCTTCAACTACATCGAGAGCGTCAAGGGCCCGGATCACGAAAAGTACCTGTGGACCAACGCTTCATTCGCCTTCGCGGCGAACATGGTCAAGAGCTTCATCAACAATGGCTGGTGCGTACAGATTCGCGGCCCGCAATCGGGTGGCGCGGTGACCGACCTGCCCATTCACCTGTACGACCTGGGTACCGGCAATCAGGTGAAGATACCGTCTGAAGTTATGATCCCGGAGACGCGCGAGTTCGAATTCGCCAACCTCGGTTTCATTCCCCTGTCGTACTACAAGAACCGCGACTACGCCTGTTTCTTCTCCGCCAACTCCGCCCAGAAGCCGGCCCTGTACGACACCGCGGATGCCACGGCCAACAGTCGTATCAACGCACGTCTGCCGTACATCTTCCTGCTGTCGCGCATCGCCCATTACCTGAAGCTGATCCAGCGCGAAAACATAGGCACCACCAAGGACCGGCGTCTGCTCGAACTGGAGTTGAACAAATGGATCAGGGGACTGGTGACGGAGATGACCGATCCGAGCGACGACCTCCAGGCCTCGCATCCCTTGCGCGACGCCAAGGTCACCGTGGAAGACATCGAAGACAACCCAGGGTACTTCCGCGTCAAGTTGTATGCCGTGCCGCATTTCCAGGTGGAAGGCATGGACGTGAACCTGTCGCTGGTTTCGCAGATGCCCAAGGCGAAAGCCTGACTCAATCGTCAAGGGACCGACATCATGAAAATCGACCGCCCCCTGTGGGTCGCGGGGGCTATGCTGTCCCCGCAACAATTTCAGCAGCAGGCACGCTGGGAGGCCTGGAGCAACGAATGCGTCGCCAGGTTGTCGCGGGTACACCCATGGGGAGTACTGGCAGCGGCATTCGACCAGGAAGCCCTGCGCCTGGGCAAGCTCAAGGCCACCCGGCTGTGCCTGCGCATGCCCGACGGCACCCTGATCGATACCGACCACATGGACGCGCTACCGTCGGCGCTGGACGTATTCCGGTTGGCGGATGAAGACCGTCCGCAGCTGACGGTGCTGCTTGCGCTGCCGCTGGAGCAGGCCAACGGCAACAACTGTCTGTTCGAGGGGCGCAGCGCCGATCGGCCGATGCGCTACCGTCAGGCCTGGCGCGATGTCCAGGATGTCTTCGCCGACGACGTCGAGTCGATCGGTGTACTTGAGCACGCCTTGAGCCTGCGCCTGGACGCTGACGACAACGCGGACTACCTGACCTGTCCGGTGGCGCGCCTGGTGCGCGACGGGCAAGGGGGCTGGAGCCTCGACCCCGATCATGTGCCGCCCTTGCTCAGCTTTGCCGCCCATCCGGGGCTGCTGGCCCAGTTGCACAACCTCCTGACCCAACTGTCGGCCAAACGTCAGCGGTTGATGGGCATGCGCCGGGAGAGCAACCAGCGCATGGCGGACTTCGCCGTGGCGGACGTGTCGTTGTTCTGGCTGCTCAACGCCTTGAATACCTATGAGCCGCTCCTGGCTGATGTGCTCGCCCATCCAGCGCGGCACCCGGAGCAGGTCTACCAGGAACTGGTCAAACTGGCGGGTAGCCTGCTGACCTTCTCGCTGGAGCATGACATCGAGCAGATTCCGGCGTACCAGCACGAACAGCTTGAAACCGTCTTTCCCCCGTTGATGCGCATGCTTTCGACGCTGCTGGAGGCGAGCCTGCCGTCGCGGGTCATCGCCCTGGCCCTGGAGGCGCGAGGTGCCCACCGCTGGCAGGTCAGCCTCAACGACGCGCGCCTGCGCGACCACGAGGGGGTCGACTTCTACCTGTCGGTGCGCTGCCGCTTGCCCGCGGTGCAGGTCCAGAGCCAGTTCCCGCGCCTGTGCAAGGTCGGTACACCGGATGAGGTCGATGAGCTGGTCAATGCCGCGCTCGACGGCGTTCCCCTGCAACCGCTCAGTCATGTGCCCGCGGCAATCCCGTTGCGTCTCGAGAACCAGTACTTCGCCCTTGACCTTGCTCATGCCAAGGGGCAAGCCATGCTGGCCGAGGGCGTGTGTGCATTCTACGTTCCCGCCACCCTGGCGGACGTGAAGCTCGAACTGTTTGCGGTGCTACGCACATGAGCCCGGTAGCGTCAGGGATACAGTCCACAGTAGCAGTGGACATCGATGCGGTGCTGCAGGACAGCTATTTGCTGGTTGTCGAATTGCGCCAGGGCGCCTCGGTGCAGAACAGTCAGAAGCTACAGCAACGCTGTGCCACGCAAGTCGAGCGGGTACGCGAGCAGCTTGAAACCTCTGGCCTGAGTCGGCGCAGCATCGACTACATCAGTCATGCCCAATGCGCCTTGCTCGACGAAGTCATGCTTGGCTGTGCCGAGGGTGGGGCCCACACCAGGTGGGCGAGTGAGCCGCTGCAGGCGAAGTTCTTCAGCCGTCACCAGGCCGGCGTAACCCTTTACGAAGACATGCGTGAGGTGCTGCAGGCGCCTGCACCAGACCTGCAGGTGCTCACTGTGTTCCAGCGGGTGCTGGCCCTTGGTTTTCAGGGTCGCTATCGGGATGTCGACGACCCCGAGCGCCTGCAGCTGTTGGCGGCGCTCGATGCGCAGGTTGAGCCTTTGAGGGTCGACTCCGTGTCTGCTGTGCTGGCAGGAGGTGGGCGCCCGGTGGGCCGCCTGCAGCCATTGCGCTCCACCCTGGCCCATGTGCTTGCAGCGACCCTGCTGCTTGCAGGTGCCTGGTGGGGGCTGGACACCATGCTCGGCAACCTGGTCGCCGCGCACATGGGCGGTCAGGCGTGAGGGCGGCCAGATGACGTTCACACAGACACGCGCGCTCTGGCTGTGGACGGGCGTGCTTGGCCTGGCATTGCTGCAGGTGCTGGCAATTACCGTCGAAGTACGAGCGACCATCGCGCTGGTCCTGGTGTGCGGTGTTGCCCTGGGGTGGCGACGGGCAGGGCAGGTCGCCACGTTGCAGGGTGAGGCACCGCTGCTGGCCGAAGGCGCCTGCTGGCCGCCGTCAAGCTACCGCAAACCTGTCGTACTGGTGTGTGGCGACGGCTTGACCGGCCTGTTTGGCAAGGTGCCGGTCGAGCAACTGGCTGTGCGCATCAGCGGGCAGGGATGCTATGTGCGGGTCTGCGCCCCTGAGCAACTGGCATCCCTGGTCAGCCGCCTGGACGCCTGGCGACCGCAGTGGCGCGGGCAACTGGCGGTCATGCTCGTTGTCAATCCGGGCGAACACACCGACGCTGGCGTGTTGGCCGGGAAGCTGCAAACGTTGCGTTACGGGCTGGAGCGTCAGCGCAAGCGCGGCATGGCGTTGCCATTGCTGCTGGTGAGTTACCTGTACACCAGCCGGGGTGTGGAGCCTTGGTTCAGCTGGGAAGCGGGGCAGAAGGCGCCCCGGGTCCGCGAGGCTTTGGGTGATGTGAGCCTGGTCGACTGGCAGCGACAGGCCTCCGACAGCCAGGAGCAGGCTGCACGCCTGCAGGCTTGCGTACAGCTGAACAGTGCCGGGGCATGGCTGGATGAGGCGGTGATCGCACATTTCGCCGCACCTGCGCAGGGCGCTGCGGCCCATCCTCTTGTCGCTTGTGCGGTCTCGCTGGTGGATCAACTGCCTGGCAAGGTAGCGGGCAATCTCTGGCAGCAGTGGTTGCAGCGCAGGGTCGGGCTGAACGAGGAGGGGCAGGAGGCAGCGGACGACACAGTATCACTCCCTTTCCCGGATGCCTTGCTTGAGTTGCTGCCGGTTTGCGCGCCACCTTCACGGATTCACCGAGCGGTCGTGACCGGCCTGTGGCTGTTCGTGCTTGCCGGCCTGCTCGCACTGGCCAGCTCGGCCTGGCAGAACACCTTGTTGATTCGTCAGGTCACCGATGACCTTCATCGCTACACCAGGCTGGCGGAGCAGCCCGGGCACGCAGCGACTGCCCGGCGTGAGGAAGCCCTGGTCGTGCTCCGTCAGGATGCCTTGCGCCTGGACACCTATTACCGACACGGCGAGCCCTGGTCACTGGGCGTTGGCCTGTACCACGGCGAGCGCCTGCGCCTGCCGTTGCAGGCGGCGATCGATGCTCATCGCCAGCCGCTGGCAGCGCCTGCCCGTGCGCCCGAACCGCTGCGCCTGGACAGCCTCTCGCTGTTCGCTTCGGGCAGTGCGCAACTCAAGCCCGGCTCAACCAAAGTCCTGATCAACGCCCTGGTCGACATCAAGGTCCTGCCAGGTTGGCTGATCGTGATCACCGGGCATACCGATGCCACGGGCAATGCCGAGCAGAACCTGCGCTTGTCCCGTTCCCGGGCCGCGGCGGTGCATGACTGGATGCGGCTGATGGGCGATATCCCCGATCACTGCTTCGCCGTCCAGGGCCTCGGCTCCAGCCAGCCTGTCGCCAGCAACGACACCGAGGCCGGGCGCGCGGCAAACCGGCGCGTCGAGATACGTCTGGTTCCGGCAGCGGGGGCTTGCGGGCCTTCCACGGCGGAAGCGGATCTGCAACCCCTGCCGCATTCCGCGGCATTCAACTTCTGAGAAAAGGAGCTTCAAATGGCTATTCCGATTTATCTGTGGCTGGTAGTGGATGAAGCTGGAGAGGAGATTGCTGGTTCAGTGGATGTGCAAGGGCGCGAGGGGAGTATCGAAGTGTTGGCCCAACACCACAGCGTATACATACCGACCGACAACAATACCGGCAAGTTGACAGGCACCCGGATTCATACGCCGTTCCGGTTCGCCAAGGAAATCGATGCTGCCAGCCCCTACCTGTACAAGGCGGTAACCACCGGTCAAACCCTGAAGTACGCCGAGTTCAAGTGGTACCGCATCGACGACGCGGGCCAGGAAGTCGAGTACTTCAACACCACTTTGGAAAACGTCAAGGTCGTGAGGATCGAGCCCAAAATGCACGACATCAAGGACCCGACCAAGGAGAAGCACAACCATCTGGAGGAAGTCGAGTTGCGCTACGAGAAGATCACCTGGGACTACAAGGACGGCAACATCAAGCATTCGGATTCCTGGAGCGAACGCCCCAGCGCTTGATGCAAAAGGGCCGGCAGTCAACTTGGGCTGCCGGCCCCGAACAGCCTTGCTTTGCGTAATCACCCACAAGGACGCCAACGATGGTACAGGACGCCTCCCGCCTGCTTCGCCGCCTCAACCCCTATTGCGCCCAGGCGCTGACCGCAGCCGCTTCGCTGTGCCAAAGCCGTGGCCACGGCCTGGTCACCCTTGAGCACTGGCTGCTCAAGCTGCTGGGGCAGGGTGAAGGTGACCTGATACTCATCGCCCGTCGTCACGAATGGGACATGAGCGCGCTGTGGAGTGGCTTGCTCGACCACCTCGACAGCCTGCCACGCAGCGTTCAGGGCAAGCCGCAATTGTGCGCCAGGCTCGAGCGACTGATCACCCAGGCCTGGTTGCGCGCATCGCTGGACGACGACAACGATCAGCTGCGTTCGGCGCACCTGCTGGGTGCGCTGCTGGAGCATCCCGAGCTGCTCGCCTGCCAGGCCGCCTGGCCACTGCTCAGCCTGGGCGACGCTCAGTTGCGGCAGTTGCAAGCCTGGCTTGACCAGTTCTCGGAAGAGGCACCGCAGGAGCGGCAAACGCTCGTCCCGTGCCCACCGGTGTCCACTTCGGACGCCGTGCGGCCTGAGTCACTGGACAGATTCACACAAGACATCACCGCCAGGGCCAGGGCAGGGCTGATCGACCCTGTGTTCGGCCGTGACGATGAAATTCGCCAGGTGATCGATATCCTCAGTCGCCGACGCAAGAACAACCCGATCCTGGTCGGCGAACCCGGGGTCGGCAAGACCGCACTGGTCGAGGGGCTCGCCCTGCGCATTGCCCAGGGTAATGTCCCGGACACCCTCAAGGGCGTCTGTATACGCACCCTGGACCTTGGCTTGTTGCAGGCGGGAGCCGGGGTCAAGGGCGAGTTCGAACAACGCCTCAAGCAGGTCATCGAGGCCGTACAGCAATCGGATACCCCGATACTGCTGTTCATCGACGAAGCCCATACCCTGATCGGTGCCGGTAACCAGGCGGGTGGGGCGGATGCTGCGAACTTGCTGAAACCGGCCCTGGCCCGTGGCGAACTGCGGACCATCGCCGCCACCACCTGGAGCGAGTACAAACAGTACTTCGAGCGCGATGCGGCACTGGAGCGACGCTTCCAGATCGTCAAGGTGCAGGAACCGGACGACACCCATGCCTGCATCATGCTGCGTGGCCTCAAGGCCCGCTACGCCAGTCACCATGGCGTGCACATCCAGGAGGCGGCCGTACAGGCCGCAGTCAGCCTGTCGCGGCGCTACCTGACTGGCCGGCAGCTGCCGGACAAGGCCGTCGACCTGCTCGACACGGCCAGCGCACGGGTGCGCATGAGCCTGGATTGCGAGCCGCAGGTGCTGGTCCATTACAAGGCCCGCCAGGCGGCCCTGGTCCTGGAGCGACAGGCACTGGAGGACGACGCGCACCTGAGCGGTGCCCCCGCCGTCGAGCGCCTGGCGGTGATCGCCGCCGAACTCGACGAGCTCCATGACCGATACACCGAACGGGAGCAACAGTACCGGCTGGAGCACGACCTGGCCCGTCAATTGCTCGATGCGCGCCAGGATCCCGCCCAGGCCCAGCGTTGCGCACAGTTGCAGCAACGCTTGCAGGCCGTTCAGGGTGAGCAGCCCTTGCTCTCGCTGGATGTGGACGCCCGCAGCGTTGCCGAAGTGATCGCCGACTGGACAGGCGTGCCCCTGGGCAGTCTGCTCAAGGATGAGCAGGCCAGCTTGCTGGAGCTGGAGCAGCAAATGTCCCGGCGGGTGATTGGCCAGGAACCGGCCCTCAATGCGCTGGCCCAGCGACTGCGGGCCGCCAGGACCGGCCTGACCGACGACCAGGCCCCCCAGGGCGTGTTCCTGCTGGTGGGTAGTAGCGGCACGGGCAAGACCGAAACCGCTCGGGCCCTGGCGGACTGCCTGTTTGGCGGCAAACAGTCGCTGATCACCCTCAACCTTTCCGAGTACCAGGAAGCCCATACCGTGAGCCAGCTCAAGGGCTCGCCACCCGGCTACGTCGGGTACGGGCAGGGGGGCGTGCTCACTGAAGCGGTGCGGCAGCGTCCCTACAGCGTCGTACTGCTCGACGAAGTGGAAAAAGCCCATCGCGATGTCATCAACCTGTTCTACCAGGTGTTCGATCGCGGGTTCATGCGCGATGGCGAAGGGCGCGAGATCGATTTTCGCAACACCGTCATCCTCATGACCTCCAACCTGGGCAGCGAGGCGTTGCAAGCCTGTTTGCAGCAGCATCCCGATACCCCGGACAGCACCCTGCATGAACTGCTGCACCCGGTCCTGCGCGAGCACTTCCAGCCGGCATTGCTCGCGCGGTTCCAGACCCTGGTCTACCGCCCGCTGCAGGCGCCTGCCCTCAAGTGCATCGTGGCGATCAAACTGGCCCGGGTCGCCGAGCGCTTGCGTTGCCACTATGGCTTCGACTGCCAGATCGACGCGCCGCTGCACGCTGCGCTGGCCGACGCATGCCTGCTACCCGATAGCGGTGCGCGCAACATCGATAGCCTGCTCAACCAGCAGATCCTGCCGGTGTTGAGCCAGCAACTGTTGCAGCGCCAGGCGGCCCGCCAGAAAACCCGCAAGGTGACATTGGGTTACAGCGAACAGACAGGCATCACCTTGCAGTTCGACGACGCCTGCGTCGTAGCCGGGGAGGTCTGACAGCATGGCGCAAGCAATCAACCTGTTGCCCGGCCACAACCGCCACCGCCTCAAGATCACCCGTCTCAATGCCCCGCTCGACGTGCTGGCCTTCGACGGCAGGGAACAACTGAGCCAGCCGTTCAACTACGCCATCGAGTTCACCTGCACGGAACTGGACCTCGCCGCCGACCAACTGCTCGGTCGCAGCGCCGCGTTCAGCCTGCATCCACCGCCGCAAAAGCTGCCGTACCTGGGCCTGCCCGAACCCGAGATCAAGCCGCTGCGCACCCGCTACGGGGTGATCGGCGCCTTCCAGCGCCTGTCCGCCTCCCGCGACGAGGCGCGCTACCAGGTCACCCTGCAGCCGC
>Ga0247821_10001848_pt1 | contig 11827 bp, 11 predicted proteins | sample 13C_Glycerol_Day_FD_192481 | JGI IMG/M metagenome (GOLD analysis project Ga0247821, IMG submission 192481) | Soil microbial communities from agricultural site in Penn Yan, New York, United States - 13C_Glycerol_Day14 | ecosystem: Environmental > Terrestrial > Soil > Agricultural land | place... | reverse complement strand
ACCTGGTCCTGTGGCAGGCCCTGCGGCGCCTGCCAGCCCGCCAGCGGGAGGCGATCGTGCTGCGCTACTACCTCGACCTGCCCGAGGCCGAGGTCGCCCGGCTCCTCAAGGTCCCCCCGGGCACGGTCAAGTCCTGGACCCACCGCGGCCTGTCCCGCCTGCGCGACCGCCTCGGACCCACCTACGCCGACGAGCGCCTCGCCGGCAACCGCACCCCGGAGGCCGGCCCATGACCATGGAGGACCGGGTCCGCCGGGTCCTGGCCGACGCCGTCGCCGACGAGCCACCCCCCCGTGGCGTCCCTCTCGAGGTCGCTCGCCACCGCCGGCGCCGCCGGCCGGTCCTGGTCGGCGCGGCCGCCCTGCTCCTGGTGCTGGCCGCCGTGGTCAGCCTGGTCGCGATCAGGGAACGCCAGCGTCCCCTGCCCACCACCGACCCGACCGTGGGCTGGACCGTCTACACTGACGCCGCCCGCAACCTCCAGCTCCGCTACCCGCCCGACTGGGTGCTGCGCGAGCGCCAGCCGGGCTGGGTCAGGATCGCCCCGCCCGACCAGGCCGCCGGTGTGCTGAAGGACCAGCCTCCCTTCGCCGTTGGCGTGCGCGCCCCCGCCGCCGGCTACTACCTCGGCGAGCGGACCGGGGTCGACCTTGTCGAGGGCCGGCTTCCCGGTGGCCGGGCCTACGTCGTCACCGAGACCGACCCGGCGGTCTACATTCCCCCCCCGGACGTCTCCGCGTCGTCCCGCCCGCTCGCCGAGTTGCCAAGACAGAAGACGTACAGCATCGACTGGGGCCGGAGCTGCACCTCCGGCGGCAGACGGGAGTGTGGGATGCGGGTCGTCGCGGCCGGCGTCATGGCCGCCAACACACCGCTTTGGGACCGCTACCGGGCGATCGGGGAGGTCATCGTCGGCACCATCCGGCCCGTCACCCCGGTGTCGCCGTCCTCCGGCGACCGCACCCGCCCGGCCTGCCGCCCGGAGCAATGGCGGCTGTTCCACCCCGGCGGCTGGTCCTACGGGGACCGCGCCCAGCGCTACGTCCTCGAAGGCGGGGTCGAGTCCCTCGGCGGCCCGCCCTGCCACCTACGCCTGGAGCTGCGGCTGGAGGTCGAGAAGCCGGCCGGTCGGCGGCTGCTGCTGGCCGGCAACCCTTCGACCATCGTCGTCGAAGGCGACCTTCCCGAGGACGCCCAAGTCGTCGACCCGAACGGCGGCGCCGTCCGGGGGACGCCCCTGAGCTGGTACTGGGCCTGGCAGGAGTGGTGCAACAAGGGCCTGCCTCAGGCGACACTGCGCATCACCGCCCAGACCGGCGCCACGATCACCGTGCCCGGACCGCCTCTGGCCAACCCGCCGGAGGAGCCCGAGACCGGCTGCCAGGACCGCGGGCGGCCGTCGTCCATCGCGCCCTGGCCGTGAGCCGCCGGGCGGCTAGGGCACCTCGGTGGTGGCCTCGGGGTCGAGGTCGTAGGTCTTGATGGCCTCGGCGACACGGTCGCGGTCGATGTCGCCGGCCAGGGCGAGCTCCTGGAGGACGGCGACGGCGATGCTCTCGGCGTCGATCTTGAAGTGGCGGCGCAGGGCCGGGCGGGTGTCGGAGCGGCCGAAGCCGTCGGTGCCGAGGATCGTGTAGGGGCGGGGCACCCAGCGGGAGATCTGGTCGGGGACCAGCTTCATCCAGTCGGTGACGGCCACGATCGGGCCCTCGACCTCGGCGAAGGTCCTGGTCACCAGGGGGACCCGCCGGTCCTCGGTGGGGTGCAGGCGGTTCCACTCCTCGCAGTCGAGGGCGTCGGTGCGCAGCCGCTGCCAGCCGGGGGCGCTCCACACGTCGGCGGCCACGTCGAAGTCGTCGGCCAGCAGCTTGGCCGCCCCAAGGGCCATCGGCATGGCGCTGCCGCTGGTCACGATCTGGGCCCGGAGCTGGTGGTCGCCCTCGGCCGCCTGGTAGCGGTACAGGCCCTGGAGGATGGCCTGCTCGTCCAGGCCGTCGGGCATGGGCGGCTGCACCGACGGCTCGTTGTAGACCGTCAGGTAGTAGAAGACGTCCTCGGCCTGGGGGCCGTACATGCGGCGCAGCGCGTCCTCGACGATCACCGGGATCTCGAAGCCGAAGCTCGGGTCGTAGGCCACGCACGCCGGGTTGGTGGTGGCGACCAGCAGGGAGTGGCCGTCCTGGTGCTGCAGGCCCTCGCCGTTCAGGGTGGTCCGCCCGGCGGTGGCCCCGACCAGGAAGCCGCGGCAGCGCTGGTCGCCCGCGCTCCACATCGAGTCGCCGGTCCGCTGGAACCCGAACATCGAGTAGAAGACGTACAGCGGGATCATGGGCTCGCCGAAGGTGGCGTGGCTGGACCCGGCGGCCGCGAACGACCCCATGGCCCCGGCCTCGGTGATGCCCTCGTGCAGGATCTGGCCCTTGGTGTCCTCCTTGTAGGAGAGCACCAGGTCGCGGTCGACGGCGTCGTAGCTCATGCCCCGGGACGAGTAGATCTTGAGGTTGGGGAAGAACGAGTCCATGCCGAAGGTGCGGGCCTCGTCGGGGATGATGGGCACGATCCGCCGGCCGACGTCCTTGTTGCGCAGCAGGTCCCTGATCAGGCGGACCAGGGCCATGGTGGTGGCGACCTCCTGCTTGCCCGAGCCCTTCTTGAGCTGGGCGTACAGCTCCTTGGCGGGCAGCTCCAGCGGCCCCGAGCGGTCGACCCGGGTCGGCACCGGCCCGCCCAGGCCGCGCCGGCGCTCCAGCAGGTACTTGTGGAGGTCGGAGTCCTCGGGGGGCCGGTAGTAGGGCGGGTAGCCCTTCTCCAGCGCCTCGTCGGGGACGTCGATGCCCAGGCGGTCCCGGAAGGAGTTGAGGGTGCCGCGGACGAACTTCTTCATCTGGTGGGTGGCGTTGCGGGACTCGAACTCGCGGCCCAGCCCGCGGCCCTTGATGGTATGGGCCAGGATCACCGTCGGCTGGCCCTGGTGGTCGAGCGCGGCCCGGTAGGCGGCATGCACCTTGCGCAGGTCGTGGCCACCCCGGTCGGTGGCCAGGGCGACCACGTCGGCGTCGGACATGCCGTCGATGAACCGCCGCAGCCCCTTGGTGTCGAAGAGCTTCTCGCGGATGTAGGCGGCGTCCTCGGCGGCCAGGGTCTGGAACTGGCCGTCGGGGGTGGCGTTCAGCTTGGCGACGAGCTCGCCGGTGTCGTCGGCGGCGAGCAGGTCGTCCCAGAGCCGGCCCCAGACCACCTTGACGACGTTCCAGCCGGCGCCCCGGAACAGCGCCTCCATCTCCTGGATGATCTTGCCGTTGCCGCGCACCGGGCCGTCGAGACGCTGCAGGTTGCAGTTGAGCACGAAGGTCAGGTTGTCCAGCCGCTCCCGGCCGGCCACGGTGAGGGCGCCCTGGGCCTCGGGCTCGTCCATCTCGCCGTCGCCGACGAACGCCCACACCCGCGACCCGGAGGTGTCGACCAGCTCCCGGTTCCGTAGATATTGGTTGAAGCGGGCCTGGTAGATGGCATGCAGCGGGCCGAGGCCCATCGACACGGTGGGGAACTCCCAGAACTCGGGCATGAGCCGCGGGTGCGGGTAGGAGGACAGGCCGCCGGGCTTGCTCTCCTGGCGGAAGGCGTCCAGGTTGGCCTCGGTCAGGCGGCCCTCAAGGAACGCCCGGGCGTACACCCCGGGGGCGGAGTGGCCCTGGAAGTAGATCTGGTCGCCGGCGCCGTCCTCCTTGCCCCGGAAGAAGTGGTTGAAGCCGACCTCGAACAGCTCGGCCGCGGACGCGAACGAGGCCATGTGCCCGCCGACGCCCAGGTCGGGCCGGTTGGCCCGCGAGACGATGGCGGCCGCGTTCCAGCGCACGATCGACAGCAGGCGGCGCTCCAGCTCCTCGTCGCCCGGGTAGGCGGGCTCGGCCGAGGCCGGGATGGTGTTGACGTAGTCGGTCGAGGGCAGCGGCGGCAGCCCGACGTCGAGGGCGCCGGCGTGCGCCAGGACCTTGCGGAGCAGGAAGCGTGCCCGGCCCGGTCCCTCGCGCTCGACGACGTCGCTCAGCGACTCCAGCCACTCGCTGGTCTCGTCGGGATCGGGGTCGGGGAGCTGGTCAAGCTGCCCAACCGAGGTGACCTTTCCGCGCTCGTCGCTCACCGTCGGCTCCCTGGGTCCGGGGGGCTTCGTCCTCTCCAGCTCCTACCTTAGTCGCCGTCGCCGACCACTACCATGACCGGCGTGACCGAGGTGCTGTGGCTGGGGATCCTGCTGGGCATCGGGGCCGCCCTGTCGGTCGGGCCCATCTTCGTGGTCATCGTCCAACAGGCCGCGACCAGCGGGTTCGGGGCCAGCTTCCGGGTCATCCTCGGGTCGGCCACCGCCGACCTGGTGCTGCTCCTGCCGGCCCTCGCCTTCGCCTGGATCATCCGGTCGCTGGACCGGGCGGCGCTCTGGGTCGGGGCGGTCGGGGCGGTGTTCCTCCTCTACCTGGCCTGGCAGGCGGCCCGGGACGCCGTGACCCTGTGGCGCGAGAACCGCCAGCTCCGGGCCGACGGCCGCTGGGCGTTCTGGAAGGGGGTCGGCGGGAACCTGGCCAACCCCCTCACCTGGACGTTCTGGCTGGCCACGGGGACACCGGCGATGCTGGCGGCCCAGGAGGCCGGCGGCGCGGCCGGGATTGTGCTGTTCACCGCGACCTGGTTCCTGGTCGCCTCGGGCCTGGAGGCGGTGATCGCCTTCGCCGTGGCCCGGTCGGGCCGGGTGGTCGGGGCGCGCGGGCAGGCCTGGCTCACGGCCGCGTCGGCGGTGGCGTTCCTCTGCTTCGCCGCCACCCTGGTCGCCCGCGACGTCCTCCCCAGCCTCGGCTGATCCCGTCGCTCCGGGGGCCTAGGCTTGAGGCCCCCGGACCCCCGAAGGCCGGTACCGGGCCGCGGCCAGCTGGGCCAGGACGACGCCGGCGACGACCAGCCCGGCCCCGGCGAGCTGGGCCGGGGTGAGGTGCTGGCCGAGCAGCAGCCAGGCGAACGCGGCCGCGAACACCGGCTCGGCGGTGGCGGCGATGCCGGCGGTGGCGGCGCTGATGACCCGCACCGCCCCGACGGCCAGGGCGAACGGCAGCAGGGTGCCGACCAGCCCGACCCCGAGCACGGCCGCGGCCACGCCCGGGTCGGCCAGGGTCGCCACCGGCCACGACCACCAGGGCGCGGCCACCGCCCAGATGGCCACCGCGACCAGGAACCCCCACAGCAGCGTGGTCGCCGGCTCGGACCCGCGGCGGCCGGCCAGCTCGGCCGCCAGCAGGTAGGCGGCGAACAGCACCGCCGAGGCCAGCCCGGCGGCCAGCCCGGGCAGGTCCAGGCCTCCCAGCCCCTCCAGGGCCTGGCTGACCAGGACCGCCCCGACGAGCGTGAGCCCGGCCGCCGCCGAGGCCAGCCGCCCCGGTTGGGACGCCGCCTCGCGCCGCACGAGCAGGGTGGTCGCGGCCAGCAGGATCGCCGGGCCGGTGTACTGCAGGGCCACCGCCACCCCGACCGGCAGGTGGTCGATGGCCACGTAGTAGGCCAGGTTGACCGCGGCCACGCACGCCCCGAACCCGGCCAGCACCAGCCAGGTCCCCGGCGGCGGCCGTAGCAGGTCGGGCCGCCGCCAGGCGAGGAACGGCGCCAGCGCCACCAGGGCGATCGCGACCCTGGCCTCGGCCAGCCGCACCGGCGGCACCCCCCGGTCGAAGGCGTACCTGGCCAGCACCGCCGCCAGCGCCCAGCAGGCCCCGGCGAGCACCACCCTGAGCAGGGCGGCGACGGTGGCGGCCCGGTCGGGCCGGGTCTCGGCACGCATCCCCCAACAGTAGGGGTCTGGAAGCGAGCTTGGCTGGGAACGCTCCAGGCCAGCAGCGCAGTCGACCGAGGAGGAAGGCGCATGGCCCGGTACAGGAGGAGAGGCGGCACCCGGCGCCGGTACGGCTACCGGCGCGGCCGCTCCGGGATCGACCCGCTGTTCTGGGTCGCGGTGGGCGTCGCCGTGCTGATCGCCCTGTTCGTGGTGGCGCGCTAGGGCAGCAGGCGGCGGGCCACGATCGCCGGAGGCGGGGAGCCGTTGGCCAGCAGGGCGTCGTGGAAGCCGCGGAGGTCGCCGCCGACCCGGTCGCGGAGGGCGAGGATCTCGAGCTTGCCCAGGGTGTAGCCGAAGTAGCCGGGGTCCCAGGTGCCCCGGACGGCTTCCAGGCGGGCGTGGTCGGGGTCGAGGCCGGCGGTGGACTCGAACTCGGCGGTGGCCTCGTCCAGGGTCATGCACTGGGTGTGCATGCCGACCGCGCACACCAGGCGGGCGGCGCGGATCAGGGCGTCGGTCCGCATCGCCACCTCGGCCTCGGGGTCGCCGGCGCGGAAGCCGGCGTCGAAGGCCGCCTCCTCGCAGTAGTGGGCCCAGCCTTCCCCGAGGACCTCGCTGTAGAGGGCGGTGGCGACCCGGGTCGGGGCCAGGCGCAGATGGAGCTCGTGGGCGTGGTGGCCGGGGTAGGTCTCGTGCAGGGTGCAGACGGCCATGATGTGCGGCTCGAACAGCGCCAGCCAGCGCCCGGTCCGGTCCCGGTCCCACTCGGGCAGGGGCGGGGTCAGGTAGTAGCGGAAGCTGGAGGGGCGCACCGGGTCGAACGGCCCCGGGGCCTGGTGGAAGGCGAGGGCGCCGCGCAGGTACGGCGGGGCCGCCTCGACCCCTGGCGGCTCGTCGCCGGGGAGTGACATGAAGCCGCTGTCGACCACGAACTGGCGGCACTCGTCCACCGAGGCGCCGGCCGCCTCCAGCAGCTCGCCGGCGGCGGGGGCGGCCTTGGCCGCCCGCGCCCGGACCTCGCCGGGGGTGCCGCCGGCCCGGGCGGCCGCCTCCCGCTGGGCGGCCAGCTGGCGGTCGGCCTCGGCCCGTCCCCTGGCCAGCAGCGCGGCCGGGTCGAGGGCGGTGCCGGTGCGCACCCGCACCAGCTCGGCGAAGTCGGCCGGCCCCCACGGCGCCAGCGGCGGCCCGTCCAGCGCCGCCACCGTGGCCGCGTACCGCTCCACCGCGGCCGCGGCCGGCTCGGCCACCTCGGCCCCGGCGAGGGCGGCGACCTCGGTCCGGTAGAAGCCGGCGTAGCCGCTGAACACGTCGGTGGCCGCCTCCCGGAAGGCCAGCGGCACCTCCTCCAGCCCGGCGGCCAGGCCGTCGAGGGCGTCGGGGACCTGGGCCAGGTGCCGGCGCAGCCCGTCGGCCCGCTCGGCCGCCGTCGCCGCCGGGCCCGTGAGGTAGGAGGTCACCCCGAGGACGCGACCCGCCCACAGCGGGTCGCGCCTGGCCTGCTCGCGCCGGGCCAGCAGCAGCTCCTCCTCGGCCAGGACGAGGGCGAGGTGGTCGCGGTCGGCCGCCTCCTGCCCCCCGGCCGCTCCCAGGCGCTCCAGCTCGGCCAGGTGGCGGCGGCGCTCGGCGGCCCGCCGGCGGAGCCCGGCGGGGGAGAGGTCGTCCACCCGCCCCTCGTAGGTGCGGAGGCCCAGCTCACGGCCCTGGGAGGGGAAGGCCTCCAGCATCGCGTCCAGAATCGTGTCGAGCGTCCGTCTTGTCGTACCTGTCATGTGCGGAGTCTGTCATATACTCGCCACGCCCGGCGCCTCCGCCGGGCGCCACGGGGACCAGCGAAGTCCGGTGCGAACCCGGCGCTGTCCCGCAACTGTGAGGCCCCGCATCCACCCGGCGGGGACGAGCCAGGTCGCCTGCCTCCGTGGCCGCGAGCTCAGTCCTCGAAGGAAGGGCGGGTTGTGCCTGTGAGAAGACTCCTCATCCCCCTCGCGCTGCTGCTGGCGCTCGTGGCCTCCGGCTGCGGCCAGGACGAGCCGGCGCCGACCGCGGCCGCGCCGGCCCCGGCCAGCCGGATCGTGTCGCTGTCGCCGACCGCGACCGAGATGCTGTTCGCCATCGGCGCCGGCGGCCAGGTGGTGGCCGTCGACAGCAACTCCAACTACCCGGAGGAGGCGCCCAGGACCGACCTGTCGGCCTACCAGCCCAACATCGAGGCCATCGCCGGCTACAAGCCCGACCTGGTCGTCTACTCCGACGACCCCGGTGAGCTGGCGGCCGGCCTCGGCAAGCTCAGCATCCCGGCCCTGCAGCAGCCGGCGGCCACCCGCCTGGACGACACCTATGCCCAGCTCGACCAGCTCGGCCGGGCCACCGGCCACCAGGCCGAGGCCGCCCAGCTCACCGCGACCATGCGCGCCGAGATCGAGAAGATCGCCGCCGCCCGGCCCGAGCGGCCGCTGACCTACTACCACGAGCTGGACAAGAACCTGTACTCGGCGACCTCCAAGACCTTCATCGGCCAGCTCTACGCCCAGCTCGGCATGAAGAACATCGCCGACGCGGCCGACAAGGAGGCCAGCGGCTACCCGCAGCTGTCGGCCGAGTACGTGATCAAGGCCGACCCCGACCTGATCTTCCTGGCCGACACCAAGTGCTGCGGCCAGTCGGCCAGGACCGTCGCCGCCAGGGACGGCTGGGACCAGCTCACCGCGGTCAGGTCCGGGGACGTGGTCGCCCTCGACGACGACGTCGCCTCCCGCTGGGGGCCGCGGGTGGTCGACTTCCTGAAGACGGTCGCGGCCAAGGTCCAGACCCTGGAGCCGGTCGGGTCGTGACCGTCACCGAGCGCCGGCCCGGGCACGACATCCCCGTCGCGCCCGGGCCACGTCCGGCCCGCCTGCGGGCCGGACCGCTGCTCGCCGCCTGCGCCGTCCTCGCCGGGGCGGCCCTGCTGGCCGTGCTGGTCGGACCGGTGCGGCTCGACCCCTGGGCCGTCCTGGTCGAGCTGGCCGGGCGGCTGCCCGGGGTCGACACCAGCTCCGGGCTGTCGGACCAGGAGGCGGCCATCCTGTGGCAGCTGCGCCTGCCCCGGGTCGTCCTCGGCGGGCTCGTCGGGGCCATGCTGGCCCTGGCCGGCGCCGCCTACCAGGGCGTGTTCCGCAACCCCCTGGCCGACCCGTACCTGCTCGGCGCCGCCGCCGGGGCCGGGCTGGGAGCCACCCTGGCCATCGCCTACGGCCCCGGCACCTCCGGCTGGCCGGTCGACCTGCTGCCGCTGGCCGCCTTCGCCGGGGCCGTCGCCGGGGTGGCGGCCGCCTACGCGCTGGGGCGCTCGGGCCCGGCCAGGACCACCACCAGCCTGATCCTGTCCGGGGTCGCCGTCGCCGCCTTCCTGACCGCCATCCAGACCTATGTGCAGCAGCGGGAGTCGGAGACCCTGCGGGAGGTGTACGGCTGGATCCTGGGCCGCCTGACCACCGCCGGCTGGCGCGAGGTGGTCCTGATCGTGCCGTACGCGCTGGTCAGCACGGCCGCCATCCTGCTCCACGGGCGGTTGATCGACGTCCTCGCCGTCGGCGACGACGAGGCCTCCAGCCTCGGGGTGCGGGCGGCCAGGGTGCGGCTGGTGGTGGTCGCGGCGGCCACCCTGGCCACCGCGGCCGCGGTCGCGGTCAGCGGCCTCATCGGGTTCGTCGGCATCATCGTCCCCCACACCATCCGGCTGCTCGCCGGGTCCAGCCACCGGCTCCTGGCGCCGCTCAGCCTGGTCGCCGGGGCGGCCTTCCTGATCCTGGCCGACCTGGCCGCCCGGACCGTCATCGCCCCGGCCGAGCTGCCGATCGGGGTGGTCACGGCGATCGTCGGGGCACCCTTCTTCGCCCTGGTCCTGCGGGGCGCGCGGCGGGTCCCATGACCGGGATCGAGCTGCGAGGGGTGTCGGTCGCCCTTGACGGGCGGCCGGTGCTTCGCGACCTGACCCTGCACATCCCCCGGGGGGCCCGGCTCGGCCTCATCGGGCCCAACGGGTCGGGCAAGACCACCCTGCTGCGGGCCATCGCCGGGCTGGTCCCGCACACCGGCGAGCTGCGCGTCGGCGACGCCGCCGGGGGCGCCCTGTCGCGCCGGGAGCTGGCCAGGCGGATCGCCCTGGTCCCCCAGCACCCGGCGGTCCCGGCAGGGATCGCCGTGACCGACTACGTGCTGCTGGGCCGGACCCCCCACATCCCCTACTTCGGCGCCGAGTCCCGGCGCGACCTCGACATCGTGGCCTCGGTCCTGGACCACCTCGACCTGGGCGCCTTCGCCGACCGGCGGCTCGACTCGCTCAGCGGCGGCGAGCGCCAGCGGGCCGTCCTGGCCCGGGCCCTGGCCCAGCAGGCCCCGGTGCTGCTGCTGGACGAGCCCACCACCGGCCTGGACGTCGGCCACCAGCAGCAGGTCCTCGAGCTGGTGGACCGCCTCCGCGACGACCTGGACCTGACGGTGGTCGGCGCCATGCACGACCTGACCGTGGCCGGGCAGTTCGCCGACCACCTGGTCCTGCTCGACGGCGGCCGGGTCGCGGCCGCCGGCCCCGCCGGCACGGTCCTGACCGAGGAGGTCATCGCCAGGCACTACCACGCGTCCGTGCGCGTGCTGGAAGATCCCGCCGGCGGGATCGTGGTGGTCCCGGTCCGCACGTCCCCGGAGAGGCAGGTGGCAGGGTGAGCTCCCAACCCCCGGTCGACCCGCCGGCGCGGCCGGCCCGGCGCCGGGCGCCCTCGCTGGTGCTGGTCAACACCGGCGACGGCAAGGGCAAGTCGACGGCCGCGTTCGGGGTGGTGCTGCGGGCGGTGGCCCGCGGCTGGAAGGTCTGCGTCATCCAGTTCCTCAAGTCGGGCCGCTGGCGGACCGGCGAGGAGGAGCTCGGCCGCCGCCTCGGGGTCGACTGGAACCCGCTCGGCGACGGCTTCACCTGGGATTCCGAGGACATGGAGGCCAGCGAGGCCAAGGCGGCGGCCGCCTGGGCGGCGGCCCGGCGGGTGCTCGCCTCCGGCGACTACCAGCTCGTCGTCCTCGACGAGGTCACCTACCCGATGAACTGGGGCTGGATCGACACCGCCCAGGTGGTCGCGGCCATCCGGGACCGCCCGCCGCAGGTCAACGTGGTCGCCACCGGCCGCGACGCCCCCGCCGAGCTGGTCGAGGTCGCCGACACCGTGACCGAGATGCGCAAGGTCCGCCACGCCTACGACAGCGGCGTCGTGGCCCGCCGCGGGATCGACTACTGATGGCGCTGACCCTGCTGCTCGGCGGCGCCCGCAGCGGCAAGTCGGCCCTGGCGGTACGGCTGGCCGGCCGCTCCGCCGGCCCGGTCACGGTGGTGGTCACCGGCCAGGCCAGGGACGCCGAGATGGCCGAGCGCATCCGCCGCCACCGGGCGGAACGGCCGGGCCACTGGCGCACCGTCGAGGCCCCCCGCGAGCTCGAGGCCGCCCTGGCCGAGGCGCCCGCGGACGCGTTCGTGGTCCTGGACTGCCTCACCCTGTGGGTGTCGAACCTCATGGAGCAGGGCCTGGACGACCGGCGGGTCGCGGAGCTGGCCCGGTCGGCGGCGTCGGCGGCCGCGGCCCGGCCGGCGCCCACGGTGGCCGTCAGCAACGAGGTCGGCGCCGGGATCGTGCCCGCCGACGCCCTGTCCCGCCGCTACCGCGACCTGCTCGGCCAGGTCAACGCCGTCTGGGCGGCAGAGGCCGACCAGGCGCTGCTGCTGGTCGCCGGGCGGGCCGTCCCCCTGGTCGACCCGCTGGCCGTGCCCGGGGTCGCCGATGGCTGACCACGCCGGCCTGGACCGGCGGGTGGCCCACCTGCTGGCCGGGGCGCCCGGGCCCGACCAGGCGGCGGCGGCCGCCGTGGCCGAGCGGGCCCGGCGGGTGCTGCGCCCGGCCGGGGCGCTGGCCAGGCTGGACGAGCTGGCCGGGTGGCTGGCCGCCTGGCAGGGGACCGCGCGGCCGGCGGTGCGCCGCCCGGCCGTGGTGG
>Ga0247821_10001847_pt1 | contig 11828 bp, 6 predicted proteins | sample 13C_Glycerol_Day_FD_192481 | JGI IMG/M metagenome (GOLD analysis project Ga0247821, IMG submission 192481) | Soil microbial communities from agricultural site in Penn Yan, New York, United States - 13C_Glycerol_Day14 | ecosystem: Environmental > Terrestrial > Soil > Agricultural land | place... | reverse complement strand
GATCGACGGCCGGACCACCCCGCCCGGCGTCAGCGCCGCCAGGGCGAACGTGCCGCCGTCGGGACGGTCCGCCACCGGCTGCCGGCGGATCGGGCGGTCGCTGAACAGGATCCGGTCCACGTTCACGTGACCCCAGCCGCCGGTGTTGGCGTCGACGATCTCCAGGTGCGCCGTCTTCCCGGCGTACGCGCCCACATCCATCGACACCGCGGTCAGCGGCTCGATGTCCGTCCCCGCTGTCGAGGCCACGACCTGCCCGTCGACCACGACATTGAGACACGTCTCGCCCTGGTGGTGGCCGCCGCCGACCCAGGCCGTGACGAACCGCCGCTCGATCACGAAGTCGCGACTGGTGAGCGAGCCCGTGTACCGGTCCGGGTCGCCGGTGCCGCGGAAGTTGTACGACGTGACGAACCGCCCGCTCACGTTCAGCTCGGTCCGCACCCCGAACGGCCGCCGGAACCCGTCGGGCGTCTCGGCGGCGGTCACCGGGCCCGCGCCGAACGCCTCACCGGCCACGGTCCACCCGTCGTACGTCGGCTGGTCCCAGGTCTCGAACACGATGTCCGGCCGGTCCGTGAACACGATCGCGTCACAGCTGAGGTGACCCCACGCACCCGTCGATGCGTCGACGATCTCGATCCGCGCCGTCCGTCCCGCGTATGCTCCGACGTCCAGCATCTGCGCCACCAACGGCTCGCTCTCGGCACCCGTCGCGGTGGCCACCACCTGCCCGTCGACGACCACGTTCACGCACGTCTCGCCGGGATGACGTCCGCCGCTGAGGCCGACGGCGACGTAGCGGCGTTCGATCGTGAACTCGCGGCTCGTCAGCTTCCCGACCGGGACGTCGTACCCGCCGCCGCGGAAGTCGTACGACGTGACGAAGCGCGTCCCCGACACGTTCAGATCGCCGAAGCGCTTCATCAGATTCGGTACGTCGAGGGGCCGCACCGGGCCGGCGCCGAACGCATCGCCGGTGACGGTCCACCCGTCGTAGGTGTCCTTCTCCCAGTCCTCGAACACGATGTCGTTCTGCACCGAGTCGTCGTCGACAGCGCCGAACTCGAGACCGCCCCGGAAGCCGCGCGCCCGCAACCTGGTGGGCTGGCGGAAGCGGCTCTCGATGCAGACCGGGTTCTCGGCGTACCCGAGCAGTGTCGCGCGGACCGGATCCGGTGACGTGTTCCGCAGGGTGAACGCCATGATCGTTGCCGGCAGCGTCGAGTCCGCCGTGGACAGCGGGACGAACGGCGAGAAGGCCTCCAACCGAACGGACACCGGGCTGTCCGCGTCGCCGTACGAGACCCGACCGAGCGGGTACGAACCGGTGAACTCGACGTCGGCGAACCCGGTCGCGTCGACGCGGCGGGTCGCGGTCCGGCCGCGCGTGGTCGTCCGGAGCGCGAACCCCTGGCCGAACCGCCCGGCACCGGGCTGGTCGGCGGACAGCGGATCGGCGTAGTTGTGCCCGGAGAAGTCCGCGCCGCCGAGCGGGAACGACGTCGGGTTGAAGATGTCCCACGCCCACAGCCGCCCGTCGCCGGCCAGATAGACCTGTCCCGTCGTCCCGCCGCCGACCGGCATCCCGATCCTCGGCAGCGCGGCACCGGTGTACGCCGTCGGCGTACCGCGGTCGAACAGCACCGCCGGATCACGGCGCGGCGGCGCGGCCAGGGCGGCGAGCGCCTGACCGGGAACGGCGAGCGCACCGACCGCGCCGGCGCCGAGAGCGATGAACGTCCGGCGACTCAGCTGGGCCCGGGGACAGTCACCGGCACAGGCTCTGCTGGCACAGCCGGGCGGAAGTTCCTGCGTGGCCATTCGGTTCTCCTTGACGGGCGGAGGCGGGAGAAATCGATTTCCGCCACCGTAGCCAGCGGCTTGGTCGAGGTCAACGGGTCCCGGCCGGCGGAATACTGTTCGACGTCTATCGAACAAAGTCGTAGGGTGGCCGTATGCCCCTGGAGCACCGCCGGTCGGTCGTCGCGCTCGCGCTGATCGCCTCGTTCATGGTCTTCGTCGACAGCACGATCGTGAACGTCACCCTCGCCCAGCTCGCCACCCACCTGCACGCGTCCCGCGCCGAGCTCGAGTGGTCGCTGAATGCCTACACCTTGTCGTTCGCGGCGCTGATGCTCGGCGCCGGAGCGATCGCGGACACCCTCGGCGCGAAGCGGGCGTTCCTCGCCGGGCTGCTCGTGTTCACGCTGTCGTCGGCTGTCTGCGCAGCCGCCGGCTCGATGCTGATGCTGAACCTCGCCCGGCTGGTCCAGGGCGCGGGATCCGCGCTGCTGCTGCCGAGCGCGCTGGTCCTCGCGACCGCGTCGGCGACCGACGAGCACGCCCGCCACCGCCTGGTCAGCTGGTGGGCCGCGGCCGGGGGCGCCGGGATGGCGGCCGGGCCGTTGCTCGGCGGCGGCCTGGTCGCACTCGCGGACTGGCGCGCCGTCTTCGCGGTCAACGTCGTGATCGGCATCCCCGCCGCGCTCTGGGCCTGGCGTTCGATGCCGGCCGTCGAGCGGCGGTTCCGGCGGCCGGATGTCGGCGGGATGGCCGCCGCGACCGCGTTCATCGGCGGCCTGGTGTTCGCGCTGATCGAAGCTCCCGCGCGCGGCTGCCTGGACCCGGCCGTCATCGGTGCGGTCGCGATCACCCTCGCGGGTCTGGCGGGGTTCGTCTTGGTCGAGCGATCCGTCCGGTCGCCGCTGCTGCCGTTGAAGCTGTACGCCGAGCGCGGCTTCGCGACCGCGGCGCTGCAGGGCACGTTGCTCAACTTCGCCTTTTACGGCGTGCTGTTCACGATGAGCCTGCTGCTCCAGCAAGGGCGGCACCTCAGCGCCCTCGTCACCGGGCTGCTCTTCCTGCCGCTGACCGGCCTGATCTCGATCGCCAACCTGTGCTCCGCGCCGCTCACCCGCCGCCTCGGCAGACCGGCTGTACTCGCGATCGGCCAAGCGGTGCTGACCGTCGCGCTGCTCGCCCTGGCTTGGGCGAGTACGTCGCCGGCGGTGTGGCCGATGGTGCTCGCACTGGTCCCGATCGGGTTCAGTTCCGGCCTGCTCGTACCGACCATGACCGCACAGTCGATCGCCGCGGTCGAGCCCGGCCTGCACGGCGCCGCGTCGGCTGCGTTCAACACGTCCCGGCAGATCGGCGGGGCGATCGGTGTGGCGACGTTCGGACCACTGCTGGGCACCGCGCACGATCTCTCCCGCGGCTTCGTCACCTGCGCGCTGGTCGCCGCCGCCGCGAGCATCGCCGGCCTGGGCGTCACCGCGTTCGGCCGCCGGACCCCGGTTCTCGTACCCTCGACGGCAGCCGATTCGTGATCGGCGACGCGCTGGAGGAAACTGCTCGCCCGGGTACGAATCGGACAGACCGGGGGCCGGGCGCAACCAATCGGCGGGCGCCGAGCGTCTAGCAGGTGGAGAGGGGGGCGAGTGGCGCAGCCGAAGAGGCGGTTGGGTACGACCGTCGCGCTGACGCTTGCCTGCGTCCTGGTCTGCGGTGTCGCCTTTGCCGGGGCGGTCTTCGTGCTGATGCCGGGCGCCCGCAACCGCCCCACCGCCGCGTCCGCCGACGGATCGCCGACGCCGGGCAGCCCGCCGCCCAGCCCGACAGCCAGTCCACGGCCGTCCATCCCCGACACGACCTCGAGCGAGGAGCCGCTGCCCGGCGTCGACACCCCGGCCACTCCCCCGCCGTCGACCCCGGTCGCGAACACCGGCACCTACGCGTGCCCGGGGTTCAGCGGCATCCAGTCCGGCGTCCCGCTGCCGATGCTGCTGCAGGACACGTTCGCGTGGGGCGACGACCCGCCGTACAAGGTCGGCAACGGGAGCGGCGACGTCAACTGGCGCTCGAACCCGTACCAGAAGCCGAGCTGGTACATGTGGCTGCATTCGCTGCGCTGGCTGGGCAACGGCATCGAGGCCGGGCAGCGCGGTGACCGCAAGGCGCTGCGGCACGTGCTGGCGATCATCCACGACTGGGTGCAGGACAACCCGTACTCGTGGAAGGGCGACGTCGGCGCGTGGGAGGCCACGATGCACCGCACCAACGTGTTGCTGTGCGCCCGGCAGGCCGTGCTCACCGGGATGCGGGTCAGCTCGCTGCCGACGCAGTACGCCTGGCTCGACAAGGCGCTCGTGGACCATGCGCAGTTCATGATCGTGAACTGGAGCGGGTCGTCCAATCACGGGACGGACGAGAGCATCGCGCTGTTCGGCGTGGGTTGCACGCTGAAACGTCCGGAGCTGAAGAAGCTCGCCGTGGACCGGCTGACCCAGGCGATCACGACGGCGATCGACCCGCAGGGGTCGACCAACGAGCAGTCGGTCGGGTACGCGATGTTCAACTACCTGCTGTGGGGCCGGGCGACGACGACCCTGCAGCGCTGCGGCGCCAACCCCGGGCAGGTGATCGCCCAGCGGCGCGCCGCGTTGTCGGAGTGGCTGGCGCTCGCGACCAAGTCGACGGGCGAGCTGCAACAGGTCGGTGACGCCGTCCGGCAGAAGCCGACCGGCGCGGCGGGGACCGCGCTCGACTATGTGGCCTCGCTCGGCAAGCGCGGGACGAAGCCGTCCAAGCGGGTCGCGGTCTACGACGCCGGGTATGTCTTCGGCCGGACCGGATGGGGCGAGACCCGGCCGTTCGGGCAGGAGTCGACGTACAGCATCCGGTACGGCGTCGCGCGGACGCTGCACGGTCACGACGACCACATGTCGATCACCTACTCGTCGCACGGCCACGACGTCCTGATCGATCCGGGACATTCCGGGTACAAGCTCGACAAGTGGCAGGCGTGGTCGAAGAGCCAGGTCGCGCACAACGTCATGACGATCCCGTCGGCGGAGACCGTGAGTGTGCCGACGCAGCTGGTCCGCGCGTCGATCACGCCGACCTGGGAGTCGTACTCGCTCGCCGACTCGCCCGCGCCGGGCGTAACCCGCAAGCGCGACGTCCTCGTCCTCAAAGATCCGGACCTGGTCATCACGCTCGACCGCGGCCAGGCGACGAGCACCCAGCGGTACGAGACGCTCTGGCATCTCGCGCCGGACCAGAAGGTGACGGTCCAGTCGCCGACCACCGCGGTCGCCACCGGCGGCAAGTCGAAGACCTACCTGCTGCAGATCCCGTACCAGCAGCAGCCGCCCGCCGACGGCATCACCGTCGTCCAAGGCCGGCAGGATCCGGTCCAGGGCTGGTACTACCCCGACATCTTCCACCGCGAGCCGGCGCCCGTGGTCAAGTTCAACCGCAACGGCAACGCCGCGACCGTCCTCTCCGCGATCGTCCCGGCCGGCTCCACCGAGACCGTCACGTACAAGACCCGCACGGTCAGCGGCATGTTCTTCGTCGACCTGACCGTCGGAACCCGCAAAGCCACCATCCGCATCCAGCAGGACGGCCGCCTCACCCGCATCAGCTGAGCGTCGGTCACAATCGGAGTGGTTGTGCTGTCTCTCCAGTGGATTCGAATCCTTGGGAGGTAGTGCATGAGCAGGCATCCGGCGGCGCGGGACCACTGTCTGAGTCTCGTACGCAGCGTGGATCGGCCGACTGGTGGAGCGCGGTACGGGCGGATGTTCCCGGGGCTGGAGCCGCTCGGCGCCGACCCGCAGGTGCTGATGCGGGCGGGCGCGGACGGCGGGATCTGTGACGCCGCCGCGGTGCTCGATCCCGGCAGCGGCGGGGACGACGCCGAGCAGGCGGCCGGGTGGCCGTTCTTCGGGCAACTGCTGGCCCACGACACGACCGCGGACCGCTCGCCGATCGCGGGCGGCGTCGAGACCGACGCGTTGCGGAACGCGCGCTCGCCGCGGCTGAACCTGGAGATGCTGTACGCCGACGGCCCGATCGGCTCGCCGTACCTGTTCGACCTGCACGACCCGGCGAAGTTCCTGCTGAACGGGGACGACGTACCGCGGAACCCGCAGGGCGTGGCGCTGATCGGCGACCCGCGCAACGACGTCCACCTGTTCTCGTTGACGCTGCACGTGGCGTTGCTGCGGGCGCACAACCGGATCGTCGACCGGCTACGGGCGAGCGGCATTCCCGAGGACGAGGTGTTCGAGCGGGCGCGGATCACACTCACCTGGCATTACCAGTGGGTGGTGGTCCACGACTTCCTGCCGCGGCTGGTCGGGCAGCCGCTGGTTGACGAGGTGCTGACCGGCGGCGGGAAGTGGTTCACGCCGGAACCGCTGCAGGCGTTCATCCCGTTGGAGTTCGCCGATGCGGCGTACCGCTACGGTCACGGCCAGATCCGGCATACGTACCGCCTGACCGCGGGTGGACCCGAGGTGCCGCTGTTCCCCGATCTGGTCGGCTTCGGGCCGCCTCGGCAGCGGCTCGATCTCACGCAGGTGTTCGACGTCCCCGGTCGTCCGCCGGCGCAACGCGCGAAGCGGCTCGACGGGCGGCTCCCCGCGAGCCTGATCGGGCTGCCGGAAAAGGTGACCGGCGCCGTCGACGAGGCCGCGTACAGGTCCCTCGCGGTCCGGGATCTGCTCCGCGGCGACGCCACCGGGCTGCCGAGCGGTGAGGAGGTCGCCGAGCTGCTCGGCGTACCGCCGCTGACCGAGGGCACCTGGCCGGGCGGTACGCCGTTGTGGTTCTACGTCCTGAAGGAGTCCGAGGTCTTCGGCGACGGCGACCGCCTCGGGCCTGTCGGCGGACGCATCGTCGCCGAGGTACTGCTCGGACTGCTGCGGGCCGACCCGGCCAGCTACCTCAGTCTCGAGCCCGGCTGGCAGCCGACACTGCCTGCCAACGGCGAGACGTTCGGGCTGACCGACCTGCTCATCCCGGACGGCTCGCGCTGAGGCTGCGGGCCTTGGCCTCGGTCTGGAACGCCTCGCGCGGACTCTGGACCGAGGCCAGCGACACGATGTCGCGGCCGTAGAAGAACGACACCAGCCAGATCGACAGCACGCGCATCTTCCGGTCCCAGGTCGGGACCGCCAGCACGTGGTACCCGCGGTGCATCAGCCACGCCGGCAGGCCCTTGATGACGAGCCGCTTGTACTGGAAGATCCCGTGCCCGAGGCCGAGCGTCGCGATCACGCCGAGGCTGTTGTGCACATAGTTCTTCGGCGCCCGCCCGCGCAGCGACCGCAGCAGGTTCTTCGCCAGCAACTTCCCCTGCCGTACGGCGTTCTGCGCGTTCGGGACCGTGTACGCGCCCTCGACCGGCGACGTCAGGTCGGGCACCGCCGCGTCGTCACCGGCGGCCCAGGCGTCGGTGACCACCTCGGCGTCGGTGCCGATCCGCAGGTCCGCCCGGACCTGCACCATGCCGCGCTCGTTGTGCGGCAGGTCGGTGTGGTTGCGCAGCAGCCGGGTCGCGGCGTTGCCCGCGGTCCAGACGATCAGCTCCGAGTCGAACTCGGTGCCGTCCGACAGCACCACATGACCGTCGTCCGCCGACTGCATCGTGGTGTTCAGGTGCACGACCGCACCACGCTTCTCGAGCATCTTCACGACCCAGTCGCCCGGCCGGTCGGTCACCTCCGGCAGGATCCGCGGCGTCGCCTCGACCAGGTGGAACCCGAGCTCGTCCGCGGACAGCTCGGGGTACTTCTTCAGCAGCGCCCGCGCCAGCGACAGCAGCTCAGCGAAACCTTCCACACCGGAGAACCCGCCGCCGACGAACGTGACCGTCAGCAGCTTGCGCCGCGCCGGGCCCGGCTCCAGCCCGGCCGCCTCGTCGAACGCGGTGAACAGCCGGTCCCGGATCGCCACGGCCTCCTCGACGTGCTTCATCCCGATCGCCCGTTCGGCCACGCCAGGGACGTCGAACGTCCGCGTCACCGCTCCGGCGGTCACCGCGATCACGTCGTACGTCAGCTGGTAGTCCGGCCCGTCCGCGGGGTGGATCGTCACGGTCCTGTCCGCGTGCGAGATGTTCGTGACCATGCCGGCCACCAGCTTGGTGTGCCGCAGGTTGCGCCGCAGCGACACGGCCGCGTGCCGGGCCTCGACGGACCCGGCGACCACCTCGGGCAGGAACGGCTGGTACGTCATGTACGGCCGCGGGTCGACCACGACCACCTCGGCCTCGCCGCGCCGCAGCTTCTTCTCCAGCCGCCACGCCGTGTAGAACCCGGCATATCCGCCGCCCACCACCAGGATCCTGCGCACCGCACTCTCCGTCCGTCGAACTTCCCACAAGTAAGACACCCGGCCGCGGCCGGTTGTGACATCTACGGGCGGAGCTGCTTGCGGGACGTGATGCCCAGCTTCGCGAAGACCTTGCGCAGGTGCCACTCGACAGTGTGCTGGCTGAGGAACATCTGCGCACCGATCTCGGCGTTCGTCAGCCCCGCGCCGGCCAGATCGGCGATCCGCGCCTCCTGCGGCGTCAACGAGTCCCGGCCCGTGGTGTCCGCCGTACGGCGTTCGTCCAGCACCTCACCGGTGGCCGCGAGCTCCCGCGCCGCCCGCTCGGCGAACGCACCGGCACCGGCCTCCGAGAACAGCTTGTACGCCATCCGCAGCTGTCCGCGCGCGTCCTGCCGGCGACCTTCCCGCCGCAGCCACTCGCCGTACACCAGGTGCGTCCGCGCCAGGTCCATCCGCATCCGCGTGCGGCTCAGCCGCTCGATCCCTTCCTGGTACGCCGCCTCGGCCGCGCGACCGTCCGCCCGCAGCCCGGTCGCCCGCGCCAGGACCCCGAGGCCCCAGTCCGTTCCGGTGGCCTCGGCCTGCTCTTTCAGCCGGCCGTACCCTTCCGCCGCGGCCTCGGGACGTCCCGCCCGTGACGCCGCCTCGATCAGCTCCGGCAGCGCCCAACTCGACGCGCCGAGCTCGGCCGGATACGCCGTCGCCGCGAGACCCGAGGTCAGCGCGGTCTGATACTGCGCCTGGGCGTTGTGCAGCAAGGCGTTGGCCATGTGCGCGAAGGACACGGCACCGCCCTCGCCGCGCGCCGCCGAGTCGTCCAGGCTGGCGGCGATCAGCGCTGCTGCGTCGGTCTGTCCACGCCAGGCCGCCAGGCAGATCTCGCCGTACGACGCCAGGTCCGCGCCGGTCGCGTCGTGGATGGTCTTCACCTCGGCGAGCAGCGCAGCGCCCGCCGTGAGCTCGCCACCGAACAGGCTCAGCATCACGCGGTGGTGCAGGACGAGCGGCAGCTGGTTGAGATCGCCGACCTCGCGCGCGATCCGGAGGTGCCGCGCGGTGAGCAGATCCCAGCTCCGGTCGTCCCACAGGTTGACGGCCAGCACCGCGGTCAGCCACATCCAGGTCAGGTCGTCCGTCTCCGGCGTCCCGTTCTCCGCCTCGAACGCGGTCATCGCGTCCCGCGCCGGCGCGACCATGGCCGGATAGCCGTCCGCGAACAGGGTCGCGACCGCGTCGTACAGCAGGTCGCGTTTGCGTGGTTCTGCCAGCCGGGGCACGGCCTTGGCGGCGCCGGCGACGTACGCGATGCCCCTGTCCTTGCCGAACCGGCCGGCGAACTGAGCCGCGGCCAGGGCGTTCAGGTAGGTGTCCCGGGCCAGGCCGAGGTCGAGCGGTTCGAGCCGCCGGGCCGCGTCGAGCAGCAGCGGCGGAGCTTCCAGGCTGTGCCCGGAGGCGAACGTCACCTGCGCGCGCATCAGGTTCACGCGCGCCTGGTGCAACTCGTCGACCGGCCCCTGGCCGGCGGTGTTCAGGAGTCGCAGCGCGGTCTCGAAGGCGCCCGCCGCCAGGCTCGCCTGCGCCGCGGCGAGCGCCCGGACCGAGCGCGTCGCCGGATCCGGCGTCAGCTCGGTCGCGCGCTGGAGGAACGCGGACGAGGCCGCCATACCGCCGCGCCGTTGCGCCCGGTCGGCCGAGCTCACCAACTCGGCCGCGACGTCCTCGTCCGGGCCGTCGGCGCCCTGGGCGCGGTGCCAGGCGCGGCGATCGGGATCGAGCTCCGGGTCGATCGCCTCCGCGAGGGCCTGGTGCGCGGCACGCCGGTCCGCCGGGTCCGCGGCGCGGTACGTCGCCGACCTGACGAGCGGATGCCGGAACCGCACCCGGGCCGCGATATCGATCAACCCGGCGGCCTCGGCCGGGGCCACCGCGCTCATCGGCACGCCGAGCAGCACGAGAGCGCGGACGAGCAGCGGTACGTCGCCGACCGGCTCGGCAGCCGCGGTCAGCAGCAGCCGCTGTGTGTCCTGCGGCAGCGCCTGGACGCGGAGCGCGAAGTTCTGCTCGATCTGGCTCGCCAGCGGCCGAGTGTCCGGTCGCTCGAACCCGCCGGCCAGCTGGGCCGCGGTCAGCCCGCGCGGCAGCTCCATCAGCGCCAGCGGGTTGCCCCGGGTCTCGGCCACGATCCGGTCGCGGACCGGCGCGTCCAGCCGCCCGGGCACGACGGAGTCGAGCAGCGAGCCGGCGTACTCGTCCGCGAGACCGCCGACCGGCAGCTCCGGGAACCCGCTCCACTCCGGTGCGGTCACCGGCTCGCGCAGCGCGAAGACCAGTCCGATCCGGTCCGCGAACAGCCGGCGCCCCACGAAGGTCAGCGTCTGGACCGAGGCCTGATCGAGCCACTGCGCGTCGTCGACGACACACAGCAGCGGCTCCCGATCGGAAGCCGCCGACAACAGACTGAGCGTCGCCGCACCGATCAGGAAGCGATCGGGCGGTCCCCCGCCGCTCAGCCCGAACGCGATCTCCAGGGCGCCGCGCTGCGGACCCGGCAGGCGATCGCTGAGACCGAGGAGCGGGAGGCACAGCTGGTGCAGGCCCGCGAACGGGACCTCCATCTCCGACTCGACCCCGGACGCGCGCGCGACCCGGCAGCCGTCGGCCCGTCCGGCGACGTACTCGAGCAGCGCCGACTTGCCGATGCCGGCCTCGCCGCGCATGACCAGCACCTGCCCGTCCCCGGAGCGCACCCCGGCGACCACGTGGTCGAGGCGTGCGGACTCCGCTCGTCGCCCGCGCAATCGCTGCCAGCCCACCCGTCAGAGGCTACGTGCGAACAGCGATACGGGTACAGAACCCGCCAGTACCGTAAGCGCCGATCAGACAGCTTCCTGCGCCAAGCGGTCGCGGGCGCGCTTGACGAGCTGGCGCGCGTTCGGCGCGCCGATCCGGAGCGTCTCGGCGATGTCACGGTACGGGTAGTCGAAGCCTTCCCGCAGCACGTACGTCGCCCGCTCGGCCGGCGACAGCCGGTCCTTCAACAGCTGGACGGCGGTCGCGAACGCCTCCCGGTTCTCGGCGTACGCGTGCGGATCGGGCCCGGCCGCCACCCGCTCGTCCGGAAGCCAGGGCCCGACCGTCGTCTCGTGCCGGCGCCGCGCCGACTGCACCAGGTTGATCGCCAGCCGCGACACCGCGGTGGCGAGGAACGCCTGCGGGTCGGCCACCGCGGACCGGTCCGTCCGCTGCCAGCGCACCCAGACGTCCTGCACGAGCTCCTCGGCCTCGTGCGGGTTGCCGACGATCCGGCGCGCGATCCGGAACAACCGCGGCCGAGCCTGCAGGAACTCGTCCAAACCAGCCGTACTCACGATCCGGCCTCCTGACGCTGGGGAACACCTCCAGCGTCGGCCGCCGACCACGGGGCTCGCGCCCTGGAGACCCCATGGTCGGGTTCGTGGTGGGGTGCGTGGCCACGTGCGTGGTCAGGCCTCCAGGGCGTTCAGGATCGTGGCCGTGACGGCCTCCGGCTGGGAGACGCTCAGGGCGTGCGAGGCGCCGGCGATCTCGCGGGTGTCCTTCGCACCGGCGCGGTCGGCGAGGAACCGGTGCAGGGCCACCGGGATGTTCATGTCCTGGTCGCTGAACACGAACCAGGACGGGATCGTCTGCCACGCCGGCGTGGACGTCGGCAGCGGGCC
>Ga0247821_10001846_pt1 | contig 11830 bp, 15 predicted proteins | sample 13C_Glycerol_Day_FD_192481 | JGI IMG/M metagenome (GOLD analysis project Ga0247821, IMG submission 192481) | Soil microbial communities from agricultural site in Penn Yan, New York, United States - 13C_Glycerol_Day14 | ecosystem: Environmental > Terrestrial > Soil > Agricultural land | place... | reverse complement strand
AGCAGCAAGGGCCTGGCCAAGCGCTGGGTGACCCTGTTCGAAGACACCCGTAGGCGTTTCCGTGAGGAGACGGCCGATATCCCGATCGCCAATCGCGCATACCGCCTCCGTGCGCTGGGCAGGATGGTAGAGAAGGCTGAGTCCATGAAGAACATGGCCCTCGCCATCCAGATCCTGGAGCAGGCTGCAAAAGAGGTTGGGGACGTCTACCTGAACCGCAAAGTCGAGCCTGACAAGTCGCTGGATGATGAGATCAAGCGACTGAACATCCAGAAGCTTCAGCGCGAACTGGCAGATCCCGACAAGGATGTGCCGGAGCCCAAGCAAGTAATCATTGGGGTTGAAGATGCAAGCGACCCTGAAGCTGAATAAGCCCCAGTTCGATTTCATCAGCCACCCGAAGAAGTTCTCTGCGTTTGTTGGTGGCTACCGTAGCGGCAAGACATTCGTCGGATGCGTGAGGCTGTGCATCAACGCCCTTGAGCACCCGCGTATCCCGCAGGGCTACTTCGCGCCGACGTACCCGCACATCGCTGACATCTTCTACGACACCATTCCTGTCGTTGCTGAGGCGTTCGGCCTGATTGCGGACATCGTCCCTAGTAACAAGCGCGTGCACCTGAGAGACCGCCGTGGGCGCCTCCTGTCCACCATCATCTGCAAGAGCATGGAGCACCCCCACAAGATCGTGGGCTTCAACATCGCTCATGCCCTGGTGGATGAGATCGACTGCATGCCGATCAAGAAGGCCGACAGCGCCTGGAAGAAGATCATCGCGCGTATGTCGACGGTCTGGCCCAGCCGGGCCGAGAACACCATCGACGTGACCACCACGCCGGAGGGCTTCAACTGGGTATATCGCAAGTTCGTCAAAGAACTGGCCGCAGACCCAGCGCAGAAGGAGTTCTACGGCATTGTGCACGCTTCCACGCGGCAGAACGCCAAGAACCTGCCAAAGGACTACATCCCATCGCTGCGCAGGTCTTACCCGGCCAACCTGGTGGATGCCTACATCGACGGCCTGTTCGTCAACCTGACGTCAGGCAGCGTCTACCCGAACTTCTGCCGACACAAGAACCACACCAACGCCACGATCCGCCCAGGCGAACAGCTTCATGTCGGTATGGACTTCAACATCAACCGGATGGCGGCCACGATTCACGTAATCCGCGACGGTTTGCCCATGCTGCTGGAAGAGGCCACAAGCCTGTTCGATACGCCGGCGATGATCAAAGAACTGAAGCGGCGCTTCCCCGGGCACAGCATCACGGTCTATCCCGATGCCAGTGGCAAGAACCGCAAGAGCGTAAACGGCAGCGAATCCGACCATACGCTGCTTCGGGCCGCAGGCTTCCCTGTGATGGTAAACCCATCCAACCCCGAGGTTAGGGATAGGGTTCTGGCCGTCAACGCCATGTTCCTCAACGGTGATGCTCAGAGGCGCTACCTAGTGAACACCGACAACTGCCCGGTAACCACTGGAGTCCTTGAGCAGCAGGCCTACACCGACAAGGGCGAACCAAACAAGGACGGCACTGAAGACCCGGTCGACGCACTGGGGTACTTCATTGTCCAGCGCTTCCCGATTGCGGGCGGCTACACACTCGCAAACGTGAGCAACCAATGAGCGCATATACCTTCCTCAAGGACAGCCTGCAGAACCTTGTCGCTGGACTGGGAACTGCGCGCGACAAGGCATCCCACTCGCACTACGCGATTCCGGAGATGGACGATCTGCAGCTGCTGAACGCGTTTCGCGGCTCGTGGACTGCGCAGAAGGGCGTCAGCATCCCTGCCATTGATGCGTGCCGTAACTGGCGCAGCTGGCAGGCCAAGAACGAGCAGATCGAGCTTATCGAGGCCGAGGAAGAGCGGCTGAATGTAAAGGGCAAGATCCTTGAGGCGCTGCTGAAGGCCCGCCTGTTCGGCGGTGCGGCGGTGTTCATCGGCACAGGTGACCGCGACACGGCATCTGAACTGAAGCCTGATCGGATCAGGCAGGGCGGCATCAAGTACCTGGCGGTAATGACCCGGCGCCAACTCAGTGCCACGGAAATCGAGCAGGATCCGCAGAGCCCGCGCTACGGGAAGCCAAAGGCCTACCGCTTGCCTGGATCGATGGTGGAGATTCACCCGTCCCGCCTGGTGATCTTTGTCGGCACGCCTCACCCAGACCCTGATCTGGCTGTTGGTACGGCCTTCGGGTGGGGCGACTCGGTTCTGCTCGCTGCGCTGCCAGCCGTGCGTCGCTACGACGAGACCGTGGCCAACGTGGTCAGCCTTGTCTACGAGGCCAAGATTGACGTCATCAACATCCCAAACCTTATGACGAGCATGCAGGACAAGAATTACGAGCGGCAGCTGCTCGAGCGTCTGCGCCTGGCGGCCACGGCCAAGGGCATTAACGGTACGCTGATCCTGGATGGCCAAGAGACCCATACCTCCAAGTCGGCCAGCTTCAGCACGTTGCCTGATGTCATTGCCAAGACGGAGCAGGGCGTGGCCGGGGCATTCGATGTTCCCATCACGCGCATGTTTGGCCAGCCATCGAGCGGCCTTGGCGCGAACGGCGAAGAGAACACCCGCAACTACTACGACAACGTCGCGTCTCGGCAAAAGCTGGATATCAAGCCGGCCATGGGCGTGCTGGACGAGTGTTTGATCCGCTCTGCGCTGGGTGATCGCCCGAAAGAGATTCACTACACCTGGGCGCCGCTCTGGCAGCCAACCGCCAAGGAGCGCGCCGACATCGGCAAGACCACGGCGGACACCATCAAGGTGCTCAAGGACTCTGGCCTGTTCCCAGACGACGCGCTATCGCAAGCATCGGTAAACCTGCTGGTCGAGCAGAGTGTCATGCCTGGGTTGGAGGCGGCCATCAAGAAGTTCGGCGCCGAACTGCCGGACGAGGAAGATTCGGGGATCGACGAGGAGGGTAACAAGACCCCGTCGCGCACTACCTCCCTCGGTGACGCAGCCCCGCGGCCGCTGTACGTGCAGCGCAAGGTCACCAACGGCTCCGACATCCTGGCATGGGCCAAGGCCCAGGGCTTCGAGGCCACCGTGCCGGCCGATGACCTGCACGTCACCATCGCATACAGCAGGCAGGCGCTGGACTGGATGAAGGTTGGCGGCGACTGGGGCAGCCGGCAGGACGGCGGTTTGACCGTCGCCCCGGGCGGTGCGCGCCTGGTCGAGCCGCTGGGTGGAGAAGGCGCAGTCGTACTGCTGTTCAACTCGTCCGAACTGGCCTGGCGACACATGCAGATCCGTGAAGCCGGCGCCTCGTGGGATTACGAGGAGTACCAGCCGCACGTGACCATCACCTACGCCGCTGGCGATCTCGACCTAAGCAAGGTCGAGCCGTACCGCGGGAAGATCGAATTCGGGCCGGAAATCTTCGAAGACCTGTAGCCCTGAGGTAAACCATGATCCTTCAAGACTCTGTCACCGCTTCCAATGTGCGGCGGACGGCTGACGGCTACCTGGTGGCCGAGGCCCGAGTCGCTCGCACCGGCATCCAGGACTACCTGGGCGCCGAGATCGACCCGGACAACGAGCACGGCCTGCGCGACAAGCCGATCGTCAAGGTATACCGGCCGGAGAGCTCGGTATTCCACAAGGACGCCATGCAGTCCTACGCCTACCGGCCCATGACCAACGGCCACCCGGGCGGCGAGGGCGTCAACGCCAAGAACTGGAAAGACCACGCCATCGGCCATACCGGCGGTGAGGTGATTCGCGACGGCGAGTTCGTCAAGGTTCCTCTGGTGCTGATGGACGCCAAGGCCATCGATGACTACGAGGCAGGCAAGCGCGAACTGTCCATGGGGTATGGCGCAGAAGTGGTGTTCCAGGACGGCCATACCCCTCAGGGCGAGTACTTCGACGTCTACCTCGGCCCCGCAAAAATGAATCACCTCAGCCTGGAGCATCGTGCTCGGGGCGGCGAGAAGCTTCGTATCGGTGACAAGCAACCAACCCCAACAGGAGGCCATGACATGGCTGATGCACTCCGTAAATTCCTTGTCGATGGCATTTCCATTGATGTCACCGAGCAAGGAGCCCAAGCCCTCGAGAAGCTGACCAAGCAGCTGGCCGACGCGGGCATCAACGTACAGCAGCTGAAGGACGCCCACGCTACGGCGCTGGCAGCGAAGGATAACGAGCTGGCCAAGAAGGACGCCGAGATCGACGGCCTTAAGTCCAAGCAGCTGAGCGACGCCGACATCGACAAGCGCGTCCAGGCTCGTGCCGACCTGATCACCAAGGCCAAGTCCATCGCCGATGCCGACTACACCGGCAAGGGCGACGCCGAGATCCGCAAGGCCGTGGTCATCGCCAAGCTGGGCGACGCCGCCATCGCGGGAAAGACCGAGGCCTACATCGACGCTCGCTTCGACCTTCTGGTCGAGGACGCCGCTAAGAACCCGGCTGGCGACCCTTTCCGCCAGCACATGATCCAGCAGGACAGCAAGACCACTGGCGACGACGCTGAAAAGGCTCGCCTGCAGATGATCGCTGACATGCAAACCGCCCACCGCCCGGCCCAGGCCTAAGGAGAACCAGCAATGGCTACCTACCAAACCACTTACGGCGACCGCCCGGCCAAAGGTCTCGTCGGCCAGATCGCCAGCGAGGAGAAGTGCAACAAGATCTCCCGCACCGTCGAGAACCCTGAAGGCGTGCGCTTCGGTGCGCCAGTCCAGCGCGGATCGGGCGACCACGGCGTTGTCCCTCTGTCCACCGGCGTGTTCATCGGCTTTGCGGTTCTGAACCCAGCCGTTCCGCCGGTTGCCCAGGGCTCGAATCTGGTTGACGGCTACCCCCAGTACTTCACCGGCGCCTTCATGACCCAGGGCCCGATGAAGGTCCAGGCCGGTGGCGCTGTCGTGGACGGCGGCGAGGTGTTCTACAACCCCACCACGCACCGCTACGTCGCCGCTACCGGCGCTGGCATCGTCGGCCCGCTGCCTGATGTCGTGTTCGACACCTCCGGCGCGAATGGCGACATCGTCGAAATCTCCATGGGCCTGCGCCCAATCGCTTCCGCCTAAGGCCGAGGGAACTACAACATGACTCGCTTCGAAGACGCTCAGGCGGCGCTCCCGTTCGTTCTGGCCCAGGGCCGCAACATCGAGACCCGCGTCTACCAACGCCGCTACCCAGCCTTCAACTACGCCGCGCACGTGCCGGTCGTGACCGAAGGTCAGCCGTGGGCTATCGGCACCACCTTCTTCACCGTCGATACCGCCGGCGAGGCCAAGTTCCTCAGTGGCGCCGGTACCGACATGCCGTTTAACCAGGTGACCCGCGATCAGGCGTCGCACGACTTCGCCATGATCGGCTCCGGCTGGGAGTGGAACCTGGAAGAAATCAACCAGGCCGCTCTGTACGGCGTCAACCTGAACGACACCAAGGCCATGAGCGCCGCGGACAAGGTTGAGCGCCTGCTGAACGACATCGCCATGCGCGGTTCGACCGAGAAGAACTGGACCGGCCTGCTGAACAGCACCATCGTTGCCCGCACTGACGCGGCCGCAACTGGCACCGGCAGTTCGACTTTCTGGGCGAGCAAGACCGTTGACCAGATCCTGGCTGACATCAACGGCGTGCTGAGCAGCGTGCGCACCAACACCGGCGAGGTGGAATGGGCGGATACCCTGCGCATGCCGCCAGACGCCTTCCGTGACTTGGCCACCCGCCGCATGGGGGCTGGTGACGGCTTCATGACCGTGCTGGAGTTCATCCGCCGCAACAACATCTACACCGCCGAGACCGGCCAGGCGCTGGACATTCAGCCGCTGCGCGAGGCCCGCAACGCCTCCCAGGACGGCGGTGGTCGTCTGGTTGCCTACCGCAAGGACCCGGAGGTGGTTCGCTTCCACCTGCCGATGCCTCGCCGCGTCCTGGCGCCGCGCCAGAAGTCCATCATGGGCTTCGAGACGGGCATCATCGCCCGCACCGGCGGTACCGAGATCCGCCTGCCAGGCGCTTTCGCGTACCTCGACGAAATCACCGCCCCGGCTGCCTGATAGGAGATCACCATGAAAGTGACCAACAACTCCAAGGCGCCGCAGGGTGTGCACACCGCCACTGGCGTGGTGTTCGTCGGGCCGGGCGAATCCCGCGAGGTAGAGCTGAGCGAGTCTGGCCACAAGCTGGCCTCCCGCCTGGACTTCCTGAAGGTCTCCGGCACTGCGCCGAAGGCCGACGAAGGCGACAAGGAAGCGCTGTTCGCCAAGCTGAAGGCGCTGGGTGTCGAGGCTGGCAAGAACTCCAGCCTGAAAACCCTGCAAGAGCGCTTGGTCGAGGCTGAAGCCAAGGCCAAGGAAGAAGCCATCGCCAAGCTCAAGGAAAAGGGCATCGATGTCGGCGACGACGTCACCCTGGAAGAGCTGCAGGCCGAGCTGGCCAAGCACCCGTAATACACCCCGGGCGGTTCTCCGCCCACTTATTCGAGACATCCCGATGCCAGAATTCTACGGATCCGTCGCAGGCGGCGACGCCTACCACTCTGCCCGGGCGAATGCTGCCTGGGCCGGCAGTGACGACGCGAAGCAGGCCGCGCTGATCCGGGCATCGGCCTACATCGACGGAAAGTACCAGCAGCAGAACAGCTGCGGACGCTGGGAGTCGATGTTCTCCGGCGTGAAGACCGGTGGCCGGGCGCAGGAACTCCAGTGGCCCCGCACCGGCGCAACGGACAACGAAGGCGCTGCCATCCCGCCTGATGAGGTGCCAGCGGAGATTGAGCGGGCCACCTACGAGGCGGCGCTGCGCGAACTGGTGAACCCTGGCAGCCTGAGCCCTGACTACGTGGCCGCCGAGGCCATCAAGCGGCAGAAGGTCGACGTGCTGGAGATCGAGTACCAGGCCGCGGCCACGACTGATGGCGGCGTCCCGACGCGCCCGGTGTTGACCGTAGTGGATGAGTTGGTGGCCCCGCTCCTGCGCAGTAACAGGCTGTGCGGCGTGGCGGTGTTTGTCGTATGAAGGCCTCCGAGGTAGAGGCCGAGATCGAGCGCCTTGAGATCGAGGTGCAGCAGGCCTACCTGGATCAGGTAGCGCAGACTGTGGGCTATGTGAGTATCAGCGAGCTTGAGCAGGCGGTCGAGGACAACGACGAAGACCGGATAGCCGAAATCCTGTCCCTTGGGCTGTTCGCGCTGCTGGTCGAGCGCCTTCGCGCGGTTTATGCCCGAGGCGCAAGCAAGGAGCTGGTGGCGGTCATCATCCCAGGCGTGCGCCGGGAGGTCGACATGGGTGATCCTGACGTCACCTCATTCCTGGCCAGTCAGGCCGCCGCGCTGCGCGACCAGGCTGCCCGCGAGCAGGCCGAAGCTGTGCGGGTGGTGCTGTCCATGGGGCGTGACCGGGGCGATACGGCGCGAACCGCTGCGCTGAACCTGGCAGGTCGAATGAGCAAGCAGACCGGGCGGCGCACCGGCGGTGTAGTGGGCCTGAACGGGCCGGCTGCCGAGGCATCCCAGCGAGCACGCGACCAGTTGGCCAGTGGCGACCCTGCGCGCATGCGCGAGTACCTGACCAGGCTGCGTCGTGATCCAGCCTTTGACGCGGCAGTACGCGAGGCCATCGAGCAGAAGCGGCCGGTGCCGAAGGCGATCATCGACCGGGCGGCCTCAGCCTACGCCCAGCGCCTGCTTGGCACCTATGCCGAGGCGCTGGCCCAGACCAACACCTCCGAGGCCTACAACAAAGGCCGGGAGGAGGGCTGGAAGCAGCTCACAGCCCGCAGCAATGGCATGTACACCTTCGCCAAGACCTGGCGCTCCATGCGGGACAACAAGGTCCGGCACACCCATGCAGCAATGAATGGGCAGGTGGTCATGGCCGATCAGCCATTCACCTCGCCGAGCGGCGCGATGCTGATGTTCCCGTGCGACACATCGCTGGGCGCACCGCTTAATGAGCGCATCCGTTGCCGCTGCGTTGTCGAATATTCACTCAGGAAGACCAGCCAGGCGGTGTGACATGCCGATCAAGAGCACCATGCAGTCGTCGTTCGGGCGCCTGTTCGATACAGCATTTGCTGAGGCGGTGCGCGACTTTACCGGCACCTACCCGGGCGAAGGCGTCTGGGATCCGGTAGAGGAGGTGACCACCGCCCAGCCGGTCATATACACCGGCCGCGGCGTGCTGAGCCGCTACAAGAAGGACCAGGTCGACGGGTTCAACATCCTGGCCACCGATGTGCGGCTGATTGCCTTGGTCAACGAAGTGACCGACAAGCCGGCGCCCGAGCACATCGTCACAGCTCCTGACCTCATCACCGGCCAGCCCAAGCAGTACCGAGTTATGGAGGCCACCACCGACCCGGTTGGCGTGCACTACCAGATTCAACTGAGGGCAACCTGATGGCCGGCTGGTCGCTGTCGCCAGTGCTGTTCGCCGACCAGATCGAAGAAGACCTGGTGGAGATGCAGCGCAGCATAGTCATTGACCTGGTCGACGAGATCACCATTCATGCGCCGATCGACAGCGGCAACTACATGGCCAACAACATAGTGTCGATAGGCGCAGAGGACTACAGCGTCAACACCAAGTTGGACATTCTCGGCACCGAGACCCGAAGCGCGGCCCGTGCCGCCCTGACCGATTTGAAACCTTTCAGCACGGTCTTCGTGCAGAACAACAGCGTGTACGGCGAGATCATCGAGTTCGGCGGCTATCCGAGCGGCCCAAGCGTCAAGATCACGCCTGACGGATACAGCCGCATGGCACCCAAAGGCGTGTACGGGATTTCCTTCATCGCCGTCACCGAGAAGCTGATATGACCGTACCCTTCGAGACAGTCCGCAAGACGCTCACTGCCCGGATGGCTTCGTTCACCGGTATCGAGCAGGCGCGGATAGAGTATGCAAACGCGCAGCAGCCGGGTGGCGGAGCATTCAAGCCGCCCGCCACCGGCGTCTGGTGCGCCTTTGAGATCCAGTACGCCACCCCGTTCTTCTGCGGCATGGCGGACAAGCCTGGCTACCGAAGGCCAGGGCAGGTGGTCATCCAGTGCTTCTGCCGGCGCTCCACTGGGCTGTCAGCCCTGAACTTGCTCGCCGACGCACTTTCGGACCACTTCCAGGCCTGGCAGTCGGGTCACATCGAATGCATGGAGGTCGCCCAGCAGGTAGTTGGTGACTTCGAAGACTACTACCAGATCAACGTGAATGTCCGGTTCCGCGCCGGCTGACCAGCAAGACCATGAACCTCCCGCCTTGAGCGGGTTTTTTTATGCCCGCAGAAAGGAGACATGCGCATGTCCTCTGGCGCCCGCGTTACCAGTTACCTCATTCCCGAGGTCACCCCCGGCATCACCCCGACCACAGGCGACTGGGATACCCTGCGCCTGACCAGCAACACCCTCTCGCCGACCGTCAACACCCAGGTCAGCGACGAAATCACCGAATCGCGCATCAGCCAGGGTTCTGTCGTTTCCAGCACCGATATCCAGGGTGACCTGGTAGGCGAACTGTCCTACAGCACCTTCGACAAGCTGCTGGAAGCGGCCTTCTACGGAACCTGGGACGATGACGTCCTGACCGTAGGCAGCACCCGGCGGACCTTTACCGTCGCGAAAAACTTCAACGACGTGAACGTTTACGCCCTGTTCAAGGGCATGCACGTCTCGGTCTTCGCCCTGGATATCCCGTCTGACGGCAAGATCACCGCCACCTTCACCATGGCCGGCCTGGACTACGCCGATGGCGACACCAATACCGTAGCGGCCATCAGCCCGCCGACCACCACGCCGTTCATGAGCAATCAGAACGTTGGCTCCATCACGGTGGATGGCCAGAGCCTGGAAGGCCAGGCGTGTGTGTCTGCTCTGACCGTCAACCTCGACAACAGCCTGCAGGCGCAGCGCTGCATCGGTAACGGCAAGCTTGGCCCAGGCGCGCAGATCGCCACCGAGGCGGCTATCACCGGCTCCATCACCCTGGCATGGTCACCGCTGGCTTGGCAGATCTGGAAGAACACCTTCACCCGGAAAACCGTAGCGGTTGAATTCCCGATCATCGACAGCCTGGGCAACCGCTATGACCTGTCGTTCCCGGCGCTGGAAGTAGACGGCGACCTGCCGAGCGGCGGCAAGCGCGAACTGATCGAGGTGACGCTGAACTACACCGTGGCAAAGCAGGCGCCGACCATTACCCGGGTTCCGTTCGTGCCAGTCACCAGCGTGTCGGTAACCCCGGCCACTGCATCGATTGCCGTGGCAGCGACCCGCCAGTTGACCGCATCTGCACTTCCATCGGGCGCAGCCCAGAACGTCACCTGGAGCAGCTCGGCGCCGTCGATCGCCACGGTCAACTCGTCCGGCCTGGTCACCGGCGTTGCTGCTGGTTCGGCAGTCATCACCGCCACCAGCGTTTCGGATCCAACCAAGACCGCCACCTCGGCGATCACTGTCACCGCATAACCCGCATCACCTTTGGCCGCTCCGGGTAAACGCCGCCCGGAGCGGCCCTTTTTATGGCGTGGCGTGAGGATGATTCATGGCTCTCAAGCTGAAAAAGATCGATACCACCAAGAGCTCCGAAGCGCGCTGGGAAGAGTTCGATGCGGACACCAAGGTCCTGCTGATGCCTCTGGACAACCAGCAGTACCAGATCGCCCTGGAGCGCATGCGCCGCCGGCTGGCGCGCAACGACGCACAGTTCGGACAGGAAGCAGTAGGCGTGATCGAGGGCGAGAAGTCCGAGCACGACAACCACTGCCTGCTGCTGGCTTCGTTCATTGTTCAGGACTGGCAGGGCGCCCAGGACGAAAACGGCAAGGCCCTGGCCTACAGCGAGAACACCTGCGCCGAGATGCTTCAGGGCGATGCGGACTTCTTCTACTTCGTCCTGCGCCGTGCCGCGGCTATCGCCGCTGACAACCGGAAAGAGCAGGACGAGATCACGGGAAAGCCGTCGCCCGCTTCGAATGGGAGCGGGCCTGGGGCCAGCGAACCGCAAAGCGAAGCCTGATTTACCAGAAGCTGCGCATCGCGGTACCGGATGAACCTGAACTGGACGTGATCACCGGTAGCCTGCTCAACGCCTTCCGCAACGCGGCGCGCGGCCGGCGCTACCTGGTAGGCGCAGCGGCAGTGCAGCCACTGAGGCTGTCAGCCCGCGAGATCACTGACTGGCTTGAGGTGCACCCGCTGCCGTTGCCCAGGCGGCTCGTCGACGAGGTGATATTCGCCCTGGACGAGGCCGCACTGGCAGAAGAAGAGGATTAACGGAGGAGCCATGGCAGAACAGCAGGGCCAGACTGGCGATCAAGCGGCGCAAGACGATACCCCGCTTTCGCCCGAGGCAATGATCGAGGAAAAGCGCAAGGCAGATGAGCTGCTTGAGCGCAGGTTATCCAGGTTGGAAGAGGCTGCGGGGCTGTCGAGACTAGCTTAGCCATGCAGTGCCAAGGCTTTGGAGCCTGTGCGTATAGTGGTAGATTCGCCTGATCATATGGGAGGGATCCAAATGCAGGCAGTGCCATTTATCGTCGGTTTTTCTTTAGTTCTTGCAGGCTGCGCTGCAGGTGGCCATGGGGCGCCAGAGCCTGCTGGGTACTCCCCGTACGGGGACGCCACTGGCATTACTTACAGCAGGGTAGGTCAACCTGTTTCATTGCTTAGGTCGATCTCAGATTTGGGTGGAGCGCAGAAGAAGTTCGAAACCAATGCTGACTTTGAGGGCAGGATGTCAAAAATGCAGCCTTTCGAGGTATGCAAAACGTTCACCTCTGATAGCTTGAAGTTCGACCCTGCAACAGGAGCGTCTTCGCTGCGAATCTGGCTTCCTGACGCTCAGATTGCGAAGTACAG
>Ga0247821_10001844_pt1 | contig 11836 bp, 13 predicted proteins | sample 13C_Glycerol_Day_FD_192481 | JGI IMG/M metagenome (GOLD analysis project Ga0247821, IMG submission 192481) | Soil microbial communities from agricultural site in Penn Yan, New York, United States - 13C_Glycerol_Day14 | ecosystem: Environmental > Terrestrial > Soil > Agricultural land | place... | reverse complement strand
TGCCAACTACTACTACCGGATTGCGTATTACGTGAACGGTTCTACTGCCCTGGCAGGCGCCGACCCGGACGGCTGGATTATTGAACGCATTGCCAAAGCGAACTATGCCACGGCAGACAACCCTGTCACCCGTGTGGTTACCTACACCGACGTTGCGCCAGTGATTACCAACGGCCTGCAAACCATCGTTCTTAAGACCGATACCTATCCAGATCTTCAGTTTGTAATCACCCTGGATGGTAGCAAGCGGCCAGCGCGTGGAACTGCGGTAACAACCCTGCTCCCGGCCTACAACGGTTATTCGCAGATCATTGACCCAGGTTTGTACTACGATATTGCCCAGCGCGATTCGATTCGTGCCAACCAGGGAAAGGTGGCGCCGTTCAAGTACGTGGACCGCGCAGGGGCGGCTAACACAACCAACTCCACAATGATCTGGGCCATCCTGGAAGCCAAGGTTATCAACGCCAAGCCTGGTATGTACTACGGCCTCAAGTACTTCCAGAACGGTAACACCGACGTTGTCCCTGCTGCCGATAATTGGATGATTGAAGAGATTCCAATTTCCAGTTACGCCACATCCGGCACCATCGATACAGTTAACCTCATTGCCACTCTGCAAGAAGTTAAGCAACCGACCTTGAACCGTACCATCGGGGTGCAGACAGTTACACTGGTTACCAAGACGGACGTTCGTGTCATCCTGACCATTGACCCAACACGTTTGCCAGCCTATGGCACTCAAGTCGGTATGTCGTCTGCCGGTATTGCAGGCTTCCCGTATATCATTGATCCTGCCAACTATGTCACAAAGTCTGACAAGGGCGGCGCCCTGTCTTACTACATTGACACAAACGGTCGCTTGACTGTTAACTGGCTGGACACCAATGGCGAGATGCGCGGGTACACCTTTGGCATCAACGGTGCCAACGATCTCCCCAACTTCTACAACCATATTCGCGGTAACCGAATTATCAACCAATTCGGTACCGACATGCTCCCGCCAATGGTTCTGGACGCTGTGAACAACGGGGACGCTGACCCGTACCCGATCGATTTCACTGGCGGTAACCACAACATTGACGGCAAGAAGACCGCTCTCAACACCATCTTCGATATCATCGCGGACGGGCGCCTGGTTAGCCCTAGCGTCATCGGAACTGCTGGCCGGGCTGAAACCCTCACCGTGCGTGTCACCAACCGACTGATGGCAGCCAACACTGTCAAGTCTGGTCGTTACGTTGGGCAGCAGAACTTCGTCGTTACCTTCTTCCCAGGTGGCGCCCAGGTTGAGGCCGAGTTTACCCCGTACGAAGCCGTTCAGGTTTACATCGACTACGGCCCGCAGTTGGTTGTCATTGGTGTTGAGCAGAATATGTTCTTCTTCGATGGCCAGTACCCTACGGCGGTCCCATATGACCCCGGTACCAACTCCGGCAAGCCATCCGAGTTCCCTAACGCCTGGGCTGTCATCACAACTGGCGTAGAAGGCCAGCTTGGTACCTGGATTGATCGCAACTACGGTGTAGCTGACGCAAAAAACACAACCGATGACTTCGGCCTGATTATCGGGTCGGGTGCCGGGAGTACAAGCCGCAAACTGTACCCGACGGCAATCCACCGCCCGCTGGACCGTACCAAAGGTGGTATCCAGTTCATGGCTGGCGAGCCTTACTTCTGGCGCGGCGGCTACACATGGTCTCCTGTGGTCACTCGGTCGGGCATGGTTGCTACCATGGAGTACATGCTAGATGGCAGGGTCCGCCGTGCTGAAGCGGCCACGGGTAGCCGGACCTACTCCCCTGACGCAGACTGGGTTGCTAAAGAGATCAAGGGCATCCGGCAGCAATTGGACGACCTGGCTCTTGATGTTGACACCATTGGCGTACCAGCGCAAGAGCTAACAATGCTGGCTAAGGCGCTGCGGAACCCGTTCTATTCGGTGTGTCTGCTGGGCATTGGTGACTCGATTACCTATGGGTCTGGGGCGTCCTATGTACCTGGGGCGAACCCTGTACCGGCGTATGATGTTCCCGATGCGAAAATCAACTTCAGCATGCGCACATGGTTCAACAGGTTCCGTGAGAACATCGGTACCACATATGGTGAGGGTACTGTTATCCAGGACGGTACTGGTAACGGTTACTACGAGAAGCTTCACCTGGTGGACGTACTAGACGAGCATGATTATGCAAGCTGGTACGACGGCCGAACTGGATTTGAAATTGCGAAACCTACTCCGATTGTTAGCGCCAGTGCTACCTTCGGTAAGTATCTTGATCTTTCGTCGTACATTCGACCGACTGTAGATGTAACAGGTGACAACATCACCGTTATCCACGCCAAGCTTGTTGCATCGGACCCCGCCCAGGCAATTGTTGAGGTATGGGATACCATCAGCAAAACCAAGCTCGGGGAATTCAATTGGCACTCGGCGACCCCGTCGTTCGGTAACCGCTCCAAGATCACCTTCCCCTGGGGCAAGTACCGGGTGCAGCTGCGCACTGTTGGTCCAATTGCCCAGCTTCGTTTTGAGGGCTTTGAAGTTACCCAGCGCATCCAGGCGCGTAACATTGGCGTGAGTGGTAGCGGGACCATGTCGTGGCTTCCAGGTTCTACGAACATGGACAACGTCAACGCACAGGACGAGTTCGTTACTGTCATGTTGGGCACGAACGACCGGGGTAACAACACAGTCCCGCTCAACTACGCAAGAACGAAGGCCAATATCAAGACAATCATTCGCCACCTTCGCTCGCTTGGGAAAAAAGTAATTGTGATGTGTGCGAACGTGGCAGTCGGGACTGCGGAATATCCCACCAGCCCTTACCGATACTCGATGAGCACCGTTCTCCGTGCACTCCGAGAGTCCGCACAGGAGGAAAACGTCTCGTTCGTAGACCACTACACACCAACTCGGAAGGCGTATCTTGACGGGGAAGTCATCTTTAGCAACGGGGACTTCCTGCACCCTAACGACCTCGGTCACAAATACATCAACGACACGTTGTTGAGTAAGACAAACGCAACACAGGAGTAAATAAAAAGCCCGCTTCGGCGGGCTTTTTATTGACTTGAAGTTAGTCGGCTGGCGTTACTTCAATTCGCAGGCAGCTTTTCTCTACCCGGCCTTGTTGGTGATCGTCCAACATCTTGAAGCCAACCTTCGGTGCGTTGTACGCCCAATGGCAGTCCGCTACAACCTCATAGTCGTAGGTCTCGTCTTCTTTTTCGGTGCCTACAACAAACGTCACTTTCCATTTAGCCATATTACACCTCTACAGGGTTGTTGAGTTGCCATAGATTGAGTTTACCCTTGTGGGCCTCGCAACAATGCTTCCTGGCCTTGTTGCGGTCGTAAGGCCACTGTGCCCACACAGCCCGAACTGTTCGCCTCGGGCACCAGTTGCAGAAAGGCCCAACCTGATGCGGTAACAGCGCCTTCATGCTAGTGCGTTGAAAATGCGGCGAATGCTGTAGTCGCGTGCAAATGACCACACCGTGCAACCAAGCGTTGCTACCAGGCTAGCCGTACCTGGGCTGGAAATGGCCGCCAGCGTGGCCCAGGTAATGCACAGCGAGCCAACGAACCCAATGCTTGTACTGGTAAGGGTTTCGGCCAGCGAGCGGCTACGGCTTTGTTTGGCCCTTTGCTGCAAGGCTACGAAACGGGCCTGCAAGTCTTCATAGTCCTGCAAGACGCGGTCCAGCTGGCCGAGCAAGGCCACTTTGTCCTTATTCAGGGCCGCACAAAGCGAGTCAGCTTCCATGGCGTACTTGTTGGCCTCAATACGCTTCTTTACTTCTTCAGCGAGATTGGCGTTCAATTTGAACAAGCAATCGACGTCAACCGGTGCGTCCTTGTCATAGGACGGCACAACCGAACGGAAGGCACCCATGACCTCGCCCTGCATGCGGTTGGTCGGCCATTTGAGGGCTTTGAGCTGGCGGTGGAACTGAGCCTCCAGGCTCATGTTAAGCTTATTGTTCACTGTGGTTATCCTTTGCCTGTGGGCATACTTCTTTGAAGTTGCCGTTATAGTCGGGGTACACACCAGCGTCTACCGCTTTGCAGTAGAGGTCTTGCTCTTCGTCAAGGTCGGTCTTTTGCATCATACCGAGAATGACGAAGCACACCAGGAGTACGGCAATGATGCCAAGGGAGACGGACAGACGTTCCTTATCGGTCAAGCCTGTCAGTTGTGGGCGAGTAGAGTACATTAGCGTTTAACCCCTGCGCGTGCCTGCCAGGTAATCCAGCGGTCGTTGATTCGGTAGTCCTTGTAACTGCCGTCTTTGTTCTGCCACAGCTTGGCGCCCTTGCGCGTACAGACGCGCTGTGTTTGCACCCAGGCTTCGAAATCAGCACGCTCGTCCACCTCGGCAGGTGCAGAAGCATACAGCGTGTCGTGGGCCAACTGCATGGCGGACTTGTGGACACGCCAATGGTGGTCCTCGATGTGCGCCCCGTCAGTGCTTTGCACGATTCGGCGAAGGGCGTAGCGCAGGGATTCGTCACAGTTAACGACGTATACTTCTTGATCCAAGCCCTGTGGAAGATCTGCATCGACGGCAAAGCAGCAGAGGGACTGATGCTCGCTAAGTGGCCCGCACCGATACTCAGCAACTAGGTTGTGGCCAATCTTAACGTATGCAGTCTCGTCTGTACGGTCGTACTTGTAGTGGGTACCGTACATCAGCTGGGAAAATGGCTTCTTGATCATTTGTCTTCCAGACCAATCAAAAGAGCGTGATAGAAGTCCGCAGTCTGTTTGTAGAGGTCTTTGACCTTTTGGTCGCAGCTGCGGCAGTTGGCAACCTGATCGTACTTAGTGCGGGCCAGGTGGTGCGCCGTCTTGAGAGCCAGGCGCGTGGCCGGTGTGTCCGGCAGAGCGATAACGGCCATTAGACTTCCCAGCCAATGTGAATTGTATCACGGTCCCGTTGGTCGCGCGCACGGGTCAGGGTTGCACTGTAACCCAGCGACTCCAGAATGTTCATTGCAACGTCGCGCTCGGCGTTGTTTCGCGGGAAGAAGCTGGTCTTCATGGAGCCCTGGTTGATTGCAGCCTCAACAGCTTGGGACAAACGTTCCTTTACCTCCGCATTGTTCTTTTCCAGAACCTGACGGGTTACGTCTCGTGCGCTTTCTGCACTCATCATGACTTTAGTTCCTTTGGATGGCGTGTTGCGTGGGCCTAATATAAACGTTCAACTAGACCCACGCAAGCATTATTTTACACTAAACCAATCTGTTTGAGGATTTTTTCGCTTTCGTTAATGTACCACTCGTAATCTACATCCGGCGGCATACCTTCCACCATATCCATCATTGGTTTGGCCCCGTCCGACTTTGGAACCTTGTTGCCGCTGAGGGCATACACCAGCTCGCCATTGTTGCCGGTGGCGTAGTACCATCGAATGGTTTTACCCAGGTACTCGCAACGCTCAGGGGTCATAAGCGCAGCCAGGGCCTTGTTATAGGCTTCGTCCGTGCTAAACGCTGCCAGGTTTTCACCCGCGTCTGGATGGGTCCACAGCCCACCAAAATACTGAGTAAACCCTGCCTTAACCACAAGCTCTTCCCTGGTGCTGTGCGGTGGCGGCTCAGACTTCTCCAGTACCTGCACTGCGCCGCCCTTCACAGCACGTACAGAGACAAACTTGCGGATGTCTGTGCAGTCCATGATTGTACGCGCAATCGGCGTCTTGTGCACAAGGTACTTCTCCACGGCTTCGATCGTAATCTGCGCCGAAGGGTTCTTGTGCATCCAAAGGCCTTTGTCCTTGTCCTGGTTCCATGGGTTGGCGTAGGCACCTTTGGACTTAACGTCACCGTCAGTCTTCACCGCGAAGTAGCTGTTAACGTCGCGACTGTACAGACCCAGGTATTCCACCGACTCCATCTCGAAGTTGGTCTGCTGCTCCCAGTACTTGACAATCTGGTGCATCATGTCTACTTGCGTTTCGTGCGGCTTGATAACAATACCGTCCGTGTTCGCACTGACAACAGAAATACCCGCCAGCTCCAACCATTCGATCAACAGCAACAGAGACAGCTGGCCAGTCATGGTAACCTGCATGAGCAGGTCCGGGGCATACAAGTTGGAATACTTCGAGCCAAGCTTACCGAACGATCCGTTAATAACAATCTTCAGCGAGTTGGCAATCAGCTTCTTACCAGCAGCCTTGGCATCCAGGCGTCGGCTTACCAGCAGGGCGTATACGCGCAGGAAGGCTTGGCCCAGGTGGTACGGGAACAGGCCTTGGTTCAGAATAATCTTGGGGTAGTAAGACGTTACGTCGAAGTCGTAAAGCTTGTAACCGCCCCCGGCAATGTGCGCCGTCTTGCTCTCGGTACTGTGCAAGCCACCGATACCCATCTGGTAAGTACTGCCACCAATGGTAAGCTTGAGCTCACTGACCTCCGGTGGCATGGCAATAGAACCGTGCTCGGCAACAATGAACTTCGCCCGCTGTACAACCCCCAGGGCGTGCTTCATGAGCTCGGAACGGAAGCCTTGCATGTAGGCTGGCGTGCGGTAGCTGTAGGCCGTGCCTGGCTGTATGGTTGGGCGTTCTGCCTTGTACCCGTTAAGCTTCTGCACCTCCGAGCTAATGACATACTCGGCAATCTGAGCATCGGACTTGCTCCGCAGGTCAATGCCGTACTGCGCCGACAACTCGATGCGGAGCTCAATTTGCTCCTTCAGGCTGTTGTACATCAGTGCGGTGTTTTCCAAGTCGTTTACGCAATAGAAGCGGGTGATTGCAACTTGGTTGGAGTTGAGGGCAATAGCAGGGTGGAACGGCAGGTCTTGCATACGCCTGGCATGCAAACGTCCGGAGTAGGCCTTGAGGCTGCCGAACAGTGGTGCGACCTCAATCACGTCTATGTGGTTAAACGACTTGTCAATCTTGGTCTTGTAGCTCTTGATAACATCGCGGTAGTTCTCCTGGTATTCAATGATTCGAGTGGTTGCCTCCTTCATCTCCAGTACGCTACGACCAGCCAGGGCCATAGAGACGATGGGCATGTCAAAGCCGTTACTGTTGAAGCCTACGGTCAGGAACCTGGACAGGATGTAATGCAACTTGCCCTTGTTAATGGTCCCTAACATATCGGACTCGACGTAGCAGATGGTACCGGATTCCAAGTGCTTGAAAGCGGCCAGGAAGTAGTTCTGGTAAATCTCAACGTCGAAGATCATGGTCCCGCTGTTATGCAACTGCCCCCACCGGTACAACTCGCCGTCGGACATCTGCTTAACCGGAAAACGCAACGCCTCCGCAAGCCCAGGCAGATAGCTTTCATCTAGCCATGTGGGCTTCGGAGGCGTGCGTTTAATCTTGGCCGCAGCGGCACGTTTTACAGGTGGCTCATCACGCCAGAACAATCCTAACGAATCGTTACGCATTTCCATCTCCTACGGGTAAAGGCCTATTGTTCACCGGGCCATGGCGGTGGTCCGCATGTGCGGGAACTAGTGAAATTAGAGCCGCCCCCAGGTCTGGCGATCGGCTTCGGTCATGTAACCGTCGTCACGATCGGCACGTTCAATGGCGCGGAACTGTTTCACATGGTTTGCGCAAGCGTACTTACCAGTCAAATGCCTGTTGGTACTTCTCCACGCGGCCTTTGCACTGCAACCCGCCACAACTGTACAAGTCTTATCCAAGTACTCGCCAGGTTTAATCAGTTTCATTTTTGCCTCATTAAATAGATGCCGTACCCAACAACAGCTACGGCAAAAATAACCTTGAGAAGTTCTATTGCCATTGGCGTAAAGGTAACCGTCACAGTCGAATCCCCATAAGTGCGCCGCGCAACCGATCACCGAAGAACATCGCCGGGGCCGGGTAGCGGGTGAAGTCGGCTGCTGTGGCTATCCCTTGCAATAGCAACAGCATGTGGATGTTATAAACGCCAGGGTTACGCACACCCTCCAGGGCCTGTTCTTCCGGGCACTTGCACCATTCATGCTCGAAGGTTGCCCCGTCGCCAATATCTTCGTTCGTGTGCATTACACCGTCGCGGATAATAACTCGACCAATCTTATCAACAAACGGCTTGAGGTTGTCCAGGCCCACAAACACCTCTGGAGGGATTGGCGTTGGGTTGCTTGGCTGGTCCAGGATGCGCTTCATGTCAGGCCAGTCCGTGCTGAACAACTGGCTGCGCAACCACTTGCCGTCAGCATAGTGGAAGCTGATGCTGTGGTCGCTTACTTGTGCCCCGATAGGTGCCTCGCCAATGCGGAGCATTTCTTTGATTGCAGCACGCGGCAGGTTAACCACACGAGGGAACGTTGACCCTACCCAGTATTCCACCAGGCAGACGTTATTGGTCGCGTAGGCGCTCTGACCTGACAGCAGTACCCCGGTAGACCATGGGCGGGAGGCGTCCACGCCAATGAAAGGCTCCACGGCCTTTAGTGCTGTGATGAGCTGGGCACCGTCAATCTGTACTTCTTCACCTTCGGGGTAAACGTGCGCTTGTACTTCCTCGTTGCAGCAAGGGATCAGGGCACGAAACGGTCCGGACTTGATGGACAGTCGACCGGTTGGGGTCATGGACAGCGTGATGGTGTCATTGCACTTGCCAATGGCCTGCACCATAGGCACGGCCAGGGGCTTACACTCCAGGTCGCACGGGATTGGGCTGGACAGTGCAATCGTGCCATTGTATGCACGCACCGACCCACCTTCGATACAGAAGTGTGTGATGGCAGGAATAAATTCCTTCTTTGCCACTGCACCCTGTACAAACTTCAGTTCTTTAAGCATTATGCGTTCTCATCAATGTACAGGCCAAGTCGACGATGCAGCCAAAGGGCTTTACCCAGGTCCAGTCGTGAACCGATGCAAAAGAACAATTGCTTGTCGGTTCCTGGCTCCGGGTGGTACTGCCCAATTACCAGCAGCTGCTCCAGGTGCTCGGCATGGTGCATGCTGGCCTGTAGCGCCTGCGCTGGGGTATAGCTGGTGCTTGGCGGCAGTAGGGCAACACTGGGCGGTAGTTGGCCCGGCAACGGCTGTACGGGGCTGGTTGGGGCTGTGTCGCGGTAGTCCAGTTGCTGACCGTCGCTGTTCTCAAATATGTCGACAGTGTATTCTCGAAGACGACCAAATTGATTGGCGTCCGCCTCGTTGCCGTGATAGGCTACAAGTGCAGCCCGTGCCTTTTCCTCGGTACTAAATATGCCAAGCTCAACGTCACAATAGCACTCTACATACCACATTAGAACAACTCCTGTTGCCGACTAATATTAAGAACGCCCTTGTTGGTACGATTCACAATTTCCTGGATGACGGTGTACGCCCACAGGTTGTACGCCGCACGGCTCTCATACACAGTAGACAGTCGCTCGTATGTGAACCCTTGTTCTTCGAAGTGCGCAAACACAGCATCCATTTCAGGCTGGGATAACGTGCTCACGTGGCGCCCCTGGTTGTGCCTGCTGGGCGACTTATCAGAGACTGCCAACGGCCCCCATTTTGGGCTGACCACAACACCGAACGCTGTTGCCTGGATCCAGGACGAGGAGTCACAGCTGTACCATGGGTAACGCTCCATCAAAGGAATGGAGGTCAGACCGAACCCGTGCACCTTGACCTTGGCACGACCTGCCCCGTCCACCATGTGCTCATCCCAGATACGGTCAAGCCAGGTTTGCAGGGTTTGCGGCGTCTTACCCACCATGCCGCCAATGGTGATGTAGTTGTAGTTCTGGATGTAGTGTTCCAGGAACTCCACCGGCTCACCAAAGTGGTAGCAGGGCAGCGGGCGCACCCCGCGCAGCTCCATCTCATACTGGTTGCGCCAGGTTTGCAGCGGGTCACCGATGCCGTCAAGTACCGATGCCATTACGTCACCGTCTTCAACGCGCAAGATGTCCATATTGCGCTTGATGTACTCGCAGTAATCGGGGAGGCTCATCGTGTGGCCCAGCGTCCAAGCGGAGAACGCCCCGGAGTCGAGGAAGATTTTCGCCCCGTCTGCCCGCATCTGGTCGACATAACGCTGTTTCCCGACATAGTGCCAGGACTCCAGGATGTTGGGAAGGTTACGGGTAATGGCCTTCTCATGGTCGGTCAGGGCATCATGCTGCTTCTGCCCTTGCATGTAGTTGTTCGTATACACCGCCGCCAGGAACACCTTCATGTGATCGTGCGTTGCTGCCATGCTACCTCCAACGATTGGCACGGCCCTGGCGCCTATGCTTGCTGTGGTTATTCGGACCGTAGACCTTTTTACTAGGTTTCATACTTCCCCATTCAATGCAGTCTGCGGTCGTCACAATTTCAGGAATTGGAAGCGGAACCCAATCTTTTAAGTCTTCTTTTGCACGCTCTGCAGACAAGTCCCGGTATTCAACTTCAATGCCTGGCCAAACGTCTTGCATGAGTTTATGGACTAAGAAAGACTTTCCACCGTACATACGATGCGGGTCATACGGCCCATTACCAACGATTAGGATCTTTTGTGGCAGAGGCTCCACACGGGCCTTTGCAGCGTCAACCACTGCTTTCAAAGCAGGGTGCGCGTTCTGCTCAAGGCAGGTAATTTCGTCGCGGATATTGGTAAGGTCCATAACATCCTCTCACAAAAATGGGGCAGTACCGAAGTAATGCCCCATTTTACCCTAACGGGCGTTACTGTGCAAGCGCAAGAAATTCAGCCCGTGCTTGTGGGTCATCTTTCAGCTTGCCGCGCAGTGCACTGGTCACGGTGTGGTGCCCCTGCTGGCACAGGCCACGGGACTCCATGCACATATGACGCGCCTTGATAACCACACCAACGCCCAGCGGTGCCAGGTGTTCAACCAGGGCGTCCGCAATCTGTACAGTCATACGCTCCTGGACCTGCAAACGGCGGGCAAAGGCGTCTGCCAGCCGGCTCAGCTTGGACAGGCCAACCACTTTACCGTTCGGGATGTAGGCGATGGTGGCGGTACCGAAGATGTCGGCCAGGTGGTGTTCACACTTGCTGTAGATCGGGATGTCGCGAACCACAACCATTTCGTCATAGTTCTCGGCGCCGTCTTCGAACACCTTGAGGATGCCAGCAATGTCCGCGCTGTAGCCTCTGGTCCAGTGTTCCCAGGCCTTGGCTACGCGCTTCGGTGTGTCTTGCAGGCCTTCGCGCAGGACGCCGCGATGCAGGCCAGGTTCAATTGCGCACAGAAGTCTGACGGTTGCGCCAGAAACATCTTCGCGGAATGGCTGGATACCATTCTGACGGTCGTTGTACTCGTCGTAACCATGCTCGGCCTCGGCAAACTTTCCATAGATGCCAATTTCAAAGCTGTCAGCATCGAAGAGAAGAAAGTGCATGTTACCGCTATCGTAGAAGATATGCTCGTGGGCAGTCGGCAACAGGTTTGGGATAGTGGTTTTGTGGCGCAGCATCTTTGTATCCTTTACTCGTAGGTGACGTATGCGCTGTTGGCGCCGTGTTCGCGAACTTCGCATTTGATCAACTTCACGCGGTAACCGTACTGAGTAACCAGCATGGCCTGGACCTTGTCACCGACGTAACGGGCAAAGGCCTCGCAGCCTACGGCAGGCAGCACAACCACGTCAGCCAGGCCCAGGCCAGCCAACATGGTCAGTTCTTCCAGGTGCGGGTCATCCTCGGCAACGACCAGTTTGTGATCGAAGGTTTCTTGCAGGAACTGTTTGATGTGCTTCAGGTTACCGAAGTCAACAACCCAGTTCTTTTCGTCCAGGTGAGTGGCCTGGAACTCGAGTGCTACGGAGATGGCGTAGCCGTGCAACAGGCTGCAATGGCTGTGAGTGGCGCCATGCTGGCGGAAGCAGCAGGACAGGCCGA
>Ga0247821_10001843_pt1 | contig 11841 bp, 9 predicted proteins | sample 13C_Glycerol_Day_FD_192481 | JGI IMG/M metagenome (GOLD analysis project Ga0247821, IMG submission 192481) | Soil microbial communities from agricultural site in Penn Yan, New York, United States - 13C_Glycerol_Day14 | ecosystem: Environmental > Terrestrial > Soil > Agricultural land | place... | reverse complement strand
GTGACGGACGGGCCGGCGCGCCGCCCGAGGTCTGCAGGATCTCGTGCACGGACCTTTCGACGTCCACGAGCCAGCCCGCCGGCCCGTCCGTCACGGCCGCCAGGTCCTTCACGAGTGCGGCCCGCAGCCGGGCGGCCACCGCATCGGACGCGGCCCGCTGGACGACGGGCACCATGGCCGTGGGCACCACGAACATCGTCCGGCGCATGCCCAGCATGCGGACCAGGGACCGCTCGTCGTAGAGCGCGTGGCTGATGCCGTCCGGGGCGATGGTGGACGAACGGGCCGCGACCGACAGGTACACCGTGGCCGGATCGGTGGCGTGCAGGGCCAGCACGTCACCGGCCACCTCGTCGGCCGACCGGCGGACCGAAGGGGTGACCAGACCGTGTTGGATGCCCAGCCGGGCTCGCCGCTGGTCGTCGGTGATGCGCTGCACCATCGGCCCACTGTCGCACTCGACCCGGCCAGGTCCGGATGAGGCGTCGTCGATCCGTGCGGGAAGGATCGCGCGGTGGAGGCCGGCCGGGATGACGGGGCGACTGCCGGGCACAGGCGGTGACGGCGATCGTGTCGCTCAACCCGGTCGAAGCGGACAATCGGCGGCACCGGGGTGCCACGCCGTGTGACACGGCGGTGAAATCGGTGGGTTGGCGCTCGGCTTCTGACACGATCGGCGTAAGCGCTCTTTGCGCCCGGGCGCGTGTTGCGGTTACGCTGCGCGTGTTTGGCCTGTGGTCGTCGGATGTGGTCATCGGACCGGCAAGGAGCGCCCATGACGAGTTCGTCCGCGCCGGCATACCGGGACGTGAAGGCTCGATGCACTCTCCCATCGCCGCATCGTGAGCGTGTGAGGAAACCGTAGTGGCCGATATCGACACCGCCGCGCTGAAGGCGAACTTCGCCGAGGTCGCGGGGCACGGCCCGGACGTGGTCGCGCAGTACTTCTACAGCTACCTGTTCCTGCGGTATCCCGAGACACGGGACATGTTCCCGCCGTCGATGGCCAAGCAGCGGGACCGGTTGGTCGGCGCGCTGGTGCGCATCGTCACCAACGTCGACAACGTCGGCGAGCTCGTTCCGTACCTGGAGGACCTGGGTCGGGACCACCGCAAGTTCGGCGCGCTCGCCGCGCACTATCCCGCCGTCGGTGAAGCGTTGATCACCACGCTCCGGCACTTCAGCGGCGACTCCTGGACCGACAAGTTGTACGCCGACTGGGCAGCCGCCTACGGCATCGTCGCCGACACCATGTCCACGGCCGCGCAGAAGGTCGATGCGTCCGAGCCGGCCTGGTGGGACGCCGACATCACCGAGGTCGACCTGCGCACCTTCGACATCGCGGTGCTCAAGGTCCGCACCGAGACCCCCCACCCGTACGTCGCCGGCCAATCCATCTCGGTCGAACCGAGTTCGCTGCGTCCACGGGAATGGCGGCTCTACACCCCGGCGAATGCGCCTGGCGGGCTGGAGATGGAACTGCACGTCCGGCTGATCGACGGCGGGCCGGTGTCCACCGCCCTGGTCCGCAGCGCCTCGCCCGGCGACAAGCTCCGGCTCGGGCCCCCGATCGGCCAGATGGTCCTGGATCCGACATCGACCCGGCCGCTGCTGCTCGTCGGTGGGAGCACCGGCCTCGCCCCGCTGAAATCGATCGTGGATCAGCTGGCCCGGGACGGCGGCCGGCCCACCCATCTGTACTTCGGGGCCCGATCGGTGCGCGAGATCTATGACCGCAAGGACCTGGAACTACTGGCCGAGCGGTACCCGTGGCTGACCGTGGCCATCGTGATCTCGGACGACATCCGCTGGAAGGGCCCACGCGGGCTCGTCGGTAACGTGGTGGCCAACGTCGGCGGCTGGTCGTCGCACGACGTGCTGGTCTGTGGTTCGCCCGTGATGGTGAAATTCACCGTCGCGAAACTCATCGCCTCCGGGGTGCCGGAGAATCAGATCAAGTTCGAGGATTTCGGCGACGCGTGACAGCGATCGATCGACCCGGTCGATCAAGAAGGAGATTCCCATGACGGACTCGACCTCCGGACTGCGCAACCTCGATGAGGTCACCGGGGCGGACCTTCAGACGGTCACGTTCGCCACCTCGAAGGGCTTCGGCCGCGGCTACGACCAGCACGAGGTCGACTCGTTCGTGGTGCGCTGCGCCCAGCTCGTCGATCGGCTCCGGGCCCGGATGGACCAGTCGACCGCCGGCCTCCAGGCGCAGATCACCGAGTTGCAGGAACGCATCGACCGGGACAGTCGCAGCAACGAAGTCGCGCAGGCCATGAGCGTGCTGATCACCGCCCAGCAGACCGCCGACAAGACGGTCGCCCAGGCCGACGAGTACAGCGCCAAGGTGATGGCCGAGGCCCGCGAACTGTACGAGGACACCCGCAAGAATGCGGCAACCCTCGAGCAGGAGACCGAGGACAAGGCGCGCCACGTGTACGAGGAGGCGTTGAGCCGCTCGGAGGCGATCCAGCGGGAGGCCGCCGATCGGGTCGAGCGGATGAATCTGAACTCCGAGTCCGTCCAGGCCGAACTCGACCAGCAGACCGCGTACCTGCGCACCCTGCGGGACACCAGCCGCATCCAGATCCAGACGTTCCTGGAGGGGCTGCTCGATCACGTCGCCGAGGAGTACGGGCGGGCCCATCCGATCGCCGCCGAGGCGGCGACCACGGCGGCGACCAATGCCCGCAAGGCCAAGCGCGCCGGCCGGGGCGGGAAGGCTCCGGGCAAGGCGGCGCCGGCCAAGTCGACGATCAAGGTGGCCGGGTTGACCCCGGTGCGTCGCGGAAGTTCGAACGGTGCCCTACCGCCGCAGGCCGGGCCGTTGCCGGAGTCGACCTACGACGAGCAGTACTACGAGCAGATCGACGCGTACGGCGACCGCTAGGCGCCGGCAGCCGAGGGAGGCGCGCCCGGGCTGCGGGCGCCCGGTGCGGACCATCGGCCGGGCTCACACCGGCCGATGATCCGCGGACCGAGGCCCGGGCATCGCGATCAGAAACAGACCGCGCCCTGGGCCGCCGAACCGACGAGCTTGGCGTACTTGCCGGCGACGCCGAAGTTGAGGTTCTGCTCGCGCGGTTCCCACTCGGCGCGACGACGTTCCAGCTCGGCGTCGTCGACCAGCAGGTCCAGCGTCTTGGCGGCCAGGTCCAGCCGGATCTGATCGCCCTCGCGGACCAACGCGATCGGGCCGCCGTGCGCGGCCTCCGGTGCGATATGCCCGATGCACGGCCCGGTGGTACCGCCGGAGAACCGGCCGTCGGTCAGCAGCAGCACGTCCTTGCCCAACCCGGCGCCCTTGATCGCACCGGTGACGGCGAGCATCTCGCGCATGCCCGGGCCACCCTTCGGGCCTTCCCAGCGGATGACGATCACGTCACCCTTGCCCAGGGTGCCGTCGGTGACCGCCTCGAGCACCCCGGCCTCACCGTCGAACACCCGGGCCGGCCCGGTGAACTGGTCGTACTCGATGCCGGCGCTCTTGATCACCGCGCCCTCCGGGGCCAGCGAGCCGTGCAGGATGGTGATGCCGCCGGTGGCGTGGATCGGGTTGGCCAGCTCGTGCAGCACGTCGCCATCCAGGGCGGGCGGGTTCAACTCGGCCAGGTTCTCGGCCATCGTCTTGCCGGTGACGGTCAGGGTGTCCCCGTGCAGCAGCCCGGCGTCCAGCAGGGCCTTCATGACCACCGGCACCCCGCCGATGCGATCGATGTCGGTCATCACGTACTTGCCGAACGGCTTCACGTCGGCCAGGTGCGGGGTCCGCTCGCCGATCCGGTTGAAATCTTCGAGCAGGAGTTCGACTCCGGCCTCGTGCGCGATGGCCAGCAGGTGCAGCACGGCGTTGGTGGAGCCGCCCAGCGCCATCAGGACGGTGATGGCGTTCTCGAAGGCCTTGCGGGTCAGGATGTCCCGCGAGGTGATCCCGGCGTCCACCAATGCGACGACGGCCTCGCCGCTGCGCACCGCGTAGGTGTCCCGGCGCGCGTCCGGTGCGGGCGGGGCGGCGCTGCCGGGCAGCGACATGCCCAGCGCCTCGGCCACGCTGGCCATGGTGTTGGCCGTGTACATGCCGCCGCAGGCGCCCTCACCGGGGCAGATGGCCTTCTCGATCTCGGTGAGCCGGTCCCGGCTGATCTTCCCGGCCAGGCAGGCGCCGACGCCCTCGAAGGCGTCGATGATCGTCACCGTCTCGCCGTCGAGCTTGCCGGGCAGGGTCGAGCCGGCGTAGAGGAAGACCGCGGCGATGTCGAGCCGGGCCGCCGCCATCAGCATGCCCGGTTCCGACTTGTCGCAGCCGGCCAGCAGCACGCCGCCGTCCAGTTGCTCGGCCCGGAACACCGTCTCCACCGAGTCGGCGATCACCTCCCGGCTGACCAGCGAGTAGTGCATGCCGCCGTGCCCCATGGAGATCCCGTCGGAGACGGAGATGGTGCCGAATTCCAGCGGGTACCCGTCGGCCTCGTGCACGCCCTGCTTGGCCGCCTTGGCCAGCCGATCGAGCGACATGTTGCACGGGGTGATCTCGTTCCACGAGCTGGCCACGCCGATCTGCGGCTTGCGCCAGTCGTCGTCACCCATGCCGACCGCGCGCAGCATGCCGCGGGCCGGGGCGCGCTCGATGCCGTCGGTGACGATGTAGCTGTGCGGCTTGCGGTGCTGCTTGGGCTGATCGGGGGCGGCGGCGTCACTCATGCTGCGAACCCTACGTCCGCACCGTCCGGAGGGAGAACTCGCTCACACGAGGTGTCCCGGAGGTGCAATCGGACGTCCTCCGAACCCTAGGCTTTCCCTATCCGGCCGGCTTCGTCGGCACCGCACACTGGAGGACCGGCATGGCGCCCGACGACGCCCCCCGCATTGCCATCGCCTGCCAGGGCGGCGGCAGCCACACCGCGTTCACGGCCGGCGTGCTCGCCCGCTGGTTGTCCGCCGACGTGCTCGACGACTACCGGGTGGTCGGCCTGTCCGGCACGTCCGGCGGGGCGATCTGCGCCTTGCTGGGCTGGGCCGCCCTGATCGAGGACAAGCCCGAACTGGCCAAGCAGCGGCTCGATTCCTTCTGGGCGGCCAACTCCGCCGGCTCGCCGCCGGAGATGATCATCAACGAGATGCTGCTGGCGGCCTTCAAGCTGTCCCACTACATCTCCGCCCCCGCGATCAGTCCGTACAGCACGCCCACCTCGACCTGGTCGCTCGAACACCTGCGGACCATGCTCGAACAGACGCTGGACTTCCCCGCGGTCACCGCCCGGGCCGCCGAGTCCGGCACCGAGGCGCCGCTGCTGCTGCTCGGGGCGGTCGACGTGCTGTCCGGTTCGTTCAAGGCGTTCAGCAGCCACGACGGGGAGATCTCCGCCGACGCGGTGCTGGCCTCCGCGGCCATCCCCAACCTGTTCCGATCGGTTCCGGTCGACGGCAGCCTCTACTGGGACGGGCTGTTCTCGCAGAACCCGCCGGTCGGCGACCTGCTCTATGCGCACCCGGACGAGATCTGGGTCATCCAGATCAACCCGACCGAGCGGGTCACCGAGCCCACCAGCGTCATGGAGATCGAGGACCGGCGCAACGAGCTGGCCGGGAACCTGTCGCTGTACCAGGAGCTCAACTTCATCGAGCAGATCGACAAGCTGATCGAGCGGGGCGCTCTGCGGACCGACTCCTACCGGCCGGTGACGATCCGCATCCTGGAGATGAACCGGCCGCCGGCGTCGGAGCGGCTCGGCTACGCCTCCAAGCTGAACCGGGACCCGCGGTTCCTGACGTCGCTCATCGAGCAGGGCGAGGACCAGGCCGGTGAGTTTCTCGCCGCGCTGCGGTTCGAGCAGGCGTGGGACCTGGGCGACGTGGACGCCGTTCTGGACTTCTTCGCCGATGACGCCCTCATGCGCGCCGCCGCACCGTTTCGCGAGCTGCCCACCACCCGGGACCAGGCGGTCCAGCGGGAGTTCCTGACCCGAAGCCTGAGCGCCGGGGTGACCATCGACCACAACCGCAAGCAGATCGTCAAGCAGGCGCACGCCAAGTGGCGAGTGCGTGCGGTCATCGACGGCCGCCGGATCGAGGGCATGGCGGTCGCCGATTTCAGCGGTGGCCGGGTGACCCGGTTCGCGCTGGGTACCGTCGACATGTTCCCGCTCGATCCGGAGGAATGAGCCGAACCCGCCCGCAGCCGCCGTTCCGCACCGTCGCCGTCCCGCCGCCCCACCGAACCCCGCGCTTGGAGTTTCGTCCGTCATGACCATGATCGGTTTCCCGCCGCACCCGGCCGACCGATGGTCGCTCGCCACCTGGCAGAACGCCCCCGCGAACCGCTGGTCGTTCCAGCACATCCGGGAGGTCGTGCCGACCGCACGGGTCTCCCGCGGGAGCGGCCCGCCCAGGCCCCTGCCGATCGCGCCGGCGCTCGACGGCGAGCAGACGGTATGGCGGCTGGAAGGACGCTGGTCGACCGTGGCCGAGGTCATCGACGACACCTACACCGACGGCTTCCTGGTGATGCACCGCGGGCAGGTCGTCACCGAGCTGTATCCCGGCGGCATGCCGGCGGACCGCCCGCACATCCTGATGTCGGTGTCCAAGTCGGTGGTCGGCTGCCTGGTCGGCATCCTGGCCGACGAGGGTGCGATCGACGTGCGGACGACGATCGAGACCTACGTGCCCGAGCTGGCGGCGTCCGGCTACGCCGGGGCGACGGTGCAGGACGTGCTGGACATGCGTTCCGGGGTAAGGTTTTCCGAGGCCTACCTGAACCCGGAGGCCGAGGTTCGGTTGCTGGAGCAGGTCATCGGCTGGGCACCCCGCACCTCCCCTGACCTGCCGACCTCGATGTACGAATACCTGGCGACGCTGACGGCCGGCCGGCCGCACGGCGCCGAGTTCGAGTACCGCTCGTGCGAGACGGACATTCTCGGCTGGGTCTGCGAACGAGCCACCGGCACCCGGTTGCCGGAACTGCTGTCGGCCAAGATCTGGTCGAAGCTGGGCTGCGAGCAGGACATGGACGCCGCGGTCGACCCGGCCGGCGCGGTCTTCGCCGACGGCGGGTTGTCCGCGACCTTGCGGGATCTCGGCCGGTTCGGGCAGATGCTGCTCGACGGCGGCGTCGCCCAGGGACGACCGGTCGTACCCGGCTGGTGGATCGCGGATAGCCTCGCCGGCACCGCCGACACCCGCGACGTGTTCGCCGCCTCCGGCAATGGCTCATGGTTGCCCGGTGGCGGCTACCGCAACCAATTCTGGCTGCCCGGCGGCCGAGAGGTGTTGCTGTGCCTGGGTATCCACGGCCAGATGGTCTGGGTCGAGCCGGCCCGGGAGCTCGTCGTGGTCAAGCTGTCGTCCTGGCCGCTGCCGCAGGAACCCGCGTTCCTGCTGGACACCATGGCCGCGATCGACATGATCGGCTTTCAGCTCACCCTGGCCGCCGGGTTGGTCTGACCGCACCTCTCGCGAAGCCCGACGTGCTCCGCCGAGCCCGGGCTGGCTGAGCAAACCCGCGCAGAAGGGCCGAAATTTTCGTTCCGGCGCGGATTCGATCAGCGAACCACCAGGTCCCGCGACGGTCAGTAGCTGGACTTCACCCCGACGGACGCCGCCGGCACCACGAACTCGGCGGCCACCGGCACGCCCGAGTACTGCTCGCGGATCGCGTCGATCAACCGGCGGCCACGGCCGGTGAGCCGCGACTTGCCCGACGACATGTTCTCCGCGGGGGTGTCCTCGGAGCCGGTCGGCACCGCATCGGACTCCGAGCCGGAGATCAGGTCGAGCGCCACCGGCTCGCCCGGCTGCGGCGCGGACACCTCGGCCGGCGCCGCTCCGACCTCCGGATCCTCCGTCTGCAGTCGGCCTTTGGTCACCAGGACGCCGAGATCGGCACCCTTCCACCGGTAGTCGCCGGCCCCGAAGATGCGCAGGAAGAAGCACTCGCTCTCCCGCTGCAGCTGGTGCCAATCCAGCGCAGCCCGCCGGAAATGCAGCTCACCGGCGTCGTCGAAGTACCACTGCCCGGTCTGCGCGGCCTTCGTGATCAGCTCGACCTCGGGCGTGATCTCCTTGATCACCATCTGCGACCAGACGTCCACCGAGGCGAGATCCTCCCAGCGACGGTTGATCTCGTCGACGTCGAGCTCGTAGTCCACCCCCATGAACTCCAACAGGTGGAACAGGAACAGCGGAATGTCGGAGTAGGCACCGGCGGTGACGTTGGTGATCGACGAGGCACCGGAGATCCGGGGATTGAGCTCACCCAGATAGACCTCCTCCGAGTCCAGGTCGACGAGCACGTCGACCTCGAAGAAGCCCTTGTAGCCCTCGCCCGCCAGCCGGTCGCCGAGCCGGCGCACCAACTGATTCGCCTTCTCCCGGCGCAGCCCGGTCAGCACCTCCGGGTACATCTCGTTGCCGCACCAGCCGCCTTTGTACGGCGTCAGCTCCGGGTGCCCGACGAGCTCGGACATGAACGGTCCGACGACGGTGCCGTGCCGGGTCAACACCGCCTCCACCGCGATGCCGCGGTTGTTGATCCGCTTCATGATCTTTTGCTGCTGGCCGACGATGTCGTCGGCGTTCTTGTCCCAATCGGCCTGGCCGGTCAGGAAGAACGTGGTCTTCCCCGAATCGCCGTACGGGGTCTGCAGCACCACGTCGGTGCCCAGCCCGGCGGCCGTGCACTCCCGCACCAACTCGTCCCAGGTGTCCACCGACGTCAGGATGTTCGGCACGCTGGCCGCCCCGGCCTCGTTGCCCAGCCGGGTGGTGACGATCTTGGAATCCAGGTGCTCGCGCAAGGCCGCCGACGGCAGGATCAGGTCGTACCCCAGCTCGGTGCAGATCTTCTCGGTCTCCTCGTCGAAGAACACCATCGCGACTTTCGGCCGGCCCCCGTTGCGCTGCATGAAGGCCTTCACCTCCGGGTGCTGCAGCAGGTAGTTGTTGATCTCCTCGCCGCTCTCGAACTCCACGTACGGCTTGTCCTTCGGGGTGAACACCCGCGGGTGGGCGCCGTCCCACGCGTCGTAGTAGGTGATGTACTCGAAGTTGCGCACCCACCGGTCCAGGCCGAGCAGGTTGAACGGGGTCGCGCCGATGAAGAACACCGGGGTCGTGTTGGTCCGGAAGAAGTGCCGGATCTCCGCGATGCCCTTGAGTGGCCGCTGACCGAAAGGCGCCGACGCCGCTGAGGTGCTCTGCTCGCTCATGGCGTTGATCGTCGCCGAACCTCCCGAACGGGGCAACATGGAACCTTCCGCCGTTCGTCCCCGCATCTTCGCGGGCCGGCCGACCCCGGGCACGACGGCACGACGCAGGGGATGATGGCGGCCAGGTCCGGGCCGGGACCGACCGTCGACCGGGTACGAGCCGGACCGGCAGAAGGGGTGGTCGGTCGATGGTGTTGGGCGGTGGACGGCGCAAGGGGCTCAACCCCTTTCCGCGGGCCCTGCCACCGGTCAAGCCCCCGAACGCCGATGCCCCGATCCCGTTGACGGTCTACGGCATCCGGGAGCAGACCCCCGGCCCGCGCTGGCAGGCGTTGTTCACGGCGACATGGCCGGGATACCGGCGGTGGTACCTGCAGCGGGACGTCCGGCCCCGGCCCGATCTGGCGTCGGCCCGCGACCGGCTCGCCGAGCACATGCCCGAACTGTTGCCGACCTACCGGCGGTTGGTGGACCTCGCGGACGAGGCCGTCGCCGGCCTCGGCCTGCCACCCGACGACGCGGCCGCCCGGATGCTCACCCTGTGGGACCCGCCCCGGTTCCTGCCCGGCTGCTCGCAGGCCGTCGTCACTGCCCCGGAGATCGCGCTGTGCCGCAACTACGATTACTCCCCCGCCCTGTGGGAGCGTGTCGTCTTCTCGAGCGACTTCCGCGGCCGGCGGGTCATCGGCAACGGCGACTGCCTGTGGGGGTTGACCGACGGGATGAACGACGACGGGCTGGTGGTGTCGCTGAGCTTCGGCGGACGACGGGGCTCGGGGCCGGGGTTTGCGGTCTCGCTCGTCGTCCGCTACCTGCTGGAGGTCGCAGCGACGACCGAGCAGGCGCGGCAGATCCTGGCCCGCATGCCCGTCGCAATGGCCTACAACCTGACCGTGGTGGACGCCGGAAAGAACGTGCTGACCGCGTTCGTCGCGCCAAACCGGGAGCCCGAATTCAGCGAGTCCCCCATCGCGACCAACCACCGCGGGGAGGTGCCGGACAGCATCGAGCACGCCGCACAGTTCGCCAGCGTGCCGCGGCGGGAACGGCTGGCCGAACTGGTCGCGACCGACCCGACCCCGACCGAACTGGTGACGGCGTTCCTCAAGCCGCCGCTGTACTCGACCCACTACTGGCGCGCGTTCGGCACCGTCTACACCGCCCTGTACCGGCCGGAATCCGAAGCCATGCACCTGTTCTGGCCCGGGCTCAGCTGGCGGCGCACGTTCGACGACCCCGACGAGACCTTCGGCGTCGTGCTGCACCCGGACTAATCCTGCAGTCGTAGTTCGTGATCAGGGTGACTCGTTCCGGCGTCGGTAGTGGCAAAGCCGTGCTCGGGCTCGGTGTCGGCGTCGCCAGGTGGACCAGCGCAGGAGCCGGTCGATGCTGCGGTGGGGCCGCAGGATCAGGGAGTCGATCAGTCGGCGCTGCTCGTTGACGGTGATCGGGATCAGCCCGTCGGGCGTGGGGATGGTGGCTCGTTCGGCGGCGGTGATCACGGTCAGGAAGGCGTGGGCGAGCATCGCGAGGGTGACCCAGCGGTGCCAGGAGGCCCAGCAGCGGACCCGGTGTTCGTCCAGCCCGGTGAGCCCTTTGCCGGTCTGGAAGGACTCCTCGACCCGCCACCGTTGCCCGGCGACTCGGACCAGGGTGCGCAGTGGGACCGGGTGCGGGCTGTGGGTCAGGTAGTAGGCCAGCTCGTCGGTGGAATCGTTGCGGGGCGGCCGGACGGTGGTCGGCGCCGGCGGTGGACGTCGGCATCGTCATTCACCTCCGCCGAGTCGGCAATCACACCCTGTGGGGTCGGTCAGCCACCCCAGTCGCCGCCCGCGTCCATCTGGTAGCCCTGGTGCCCGGTGTCCCGGGCCGGCGTCTGCGACCGGGCCAGCGCGGCCCGGCCCTGCCGGATCGCCCGCCGTTTCGCCCGGCCGGACACCCCCGGTGGGACGGGCACCCCGCGATACCGGCGATGATCGATGAACATGCCCGCCCCGACCATCACGGCCAGCACGGCCAGTACCCACACCCAGCCCATGACGCACCCTCCCGGTTCGTCGAGCGCAGCCGTCGCCGACGCGGCGGGATCGCCTTCCACGCCTCGGCGTCACTTCCCCGGACCGGCCTTGTTTGTCCACTTTATCCGGTACCTATGGCCGGCGGCGGCCCAGATCCGCATGCGGTGCGGCGACTTCCCCGCCCGGTCGGCGTTCGGCACCTGAGCAGCATTCCAGCTGCGCCGCTGACCGCCGGGGGGTCGAGTTGGGTTTCATTTGTCGGTAGGTGAACCCGACGGACCAGGGTGGGTGTGGCTGGTCAGCCGGTGAACCAGATGTCGTGCAGGCCGCCGAGCAGGTTCTGCCACCCGTCCTGGTCGTCGTCGCGGTTGCAGCTGACCGCGAGGGTGGTGCGGCGGTCGGGGGAAATGGTCAGCACGGTCAGGTGACCGCCCCATCCGCCGTTATGGCCGAGGAATCCGTTCGGCAGCAGGTAGACCCCGGCTCCGTACCGGGGGGCCTGTGGATCGGTGGCGGTCGGCACGGACCCGTCGGTGATGGCCGCGAGCAGGCGTGGTCCGCCGACCTGGCCGGTGCGGTAGTTGTCCCCCCACCGGGCCAGTTCGGTC
>Ga0247821_10001837_pt1 | contig 11851 bp, 8 predicted proteins | sample 13C_Glycerol_Day_FD_192481 | JGI IMG/M metagenome (GOLD analysis project Ga0247821, IMG submission 192481) | Soil microbial communities from agricultural site in Penn Yan, New York, United States - 13C_Glycerol_Day14 | ecosystem: Environmental > Terrestrial > Soil > Agricultural land | place... | reverse complement strand
GAACTGCTGTTCCCCGGCGTCGGCCCCGACCCCGGTCGAGCCGGACCCCGGGGAACAGCAGTTCTGTGCCCGCTACACCGGCGCCGCCGCTCCCGAACTGGTCGTCGGGCCGGCCGAGCCGACGGCGGTCGGCGCGGGCGGGCCGGTCGTCCTGGCGCCGGGCCAGGGGGCCCTGATCGCGGCCCGCCCGGGGCCGGACACCGACGGCAGCACGGTGTTCCTGGTCACCGACTCGGGTGTGCGGTACCCGCTGGCCGATCAGCCGTCCGTCGAGGCGCTCGGCCTGGCCGGCTCCCCCGTCGCGCAACTTCCGCCGGATTTGCTCGCGACGTTGCCCGTCGGGCCCACCCTGGACCGGGCCGATGCGGCGAAGCCGGCCGGCTGAACTGCGGTTGCCCCCCGCACACCCGGATCGGAGTGGAGTGCCGTCGCTGTGCGGAGACCCTCCTCCATCGCTGTTGATCATGACGAACGCTGCTGGACTCGCCGACGACACGCCGGTTCCTCGGCAGCGAACGTCATGATCAACTCACGGGAGGGGGATCACCCGCTCTGGCGGGTCGACGGACCGAAGGCGCGACCGCTCGGCCGGCGTTCCCCAGGATCCGTCGTGTCTGAAGGCCGACAGCCGGGCCCGGTCACGGCAGGCCTTCGCCAACTGGGGCTCCACCTTCTCGGGCCGCGGAATCAGGTCCAGGAATTGGAGCAGTTGCATCGCGTCGACCGGTGGCAGGTCCCGCAGCCGCGCCCCCAGTGCGCTGGGGTATTCCGCGGAATCGGCGGGCCACGCCTGGATGTCGACGGCCATCCCGATCATCCGCGACTGGTGCACGTAGTGAGCGTCCAGCTCACGCCAGGTTCCGCCGGACGCGTCCGCCACCTCCACCATCGACCTCCTGATCAGTCGCGTCAGCCCTTCCCCGGCGGACCTTGGCCGTCCGATCCTGACAGGCGCCGGATCCGGTTGAGCCGGCCGGACTCGCGGCCGGACGATGGTGCGTCCGGAAGGCATCGGCCGGATTCGATGAGTTCGGGTGCCGGGCCGGGTCTGCCGTGACATGACTGCCACCTACACGTTCGACGTCTTCACCAGCCTCGACGGCAACGCGTCCTACGGACCGCCCGGCGACTGGGGTGGCTACTGGGGAAAGCAGGGTCCGGAGTTTCTCGAGCACCGCTCCGACGTCTACACCGGCGAGCAGCGCATGCTCTTCGGCGCCACCACCTTCCGGACATTTCTCGAGATGCTTCCCACGCTGGACGGGAGCCAGCGTGACCCGTGGCTCAACCGGATGCTCGGCTGCCCGACCATCGTCATCTCCTCTACTCTGCCGCCGACCGTCGACTGGCCGGACGCGACCATCGTCGGCGGTGACGCCGTCGATATCGTGCGCCGCCTGAAGGACGAGTCGGACATTCCGATCCGTTCCCACGGCAGCCTGTCCCTCAACCGCACGCTGATGGCTGCCGGGCTGGTCGATCGGATCCAGATCACCGTCTTCCCGGCGATCGCCGGGCAGACGGGGGACGAGCCGATCTTCGCGGGCGGTGGCGACTTCGACCTCGACCTTCTCGAGACGCGCACTTTCGACGGCCGCACCCAGGAGCTGGTCTACCGGCCCACCCTGCGCACCTGGCCGGCCGGCTGACCCCACCTCGGCGACAGGAGCCCGGATGACCTGCGGCCGGCCACTCGGCGCGCCCCTCACCCGCTCGGGAACGGCGCCGGTCGGCCGCGGTACGCCGGCGGCAGGATAGCGTTCCGCGCATGGCTTCCGACGGCAATGCGCCGAACGAGACGGGTGCCCCGGCGGCGCCCGCCGCACCGGCGACGTCCCCCGCTGCTGCCCCGCCGGCGGCAGCAGCGAAATCGACAGCAATGAAATCGGCGCCCCCGAAATCGGCGCCCCCAAAATCGGCTCCCGCGGAAACGGCAGCGGAAACGACAGAGCCGCGCCCGACTCCGACGTGGCTGCGGCTGATCAAGCGCCTGCCGTTCACCACCTGCTACGTCATCGTCACGCTGGTCCTGGCGATCGTGCTCGGCACCCTGTGGTCGACGATCGAGGACAAGTCGTTCTACGACGACGTGGCGTTCGGCTTGCCCGCGTTCCAGGAAGGCCGCTGGCTGACCCTGATCTGGGGCATGTTCTTCGCGCTCGACCCGTTCTTCTACGTCTACGTGGCCGGCGCGTTCGCGATCATCACCGGTTTTTCCGAATGGCGGCTGGGCACCGCGCGGACCGTCGTCATCTGCCTGGCCTATCAGTGGGGCGCGGTGCTGCTTACCGCCCTGTTCTTCGGAGTCTTCAAGGGCACCGGCTGGGAGTGGGTGCAGGAGCGGGCGACCGAGACCGATGTGGGCTTCTCCGCCGGCATGCTGGCCGCCGCGAGCGTGGCCAGCGCCACCGTCCGGCCTCCGTGGCGGCTGCGGATGCGGCTGGCCATCTGGGGGTACGTGCTGTTCTCGGTTCTGTTCGTCGGCCAGATGGCCGACGCCGAGCACTTCTTCGCCGTGGTGCTGAGCATGCCGTTCTCCACCCGGCTTGCCGGACCGGGCGCCCTGCGCGCCCGCGCCCTGCCCACCCGGCACGAGCTGCGCCTGCTGGCCGCGATCGGCGTGCTCGTGATCGCCACGCTGACCCTGCTGGCCAACTTCCTGCCGGACCGGCTGACCCCGTTCGGGCCGTCCGAGGACACCCCCGAGGCGTGGTGGGTGCTGCTGATCGAGCTGGCGGTCTTCCTGCTGGTGGCCAACGGCCTGCGGCGCGGCTACCGCTGGGCGTGGTGGGTCACGGTCGTGATGTGCAGCCTGATCGTGCTGCTCGCCGTCCTGGTGGCCATCGTCGCGGTCATCCTGTTGTTCGCGCCGGACGTCGGCGACATGGACGTCGACGGCGGCCTGCCCGAGTTCTTCGCCCAATCACTGCTCTACCTGGTGTACCTGATCCTGCTGATCGGTGGGCGAGGCGCGTTCCGGGTGCCGCGCCGCAGCAAACGCCGGTTGGCGTCCGGCACCTCGCATGCGGACACGGCCAAGGACCTGCTGCGCCGGTGGGGCGGCGACACCATCTCCTGGATGACCACCTGGCCGGAGAATCGGCACATGATCACCGCGGACGGGCAGGGCTACCTCGCGTTCCGCAAGCATGCCGGCGTCGCCGTCGCGCTCGGTGACCCGGTCGGCCCGCCCGGGTCGACGGCCGGCATCATCGACGACTTCGTGGCCATGTGCGACAAGGCCGCGCTGGTGCCGTACATCTTCAGCTGCGGGCAGGAGACCGCCGACGCCACCGAGGCGCTGGGTTGGTCCAGCGCCCAGGTGGCCGAGGACAACCTGATCGACCTGCCCACCCTGGAGTTCAAGGGCAAGAAGTGGCAGGACGTCCGGACCGCCCTGAACAAGGCCCCCAAGGAGGGCGTGACCTTCAAGATGGTCACCCTGGCCGACGAGCAGTGGTCGATGGTGCGCCAGGTCGAGGAGCTGTCGCAGCAGTGGCTCGGCGACAAGGAACTGCCCGAGATGGGCTTCACCCTGGGTGGCGTCACCGAGGCGCTCGACCGGGAGGTGAAGGTCGGGCTTGCCGTCGGCGCCGACGGCAAGCTGCACGGCGTGACGTCCTGGATGCCGGTGTTCGGGCCCGACGGGCACGTCCGGGGCTGGACGCTGGACCTGATGAGGCGGGCCGACGGGTCGTTCCGAGCGACGATGGAGTTCCTGATCGCCTCGTCCTGCCTGTGGTTCAAGCAGGACGGTGCCGAGTTCGTGTCGCTGTCCGGTGCCCCGCTGGCGCGCTCGGCGTCCGACACCGACGGGGAGTCTCCGGTGGAGAAGTTCCTCGACACCCTGGGCGAGCAGTTGGAGCCGGTCTACGGGTTCCGCTCGCTGCATGCGTTCAAGGGCAAGTTCCAGCCGCGGTTCGAGCCGATGTACATGACGTTCCGCGACGAGGCGGACCTGCCCCGGATCGGCATCGCCATCACCCGGGCCTACCTGCCGACCGCCGGGCTGCGGGACATGATCTCCGTCGTCAAGCAGTAACTCGGACCGATCAGGGCGGAAGGACCGCCGCGCTGAGTGCCGCGGGCGGTTGTTCGGGATGGTGCTGCAGGTCGACCCGCCGGCCGCCGCAGCCCGCGCAGCGCACGTACCGCAGCAGGCCGAGCGAGGTCCGGTGGGCGGACTCGGTCAGCCAGGCATGCTCGTGCGTCCGGGGACGGCATGCAGGGTCGGTCAGGACATCGTCGTTGGCGGTCATGGCCACCACCCTGCTGTAATGGTCTTATGCATCTCAACCCTTACGGCGAGTATGCGGTGCTGCTCGCCGCGTCGCTGGCCAACGACTGGCCTCCCGATCGGGTCGGCATCGTCGCCCGGACGCGCGAATTCGGGATGACCATGGACTTCCGCACGACCGCCGGCGACCACCCCCGGACCCGCCGGGTGCTCGACGAGTGGTTGGCCGTCGTGGACGCCCCCGACCCGGAGCGACGCGCGGAGCTGCTCAACGCCCACATGGCCGCCGTCGCGGCGTACCCGCGGCTGACCGACCACGACGGCGAGGGCTGGCATCTGCATTACCGGGCCGACGACCGACCGCTGCCGGACGTGCTCGCCGCGGTGATCAGCGTCGGCACCGCACTGCACCTGACCACCCGCGGCATGCACCGCCTGGGGCGCTGCACGGCCGGGGAATTCGCCGGTGATCCCTGCACGGCCGTGGTCGTCGACGTCACCCGCAACGGCCGCCAGCGCTACTGCTCCGTGCGCTGCGCCAACCGGGCCGCCGTCCGCCGGCACCGGTCGAAGTTTGCGGTCGCCCGCTGAACCGTCTGCCCCGCCCGGGCGTCAACGTTCCCGGCGACGCAACGACGCCAGGGACAGGCGGGCGCGCCACCGCCGCCAGAAGCCGAGCCCACCCAGCAGCTCGGCGCTGCGGTCGTCCACCTCACGCCAGTAGCGACGGGCCCGGTCGTCGTCGATCGGCGTGGGTGAGAACTGGGCCGCGTCGGCCGCCGGGGCCAGCCAGTCCAGCTGCAGCACGCCGGCGCCGGCCAGGTCCCGCGCCACCTCGGACCGGGTGTGCCAGGCGGCCGGCCGGAAACCGGCGTCCGTCGCGGTGTCCACCAGCTCCTGCCAGCCGCCGGTGATCCGGTCGGCCGGGCGTCCGGCGGCCAGCCGGCGTCGCCGACGACCGGCCTTGATCAGCAGAATCGCCACGATCGGCGCCGCGAACAGGGCCAGCACCAGCAGCGTCCAGCCGAACATCGTGACCAGCAGGGCCGGCATGAACGAGTCGGCGTCGGCCGTGTCCGGCGGGGGCGCGTCCTCCGGACGCTGGTCGGCCGACTCGTTGTCCACCGTGTCCGGCGGCACCTGGGGCAGGGCCGGCGGCACCTCGACCGCCACCTCCCGGCGCTCGGTCTGAGCGCGCTCCTGGATGTCGGTCAGCGGCTTGTCCGGCGGGGGGGTCGGGTCGAACGGGACCCAGCCGAACCCGTCGAACGGCACCTCCACCCACGCGCTGAGATCACTGCCGCGCAGCGCCACCTCGGCGTCCGCCGTCCCGGACGGGGCGAACCCGACCACCACCCGGGCGGGGATGCCGATCGATCGGACCATCAGCGCCATCAGCGCGGCGTACTGCTCCTGATCGCCGACCATCGGTCCCGTCCCGACCATCGAGACCAGCCGGTCCAGGCCGTGCCCGGCCGGCGAGACGGGTTCGCCCGACGTGCCGTGGCTGAAGAAGCCGTCCCGGACCAGGCCCGCCCGGATCTGCTCCACCTGCTGCGCCGGCGACGTGGCCCCCGCGATGTAGCGTTCGGTGGCCGACCGCACCAGATCCGGCACCGACGGCCCCGGCGGCATCGTGACGGCCTGCGGACGGGCCGCGGCCAGCGCATCCGCGCTCGGCCGGGACGGCACCGCGGCGACCACCCGGTAACCGTCTCCGGACTGCCACCCGGCCGGCAGCAGGCCCGTCGACGCCGCGGCGGAATACCGCAGGTCGGCGGCAAGATCGCCGGCTCGCGCACCGGTGAAGTCGAGGGCGACGATCGGCCCGGGCAGCGGTAGGAACTGGCCGCGGTAACCGGCGAGCCGCACGGTGACCGGCACCTCGGCGGTTCCGGCCGGGGCCGGGCGCTCCGGACCGATCCGGACGAACGGGCCGCCCGTGTCGCTGAGCCGGAACTGCCGCCCGTCGTAGTCGTCCAGCGCGGCCAGCCGCAGGCGTGCGCCGGTCGGCAGTCCCTGGACGACGAGCTGCACGTCGTCGGCCCGGTCCTTGGTGTAGCTGCGGAACAGCGCCAGCGGGCTGTCGAACACGGTGGGATCGATGGGCGCCCGCACGACCTCGCGCAACGCGGCGCGGTCGGCCGATCCGCCCAGCCCCACGACGGCCGTCACCCCGGCGGCGACGGCCAGGATCGTGCCCGCGACGACCGCGCGACGCAGGCCGAGCAAGCCGTCGGCCCCGGCCACCCGGTCCTGGGCGAGCTGGGCGGCGGCCGCCCGCTCGGCCCGGCGGGCAGCGCGGCCACCGATCCACACCACCCAGCCCAGTCCGGCCACCAGGAGCCCGGCGCCGACCATGACGACCGTGCCCGGGCTGACCGTGACGTCGCCGAACAGCGCGAACCCCACGGCGGCCGCGGCGGGCCCGACCACGGCGAGCGCTGGGCGGCGGGTGCCGACGAGCACGCCGGCCAGGGTCGCGCCGGCGGCCGCGATGAGCAGTGGCGGCACGAGCAGTGCGCCGGTCACCCCGGTCGGCGTCGCCACCGTCAGCAGGTCCCGCCACCCGTCGACCGAGCCACGCACGAGCACCGCGACCGCGTCCGGTGACGGCAACACGCCCAGGATCCGGTCCTGCGGCGCGACGACCACCGCCCCCAGGACCAGCACCCCGAGCGGGATCGCCGGGGCCGCCAGCCAGCCCGGCAACGACCAGCGCTGCAGGACGGCGAAGACCACGGCGGGCACGGCGGCGCCGACGGCCGCCGCCACCACCGGTGCCACCGACCCGTACGCCGGCACCAGCAGCAGCGAGCCGAGCACGACGAGCCCGGCCAGCACCGCGAGGTCGGCGGCGCGCCACCAGCGGCCGGCGCCGGCGATGCTGCGCGCGCGGCGGGGTCCGCGGACCCGCCCGCTCATGGCACTCGCTTCGTCATGATCGCCCTGGACGGCCCGCCCGTCCCGCGGCTCATGCGACCCCCCGGAGCACCAGGGGCAACTGCGCGACGTCCTCGACGGTGGCGACCGCGCCACCGGCCAGCTGACCGAGCACCGCCGGATGGGGGGAATGCGGCACGCGGGCGCGCACGGCGAGCACCGTCGCCCCGGCCGGACGGAGCCGGGCGGCGGCGCGCAGCCGGGCCGCCTCGACGGTCGACCCGAACACCAGCACCAGCAACGACGCCCGCGGATGCCGGCGCGCCATCTGCCGGGTCATGGCCAGCAGGTCGGGCGCGCCCGGCGTCGTGCCGACCGGGCTGAACTGGTCGAGCACCCCGTCGGCGGACGCGGCCCGCACGGTCGACCCGGCGGCGTCCACGACGACGTCCCGGTGGCGGCGCACCAGTTCGGCGACGATCGACGCGGCGCAACTGACCGCGATCTCGAACTCCTCGCCGGTCCCGGGTTCGGCGGATCCGGCCGGGTCGGCCCGGAAATCGTCCGGGCTGCCGGCCAGCACGACGGCCACCAGCGAGCGTTGGGTCTGCAGGAACTCCCGGACCTGCAGGGTCCCGCTGCGGGCGGTGGACTTCCAGTGGATGTACCGCCGGTCGTCGCCGGGCACGTACTCCCGCAGGGCGTGGAAGGACAGGTCGCTGGCGGTCCGGACGGCGGAATCCTCACCCTCCAGGTCCCGGGTGAGCCCGGGCAGCGGATCGGGCAACCGCACGGTCCGCGGGTGGACGAACACCTGCTCGTGCACCGGCCACTGCACCACCCGCCGGATCAGCCCGAACGCGTCCCCCCGGACCGCCCGCGCGGGCCCCAGCTCCACGACGGCGCGCCGGTGGGTGGGTAGCGCCATCGCGACCGGATGGGTGGCCCCGCCGGGCAGGGACGGCACCCGAACTTGCGCGGGCAGGCCGTCCACGTCCAGTTCCAGCCGCAGCGGCAACATCCGCCGGGTGGACACGTTGCGCACGCCGACCCGGACGACCGCCGGTTCGCCGACCACGAACCGGGTACGGGCCAGGTCGAGCTCGATCGCCACCGGGGACCGGCCCAGCGCCATCGCCACCGCGACGAGCAGCACGACGGTCAGGCCGGCCGCGAGACCGGTCCACTCCCGCCAGCCCGTCGCCCAGCCGACGACGGCCGCACCCACGGTCACCGCGACCGCGGCCCGACCGCGGGGGGTGACCGCCCGCCAGGCGTCGGCCAGCCGCCGCCCGGCGACCGCGCCCCGCCCCGGTTCGGTCGCCGCCTCGGCCTCGCCGGGCCGGGTCCGCTCGTCCGGCGCATCCGGGTGTTCTCCGGACGTCGGCTCGGCCGCGCCGGGCTCCGGCCCGTCCTCCACCCCGCTCGCACCGGCGAGAATCCGGTCGTCCGGATGATCCCCGGCCGGCGGGATCGCACGGGTCACGCCGCGCCCCGGGGCGGCGGCACGGACCGGAGGACCCCGGCCACCACGTCGGCCGCCGTCAGCCCCCCGTACTCGGCCTCCGGGTCGATGGAAATGCGGTGCGCGAGCACCGGCTCGGCGAGCGCCTTGACGTCGTCGGGGACGACGAAGTGCCGGCCGCGCGAGGCCGCCAGCGTGCGGGAGGTGCGCAGCAGCGCGATCGCCCCGCGCTGGGAGGCGCCGAGGGTCACCCCGTCGGCCACCCGGGAGGCCTGCACGAGCTGGGTGATGTATCGCAGGATCGAGGTGTCGACGTACACCCGGGACGCCTGGTCGACGAGGTCACCGACGGTCGCCGGGCTGAGCATCGGCCGCACCACCGGTCGGTCGGCGCGGGTGCCGACCGCGGCCAGGATGGCCACGGCGGCCGACTCGTCGGGGTGCCCCACGCTGGTGCGGATCTGGAACCGGTCGAGCTGTGCCTCGGGCAGCCGGTAGGTCCCGGCCTGCTCGATCGGGTTCTGAGTGCCGATCACCATGAACGGCGCACCGACCGGACGGGTGACCCCGTCGACGGTCACGGCCGACTCCTCCATCACCTCGAGCAGCGCCGACTGGGTCTTGGGCGACGCCCGGTTGATCTCGTCGGCCAGCACGATGGAGGCGAACACCGGGCCCGGATGGAACTCGAACGCGCCGACGGACTGGTCCCAGATCGTCACGCCGGTCACGTCGGACGGCAACAGGTCGGGGGTGAACTGGATGCGGGCGGTGGTCCCCTGCACCACCGCGGCGAGCGACTTGGCCAGCGTCGTCTTGCCGGTGCCGGGCACGTCCTCCAGCAGCAGGTGCCCCTCGGACAGCAGGCAGATCAGCGCGAGACGGATGGCATCCGGCTTGCCCACGAGGGCCTCGCCGATCGCGCCGACGACCGCGTCGAACTGGCCGGCGAACTGACTGGCGTCGGTTGCCTCCAGCACCGGGGGGCCGGACGGGCCCGAGCCTTGCAGTGCCTGCACGCGGATTCCTTCTAACATGTCGGGATCTTCGAGTCGGGTTTGACGAGCACGGGTGTGCGGTACCAGTTCCGATCCTTGTCCTGGTACCACAGGTTGACCTGCTTGAACGGCGCCGGCGCCGGGTTGCCGGCCGGGAACTCGGGGTAGGACGGGCCGGTGCGCACGCACAGCAGGTCGGCCGCGGTCGGGGCCTCCACCCAGGTGCCCGGCGAACAGGTGGCCTGGGTCCGCCACTCACCCTCGTAGGGGGTCGGCACCGCGCAGGTCCCGGTCAGCGGGGCCAGCGCCGCGGTGGCGACGGTGAACAGATTCGCGGTCGATCCGGTCCCGCTCGCATCCCGACATTCCGGCGTCGTGCCCGTGGCCACGCAGTACTGCACGGTGGCGGTCACCTTCACCCCGTAACCGACGTCCTCGCGCCACTGCCCGGGCGCCGGCGGGATGTCCGAACCGTTGATCGTGACCGTCTGGGAGACGACCTCGCGCCCGTTGCCGCCGGGCAGGGACCAGTCGACCTGCACGGTGCTGCCCCACTTGTCGGGCAGGGTCACCGTGATCTTGGGGTCGGTCAGGGGGCCCGACGGGGTCCCCGCGGCCCGGTCGCTGGCCGGTCCGCAGCGAACGTCGTCGGAGAACCCGGATTCGCCGTTGCAGGCCCGCACCTCGACCTGGTAGGTCGTGCCGTTGGTCAGTGCAGGAATCGTGGTCGACGTCGCCGGTCCGACGCCGCGCCAGGCGCCGCCGTCCACCCGGTACTGGTAGTCGGCGACCGGCCGGCCGGGTGAGTCGGCCGGGTTCCAGCCGGCCGTCAGCGACACGTTGCCGGGCGCGACGGTCAGTCCGGTGACCTGGGCCGGCCGACCGAACGGGGCGACCGTGCCGATGGCCGCCGGCCCCTCGCCGCGGCCGTTGCGGGCCGTCACCGAGACGCTGACCGGGTCGTTGCCCTCGAGCGGCACGAATGCCGTCCGCCAGGCGCCGTCCACGGACCCGGCGTCGGCGCCGTTCACGGTCAGCCGGTAGGACGTGATGGCCTCGCCACCGTCGTCGCCGGGCGGTCCCCAGGTGACCTGGATGCCGCGGCGGCCGGTGTCGAACACGAACTGGGCGGTCAGGTCGGCCGGGGCGGACGGCACCCCGGAAGGGACCAGAGCGTCGCTCGGTGCGGACCAGTCGGACAGGCCCTGCTGGTTCGCGGCCCGCACCTGGAAGCGATAGCTGCCGGATGGGTCGAGGTCGGTCAGCACGGTCGGACTGGTCGCGGAATCGATCACCTGCACCACCTCCTCCGATCCCCCCCGGTCTCCCCGAAGGACCTGCAACGACATGACCGACACCGGGGTGAAGTCGCCGGTCGGGGTGGACCACCCGACCGAGATCTGGCCCCGGGTGACGTACTGGGCCACCGGGGCGCCGGGAGTCGAGGGGGCGACGTCCGGAACGATCACCGCGGAGGGTGCGGACGGCCCGGACTCGCCGACCGCGTTGGTCGCGGTCACCACGAAGACGTACGCCTGCCCGGGGGTCAGGCCGCCGATCACACAGGTGCTGTCCGACCCGGCGCAGTCCTGCCGGATGCCGCTGCCGGTCACCGTGTAGTTCTGCACCGGCGCCCCGTTGGCGTCGGCGGGCGCCCACTGGAGCTGGACGCTGCGGGCGGTGAGCGTGCCGGGCACGGCGGCGGGCACCCCGGGTGCGCTCGGCCGGTCCTGGATCTGCACCCGCAGGGTGGCGGTGACCTGACGATCGGGGTCCTTGGTGGCGTCGAGCACGTCCGCCGCCACCACGATCTCGCCGACGAAGCCGGCGGCCGGGGTCAGCGAGACGGTGCCCCCGGACACGGTCGGCCCGGTGCCGATGCCGGCGGCGCCGTCGAGCACCCGCACGCCGGTCACGGTCAGCCCGAGGCCGACCGGATCGTCGCTGCCGGTGAGCATGTCGACCGACACCGGGGCCCCGCCCCGGCCCTGTCCGACCTGTTGGTCCACGACGGTCGGCAGCGGCTTGGTCGAGCCGGTCACGGTGACGGTGAGGGTGCCCCGGCCGTTCTTGCCGTCGCCGTCGGTGACGTCGATCGGCAGGTCGACGCGAGTGCCCCGCGGCACGTCGGCCGCCGCGGAGACGGTGACCGTGCTGCCCTGGATCGCGGCGCTGACCCCGGACCCGCCGCTGCCGACCCCCCAGCTGACGCTCTCCGCCTGCCGGTCGTCGTGGGTCGTGGTCAGCGCGGCCAGGTCGACGACCACC
>Ga0247821_10001836_pt1 | contig 11852 bp, 11 predicted proteins | sample 13C_Glycerol_Day_FD_192481 | JGI IMG/M metagenome (GOLD analysis project Ga0247821, IMG submission 192481) | Soil microbial communities from agricultural site in Penn Yan, New York, United States - 13C_Glycerol_Day14 | ecosystem: Environmental > Terrestrial > Soil > Agricultural land | place... | reverse complement strand
AGGGCACCTGGGGCCTGATCCGCTGGCTGGAGCAGGCCCAGGTCACGCCGCTGGACGACGGCGACAGCCGCTACCGCCTGGTGCTCAAGGCCCCGGACGGCCTGGGCCTGACCTGGCACCTGCGCACCGAGCTGGGGGCGGGGCCCTTGGCGCTGCTCAAGTTGCGTGGTTTTACCCTGCCGCAACGGATCTTTGTGGTCGAGGGTGTGTAGATTCGCGGGGCAGGTCGCAGCGCCGCTTCTACAGAAGCCTCACCAATTCTTGCGCGGCCTTTTGTAGCGGCTGGTTGTGGCGCCAGAAGGCATGTACCGGCAACTGCAGCTCGTTGCGGGTGTTCTTGAAGTCCAGGCGCAGCAGGCGTCCGGCGTCCAGCAGCGGCGCCACCCGCGACAGCGGGAAGTCGCCCCAGCCCAGGCCCGCTTCGACCATTTCCAGGGCCATGGCCAGGCTGTCGGTGCGCCAGTGGGCCTTGCCGATCAGGGCGCGGGTGTCGCTGATCGGCAGGTCGCGGCTGGCCACCACGATCTGCCGGACATTGACCAGGTCTTCGAGGTAGGCAATCTGCCGGGGCTGGCCTTGCAGGGCAGGGTGGTGCGGGGAAATGGTCGCCACCAGCGATTCCATGCCGATGTTCTGGAAGCGCTGCTGTGGGTCCACCGCCAGCCCGGCGAAGGCCAGGCACAGGCTGACCCGGCCACTATGCAGCAGTTGCAGGGCTTCTTCCTGCGGGGCGCTCAGCACTTCCACCTGCAGCAGCGGATAGCGCTCGCTGATGCGGGTGATCGCCGCCAGCAACGGGCCATGGTCGATGTCCGGGACCACGCTGATGGACAGGGTGCTTTCCAGTCCCTGGGACAGCTCCAGGGCGTGCACCTGCAACTGCCCGAGCTGCGCGGCGATCAGCCGGGCGTGGGGCTCCAGGGCTTGGGCCAGGGCGGTGGGGCGGGTTTCCCGGTGGCTACGTTCGAACAGGGCAAAGCCCAGCTCGGCCTCAAGGTTGCCAATGGCCATACTCACCGCCGAGGGCACCCTCCCCAGGGCGCGGGCAGCGGCCGAGAACGAGCCGCCATCGAGCACGGCGAGAAAGAGTTCGATGTTGTCGCTGGAAAAATTCAAAGGCCAATCTCCTGTCAGTCAATCTGATAGCTGCTGACTTCGGCTGTCAAGAAGATTGATGCATCCTCGCCGGCTTTACAGCTAACGAGGTATCCCGGTGCAAGGTGTCAAACGCAAACTGGTCTATGTGACCGCCTACGAAGCCATCGGCCTGTGCATGTCGACCCTGGGCCTGGCCTACCTGTCGGACAGCGCGCCGAGCAATACCGGGCCCCTGGCGGTGATGATCACCACCATCGCCATGGCCTGGAACTTCATCTACAACACCCTGTTCGAGTACTGGGAAAGCCGCCAGGCCAAACGCGGTCGCAGCGTGGCGCGGCGGCTGGCACATGCCGTCGGCTTCCAGCTGACCCTGGTGGTCTACCTGATCCCGTTGATCGCCTGGTGGCTGGACATGAGCCTGCTGGAAGCCTTGCTGGTGGACCTGGCCTTCATCATCCTGATTCCTTGCTACACCTTCCTGTACAACTGGCTGTTCGACCGTCTCTTCGGCCTGCCGACCTCGGCCCAGGCCGTGGACGACCGCCACGTTGCCGCCTGAGGCTATTGCGCCGGGATTCTGATGTAGAGCGAGCCGGTGTCGGAGCCAGAGCCAGAGCCAGAGTTGGTATTGGCGTTGGTGTTTGTGCCAGTGTCGGTGTCGGGGGCATCCTGCAGGCGCGTGGCGCCCAGCAAATTGTCCTCGACCTCGCCGGACAGGTAATAGACCCCGGCCATGGCGCCGGTCTTGCGGTTTTCCATGAGGTCGCGCCATTCCTGATTGAGCGCCACGTTGAGGATCACCCGCAGTTGCTCGATCATCGCCGGCTGTTCCTGGTTGTGGGTCACTACGTTGTAACCGGTGGCCGCCAGCGAAATCAGGGTGCCGGCGGCGCGACCCACGGCGGCGGCCACGGCACTGGCAATACCGCGCGGGGCGAGGGTGGCGCCGAGTTTTTCACTGGCCTGGCGCGCCACCGACGACAGGCCGATGTCCGAGCGCTGGGTGCCGGCGCGCACGGCGCTGTGCATGCGCTTGAGCAGCGCTGCCCAGGCCGGCTGCTCGGCCAGCGACTTGCTGAACAGCAACTGGTAGAGCGAGGCATCCTGGGACTTGGGCGGCGCCAGGCTGATGGCCTGGATGCGGGTCAGGCGCAGGTTGAACTGCTCAGGCGGGGCGCGGTAGCGCTGGGCGATCTGTTGCAGTTGCTGGCCGAGCAGCTGCAGGTACAGCTCCATGGCCCGGACGCGGATGCCTTCGGGGTCGATCTCCTTGGCCACCTGGTCGAGCACGCGCTCGTGGTACTGCTCCTGCAGGTACAGGGCCAGGCGCTTTTCCGGCGGGTCGTTGGTATTGCCGCTGTTCATCTTGTACCAGGCCACTTTCATGGTCAGCCATTGCTGGGTCCAGTAACCGGTGAACCAGGGGATGAAGTCGCTTTCAGTGTATTGCTGTACGCGGTCCTTCCACACACGCATGGAGCGGCGGGCATAGTCATTGACCGAACTGGTGACGGCCAGCGAGGCGTCGAGGATTTCCCGGTCGATCTGCTCCCAGGTCGCCGGGCTCAATTGCACCGGCGGGGGTTCGACGGGCTTTTGCCGTGAGGCGCAACCGCCCAGCACCAGCAATAGAGTGAGCAGGAGAACGGTGAGCGGGGAACGCGCATTCACATCGCAGCCCCCTGTGAGGAGTCGGGCGTACAGGCATGCTTACCTTAGTATAGGTCCGGCCTCCCTGTGCGCTTCAGTCCTGCAGGTCGAGCTTGGCCTCGATGTGGTCCAGGTGCTCATGCATCAACGCCAGCGCCTTGTCGCCATCGCCCTGTTCCAGCGCGTCGATGATCGCCGCATGCTCCTGCCAGGCACAGTGGCTGCAGGGGCGGGTTTCGTACTGGGCGATGATCAGCGAAGTTTGCGGCACCAGGCCGTTGAGGAAACGGGTCAGCGGCGCATTGTTGGCGATCTCGGCCAATTTCAGGTGAAACTCGCCGCCCAGACGAATGGCGGTACAACGCTGGCCCTGCTCATGGTGCTGGCGCTCGCGGGCCACCAGTTCGCGCAGTTGACGGATTTTCGCCGGGCGCGAACGTTGCGCGGCCAGGCTGATCAGGGTGGTTTCGGCCAGGCGCCGGGCGCTGAGGATCTGCCGTGCCTGCTGCGGGTCGGGGGCGGCCAGACGGGCGGTATGGCTCGGGCGCTGGACGATCACCTGCTGGTCGCACAGGCGGCCCAGCACTCGGCGGATCACGGTGCGGCTGACGCCGAAGGCCTCGCCCAGGGCCTGCTCGGGCAAGGCGCTGCCCGGGGCCAGGCGCTGTTCGAGAATGGCGTCGAACAGGCGCGGGTAGATCTGCTCGGCCGACAGGCGCACCTCGCCATGGGCAAGCAGTGGCGGCAGGGTGGTCGCAGGGGCTTGGGCGCTGGTGTTCATCACTGCTCTCCTTCGGTCATTTGACCGGATGCTCGTCCGGGATCTTCAGTTCGATACCCATGCGCAGGCCTTCCTGGAGGATGTGGTGGCGCATCTGTGCGCTGGCCTGGGCACTGTTCTTGTTGCGGATGGCGCGTACCACTGCCTCGTTTTCTTCCAGGCGCGCCGCCAGGTGCTCGGGCGAATTGCGCAGCACATTTGCGCTCTGCTTGAGAGCGTTGCTGGTCTGCTGCACGACGTTCTGGAAGATCGGGTTGGCGGTCAGGGTGAACAGCTCTTCATGGAAGGCGATGTAGGCGTTGACCCCGGCTTCGCTGTCCTGGGCCTCGAGGGCTTCGCGCATGTCCATCAGGGTCAGGCGCAGCTGGCCGATTTCCTTGCTGCTGATCGACTGGGCGACCAGGCCGACGATGAACGGCTCCAGGGTGTAGCGCAGTTGCAGCACGTCTTCCAGGCTGGCTTCGGCGACGGTGTTGGCCACCGGCGCAGCTTCCACGCTGCCCGGCTCCAGCACCAGTACGCCCTTGCCCGGTAGCGAACGCACCAGGCCCAGGGTTTCCAGTACGGTGACCGCTTCGCGCAGGCTGGGGCGGCTGATGCCCAGTTGCTCGGCCAGTTCACGCTGGCCTGGCAGCATCTCGCCGGAGCGCCATTGGCCCCGGTCCAGGGCCTGGCGCAGTTTTTCTACCACGGCGTTGACGACGGTTGATGAGCTGATCACGGTTCACTCCCTGAGATCGGTTTAACACTTGCCGGGCCGGTGCTGCAGCACCGGCCCGTTCACTCAGAACTCTTGTTGATGGGCGACCGGGCCTTTGCGCTGGGCAAAGCTGTAGCCCTGCTTGCCGGCCAGTACATTGTTGGCCCGTTCCATGTCGATATCGCCTTCCCATTTACCGATGGCGACGGTGGCCACGCAGTTGCCGATCAGGTTGGTCAGGGCCCGGCCGATGCCCATGAACCAGTCCACCGCCAGCACCAGTACCAGGCCCACCACCGGAATCGCCGGAATGGCGGTGAGGGTGGCTGCGAGGATCACCAGCGCCGAACCCGGGATGCCGTGGGCACCTTTGGAGGTGATCAGCGACACCAGCAGGATGGTCAGCAGGTCGGTCATGGCCAGGGGCGTGCCGGTGGCGTTGGCGATAAAGACGATGGCCAGGGTCAGGTAGATCGAGAAGCCGTCGAGGTTAAAGGAATAGCCGGTGGGAATCACCAGGCCGACGGTGGAATTGCCGATGCCCAGGTGCTCCAGCTTGCGCATGATTTGCGGAAGCACGGCGTCGGACGAAGCGGTACCCAGGACAATGGTCAGCTCTTCGCGCAGGTACTTGATGAACGGCAGGATGCGCAGGCCCGACAGGCGCATCACGGTGCCCAGGATCAGCAGCACGAAGCCGATGCAGGTCAGGTAGAACAATGCCACCAGGCCGCCCAGGTGTTGCAGCGACTCCAGGCCATATTTGCTGGTGGTGAAGGCGATGGCACCGAACACGCCCAGCGGCGCCAGGCGCACGATCATGCCCATGATGCGGAAGATCACATGGCTCAGTTCGTTGATCAGTCGCGAGATGCCCGAGGCCGCTTCACCGACCAGGTTCAGCGCACTGCCGAACAGCACCGAGAACAGCAGGACCTGGAGGATGTTGTTGTCGGCAAAAGCACCGATCACCGAAGTGGGAATCAGGTCCATGAGGAAGGCGGCGGTACCGTGGATATGCTGACCGCGCTCGGCCAGGGTGCTGGCCTCGGCGCTGGCCAGTTGATCGAGGTGGATATTGGCGCCGCTGCCGATGCCGGAGGTAAAGGCGAACACCAGGCCGATGACCAGGGCGATGGTGGTGAGGATTTCGAAGTAGATCACCGATTTCAGGCCGATCCGCCCGACCTTCTTCAGGTCGCCCGCACCGGAAATACCGCTGACCACTACGCAGAACACGATCAAGCCGATGAGCATCTTGATCAGCTTGATAAAGCCGTCACCCAGGGGTTTGAGCTGCAGGGAAACTTCGGGAAAGCTCAAGCCACAGGCGATGCCGAGCACCAGGCCGAGCACTACTTGGAGAAAGATCGAACGCGAGCACCATTTGAGCATGGGAGGGATCTCTGGTCGGTGTCCTTGCTTCGGTGCCCGGGGGCGAAAGAGCGGAGGACTTAATTATTGTGGTCTTACCGGTATGTCCAGTGCGTGCTCAGTGTAGGCGTTGCTTTCTCGCGATCGCAAGGGGTTTTCGGATAAAAGGGGAAAAATTGGCTTTACCGGTCTGACCAGTTGCTACCAATAAGATGCGCGTCAGGGGTCAGGACTTGGACAGGACCAGATTGACGGCGTTGATCAGGTCGCCCAGGGCCTGGGGCGGGGCCTTGTGGATGACGTCGAACAGGTAGGCACGCTGATCGTCCTCATCGTCCTGTTCGGCGAAGAAGGCTTTGAGCTTGATGCCCAGTACGTCGGCGAAGACCAGCAGGGCTTCGATGCTGGGGGTGTAGGTGCCGGTTTCGAAGCGGCTGATGGTCTTGGGGTCGAAGCCTGCGCGCTCGCCCAGTTCAGCCTGAGTAAGCCCTGCGACCTTGCGGTAACGCTTGATGGCCGGACCCAAACTTGAATGTGTCATCAATTAATTCCCATTTGGAATCAAGAACTTAACGATATACGGAAGTCGTAGGCAACGTCAAAACCCATCACATTCAGTTGCAAAATGTGATGATATTCGTAGAATTGATTATCTTGACAGGTCAAAAGCCATCAAGTTCCAGACAGGGGCGTGCCGCTCATCCAGCGCGAGCGCAGCACCTGATGGAGCGCTCTTTTCGATGTCGGATGAAGGGTCTGCACCCGGATGCAGGCCGCAGCAGAAGGAATTTCAACGTGCGTTTCAACCTGCCGGTCACCTCGGTCGAACAGACTTTCGGCGAGGATCAACGGCTGATTTCTGCCACCGACACCGCCAGTAACATTACCTACTGCAACGCCGAATTCGCCGCCATGAGCGGCTTCAGCCAGGAAGAACTGATCGGCAGCCCGCACAACCTAGTGCGCCATCCAGACATGCCTGCCGAGGTGTTTCGGCAGATGTGGCAATACCTGAAGGCCGGCAAGAGCTGGATGGGCATCGTCAAGAACCGCAGCAAGAACGGCAATTTCTATTGGGTCAGTGCCTACGTCACGCCGATCCTGGAGAACGGCCGGGTGATCGGCTATGAGTCGGTGCGGGTCAAGCCCACTCGCGAGCAGGTGCGGCGCGCCGAAGCGCTATATGCCCGTTTGCGTGCGGGCAAGGCGGCGGTGTCCGGCGCGCGGCGCCTGGCCGGGTTCGCCCAGGTAGCCACTGTGCCGCTGCTGGCAGGCGCCGTGGCGATCGGCGTGCAGCAGTGGCTGCCCGGCTGGCCGGCCCACGGCATCACCCTCGGACTGTTCGCCGGGGTCGGCCTGTGGGCCCACCAGCGCCTGGGCCAGCAGTTGCAGGAGATCGCCCGTAGTGCGAACAACGCCTTCGCCGACCCGATCGTCGCCCTGACCTACAGCGATGCCGTGGGCCCGGCGGCGCAGTTGCAGATGATCCTGATCAGCGAGCAGGCGCGGCTCAAGACCGCGCTGACGCGCTTGAGTGACCTGGCGGTGCAGATGAGCGAGGCGGCCAGCGACTCCAGCCGCCTGTCCCGGCACACTGAAACGGCCTTGCTCGAGCAGCGCGCCGAAACCGACCAGACCGCTGCGGCCATGACCGAGATGGCCGCCTCGATTGCCGAGGTCGCCCAGCATGTGCAGCAGACCGCCGGCGAAGCCCACACCGCCAATCAACTGGCCGGGCAGGGCAGCGAAGTGGCCGGGGCGACCCGCGAGGCCATCCAGTTGCTGGCCAGCACCGTGCGCCAGATCAACCAGGCGGTGACTCACCTGGCCGGGCAGACCCAGGACATTTCCCTGGCCGCCGAGGTGATCCGCGCGATTGCCGAGCAGACCAACCTGCTGGCCCTCAATGCCGCCATCGAAGCGGCGCGAGCCGGCGAGCAGGGCCGCGGCTTTGCCGTGGTCGCCGACGAGGTGCGTGCGCTGGCCGGCAAGACCCGGCAATCGACCCTGCAGATCCAGGGCATCATCGACAGCCTGCGCAGCGGCGCCGATGAGGCGGTGCAGATCGCAAGCCTGGGTATCGACGAAGCCGAGCAAGGCGTGGCCCGGGTGCTGGAGGCGCAGCAGGCCCTGCAGGGCATCCGCGAAGCGGTGGCGTGTATCAGCGACATGAGCCAGCAAATGGCCGCAGCCTCGCAGCAACAATCATCGGTCGCCGAAACGGTGTCCGAACAGATCAACAACGTGGCCGGCACCGTGCAGCACACCGCGCTGAACGCCAACGCCGCCGCCACCCGCGGGGCTGAACTGCAAGGCATTGCCTCGGGCCTGCGTGCCCTGGTCGAGCGCTTCAATCGCTAGACCCCGGGAAAACGAGACTTTCATGGACGATAACTACCGCACGGCCGTGGATGCGGCCGCGATCTTTTCCGAAACCGACCTCAGCGGCCGGATCACCTACGTCAACGAGCAGTTCTGCAGCATTTCCGGCTACAGCCGCGACGAGCTGCTGGGCGCCAACCACCGCATCCTCAACTCCGGCCTGCACGAGCCGGCCTTCTTCGATGGCATGTGGCGCGCCCTGGTCGGCGGCAAGGTGTGGAAAGGCGAGATCTGCAACCGGGCCAGGGATGGCTCGCTGTACTGGGTCGACAGCACCATGGTGCCGTTGATCGACCCGGCCAGCGGGCGGGTACGCAAGTACGTGTCGATTCGCTTCGACGTGACTGAAAAGCGTCAGCTGCTGCATACCCTGCAATGGCGGGTCGGCCATGACGTGCTGACCGGCCTGCCCAATCGGGCCTACCTGTCGGACCTGCTGAACCAGGCGCTGGAGTTCTCCCGGCGTGAAGACCGGCCCCTGGCGGTGTGCATGCTCGACCTGGACGGCTTCAAGGCGGTCAACGACGGTTATGGCCATGCCAGTGGCGATCTGTTGCTGGTCGAAGTTGCCAAGCGCCTCAAGGAGATCCTGCGCGAAGACGATGCCGTGGCGCGGCTCTCGGGGGACGAGTTCGTGCTGATCCTGCGTCAGGTGCAGGAGCCGGCGCAGCTGCAGGCCGCGCTGGAGCGGGTGCTGCAGGCGCTGGCCACGCCCTATGTGGTCCGTGATCAGGAAGTCAGCGTCAGCGCCAGTATCGGCGTGACCCTGTTCCCCCTCGACAACGAGGACACCGACACCCTGCTGCGTCACGCCGACCAGGCGCTGTACGTTGCCAAGCAGAGCGGGCGCAACCGTTATCACCTGTTCGACGTGTCGCTGGACCGTGAGGTCAAGGCCACCCACCAGACGGTGGCGCGGGTGCGCCAGGCGCTGCTCAAGGGCGAACTGTGCCTGCACTACCAGCCCAAGGTGAACATGCGCAGCGGGCAGGTGCTGGGTTTCGAGGCCTTGCTGCGCTGGCAGCATCCGCACAAGGGCCTGGTGGCGCCCGCGGATTTCCTGCCGCTGGTGGAGCAGACCGACCTGATCGTCGAGATCGGTGAGTGGGTGATCGCCCAGGCCCTGGCGCAGATGCAGCACTGGCAGCAGGCCGGGCACGCCTGGCCGGTGAGCGTGAACATCGCCGCCCGGCATTTCCAGCGCGCCGACTTTGTCGAGCGCCTGCAACGGCTGCTGGCGTGTCACCCGACTGTGGCGCCGCAGATGCTCGACCTTGAAATCGTCGAGTCGGTGGCCATCGAGAACATCCAGCGGGTCAGCCAGTGCCTGGAAGCCTGCCAGCGCCTGGGGGTGCAGTCGTCGCTGGATGATTTCGGCACCGGTTATTCGTCCCTGAGCTACCTCAAGCGCCTGCCGACCCGGACCATCAAGATCGACAAATCGTTCGTGCGCGACATTCTCAATGACCAGGACGACCTGGCCCTGACCCGGGCGGTGATCGGCCTGGCCCGGGCCTTCGGTCGCCAGGTGATCGCCGAGGGCCTGGAAACCGTCGAGCACGGCCAGTTGCTGATGGGCCTGGGCTGCGATGTCGCCCAGGGCTATGGCATCGCCCGGCCGATGCCGCCCGAAGCGGTCGTCGACTGGGCCGCCGGCTACGTGCAGCCGCCGCAGTGGCAGGCGCTGGCAGGGCAGTGACGGCGTAGTTTTACGCATTCTTTATGCCCGGGCCCAGGTCCCGGTCTCGTCCCTTTACAGCCGCTCTACCGACAATGACCGTCAACGGCAACCTGCCGTAAGGACGGAGAGTTTTCATGAGCATTCTGGACGGGGTGTCACTGCTGCTGGCAGTGGCGTTGATGATCTACCTGATGGTCGCGCTGCTGCGCGCCGACCGGGGCTAGGAGCGACCATGCACAGTTACGATTATGCGTTGCTGCTGGCGTTCTTCGCCCTGGTGCTGTTGCCGGCGCCATGGCTTGGGCGTTTCTACTACAAGGTGATGGAAGGCCAGCGTACCTGGCTGTCGCCGCTGCTGGGGCCGGTGGAGCGGGGTTGCTACCGGCTGGCCGGCGTGAATGCCGACAGCGAGCAGAACTGGAAGCAGTACACCCTGGCCTTGCTGGCCTTCAACCTGGCCGGCTTCATCCTGGTGTTCGGCGTATTGCTGTTGCAGGGCTATCTACCACTCAACCCACGCCACCTGCCGGGGCAGGAGTGGCCGCTGGCGTTCAACACGGCGGTAAGCTTCGTCACCAACACCAACTGGCAGTCCTACAGCGGCGAAGCCTCGGTCAGCTACCTGAGCCAGATGCTCGGCCTGACCGTGCAGAATTTTGTCAGCGCCGCCACCGGCCTTGCCGTGCTGGTCGCCCTGTGCCGCGGCATCGCCCGGCGCTCTGCGCACACCCTGGGCAACTTCTGGGTCGACATGACCCGCGCCACCCTCTACGGCCTGTTGCCGCTGTGCCTGCTGCTGGCCTTGCTGCTGGTCTGGCAGGGCGTGCCGCAGACCTTCGGCGACTATGTCCAGGCCCTGACCCTGCAAGGCAACGAGCAGACCATTCCCCTGGGCCCGGCGGCCAGCCAGATCGCCATCAAGCAACTGGGCACCAACGGCGGCGGCTTCTTCGGCGTCAACGCGGCGCACCCGTTCGAGAACCCCACAGCCTGGAGCAACCTGTTCGAGGTGGCATCGATCATCCTGATCCCGGTGGCCCTGGTGTTCACCTTCGGCCACTACGTCAAGGACCTGCGCCAGAGCCGGGCGATCATCGCCTGCATGCTGGCGCTGTTCCTGATCGGCGGCGGCACGGCGCTGTGGGCGGAGCACCAGCCCAACCCGAGCCTGAACAACCCGCTGGTCGAACAGACCGCTCCGCTCGAAGGCAAGGAAAGCCGCTTCGACACCACCGCCAGCGTGCTCTGGACGGTGACCACCACCGCCGCCTCCAACGGCTCGGTGAACAACATGCACGACAGCCTCAACCCGCTTAGCAGCATGGTCGCACTGGTCAACATGATGGTCGGCGAGGTGATCTTCGGCGGCGTTGGCGCCGGGCTCTACGGCATGCTGCTCAACGTGCTGATCGCGGTGTTCCTGGCCGGCCTGATGATCGGTCGTACCCCTGAGTACCTGGGCAAGAAACTCCAGGCCCGCGAGGTGCAACTGCTGGTGGCGACCCTGCTGGTGATGCCGGTCGGCGTGCTGGTGCTCGGTGCCCTGGCGACCAGCCTGCCGGGACCGGCAGCGGCGATCAGCAACCCCGGTGCCCATGGCTTCAGCCAGCTGCTGTATGCCTACACCTCGGCCAGCGCCAACAACGGTTCGGCCTTCGCTGGCCTTGGCGCCAACACCACCTTCCACAACCTGATGCTGGGCCTGGGCATGCTGATCGGCCGCTTCGGCTACATCCTGCCGGTGCTGGCCCTGGCCGGAAGCCTGGCGCTGAAGAAGAGCGCACCGGTGGGGCAGAACAGTTTCCCGACCCACGGTCCGCTGTTCGTCACCTTGCTGCTGGTCACCATTTTGCTGGTGGGCGGCCTGACCTTCCTGCCGGCCCTGGCCCTGGGCCCGATTACCGAACACTTGAGCCTGGGTTTCTAAGGAGCAACTCATGAACATGCCGATTCCCGAAGTGAAAGCGGCGCCGGCCACGACGGCACGGACAAGCTTTGCCGCTCTATGGCGCCCGGCCCTGGTACAGGCGTTCGTCAAACTCGATCCGCGTCAGCTCAAGCGTTCGCCCGTGATGCTGGTGGTGGAGCTGACCGCGATCTTCACCACCTTGCTGTGCCTGTTGCCCGACAGTGGCGTGCCCACGATGGTGGCGGTGCAGATTGCCCTGTGGTTGTGGTTCACC
>Ga0247821_10001835_pt1 | contig 11855 bp, 7 predicted proteins | sample 13C_Glycerol_Day_FD_192481 | JGI IMG/M metagenome (GOLD analysis project Ga0247821, IMG submission 192481) | Soil microbial communities from agricultural site in Penn Yan, New York, United States - 13C_Glycerol_Day14 | ecosystem: Environmental > Terrestrial > Soil > Agricultural land | place... | reverse complement strand
GATTCCGCGGGTGAAGATCCTGATCAATCTGCAGGGTGGTTCGGTCAGCGTAAGAAGTGATTTACCTGGGAACCATCAAGTGGGCCGGTCCTGGTTTCAACAGGCGCTATCCCGGGGTGGGTAGGGCGCTGCAAGGACTGCTTTGGCCAGAATTGACTTTCAGCTTGGTACTAACGGCGGCAAGACTACAGCAAGGGCCGAGGCTTGGCAAGCCGTTGGGGCTTTTCTTTCGGGGAGCCGGCCAGTATGTCGCGTTTCAGGGCGTCTGTGAAGAGCTGTTTCCAGGGGGTTGGCGCTGTGAACGTGCCAAATTCGTGCAGGGAACTGCCTTTCTCTGGGTCGCTTGTACACACATGGAGCATTCGATGTTACAGCCCTGCAACAGCATCGCCTGGGGCTGCCAATGACTTGGCTGGGAACTTAAGTCAATGAAAAAAAACACTTATTTTAGCTGGTGAAAAAATCGACAGTTTGAGCCAAAGCCCCATTCCATAGGGGTTTGAGGGGTCCATAAGGGGGTTGTCCACCGAGTTATCCACAGCTTCTGTGGATTGTCCCGAGCGCTTGCTCTAGGACGGGCGTGCCAGCTTTTTCCGACGTGTCCTACAATCTTCAGGTCGGTTTCTGGTGGGGTGAAAAATCCCACTTCGGCGTCAATAAATAAACACAGAAATATTTTGAAAAAAGTTTTGGAAACGCCCAGTCATTGTCTGAAAAATGGAGTAGAGTGGCGCGCCTCTCGAGTTGCCTTCGCTGTTGGTCATGAAGTTTCGCGCCAAAATTCCTGCAATTTCTCCTGTTCAGCCGCCCTTGCCAGAGCCCAAGCGCTTCTCTTTGAAGGTCGCCTTGTGGCTGCTCGACAACCCGCGCCTGGGAGACAACCCCAACGTCAAGCATTTTGCCGGTCGACTGCTCAAGCAGCCGGCGCGCCAAGGCGTGGTGGTGGCGCAGAGCCGGCTGGGGCAGATGCTCTGCCGAGACTGCGGCAATGCCCGTGACCGGCGTATCGGCCACGACTTGCTGCGCCAGGCCGCCCGCGCCGGTGACCGCCGTGCCCAGCTCGAATACGGCCGGCTGTGCGCCCAACCTCAGGTCAACGAACCCGAGCAGGCCCGTTACTGGCTTGAACTGGCCGCTACACAGGGCTCCCAGGAAGCCCGGCGCCTGCTCAAGCAACTGCCAGACGCCTGACACAGGTGAGCGACAAGGCTGATAAGCTCAACCGTTGATTTCAGTTGGGGGTGTGCAGGTGGCAATGGCGTTGGATCTGACCAGTATCGTGCTGGGTATCGTGGCGGCCGCCGTGCCGTGCCTGGGGTGGGTGTTTCAGCAGCAGCGTCGCTTCGCCGCCCGTGAAGCGCAGGCGGCCTTGCTGGAGGAGCGGTTGAGCAGTGCCCAGATGGCCCAGGAAGGCTTGCTTGCCCAACTCGACGCCAGCCGCGACGAAATCAGCGACCTGAGCCAGGCCAACGCCGCCAAGCAAGCGACCCTCGCCGCCCAGGCCCGTGAGCTGGAATTGCTGCAGATCGATCGTGACAACGCCCGCGATGCCGCCCATGCCTGGCAGCTCGAGCGCACCGCCCGTGAAGCCGAGCTGCGGCGCCTGGATGCCCACAGTGCGGCCCTGAGCGCCGAGCTGCGCGAACAGCAGGACAGCCATCAGCAGCGCCTGGCCGACCTGCAGGGCTCACGCGATGAGCTGCGTGCCCAGTTCGCCGAAATGGCCACCAAGATCTTCGATGAGCGCGAGCAACGCTTCGCCCAGACCAGCCAGCAGCACCTGGGGCAACTGCTCGATCCGCTCAAGGAGCGCATCCAGGCCTTTGAAAAGCGTGTCGAAGACAGCTACCAGCAGGAAGCCCGGGAGCGCTTCTCCCTGGCCAAGGAGCTGGAGCGCCTGCAGCAACTGAACCTGCGCCTGAGCGATGAAGCCACCAACCTGACCCAGGCCCTCAAGGGCCAGAAGACCCAGGGTAATTGGGGCGAGCTGATCCTTGAGCGGGTGCTGGAGCACGCGGGCCTGGAGAAAGGGCGTGAATACCAGACCCAGGTCAGCCTCAAGAGTGCCGACGGCGAGCGCTTCCAGCCCGATGTGCTGATCATGCTGCCGGGCGACAAGCAGGTGGTGGTCGACTCCAAGGTCAGCCTGACCGCTTATCAGCAGTATGTCGCCGCCGACGACAGCGAGATTGCCCAAGCGGCGCTCAAGCAACATGTGCTGTCGTTGCGCAACCACGTCAAAGGATTGTCGGGCAAGGACTACAACCGCCTGGAAGGGCTGCACAGCCTGGACTTCGTGCTGCTCTTCGTGCCGATCGAAGCGGCGTTTTCCGCTGCGCTGCAAGCCGAGCCGAACCTGTTCCAGGAGGCCTTTGACCGCCAGATCGTGATTGTCAGCCCGACCACCTTGCTGGCTACCCTGCGAGTGATCGACAGCCTGTGGAAGCAGGAGCGCCAGAGCCAGAATGCCCGGGAAATCGCCGAGCGTGCCGGCTGGCTTTACGACAAGTTTGTGCTGTTCATCCAGGACCTGGACGAGCTGGGTAACCGCCTGCAGCAGGTCGACAAGGCCTACAGCGCGGCGCGCAACAAGCTCTGCGAAGGGCGTGGCAACCTGATCAGCCGCAGCGAGCAGCTCAAGTTGCTGGGCGCTCGGGCCAGCAAGAGCCTGCCGGCCGATCTGCTGGAACGGGCCATGAGCGAAGGCGACCCACTGGCCGCCAGCGCCCTTACTGGACCAGGCTCAGATGCCGATTGAGCAGGGCGCGCAAGGCGGCCGGCTTGACTGGCTTGGCCAGGTAGTCGAGGCCGGCGGCGTGGACCTGGGCAATCATCTCGCGGCGCCCGTCAGCGCTGATCACCACCCCCGGGACCGGCTCACCCAGGCGGGTGCGTAGCCAGGCCATCAGTTCGGTGCCGGTGTCGCCGTCATCGAGGTGATAGTCGACCAGCGCCAGGTGCGGGCGCAGCCCTTCTTCAAGCAGGGCGTCGCATTCCTGGCGGTTGCGGGCGGTGTGCACCTTGCAGCCCCAGCGGCTGAGCAGGCTGCTCATGCCGATGAGGATGCTGTCTTCGTTGTCGACACATAGCACCTGCAGGCCCGCCAGCGGTTGGCCGGCCTGTTCGGTCGGGGTAACCACCGCCGTGGCAGGGGCGGTGGCCAGGGGCACGCTGACCCGGAATACGCTGCCTTTGCCGGGCCAGGAGCGCACTTCCAGCGGGTGGCCGAGTACCCGGCACAAGCCATCGGCAATCGCCAGGCCCAGGCCCAGGCCTTTTTCGGCGCGGGTCTGATGGCTGTCCAGGCGTTTGAATTCCTCGAAGATCACCTGCAGCTTGTCATCGGCGATGCCGGGGCCGCGGTCCCAGACCTCAAGCCAGAGCTTGTCGCCCTGGCGACGCACGCCCAGCAGAATCGGGCTTTTGCCGTAACGAAAGGCGTTGGTCAGGAAGTTCTGCAGAATCCGCCGTAGCAGTTTCATGTCGCTCTGCACTCGCAAGCGGCTGCCGCGCAGGCGGAAATCCAGGCCCTGTTGCTGGGCCAACACCTTGAACTCGGCGCCCAGGGTGTCGAACAGCTCGTTGAGGGCGAATGGCTTGGGATCGGGGGTGATCTTGCCGTTTTCCAGGCGCGAGATGTCCAGCAGGTCGCTGATCAGTTCTTCGGCCGAACGCAGCGAGCTGTCCATGTGCTGGACCAGCTGCTGGGCGTCTGCCGACAAGCCTTCGCCCTGATGGGAAAGGGCGGCGGAGAACAGTCGCGCGGCGTTCAGCGGTTGCATCAGGTCATGGCTGACGGCAGCCAGGAAGCGAGTCTTGGACTGGTTGGCGGCCTCGGCGTGGCTCTTGGCTTCGGTCAAGGCCTGGTTCAGTTGGGAGAGCTCATGGGTGCGTTCGGTCACCCGTTGCTCCAGGCCCTCGTTGGCCTCCTTGAGCGCCTGCTCGGCTTCGCGGAAGGGGGTGATGTCGGTGAAGCTCATGACGAAGCCGCCGCCGGGCATGGGATTGCCGATCAGCTCGATAACCCGGCCGTTGGGGAACAGGCGCTCGGAGGTGTGCGCGCGACCCTGGCGCATCCAGTGCAGGCGCCGGGCAACGTGGACCTGGGCCTCGCCCGGGCCGCACAGGCCGCGTTCGGCGTTGTAGCGAATGATGTCGGCGATGGGCCGCCCTACGCTGATCAGGCCGTCGGGGTAATTGAACAGCTCCAGGTAGCGGCGGTTCCAGGCCACCAGGCGCAGGTTCTGGTCGACCACGCTGATGCCCTGGCTGATGTTCTCGATTGCGCCTTGCAACAGGGCGCGGTTGAACTGCAGCACCTCCGAGGCTTCGTCGGCGATACGCACCACATCCTCAAGCTGCATGTCGCGGCCTTCGATGGCCGCCTTGACCACGGCGCGGGTCGAGGAGGCGCCCAGGACGCCGGCAAGCAAGCGCTCGGTGTGTTCGATCCAGTCGCCGTCGGCGTTCTGGTTGGGGTTGAAGCCCTTGCCCTGGCGGTAGGCAAAGCGGATGAAGCTCTGGCGTGCGCGCTCTTCACCGACAAAGCGTGCAGCGAGGTGGAGCAGGTCGTCGATCTGCACCGCCAGCAGCGAACGGCTGTTGGGCCGGGCGCTGGTCTGCTGGCCGATGAAGCGGCCGGCCTGCCAGTGTTCGGAAACCCGCGTGCGGGACAGGATCGAGACCCAGGCAAACAGGGTGAAGTTACCGGCCAGCGACAACACTACGCCTTGGGTCAGCGGCGTGATCGGCAGGTCCAGGGGGTTGCCATGCAGCCAGGCAAGGCCTGGGAACAGGTCCAGCGACCAGCCCACGCTATGGGCGGCAATCGGCAGCACCAGGGTGTAGAACCAGAGGAAGATCCCGGCGGCCAGGCCGGCAAACACGCCGCGACGGTTGGCCTGTTTCCAGTACAGGGCGCCGAGCATGGCCGGCGTCAGTTGGGTCACGGCGGCGAAGGCGATCTGGCCGATGGTGGCCAGGCTCGCGGTGGAGCCCAGCAGGCGATAGCTCACATAGGCCAGCAGGAGGATGGCGACGATGGTTACCCGGCGTACCGAGAGCATCCAGTGGCGGAATACTTCAAACGGTCGCTCGGCGTTGTTGCGGCGCAACAGCCAGGGCAACAGCATGTCGTTGGACACCATGGTCGACAAGGCCACGCTGGCCACGATCACCATGCCGGTGGCCGCCGAGGCACCGCCGATAAAGGCCAGCAGCGCCAACGCCGGGTGGGCTTCGGCCAGGGGCAGGCTGATGACGAAGGAGTCCGGGATCACCGAAGCCGGCAGCAGCATCTGTCCGGCCAGGGCAATCGGCACCACGAACAGCGCGGCGAGGATCAGGTAGGCGGGGAACACCCAGCGGGCCAGGCGCAGGTCCTGGGGCTCGATGTTCTCGACCACGGTGACGTGGAACTGCCGCGGCAGGCAGATGATCGCCATCATCGCCACCCCGGTCTGCACCACCATGGACGGCCAATTGATGGTTTCCTGCCAGTAGGTTTCCAGGCGCGGCGCAAGCCTGGCCTGGGTGAACAGGTCGTCGAAGCCGTCATAGAGGTTGAAGGTCACGAAGGCGCCGACGGCCAGGAAGGCCAGCAGCTTGACCAGCGACTCGAAGGCAATGGCCAGGACCATGCCGCGGTGGTGCTCGGTAACGTCCAGGCTGCGGGTACCGAAGACGATGGTGAACAAGGCCAGGACCAGCGAGATCACCAGCGCGGTGTCTTGCACCCGGCTGCCGGTGGCATCGGCACTGGCGCCGATGAGCAGGTTGACGCCCAGGACGATGCCTTTGAGCTGCAGGGCGATATAGGGCAGCACCCCGACCAGGCAGATCAGCGCCACCACCACGGCCAATGTCTGGGATTTGCCGTAGCGGGCGGCGATGAAGTCGGCAATCGAGGTGATGTTTTCCTGCTTGCTGATCAGCACCATCTTCTGCAGCACCCAGGGTGCGAACAGCAGCAACAGTACCGGGCCGAGGTAGATCGGCAGGAATGCCCAGAGTTGTTCGGCGGCCTGGCCGACCGCGCCAAAGAAGGTCCAGCTGGTGCAGTACACCGCCAGCGACAGGCTGTACACCCAGGCGCGCAGACGCGGGGGCAGCGGCGTACTGCGGCGGTCGCCATAGAATGCGATAGCGAACATGATGGCCATATAGGCCAGGGCGACCACGGCGATCAGCCCACTGGACAGCGACATGACTACTCCGAAGCGAAAAGGTGGAACAGCCGTCTGCGCAACGCAGGCATAACGGCGAACCTCGATCAATCAGTCTGGCACGCCGTTGGCGCTTCGTCAGCGCCGACCATGGTCGCAGTGGCAGAGCGTCGCAGGGCGGCTCAGGCCAGGGCCGGGTCGACCCGCCCGTCAAGGTCCGGCAGTGGGCCGCGGCGGCGGTCGGCCCGCGCCATTATGACCTGCAACTGGCTGCGCCTGTTCGGTCAGCCTTCGGTGGCGGCTTGTTCAACCTGAAGGGGGCGGGTGCGAGCGCCCAGGTAATAGAACAGCGCTGCCAGCAACACCGCGCCAATCAACAGATAGAAGGTGGCCACCGGTACCAGGTGGGCCAGGGCGAAGCCGCAGATCACCGGGCCCAGCGCCGCGCCGAGGTTGGACAGGTTCTGCGCGCCGTAATACACCCCGCGCAGGTGTTCCGGGGCAATGCTGTCGATGAACATGTACTCGGCCGGGATCACGATGATCTCGCCCAAGGTGAAGACCACCATGGCCAGGCACCAGACCAGCAGGGACTGGGCCATGGAAAACCCCAGCAGTCCGACCAGGAACAGCGCCATGCCGGCCATCAGCCAGGGAATCAGGCGGCGGGTACTGATACGTCGGCCGATGACGTACTGCAGGGCAATGACGGTCAGGGCGTTGGTGGCCACCAGGTAGCTGATGTAGCGGGCAGCCTCGCTGGCGTTGCTGGTCACCACCAGGTACTGCGACAGGTAGGCGGTGAACTGGCCGAACACCACGGCGCTGAGCGCACCGCCCAGGGTGAAGCAGATCAGTCGTCGATCCCTGATCATTTGCACGCCCACACTGAGGAAGCCGGCCTGGGGACTGCCATCGAGCTGCGCCCGTGCCGCGCGTTCGCCCCAGCGCCGGTAGCTCAGGCACATCGCCAGGCCCAGGAGGGCCGAGAGCAAGAAGGGCCAGTGATAGTCGAACATCACCAGCGCCACGCCGATAAACGGCCCCACCGCATAGGCCACGTTGTTCAGGGTGTACTTGATTGCGAACACTTCGGCGCGTTGCTCCAGCGGCAACAGCGCACAGAAGCCGGCCTTGGCGGCAATGGTGACCACTGCCAGGGCCAGGTTGATCAGCACCAGGCAGATGAAAAACAGGCTCAGCTCGCGGCTGACCACCGCGCCGATGAACGCCAGGGTGAAGGTCAGGGTCGAGGCGATGATCACCGTGTAGCTGCGCAGGGTGTCGATCAGATAGCCGCCGTACAGGCTCAGCAATGAGGCGACGATCAAGGCGCCACCAATCATCAGGCCGATGCCGCTGACATCCAGGGCGAAATTTTCCGAGAGGTAAACCACCAGGTAGGGCAGGGTGATCGCCCGCGCCAGGGTAAGGGTGAAGGTTGTGGCCAGCAGCAGGCGAACCTGGGGTGTATAGCGTTGTATGGCGTCGAGCATTGTCACGTCCTTGTTGTTATTGCGTGGAGCCGCCAGGGCCCAGCATACCTCGGCGCAGGAGAGGTGTAACAGGATGTTATATATCTATGAAATAGATAACAGATAGAGAAAATACCCGTTTCATAGATATTGTTGGCGGACATAAGATGGGTTGACCTCACCGGAGGACAGGAGAACCGACCATGACTTGCCTGCAACAACCCGCCACTTCAGCGTTGCGCCCCTTGAGCCACCTGGCTCACCCGCGTGACGTGATCCGTCAATTCACCCCCAACTGGTTCGCCGCGACCATGGGCACCGGGGTGCTCGCGCTGGCGCTGATGCAGGTGGGAATCGAAAGCCTGCACGGCCTGGCCGAAGCGTTGTGGTGGCTGACCATCAGCCTGTTCGTGCTGTTCAGCGTGCTGTACACCGCACGCTGGGTGATGTTTTTCGATGAGGCGCGGCGGATTTTCGCCCACTCCACTGTGTCGATGTTCTTCGGCACCATTCCCATGGGCCTGGCCACGATCCTCAATGGTGCCTTGTTGTTCGGTATCAATCGCTGGGGCGAGGGCATCGTGCCGTGGATCGAAGCACTGTGGTGGTTCGATGTGGGCCTGGCCCTGTTGTGCGGGGTGGCCATTCCGTACCTGATGTTCACCCGCCAGGAGCACAGCATCGACCAGATGACGGCTGTATGGCTGTTGCCTGTGGTTGCCGCCGAAGTGGCAGCCGCCAGCGGGGGGCTGTTGGCGCCGCACCTGGTCGATGGGCACAGCCAGTTCCTGGTGTTGATCACCAGCTATGTGATGTGGGCGGTGTCGCTGCCGGTGGCCTTCAGCATCCTGACCATCCTCATGCTGCGCATGGCCCTGCACAAGTTGCCCCACGCCAATATGGCGGCGTCGAGCTGGCTGGCACTGGGCCCGATCGGTACCGGGGCACTGGGCATGCTGGTGCTGGGCGCCGATGCACCGGCGGTGTTTGCTGCCAACGGCCTGGGTGGCCTGGGTGAGATTGCCCGTGGCCTGGGACTGGTCGCCGGTATTGTGTTGTGGGGCGCCGGGCTGTGGTGGTTGCTCACTGCTGTACTGATCACCCTGCGCTATATCCGCCACGGCATGCCCTTCAACCTGGGCTGGTGGGGTTTTACCTTCCCGCTCGGGGTGTACACCCTGGCAACGCTGAAGCTGGGCGCCTGGCTGGGGCTGGCCTTCTTCCACACCCTGGGGCTGGTGCTGGTAGTGGCCCTGGCCGGTCTGTGGCTGCTGGTCAGCAGCCTGACCTTGCGCGGCGCCTGGCGGGGTGAGTTGTTTGTGTCACCGTGCATTGCAGGGCTCCACAAGTAGATTGCATTTACCAGAGTGATTGTGGCTTTGTTCGGCCTGCACGCCTCCAATGACAAAGCCCTACTCAGGTACACGGACGATGAGTGAAACCTCGCAATTCAGCCTTCTTGGCAAGCGGCGATTTTTGCCCTTCTTTATTACCCAGTCGCTGGGTGCCTTCAACGACAACCTGTTCAAGCAGTCGTTGATCCTCGCCATTCTCTACAAGCTGGCGATCGACGGTGACCGTTCGATCTGGATCAACCTCTGTGCGTTGCTGTTTATTCTGCCGTTCTTCCTGTTTTCCGCCCTGGCCGGACAGTTTGGCGAAAAGTACGCCAAGGACGCGCTGATCCGCCTGATCAAGCTGGCTGAGATCGGCATCATGGCGGTCGGCGCCATCGGCTTTCTGACCAACCACCTGGCCTTGATGCTGCTGGCGTTGTTCGCCATGGGGACACACTCGGCGCTGTTCGGGCCGGTCAAATATTCGATCCTGCCCCAGGCCCTGCGCGAGCAGGAGCTGGTCGGTGGGAACGGCCTGGTGGAGATGGGCACGTTCCTGGCGATCCTGGCCGGAACCATTGGCGCCGGGATCATGATGTCCAGCACCCACTATGCGCCGGTGGTGGCCTGCGCCGTGGTGCTGGTGGCAGCACTGGGTTATCTGTCGAGCCGCTGGATCCCCCGGGCGAGCGCAGCGTCGCCACAGATGAAGCTGGACTGGAACATCTTTACCCAATCCTGGGCCACTTTGCGCCTGGGGCTTGGCCAGACCCCCGCGGTGTCGCGTTCGATTGTCGGCAACTCCTGGTTCTGGTTTGTCGGCGCGATCTACCTGACGCAGATTCCGGCCTACGCCAAGGACTGGCTGCACGGTGACGAGACCGTGGTCACCCTGGTGCTGACCCTGTTCTCGGTGGGTATCGCCCTGGGTTCGCTGCTGTGTGAACGTTTGAGTGGACACAAGGTGGAGATTGGCCTGGTGCCGTTCGGCTCCTTTGGCCTGACCCTGTTCGGCCTGCTGTGGTGGTGGCATTCGGGTGATGTGCCGGCGGCGGCAACGCCCCATGACTGGCTGACCCTGCTGGGCATGACCGAGGCGTGGTGGATTCTGCTGTCGATTGTCGGTCTTGGCATCTTCGGAGGCTTCTACATCGTGCCGCTGTATGCCTTGATCCAGTCGCGCACCGCGGTTAACGAGCGTTCGCGGGTCATCGCCGCCAACAACATTCTCAATGCGTTGTTCATGGTGGTCTCGGCCATTGTCACCATCGTGTTGTTGAGCCTGGTCGAATTGACCATTCCCCAGCTGTTCCTGGTGGTTTCGTTGCTGAACATTGGCGTCAACACCTACATCTTCAGGATCGTCCCCGAGTTCACCATGCGCTTCATGATCTGGCTGCTCAGCCATTCCATGTACCGGGTCCAGCACCGTGACCTGCAGCAGATTCCGGAGGAGGGCGCGGCGCTGCTGGTGTGCAACCACGTGTCGTTTGTCGATGCATTGCTGATTGGCGGGGCCGTGCGCCGACCCATCCGCTTTGTCATGTACTACAAGATTTTCCAGCTGCCGGTGCTCAACTTCATCTTCCGTACCGCAGGTGCCATCCCGATTGCCGGGCGCCAGGAAGATGGCGAGATCTACGAGCAGGCGTTCAAGCGCATTGCCGCCTGCCTGGCCGAGGGGGAACTGGTGTGTATCTTTCCGGAGGGCAAACTGACCAGTGACGGTGAGATCGATGAGTTCAAGGGCGGCGTAAGCCGGATCATCGAACAGACCCCGGTGCCGGTCATTCCGCTGGCTTTGCAGGGCTTGTGGGGCAGCTTTTTCAGCCGCGATCCGGCCAAGGGCTTGTTTCGCCGGTTGTGGTCGCGGGTGACCCTGGTGGCCGGTGCAGCCGTCCCGGTAGACGCAGCGCAGCCGGCACTGTTGCGAGAGCGCGTCAGCCAGTTGCGAGGTGAGCTGCGCTGATGGGGAAGGGCAAGGTCAGCTGGCGCTGACCTTGAGGCCGATCAGGCCGGCGATAATCAGGGCCACACTGACCAGGCGCACCAGCGCCATGGACTCACCGAACAGAATGATGCCGGCGATTACCGTGCCGACTGCACCGACACCGGTCCAGATGGCGTAGGCCGTGCCCAGGGGCAGCTCTTTCATGGCCAGGCCCAGCAGGCCGAGGCTGATGGCCATGGCAACGATAGTCAGGGCAGTGGGAAGGGGGCGAGTGAAGCCATCGGTGTACTTGAGGCCGACGGCCCAGCCGACTTCAAACAGGCCGGCGAAAAACAGAATGATCCAGGACATACACAGTCTCCATGTAGGAGCGGGCTTGCCCCGCGATAGCGATCTTAATGTCACACCGCTATCGCGGGCCAAGCCCGCTCCTACCTTTGTTTAGACGCCTTGCGGAATCTCTTCACCGCCCAGCGCTTCAAACAGCGCCGGCAGGAATTCGCCGAACGTCAGCATCATCAGGGTGAAGCTGGCATCGAGTTGGCCCAGGGCCTCGTCGCCACCGTCTTCTTCGGCCTGGTCCTGCAGCAGCTCTTCAAAGCGCAGGCGCTTGATGACCATCTTGTCGTCGAGCACAAACGACAGCTTGTCCTGCCAGGCCAGGGACAGCTGGGTCACCACCTTGCCGGTCCCCAGGTGCAGCTGGATCTCGTCGCTGGTCAGGTCCTGACGCTTGCAGCGAACGATGCCGCCGTCTTCGTGGGTGTCGCGCAGCTCGCACTCGTCCAGTACATAGAAGTCTGGAGCGGCTTGTTGGGTCTTGACCCAGTCGGTCATGGTCGCGCTCGGGGCGATCTTCACGGTCACCGGACGCACCGGCAGGGAGCCCATCACTTCACGCAGGGTCGAGAGCAGGTCTTCGGCGCGC
>Ga0247821_10001834_pt1 | contig 11856 bp, 10 predicted proteins | sample 13C_Glycerol_Day_FD_192481 | JGI IMG/M metagenome (GOLD analysis project Ga0247821, IMG submission 192481) | Soil microbial communities from agricultural site in Penn Yan, New York, United States - 13C_Glycerol_Day14 | ecosystem: Environmental > Terrestrial > Soil > Agricultural land | place... | reverse complement strand
GGCGCGGGCTCGGCGGACGGTGCGGGCTCGGCAGACGGTGCCGTCGCGCTCACACCCTGATCCCGTTCATGCGGTAAAGGTGCTCTTTGCCCGGTTCATCCCGGAACTGTAGCGGCCCAACGGCCCGGTCGTGGACGCCGTCCACGATCGGGCGGCTCAGCCGTCGGTGGAGAACCGGACCCCGGCCTCCGGCAGCTGCACGCCCGGCCACACCCGGACACCGTTGATCAACTCGCAGCGATCGCCGATGACGGCGCCGTCGCCGATGACCGCGTCGGCGATCACCGATCCGGCGCCGATCCGCGCGCCGGTCCCGATCACCGACCGGCTGACCTGCGCGCCGGCCCCGATGCTCGCCCCGTCGAAGACCACGGCGGCGTCGACGACGGCACCGGACCCGACCTCGACGGACCGCCCGATGGTCGCCCCACCCACGATCCGCGCGTCGGCGGCCACGGTCGCGCCGTCGAGCACCAGGCCGGCCCCGACCGGGCCGGGAAGCGCCGCCGTGGGCGCGATCCCGGTGACGAGGTCCGCCGAACCCTTGACGAACGCCGCGGGTGTGCCCAGGTCCAACCAGTAGGAGGTGTCCACGTGCCCGAACACCCGCGCCCCCGACGCCAGCAACCCGGGGAAGGTCTCGCGTTCGACCGAGACCACCCTTCCGGCCGGGATCGCCTCCAGCACGGAACGCTTGAAGACGTAGCAGCCGGCGTTGATCTGATCGGTCGGCGGGTTGTCGGTCTTCTCCAGGAACGCCTGTACCCGGCCGTCCGCATCGGTGGGCACCGACCCGAACGCCCGCGGATCGGGCACCTTCACCAGATGCAGTGTCACGTCCGCGTCGTTGCCGGTGTGCGTGTCCAGCAGCGCGCCGAGATCCACGCCGGACAGGATGTCGCCGTTGAACACCATGACGGTGTCCGCCTGCAGGGCGGAGGCGACGTTGCGGATGGCCCCACCGGTGCCCAGGGGTTCGTCCTCGACCAGATACTCGATCGACAACCCGAAGTCGGACCCGTCCCCGAAGTACTCGGTGAAGGTCTCCGCCTTGTAGGACGTGCCCAGCACAATGTGCTCGATCCCGGCCGCGCGGATCCGGGACAGCTGGTGCTCCAGGAACGGCACGCCCGCCGTCGGCAACATGGGCTTGGGGGCCGACAGGGTCAGCGGCCGCAGCCGGGTCCCCTTGCCACCGACCAGAACCACCGCATCAACATCCGTCCGTGCCATCTGTTGCCTTTCGCTCGACGTCAGGGGTCCGGCCGGACTTCTCCGGTCAGCCGGTGGCGCCGGCCGCTCGGGCGACCGACAGTACATATTCACCGTAGGGGGATTTGGCCAACGCCTTCCCCAGGGTCAGGCACTGGTCCGCGGTGATGAACCCGTTGACCAGCGCAATCTCCTCCAGACAGGAGATGCGGATGCCCTGGCGGTGTTCAAGAACACGTACGAATTCACCGGCGTCCAGCAGGGAATCGTGGGTCCCGGTGTCCAGCCAGGCGAACCCGCGACCCAGATTCGACAGGGTGGCCCGCCCGGCGCGCAGGTAGATGTTGTTCAGGTCGGTGATCTCCAGCTCGCCGCGGGCGCTGGGCTTGAGGTCGGCGGCGTGCCCGAGCACGGCGTTGTCGTAGAAGTACAGGCCGGTGATGGCCAGGTTGGACTTCGGCTTCGCGGGCTTCTCCTCGATCGAGACGACGGTGCCGGACTCGTCCAGCTCGGCGACGCCGTACCGTTCCGGGTCGCGCACCGGATAGCCGAACAGCACGCAGCCCTCGACGTTCTCGGCGGCCGCCCGCAGCGTCCGGGAGAAGCCCTGCCCGTAGAAGATGTTGTCGCCCAGGACCAGGGCGACCGAGTCGGTGCCCACGTGATCGGCGCCGATGATGAACGCCTCGGCCAGGCCGTTCGGCGCATCCTGCACGGCGTAACTGATCGAAATGCCCCACTCGCTGCCGTCCCCGAGCAGGCGACGGAACCCTTGGTTGTCCTCGGGGGTGGTGATGATCAGGACGTCCCGGATGCCGGCCAGCATGAGCACGGACAGCGGGTAGTAGATCATCGGCTTGTCGAAGACCGGGAGCAGCTGCTTGGACGTCGCCCGGGTGATCGGGTGCAGGCGGGTACCCGCCCCACCGGCCAGGATGATCCCCTTCATCGGCCTACCAGCCCCCCGTTCACACCGCGCCGGCCCCGATCGTCCGGCGCAGGCGGCATCCGCGGCCGGTGCGGGATGTCCGGACCCTACCGGACCGTCGCCGCTTGTCCGGTGAGGCGCTGCCTGGGCGGGCACCGTTCACCGCGCCACGGACCCGCCTCATCCGGGCGCGCTGATTCAAGTGCCGCTACGACGCCCGAAATGCCGGATTCCATGAGACTTGGATCAGCCCGACGCCGGGCCGGGACATCCGACGCCGGCCGGACCCCGAGCGTGCGCCTACCGGTGGGTGCCAGGCACGTGCCGGTCGGGCAACTCCGCGCCGGCGGCGACCTTGTGCAGGCGGCGGGCCAGCAGGCCCCGCACCCCGAGCCCGGCCTTCAACGCCCAGCGCAGCGGCGCCTGCCACCACGCCGGATGCCGGGTCGCCAGGTACCGGTAGGCACTGCGGTGATGCGCCTGGGCCATGGCGCCGGGCTCCCGCTCGGTGGCGTGCCCGCCCTCGTGCGACACCAGCGCCGACGGGCAGTAGATGTTCGCCCATCCGGCCCGGGCCAACCGGTCACCCAGATCGACGTCCTCGAAGTACATGAAGTAGGCCTCGTCGAACCCGCCGACCTGGTCGAACGCGGCCCGCCGAACCAGCAGGCAGGAACCGGACAGCCACCCGGCAATCCGTTCGGTCGGAGCCTGCGCGTCCAACCGGTACCGGCGGGTCCACGGGTTGGTCGGCCACCACCAACCGCACAGGGCGTGCCCGATGCCATCGGTGATCGACGGCAGATTGCGCGCCGACGGGTAGACCACCCCGTCGGGCGTGGTGATCAGCGGGCCGAAGGCGCCCGCCGCCGGGTACCGCGCCGCGCATTCCACGAGCCGGTCGATCGCCCGAGGGGCGAACACGAGGTCCGGGTTGGCGATGACCACCCAGTCGATGCCCGGATCGAGCGCCCGCACACCGGCGTTGGCTCCGCCCCCGTACCCGAGGTTGCCACCGGTCCGCACCAGTCGAACCTCGGGACGTCCGGCGGCCCGTTCGACGCTGCCGTCGGTGGAACCGTTGTCGGCCAGGACGACCCGCAGCTCGCCCGAGTAGGCCGCCGGGAGCGAATCGAGCATGTCGGCCAACGATGCCCCGGGCGAGTAGGTGACCGTGACCAGGCCGACGACCGGCCGCGACGGGCCGGTCATCAGCATTCCTCGCTCGACCGGTTCGGTACCGGGCCCGACGAACCCACTTGCCACTCTCCGCCCTGCTGGATCGATCCACGTCGGCGCAAAGTGGCAAGCCGCCTGGCGCGCCCGCCGCGGCCGGCCACCAGCCTGCCGCCGCAGCGCATCACCCGCCCGCCGCGGCGCGCACGTAGGCCTCGTGGTGCGCTTCGGCGCTGGCCGCCCAGGTGAACTGCTCGGCCCGGACCACCGCGGCAGCGGCCAACGCGGTCCGCCGGGCGGGCGCATCCAGCAGATCGACCAGGGCGGCGGCGATGTCCCCGGCTCCGGTCCCGGTGTAGGCCACCGCATCGCCGCCCACCTCCGGCAGCGCCAGCTTCCGGGTGGTCAGGACCGCGGCCCCGCACGCCATCGCCTCCAGCACCGGCAACCCGAAGCCCTCACCCAGGCTCGGGTAGGCCACGACCTCGGCCCCGCCCAGGAACCCCGGCAGCAGGTCGACCGGCAGGTGGCCGGGCCGCAGCACGGTCATCCCGCCGGGCACCGCGGCCAGCGCGGGCTCCACCCCGGAGTCCCACCCGGGGGACCCGGCCAGGACGAGGACCTCGGGTTCGGGCCGCCGGTTCATCGCCCGGATGAACCCGCGGATCAGCGCGGGCACGTTCTTGCGCGGCTCCAGCGTGCCCAGGAACGCGATCCAGGGGCGACCGGCGATGCCCAGGAACCGGGCCGCGGCCTCGACCTCCGACGGCGTCGGCGGATGGAAGACCTGATGGTCGACGCCGTGGTAGGCGACCACCAACGCGGACGCGTCCGCGTTGGCGAACCGCACCAGCTCGTCGGCGGTGGCCCGACTGGGCACCACGCAGACCGCGGCGCGGCGCAGCGAGGTTCGCGTCCAGGCCCGGAAGAAGCGCCCCTTGATGCCCAGATGCAGGCCCCGGTCGGAGAAGAAGGTGGCGTCGTGCAGCGTGACGACGCAGGGGACGGAGGCGGTCATCGGCATCGTGTAGTGCGGGGAATGGATGACGTCCACCGGCAGCCGGTTGGCCAGCCGGGACAGCGTGGTCTGCTCCCACGCCAACCGGGCCGGCCGGCTGCCCAGTTCCTCGGCCGCGTTGATGATCCGGCTGCGGGGCGCCAGCTGCGCGAACACCTCGGCGTCGTGCTTCTGGCAGACCACCGACAGCGCCGCGCCCTGCTCGTCCAGCGCCGCGACCAGGCTGTCCACGTATCGGCCGACCCCGCCGCGCTGAGCCGGGATGGCCGTCGCGTCCAGCAGCACCCGCGGTTCCGTGCGCATCCACACCCCTTCCGCGGTTCGCCCGACGGGCCGGCCATCATCTTCTCGCGGCACCCCACCGAGCGAACCGGCGACGACCGAGCGTAGTGGTTACCGGTCAGACCCGGGTTCCGACATGCAGGTCCCAGACCCGATCGGCGGCGGCGGCCCAGGTGTAGCCGGCGGCGCGGGTGCGCCCGCGGGCGGCCAGCTCGGCCGCCAGCGCCGGGTCCGACAGCACCCCACCGAGCGCCTCGGCCAGGCCGGCCGGGTCGTCCCGGCGGCTGACCAGACCCGTCGAGCCGGCCAGTTCCACCAGGGCCGGGGCGTCCGAGACGACCACCGGTACCCCGGCGGCCATCGCCTCCAGGACGGGCAGGCCGAAGCCTTCGGCGCGGCTGGGCGCGGCCAGCACCGTCGCTCCGGCCAGTACGGCCGCCAGATCGTCGTCGGACAGCCGACCCAGCCGGTGCAGTCGCTCCGCCGGCAGCCCGACCGCCGCCGCCACCGAGGCGATGTCCACCCCGCCCCAGCCCGGCTGGCCGACCACGACCAGGTGGGTGCCGGCCAGCGCCGGCTCGGCCACCGCGGCGATGAGCACGTCCAACCCCTTGCGCGGCTCCAGGGTCGCCACGCTGAGCACGTACCGCTCGGGCAGCATCAATCGCCGGCGGCGGGCGTCCGCGTCCGGGGGCGGCGGGAGCGCCGTGACACCTAGCGCGATCACCGTCAGCCGGCCGGCGACCGCGGGGAACAGATCCGTCAGCTCCTGTGCGACGGCCTGCGATGAGACGACGACCGCGTCGGCGTGCCGCACCACCCTGGTGATCATCTCGCGGTGCCACCGCGCGCCGCGCGGGGTCAACGTCTCCGGATGGGTCCACGGCACGGTGTCCCAGACGGCGACCACCAACCCGTCCCGGCGGGGCGGAGCGAGCGGGGTGGTGGCGTGCACCCGGTCCCCCCGCACTGTCGGCGGCAGGCCCCGCCGCCACAACTCGGCCAGCGCGCGCCGACCGGCCGGCAGCCGCCGCGGACCGTCGACCCCGGGAATGACCGCCGCGGTGGTGTCCCGGTGCCAGGCCGTCACGGTGCGCACCCGCCAACCCGGTCGCGGTCGCTGCGCCAGCGCGGCGGTGATCTGCCGGGCGTACCGGCCGGTGCCTCCCGGCACCGGGGCCAGAAGCTGGTCGACCACCACCGTCAACTCATGCATTCGGACAGGTAAGCACAGGTGGGAGCACACCTCCCCGGCCGGTGGCGCCATACCCCCCGCGACACGCCGGGGCGGCCTATCGTGGTCCGATTGCCGGGGCCGTCGGTGCCGACGGCCGGGGAGGGGTGGTTCGGGCGTGGGTGTATCCCTCCTCGACGGCTGGCTGCCGTGGACCCTGCTGGTGCTGGGCATTGCCGGTGGCGTGTTCCTGCTGGCCCGTCGCGAGCGCTGGTGGTGGCTGTACGTCGTCCCGGCCACCGTCGTCGTCAGCGCGATTTCGGCCTGGATCATCGGCAACACCGTCGCCAAGTCGGTCATCGGGCAGGATCTGTCGTTCTCCGACCAGATCTGGATCGCGGTCGCCCTGGCCGGCATCATCCTGGCGATCGCCTCACTGTTCCGGACGCCGTGGTGGCGCAAGCTGGTCGCGATCCTGGCCGGGCTGCTGGTGGTTGCGATGGCGGGCAACCAGATCAACAAGTCCTACGTCCAGTACCCCCGCCTCGGGGACCTGTTCGGGCCGTCCACCAGCGACGACGCCCTGCCGGTCCGGACCTCCGGCGCCGGTTCGAGCCTGCCGTCCGCACCGCTGGCCGATTCCTGGCGGCCCACCGGCGCGAACATTCCCACCGACGGCGGCCAGGTGAGCACCATCGCGCTACCCGGCACCATCTCCGGCTTCCAACCTCGGGAGAGTTACGTCTACCTGCCGCCGGCCTACTTCGCCGACAACCCGGAGCCGCTGCCCGTGATGATCCTGTTCCACGGGGTGCCCGGTGGGCCCGGGGACTGGAACCTCGGCGACCGGGTCAAGGGGGTCATGGACGCCTACGCCGCCGAGCACAACGGAATCGCCCCGGTGGTGGTGATGCCCGACGCCTCCGGCGGCCAGGTCGACAACCCCCTGTGCACCGACTCCAACCTGGGCAAGGTCGGTACCTACCTGTCGCAGGACGTGCCCAACGCGATCAAGTCGCAGTTGCTCGTCGACCCCCGGCCGCAGCGGTGGACGGTCGGCGGCTTCTCGTACGGCGGCACCTGCGCCCTGCAGCTGGCCACCCGGTACCCGGACATCTTCCCGACATTCCTGAACTTCGCCGGCGAGGAGGAGCCCTCCCTCGGCACGCATGCCGACACCGTGCAGAAGGCGTTCGGCGGTGACGAGGCCAAGTTCAAGGCGATCAACCCGCTGGACCTGATGGCGGCCAAGCGGTACCCGAACACGGCCGGGTGGTTCATCATCGGCGCGGAGGACGGCATCGAGGGTCCCACCTTCCCGAAGCTGTTCGCAGCCGCGCAGGCGGCCGGGATGGACGTGCAGTATTGGGAGGTGCCCGGACTGGGCCACGACTGGGCGGTGCCGGTCGCGGGGTTGACCCATGTCATGCCGTGGCTGGGCGCGCGGATGGGCATCACCGCCGCCGAGGGCGGCCCGCTCTCGGTGAGCACCTCACCCGGACCGAGCCCGTCGGTGGCATCGTCGTCCGACGGTCCGACGCCCGTCGGCCCGACATCCGTCAGCCCGACGTCCTGAGATGCGGACGCTCGTCACCGGCGGGGCCGGGTTCATCGGTTCCACCCTGGTCGATCGCCTGCTCGCCGACGGGCACACGGTCACGGTGGTGGACGACTTCAGCCGCGGCGGTCAGGTCAACCTCGCCGACGCGACCGCCCGGTATCCCGCCGCGCTGAGCGTGGTCGTGGCCGACATCCGGTCCGCCGACGCGACCGCGGCCATCCAGCGGACCCGGCCCGAGGTGGTGTTCCACCTGGCCGCCCAGATCGATGTGCGGGCCAGCGTCGAGGATCCGGCCCACGATGCCTCGGTCAACGTGCTCGGCACCATCGCGGTCGCCCAGGCGGCCTGCCGGGCCGGCACCCGCAAGATCGTCTTCGCCTCCTCCGGCGGCTCCATCTACGGCGAGCAGTCGCACCTGCCCACCGCGGAAGACGCCCCGCTGCAGCCGCTCTCGCCGTACGCGGTGGCCAAGATCGCCGGCGAGCTGTACCTGCACTCGTTCGGCCGGCTGCACGGTCTACAGAGCACGTCGCTGGCCTTCGCGAACATCTACGGGCCGCGCCAGGACCCGCACGGCGAAGCGGGAGTGGTCGCGATCTTCGCGCAGGCGCTCCCGCTCGGGCGACCGACCCGGGTGTACGGCGACGGCGGCAACACGCGCGACTACGTCTTCGTCCGCGACGCGGTGAGCGCGCTGGTCCTGGCCGCCGGCGAGGCGGCGGACGGCCTCCGGATCAACATCGGCACCGGGGTGCAGACCTCCGATCGGGAGCTGCACACCCTGGTCGCCCGGGCGGTCGGGGCCCCCGATACACCGGTCTTCGCACCCGCCCGGGCCGGTGACCTGCGTCGATCCGCGTTGGACTGGAGCCTGGCCCGGGATCGTCTCGGATGGACGCCGAAGCACAGCCTGGCCGACGGCATCGCGCTCACCGTGGCCTGGCTGCACCCCTGATCGGGGTGGCAGCCGCCTGATCGGGGTGGCAGCCGCCCGATCGGGGCGAGCCGGCGTCAGCCGGCGGCGATCCGGTAGGCCTGGACGGTCCGGTCCGCGCACCGGTCCCAGGTCCACCGCGCCGCGTACGCGCGGCGCTCCCCGCGAACCCCGGGGCCGTCGGCCGCGGACAGCACGCCGGCCAGGGCGGCGGCGAGCGCATCGACGTCGCCGACCGGGAACACCGCGGACGCCTGGTCGCCGGTCACCTCCCGCAGCGCCGGGATGTCGCTGACGATCACCGGCGTGCCGGTGGCCAGCGCTTCCAGTGCGGGCAGGCCGAACCCCTCGTCGCGGGACGGCATCACCAGCGCCCGGGCGCCGGCGACGATCGTCTCCAGATCACCGGCCGCGGCGTAGTCGTGCACCTGCACGCCCGGTGCGCCGGCCAGCTCCGGCCCCCATCCCGGCGGCCCGACCAACAGCAACGTGGGGACGTCGGCGCCGGCCGACTCCCGCAGCGTGCGGTAGGCACTGACCAGGGTCGGCAGGTCCTTGCGGGGTTCCCGGGTGCCGACGAACAGGAAGTAGTCCGCCGGCAGATCCAGCCGGCGCCGGTCGTCGACGGTGGGCGGCGACGCCTGCAGCCAGGACGGCTGGACGCCGAGCGGGGTCGGCACGATCTCCGGCGCGATATCCGGGTAGGCCTCCCGCACGCGGTCGGCCGTGGTCTGCGACGGCGTGACGACGGCGGCGGCCCGCCGCAGGGCCTGCGGCACCATGACGCGCAGCCGCCGGCTGGCGTCGTCGACGACGTCCGGCATGGTCAGGTAGGCGATGTCGTGGATCATCACGACGCCGCCGAGCCGGCCGGGCGGCGGCAGCACGAAGTTCGTGCCGTGGTAAACGTCAAGACCCCGGGCGAGCAGGCTGATCGGGGGAAAGTTCACTCGGGACCAGGCGGCCTGCATGACCCGCGCGGAGAACCGCAGGGATCGGGTGCGCACGCCCGGCGGCACGGCCGCCCGAAGGTCCTGGCCGCCGCGCAGACTGATCGCCAGCATCGAGAGCCGGACGTCGTCGCGCCGGAGCAGCGCCGCCATCAGATGCTCGGTGTACCGGCCCACGCCGGTGCGCCGGCCCAGCAGCGGGGTGCCGTCCAACGCCACGTTCAGCACGCGATCAGCCACTGTCCGCCCTCACGCCCCGGCGGCGACGCGGAAGGCGTCGGGAGCGGCGGCGAACCCGGCGGCCAGCGCGTCCCGCCACGGTCGCAACGGGGTCAGCCCGGCCGCCACCCATTCCTCGCCCGACAGCACCGAGTACGCCGGTCGCGGCGCGGGTCGGGGGAACTCGGCCGTGGTGGTCGGCGCGACCCTCTCGGGATCATCGCCCAACTCCTCGAAGATCGCCCGGGCGAAGCCGAACCAGGTGGTCTCGCCGGCATTGGTCAGGTGCAGCACACCACCCGGCGCGTCCGACCCGGCCAGGTCCAGCAGGCCGGCCGCGAGGTCGGCGGCGTACGTCGGGGTGCCCCGCTGGTCGTCGACCACCTTCAGGGTCGGCCGGGTGGCGGCCAGCCGGGCGATGGTCTTGACGAAGTTGCCCCCGGTCGCGCCCCAGACCCAGGCCGTCCGCACCACCCGGGCGTCCGGGTGGGCCTGCAGGACCCGCCGCTCACCGGCCAGCTTCGACGCGCCGTAGACGCTGCGCGGGCCGGTCGGGTCGGCGGGTCGGTACGGCCGGCCGGCGTCGCCCGGGAACACGTAGTCGGTGGACAGGTGGATCAGGTCAAGACCTAGTCGTTCGGCCGTGACCGCGAGGTTGGCCGGCCCGTTCGCGTTGACCGCGAACGCGGTGTCCCGATCGGTCTCGGCGTCGTCGACCGCGGTGTAGGCGGCCGCGTTGATCACGACCGCGCGCTGCCCGGCCGCGGCCGCACCGGCGGCGACGTAGCCGAGGGTCCGCTGCACCGATTCCTGGTCGGTGATGTCCAGCTCCCGGGAGCCGACGCCGAGCACCGGGATGCCGGCGGTCTGCGCCGCGGCCACCAGATCGGTGCCGAGCTGGCCCCGCGCGCCGACGACGAGCAACCGGAACGGCTCGACCGCGACCGACGGCATCAGCGGTCGATCGCGGAACGCGCCTTGAGCGGTTCCCACCAGTCCCGGTTCTCCCGGTACCAGGTGATGGTGTCGGCCAGGCCCTGGTCGAACGGCACCAGCGGCTCGTACCCGAGCTCGCGGGAAATCTTGCCGTGGTTCACCGAGTAGCGAAGATCGTGGCCGCCACCACGGGGGTCGACGATGCGCTCGATGAACGAGGAGTCCCGGCCGGTGGCCTCGATGAGCTTGGCCGTCAGCTCGGCGTTGGTCAGTTCGGTGCCGCCGCCGATGTTGTAGATCTCCCCGGGCCGCCCGCCGGCCAGCACCAGCGCGATGCCCCGGCAGTGGTCGTCGACATGCAGCCAGTCCCGGACGTTGCGACCCTCCCCGTAGAGCGGCACCGTCGCCCCGTCCATCAGATTGGTCACGAACAGCGGGATGACCTTCTCCGGGAACTGGTACGGGCCGTAGTTGTTCGAGCATCGGGTGATGGCCACCGGAACGTTGTGAGTCCGCGCGTAGGCGCGGGCCAGCAGGTCCGATCCGGCCTTCGACGCCGAGTACGGCGAGTTCGGCAGCAGCGGCTCGTTCTCGTCCCAGGACCCGGTCTCGATCGACCCGTACACCTCGTCGGTGGACACGTGCACGAACGTGGTCAGCTTGGTGTCCAGGGCCGCCTGCAGCAGCGTCTGGGTGCCCATGACATTGGTCAGCACGAAGTCGGCGCCACCCAGGATCGACCGATCCACATGTGATTCGGCGGCGAAGTGCACGACCGCGTCCGCCTCACCGACGAGGTCGCGGACCACCTCGGGGTCGCAGATGTCGCCCTGCACGAAGGTGTACCGATCGGAGTCCGCAACCATCTCGAGGTTGGCGAGGTTGCCCGCGTAGGTGAGTTTGTCCAGCACCGTGACGTCGGCACCCTCGAGACCGGGGTACCGGTCGGTCAGCAGCTGCCGGGTGAACGTCGAACCGATGAAGCCTGCCCCACCGGTCACCAGGATGCGCATGGTGACGCATTCTGCCGCACCGCCCACAGATCACTTGACCGCCGGGCCACAGACCCCCCGTTCGGGCCGCCGGATGACCGGGGCGGTCGGCGGACGCCGTCGGGGCGACACCCAAGGTCACCGGAATCTCAGGTCGCCGCGGTTACCCTGGCTGCAAATCCGACGCCGGACCCGGCGGCGACCGGGCAACCGGGTCGGGCGGAGGACGTCTGAGTTCTCGAGCCTGCGGTGGCCGGACGCAACGGTTCGGCCGGTGCCGCAGCACGGCCGCGGATCGGCCCGGGACGATGACGCAGCGAAGTCAGTGAGGGTCACAGGAATGACGAACTCGGATCGCCACGATCCGCAGCGGGGACCTCGCCGGTACGGCCCCAGTGCGCCGGGACAGGCCTGGTCCGACGTCGATGGGGCCACCCCGCCCGCGTCGTCCCGGCAACCCTCGCCGGGCCGGCC
>Ga0247821_10001829_pt1 | contig 11861 bp, 7 predicted proteins | sample 13C_Glycerol_Day_FD_192481 | JGI IMG/M metagenome (GOLD analysis project Ga0247821, IMG submission 192481) | Soil microbial communities from agricultural site in Penn Yan, New York, United States - 13C_Glycerol_Day14 | ecosystem: Environmental > Terrestrial > Soil > Agricultural land | place... | reverse complement strand
TATCCACAGCCAGCTGCTCGAAGTCGCCACCGGAAGTGCCGGTGATGGTCGCTTCGACCTGGCCAGCGTCGATGTAGACGTCATCGTCCGGGGCGGCAATGGTCACGCTGCCCGACGTCTCGCCCGCCGCGATGGTGATGGACTCACCGTTGCTGAGAGTGATGGTCATCGCGGTGCCAGCCGGGTTGGTCAGCGTGGCGGTATAGGTGATCTCACCACCTTCGTTGACCGATGGCGTGGCGGTCAGCTTCAGGCCGGTAGTGTCTTCGGTACCTGGACCGTCGGTAACGGTGGTCACCGGATTGCCTTCGGTCTCCAGCTTCTCGTAGTTACCCCCGGTAGTGCCGGTGATGCTGTTGGTCAGGTCCAGGTTGGCGTTGTGCACGTTGTTGGGTGCGACAAAATCCACGGAACCGGAGCTGCTGCCCACTGGAATAGTGATCTGCTGACCATTGGCCAGGTTGATCACCAACGGCGAACCAGTCACCGGTGCGCTTACCGAAGCGGTGTAGGTCACTACGCCACCTTCAGCAACGCTGCTGTTCGCCGTCAGGGTGACGGTCGAGGTGTCGAGGGTATCGGTTACCTGGGTAACCGCCGGCGTGCCGTCGACTACCACTTTTTCGAAATCGCCACCGCTGGTGCCGGTCACGGTCACGCTGACTTCGCCGGCATCGATGTACACGTCATCGCTCGGCGCCGGAACGATGATGCTGCCGGAGGTTGCGCCTGCAGCGATGGTGATCACTTCACCATTGCTCAGGGTGACTTTCATTTCGGTGCCGGCCGGGTTGGTCAGCGTGGCGGTATAAACGATCGAACCGCCTTCGGCGACCGAGCCTGTGGCGGTGAGTTTCAAGCCGGTGCCGTCATCGGTGCCCGGACCATCCGTCACGGTGGTCACCGGATTACCCGCGGTCTCCAGCTTCTCGTAGTTGCCCCCGGTAGTACCGGTGATGCTGTTGGTCAGGTCCGGATTGCTGGTGTGCACGTTGTTCGGTGCGACAAAGTCCACGGAACCGGAACTGCTGCCCACTGGAATAGTGATCTGCTGACCATTGGCCAGGTTGATCACCAGCGGCGAGCCGGTCACCGGTGCGCTTACCGAAGCGGTGTAGGTCACTACGCCACCTTCAGCAACGCTGCTGTTCGCGGTCAGGGTGACGGTCGAGGTGTCGAGGGTGTCGGTGACTTCGGTGACGGCTGGCACATTGCTCACCACCAGGTTCTCGAAGTTGCCACCATCGACTTTGTCGATGTGCACGCTGACGTTGCCGGCATCGACATAGACGTCATCGCCCGGCGCTGGAACGGTGATGCTGCCGGAGGTACCGCCGGCGGCGATGGTGATCACCGCGCCATTGCTCAGGGTCACGGTAACCGGTGTGCCGGCCGGGTTGGTCAGGGTCGCGGTGTAGACGATCTGCCCGCCCTCGGCGACGCTGCCCGTTGCGCTCAGGCTCAGCCCGGTGTTGTCGATCGAGTCGTTGATGCTGGTGACGGCCGGGTTCGGGTTCGGCACCAGGTTCTCGAAGTTGCCGCCCGTGGCGCCGGTGATGGTGGCGCTGACGGTGCTGCCGTTGTTGTAGACGTCGTTGGCCGGGGTCTGCACGTCCACGGTGCCGGTGGTCTGGCCAGCGGCGATGGTGATGGTGCTGCCATTGGACAGGGTCACGGTCACCGGCGTCTGCGCCGGGTTGGTCAGGGTCGCGGTGTAGGTGATCACACCGCCTTCGGTGACGCTTGGGGTCGCCGTCAGGTTGACCGTGGTGGTGTCGATGGTGTCGGTGATCTGGGTGACCGCCGGGGTGGTGTCCGGGGTGACGATCAGGCCCGCGCCACCGGTGGTGCCGGTAATGGTCGTGGAGATCTGGCCGCCGTCGATGTACACGGTGTCGTTCGGGGCGATGGTGACGCTGATGCTGCCACTGGTCTGCCCGGCGCCGATGACGATGATCTGGCCGTTGGAGAGGGTGACGGTCAGGTCGGTCAGCGGTGGCTGGCCCAGGGTGGCGGTATAAACGATAACGCCACCGGCTTCGGTGATCGAAGGCGTGGCGCTCAGGGTCAGGCCGGTTTCGCGGATGGGCGTGGTGGTTGCCGGGTTGTTGGCATCATCCAGTCCACCGATCTCTTCGATGCCGGTCTCGGTGGCAAAGCCGATCGGGGCGGTCGGGAAGCCAATGGTCGGGTCGACCGAACCTGCCGTGGCATCGAGCATGACGAAGCTGTGGCCGCCACCGGCGGCGCCGCTGCCTGCTGCAGACGGGCCGGCTGCAGTGGCTTCGAGCTCGGTGGTCGGGTCGGCACCGGCGGCAATGGCTTGTTGCAATTCTTCAACGGAAGGGGCGGCCTGCGCAGTGGCTGCCGCCAGGTCGGTGCTGCTGTCTGGTGCGTCGGCACTCCATTGCGTGTCGCGACCCAGGTCCAGTGTGCGGCCATCGGACAGTTCCAGGGTAACCGCGCCTGCCAGGCCGGTCAGCACTTGTTCGCCGGCGAACAGGCGGTCTCCTTCGATGAGTACGCGGCGAGCGCCCTCAGGGGATACGGCAATAACCTGACCAACAATGCTTTTGACGATGGCAACAACGCTGCTCATTGGACTCTCCGAATTACCCGTTCAATTTGGCTTCCATGCCCGGCCGGCGCTGAGTTGCCGCATCCGATGGAATGTATCTGTTCATATGTTGACGCGTTCTTGCGTCAATTTTACGTCAATAACTAATGGCTATTAAGTTTATGCCAAAGTATTGACCTTCTGGCTGCCATCCTAAACAATCAGCACCGTAATGTCACATTGATATTTGGCCGGTTGCACCCTTCCTTCGTACGTTCCAGTACCCCTTCGGAAACTCTCCGACATTAAGGTCAAACCGGTTGCCATTTTCGAATGCAGCAACGTTTTTTGCTGTGATTTAGGACAAGATGTCCCTGGGAAAAAAGTACATGCGCGCGTTACTGTTCACCGCTCTTCCTTTCGCTCTCTCTGCCACTTTCGCTCAAGCCCAAAGCCTGCCGGAGGCCATGCAGAAAGCCCTCGAGGTGCACCCGGAAATCCAGGCCGGGGTCAACAGCCGCATCGCCGCCGACTACCAGTTGCGGGCTGCCAAGGGCGGCTATTTGCCGCGGGTCGATGTGCTGGGCGGTTATGGTCGCGAAGGGACCGACAGCCCGAGCACCGGCAACCGTTGGGAAACCCTCAACCGCGGTGAATCCAGCCTGCGCTTGCGCCAGATGGTGTTCGACGGTTTCGCCACCTCCAGTGAAGTCGGGCGTCAACAAGCCACCGTCAACTCCCGCGCCTACTCCCTGCTGGGTGCTTCCGAGCGCACCGCATTGACCGTTGCCCAGGTCTACCTGGACGTCCTGACCCGTCGCGACATGGTGCGTCTGGCCGAAGACAACCTGCGCAGCCACGAACGCATTTTCGACCAGATCAAGCTGCGCACCACCCGTGGTGTCGGTCGCCTGGCAGACATGGACCAGGCCGAGGCGCGTCTGGCCCAGGCCCGCAACAACCTGCTCACCGAGCAGACCAACCTGGCGGACGCCCGGACCAACTATTTGAGCGTGGTCGGACAAATGCCCGACGAGTTAAGCACGCCAGCGCCGTTTGTCGACCTGCTGCCGGCCAACCTCGACGAAGCCCGGCACCAGATGATCGAAAGCAGCCCGATCCTGCGTTCGGCAGAGTCCGATATCGCGGCGGCGGAGAAGCAATACGAGGCGGCAAAGTCTACGTTCTATCCGCGCTTCGATGCGGAACTCGGACGGACGGCAGACAACGACATTGATGGCCTGAACGGCCACAACAATGAATGGCAGGCTATGCTGCGTATGAGCTTCAACCTGTATGCCGGTGGTAGCAACAAGGCCGACCTGGAATCCAAGTCGTACCTGACCAACCAGGCGCTGGACATTCGTAACAATGCCTTGCGCCAGCTCAATGAGGAGTTAGGCTTGGCATGGAATGCTATGGACAACGCCAACGCGCAATTGCCGATTGCCCAGCAATACGTCGATTACAGCAGCAACGTGCGCAGCGCCTACCAGCAGCAGTTCAGCCTGGGCGAGCGGACGTTGCTCGACCTGCTCGATAGCGAGAACGAACTCTTCACCGCCCAGCGTCGTCTGGCCGAGGTGAAGAACATTCAAATGTTTACTCAATATCGAATCAAGGCGACCATTGGTCAGCTGCTCAAGAGCCAGGGTGTAGTTGCGCCGATGGCAACCGTTGTGCAGAACGACATGAAACCGAAAGTGAACCTACCAGGGATGAACTGAGGTTCACTTTAATCACTCACCGTAACTATCAAGAGAAGCCGCGTGGAATCAGAAGTCAGTCGAGTCCAACTCAGCCATGATCCACGCAGCCAGCACGATGACCCGTTGCTGGACAGCCTGCTGTCCCTCTGTGTGCTGCACCAGAAGCCCGCCAGCCGGGCCATGCTGACCACCGGCCTGCCGTTGCCGGCCCAGCGCCTGAGCCCCGAACTGCTGCCGCGTGCAGCGGCCCGGGCCGGGCTGCAGGGGCGCCTGTTGCAGCGCAAGCTGGAGCAGATCCCGAGCATCGCCATGCCGGCCATGCTACTGCTCAAGGATGGTCGCAGCACCGTGTTGCTCGGCTGGGAGAACGACGACACGGCGCGGCTGTTGCTCAGCGAGAGCGATGGCGGTGAGGTGCATGTCAGCCGCGAAGCCCTGCAAAGCGACTACAGCGGCCGGGTGTTCTTCGCCCAGCCGCAGCACAAGTTCGACGTCAATCACGGCAACCTGATCCCGCGTGCGCGCTCCTGGTTCCGTGACACCCTCAAGCGCAGCCGCTGGCTGTACATCGACGCCATCGCCGCGAGCCTGGTGATCAACCTGATCGCCCTGGCCGCGCCGCTGTTCGTGATGAACGTCTACGACCGCGTAGTGCCCAACCAGGCCACCTCGACCCTCTGGGTGCTGGCCATCGGTATCAGCGGCGCCTACCTCTTCGATCTGATCCTCAAGGGCCTGCGCAGCCTGTGCCTGGACCTTGCCGGGAAGAAGACCGACCTGATCATTTCCGCCACGCTGTTCGAGCGCATCGTCGGCATGGCAATGAAGTACCGCCCGGCGCGGGTCGGCAGCTTTGCCCAGAACATCCATGAATTCCAGGGCCTGCGCGACTTCCTCGCCTCGCTGACCCTGACCAGCCTGATCGACCTGCCGTTCACCCTGCTGATCCTGCTGGTGATTGCCATCATCGGCGGCCACCTGGTGTGGATTCCGATCATCGCCTTCCCGCTGGCCCTGGGCATCGGCTATGCCCTGCAAAAGCCCCTGGTGGCGACCCTGGAGCGGACCATGGCCCTGGCCTCCGAGCGCCAGTCGAGCCTGATCGAGACCCTGGCCGGGCTCGACGCGGTCAAGGTCAACAACGCCGAGAGCGAACGCCAGTACATGTGGGAGCAGACCATCGGCACCCTCAGCCGCCTGGAACTGCGGGTCAAGGTGCTGTCGGGCCTGGCCATGAACATCACCCTGCTGATCCAGCAACTGGCCGGCGTGGCGCTGATCTGTGCCGGTGTCTACCAGATCATGGCCGGCAACCTCAGCATGGGCGGCCTGATCGCCTGCTACATGCTCAGCGGTCGTGCCCTCGGCCCGCTGGGCCAGTTGTCCGGGTTGCTGACCCGCTACCAGCAGGCCAAGGTCACCATGGTCTCGACCGACCAGATGATGGAACTGCCCCAGGAACGCAATTTCGAAGAGCGTCCGCTGAGCCGCCAGGTGCTGCAAGGCGCCATCGAGTTCCGCAATGTCGACTTCACCTACCCGAACCAGCAGAACCTGGCACTCAAGAACGTCAGCCTGAGCGTTCGCCCGGGCGAGAAGATCGGCATCATCGGCCGCAGCGGCTCGGGCAAGAGCTCGCTGGCCAAGCTGATCGTCGGTCTGTACGAAGCCGACAGCGGCTCGCTGCTGGTCGATGGCGTGGATATCCGCCAGATCGACGTCAGCGAGCTGCGCCACAACATCGGTTACGTGCCGCAGGACATCCAGCTGCTGGCCGGCACCCTGCGCGACAACCTGGTCAGCGGTGCGCGCTATGTCGAGGACGAAATGGTCCTGCAGGCCGCCGAGCTGTCCGGTGTTCACGAGTTTGCCCGCCTGCATCCGCAAGGCTACGAGCTGCAGGTAGGCGAGCGCGGCCAGAACCTGTCCGGCGGCCAGCGCCAGAACGTCGCCCTGGGCCGCGCCCTGTTGCTCAACCCGCAGATCCTGCTGCTCGACGAACCCACCAGCGCCATGGACAACACCGGTGAGGAGCGTCTCAAGCAACGCCTGCAAGCTGTCATTGAAAGCAAGACCGTGGTCCTGGTCACCCACCGGGCATCGTTGTTGTCACTGGTCGACCGGCTGATCGTCATCGACCGTGGGCAGATTGTCGCGGATGGCCCGAAAGCCGCCGTCATGGATGCGCTGAAGAAGGGGCAGATCAGTGTTGCTTAAGGTGGATATGGGGCAGTTCAAGGAAAACCTGCGCAAATACTTCAAGGGCTCGGAGTCCTTCGGCGACCAGCCGTTGCCTGAGGTCAACAAGGCGCTGATCGAGGATGCGCCGCGCATCGTGCGCATGACCATCTGGGGGGTGATCGCCTTCTTCCTGTTCATGGGGCTGTGGGCCAACTTCGCGATCATCGATGAAGTGACCCGCGGCGAGGGCAAGGCGATCCCGTCGTCCAAGCTGCAGAAGATCCAGAACCTGGAAGGCGGCATCGTTGCGCAGATCTATGCCAAAGAAGGCGAGATCGTCGAAGTGGGCGACCCACTGCTGCGCCTGGACGATACCCGCTTCGTCTCCAACGTCGGCGAGACCGAGGCCGATCGCCTGGCCATGGCCCTGCGCGTCGAACGCCTGAGCGCCGAAGTCGAAGACCGGCCGCTGAAGATCGACGAAGAAATCCGCAAGGCCGCGCCCAGCCAGGCGGCCAACGAAGAGTCCCTGTACCTGAGCCGTCGCCAGCAGTTGCAGGACGAGATTGGCGGCCTGCGGGAGCAACTGGTGCAGCGCCAGCAGGAGCTGCGCGAATTCAGCTCCAAGCAGGCCCAGTACCGCAACAGCCTGCAGTTGCTGCGCCAGGAAATCAGCATGTCCGAGCCGCTGGTGGCCCAGGGGGCGATCTCCCAGGTTGAAGTGCTGCGCCTCAAGCGCGCCGAGGTGGAAAACCGCGGCCAGCTGGACGCCACCTCGCTGGCCATTCCGCGTGCCGAATCGGCGATCAAGGAAGTCGAGCGCAAGATCGATGAAACCCGCGGCAAGTTCCGCAGCGAGGCCCTGACCCAGCTCAACGAGGCGCGCACCGACCTGAGCAAGGCCCAGGCCACCGGCAAGGCCCTGGACGACCGGGTCAGCCGGACCCTGGTCACCTCGCCGGTACGGGGCATCGTCAAGCAGTTGCTGGTCAACACCATCGGCGGGGTGATCCAGCCGGGCAGCGACCTGGTCGAGATCGTGCCGCTGGACGATACCTTGCTGGTCGAGGCGCGCATCCGGCCGCAGGATATTGCCTTCCTGCACCCGGGCCAGGAGGCCATGGTCAAGTTCACCGCCTATGACTTCACCATCTACGGCGGCCTGAAGGCCAAGCTGGAGCAGATCGGCGCCGACACCATCACCGACGAAGACAACAACACCTTCTACGTCATCAAGCTGCGTACCGAGCGCAGCCACCTGGGCACCGACGAGAACCCGCTGCTGATCATCCCCGGCATGGTGGCCTCGGTGGACATCATCACCGGCAAGAAGAGCGTGCTGAGCTACCTGCTCAAACCGATCATCCGCGCCCGTGCCGAGGCGCTGCGCGAACGCTGACAGCACCCCTGTAGGAGCGGGCTTGCCCCGCGATCGGCCAGGCGACACCTAGGTAGCGGGTGTACCGGCCTCATCGCGGGGTAAGCCCGCTCCTACGGGGGGTGGCTCTATGCATATTCATTAATGTTATTTAAATTATTTTTCTTATGACTTTATAGTCACTTCCCTGCGTACCTGCCGACCAATCGGCGCGCCGCACGACCGAACCAACACGGAACCCCGTGAGTTTCTGATCGATGCGCGCACCTTTGGGCGCGCTTTGCGTGGGAGTGAATCATGTCAGCGGCCTCCATCGCCTTGTCGTCCAACGACAGCGCACAGCAGCAACGCTTCGAAATCCTGCCGTTCAGCGGCGCCGTCGGTGCCGAGATCATCGGCCTGGACCTGACCCGACCGGTCAGCGCCGACGATTTTTCCCGCATCCATCGGGCGCACCTGGACCATCATGTGCTGGTCTTTCGTGACCAGCGCATCACCCCCGAACAACAGATCGCCTTCAGCCGCCGCTTTGGTGTGCTGCAGATCCATGTGCTCAAGCAGTTCCTGCTGGCCGGGCACCCGGAAATCCTGATCGTCTCCAACATCGTCGAACACGGGCAGAACATCGGCCTGGGCGATGCTGGCAAGTTCTGGCACTCGGATCTCTCCTACAAGGAGCTGCCAAGCCTGGGCTCGATGCTGCACGCCCAGGAGCTGCCCAGCGAAGGCGGGGACACCTTGTTCGCCGACATGCACAAGGCCTGGGACGGCCTGCCCGAGGCACTGCGCAAGGCTGTGGAGGGCCGTCAGGCCGCGCATTCCTACACCGCGCGCTACAGCGAGACCAAGTTCGAAGGCAACTGGCGGCCGACCCTGACCGCCGAGCAACTGGCCCAGGTGCAGGAAGTGATCCACCCCGTTGTACGCACCCACCCGGAAAACGGTCGCAAGGCGTTGTTCGTCAGTGAGGGCTTCACCACCCGCATCATCGGCCTGCCCGAAGACGAAAGCCGGCAGGTCCTCGCCGAGCTCTACGCCCACAGCGTGCAGGAGCGGAACATCTACCGCCATCAGTGGCAGCCGCGCGACCTGGTGTTCTGGGACAACCGCTCGCTGATCCACCTGGCTACCGGCTGCCCGGCGCACCTGCGCCGCAAGCTGTACCGCACCACCATCCAGGGCGATGCCCCGTTCTGACCGTCTCGAGGAGTACAGCATGCGCAAGTCAATCAGCCGCCTGGCGGCCAGTATCGCCCTGGGTGCCAGCCTGCTCACCGGCAGCCTGGTCGCCCCCGCCACGGCCCAGGCCGAAGGTGAAATCCGCATCGCCGAACAGTTCGGCATCGTCTACCTGTTGCTCAATGTGGTGCGCGACCAGAACTTGATCGAAAAGCACGGCAAGGCGCAGGGCATCGACATCAAGGTCGACTGGACGCAACTGTCCGGCGGCGCGGCCATCAACGATGCCTTGCTGGCCGGTTCGATCGATATCGCCGGCGCCGGCGTCGGTCCGTTGCTGACCATCTGGGACCGCACCCAGGGCCGGCAGAACGTCAAGGCCGTGGCCTCGCTGGGCAACTTCCCCTACTACCTGGTCAGCAGCAATCCGAATGTGAAGACCATCGCCGACCTGAGCGAGAAGGATCGCATCGCCCTGCCGGCGGTGGGCGTCTCGGTGCAGTCGCGGTTCCTCCAGTACGCCGCTGCCAAGCAGTGGGGCGACAAGGAATACGCACGCCTGGACAAGTACACCCTGGCCGTCCCCCATCCCGACGCCACGGCGGCCTTGCTGGCTGGCGGCACCGAGCTGAACGGGCACTTCTCCAACCCGCCGTTCCAGGATCAGGTTTTGGCCAACAAGAACGTCCATGTGGTGCTCAACACCTATGACCTGCTCGGTCCCAACTCGCCGACCGTGCTGTTCGCCACCGAGAAGTTCCGCAAGGACAACCCCAAGACCTACAAAGCCTTCGTCGATGCCCTGGCCGAGGCCGCGGATTTCGCCCAGAACGACAAGGCGGCCGCCGCCGATACCTACATCCGCGTGACCAAGGCCAAGATCGACCGCGAGGCGCTGCTCAAGATCATCGACAACCCGCAGTACGAGTTCAGCGTGACGCCGAAAAACACCTACCCACTGGCCGAGTTCCTCTACCGCGTGGGCGCGATCAAGCACAAACCCGAATCCTGGAAGGACTACTTCTTCCAGGACGAGAAGCCGCTGCAAGGGAGCTGAAACGCATGAACAGCCCATTGCAAGGCCACACGGTCAGCAAGTTGAGCAGCGTTGCGACGCCGGCGCTGCTGCAGGTGGACAACGTCAGCCTGGAATACCGCACCGCGCAGCGCGTGGTGCGGGCCACTCACCAGGTCAGCTTTGAAGTGGACAAGGCCGACCGCTATGTCCTGTTGGGCCCCTCCGGTTGCGGCAAGTCGACGCTGCTCAAGGCGATCGGCGGTTTTATCGAACCGGTCGAGGGGGCGATTCGCCTGCAGGGGCAGACGGTCAACGGCCCGGGCCCGGACCGCATCGTGGTGTTCCAGGAGTTCGACCAGTTGCCGCCCTGGAAAACGGTCAAGGAGAACGTGATGTTCCCGTTGCTGGCCTCCGGGACGCTCAAGCGCAAGGAGGCGCAGGCCCGGGCCGAGCACTACCTGGAAAAGGTCGGTCTGGCGAACTTTGCCGACGCCTACCCGCATACCCTGTCCGGCGGCATGAAGGCGCGGGTGGCCATTGCCCGGGCGTTGGCCATGCAGCCCAAGGTGCTGCTGATGGACGAGCCCTTTGCCGCGCTCGATGCCCTGACCCGGCGCAAGATGCAGGAGGAGTTGCTGCTGCTCTGGGAAGAGGTGCGTTTCACCTTGCTGTTCGTTACCCATTCGATCGAAGAAGCGTTGGTGGTGGGTAACCGCATCCTGCTGCTGTCGCCCCATCCCGGCCGGGTACGGGCCGAAATCCACAGCCACCAGTACGACCTGCAAAGCCTCGGTGGCCACGACTTCCAGGCTTCGGCGCGGCGTATCCACCGGCTGTTGTTCGAGGATGACGGCCAGGCCGAACAGGTGTCGGCCCTGGATTTTGCCGATATTCGCATCGCCTACTGACCGGGAGTTCTGCCATGACCACATCCGCTACACCGCGTCAGGAATATGAAGTGGTGCTCGAGCCGTTGCTCGATGTCTCATTGGAGCGCGACTTGTCGCTGGGGCAACGCCTCTGGCAACAGGGCTGGCTGCGCAAGGGGGTCATCCTGGTGCTGCTGGCGCTGGCCTGGGAGGCCGTCGCCCGTTACCAGGGCAATGACCTGCTGTTGCCCAGCTTCCTGCAGACCGCGGCGGCCTTGTACCAGGGCCTGGTCAGCGGCGAGCTGCTGGCCAAGGTCGGTGTTTCGCTGGTGGTGCTGCTCAAGGGCTATCTGTTGGGCATTGTCCTGGCCTTCGGCCTGACCAGCCTGGCGGTGTCGACCCAGTTCGGTCGTGACCTGCTCGGCACCCTGACCTCGATGTTCAACCCACTACCGGCCATCGCCTTGCTGCCCCTGGCGTTGCTCTGGTTCGGCCTGGGCGACAACAGCCTGATCTTCGTGCTGGTTCATTCGGTGCTCTGGGCACTGGCCCTGAACACCTATGCCGGCTTTCTCGGGGTCAGCGAAACCTTGCGCATGGCCGGTCGCAACTACGGCCTGCGCGGTTTGCGCCTGGTGGTACATATTCTTGTGCCGGCGGCGCTGCCGTCGATCCTCTCGGGCCTGAAGATCGGCTGGGCCTTTGCCTGGCGGACGCTGATCGCCGCCGAGCTGGTGTTCGGCGCCACCAGCGGCAAGGGTGGGCTGGGCTGGTACATCTTCCAGAACCGCAACGAGCTGTACACCGACAAGGTGTTCGCCGGGCTGGCGGTAGTGATCCTGATCGGCCTGCTGGTGGAAAGCCTGGTGTTCGACACCCTGGAGCGCCTCACCGTGCGGCGCTGGGGCATGCAGCGCTGAAGGCCTCAGGTGTCCTGGTACTGCGCCGCCGCCTTGCTCAGGGTTTCGGC
>Ga0247821_10001828_pt1 | contig 11863 bp, 8 predicted proteins | sample 13C_Glycerol_Day_FD_192481 | JGI IMG/M metagenome (GOLD analysis project Ga0247821, IMG submission 192481) | Soil microbial communities from agricultural site in Penn Yan, New York, United States - 13C_Glycerol_Day14 | ecosystem: Environmental > Terrestrial > Soil > Agricultural land | place... | reverse complement strand
CAACGTCGGCCCCGCCTCATTGCTGGATCTGATCAACCAGAGTTTCGAGGTGATGCAAACGTCGCTGGCCCAGTACAAGATCGCCGGCTACCCGCCGGACGTACTGATCAACGTGCCCAAGCGGGTGTGCCGGTTCTTCGAGTTCTACAAGGCGCCGGAGCTGATCGCCCTTGGGCGGGAGATAGCGCGCGATACCATGGACAACTACGAAGCGGAGCGGCGCTGACCGTAGCCGCTGCCGCCAGGCTGCGATCGGCCGCAAAGCGGTCGTAGACGCCACAAGGCGACTGCTGCGCAGTCGATCGCAGCCTGGCGGCAGCGGCTACGGTGTGGGTGTATGACTCACCCCACCTCTGGCCCCACCAACCGATACCCCACCCCCGGTTCAGTGATGATGAATCGCGGCGCCGTCGGATCATCCCCCAGTTTCTGCCGCACATGCGCCACCACAATGCGCAGGTAGTGGCTGTCATCGACGTGGGTCGGCCCCCAGATATCCTTGAGCAGTTGCTGCTGGGTAATCACCCGGCCCGGGTGCGTGGCCAGTTGCGCCAACAGAGCGTACTCCTTGCGGGTCAGGGCAATTTCAACGCCCTCGAGGGTGACTTTGCGAAAGGCCAGGTCCACCGTCAACGGCCCAAAACTCGGCGCGGCCTGCGCCGTCGTGCCTTGCGGCACCTGACGCAGCAACGCCCGCACCCGCGCCAGGAATTCCTGGATGCCGAACGGCTTGGTCACGTAGTCGTTGGCCCCGTTGTCCAGCGCCTCGACCTTCTGGATTTCACTGGCCCGCACCGACAGCACCAGCACGGGCACCGCACTCCACTCGCGCAGTTCGCGCAGCACCTGCTGGCCGTCCATGTCCGGCAGGCCAAGGTCGAGCACCACAAGGTCCGGCCGATTCAGCGCCGCCTGGGACAGGCCCTCGGCACCGGTCGCCGCCTCCAGCACCTTGTAGCCCTGGGAACTCAGGCTGATGCGCAGGAACTTGCGGATCTGGGGTTCATCGTCAATGACCAGCAGGGTAGCGATCTGGCTCATGGGGCTTCGCTTTCAGGCTCGGGCTGGGTGGGAAGCGGCAAGCATAATGTGATGCAGGTGCCACGGCCATCGATACCCTCATCGACCCGAATATGCCCGCCGTGGGCACCGATCATGCCCTGGCAGATAGCCAGGCCGAGCCCGGTGCCCTGCCCGCCCCGGTCGCCACGGGCGGCGGTGTAGAACATGTCGAAAATCCTCTCCCGGTCCGCCACTGGAATGCCCGGCCCTTCATCGCTGACCGCAAACTGCAATTGCTCATCAACGGCACTCACCTGCAACGTCAGGCGGCCATTGGCCGGTGAAAAGCGCGCGGCGTTCTCCAGAACATTCACCAGTGCCTGCTCGATCAAGGCCGCGTGGACGAACAACAGCGGCAAGCCCTCCGGCACCTCGGTGCTCAACTGCAACGGCGCCAGCACCACCCGCAGGCGATTGAGCGCGCTGCCGACGATATCGGTCGGCGCCACCCAGTCACGGGCCAGCTTCAGCCCGCCGTGCCCCAGGCGGGTCATGTCCAGCAGGTTCTGGATGTAGCGGTCCAGGCGCTCGGCTTCGTCGCGGGTGCCTTCAAGCAGTTCCTTGCGGTCGGCCTGGGGGATCGCGTCGCCGAGGGCCAGCAGGCTGTCGATGCTGCCGCGCATGGCCGTCAGCGGTGTGCGCAGGTCATGGGACACCGACGCCAGCAAGGCGCTGCGCAGTTGCTCGGTTTCGCCATGCAAGCGCGCCGCCTCCAGTTGCTCGGCCAGGCGCGCCCGGGCCAGTGCCTGGGCCAGCGGCTGGCTCAAGGCCTTGAGCAAACGCCGGCGTTGGGGCGTCAGGTTCTGGCCCTGTCGTGGCCGGACACCCAGCAGCGCCAGCGGCGATTCATCCACCGACAGCGGCCACCACCACCAGCGGCCGTTGGGCAACGTATCGCTGCCCAGCCCCGCCGCCTGATCGTGCTGCCAGGCCCAATCGGCGGCGGCGCGCTCATTGTCGCTGAACTGCGGGCTGTCGCCGCTGGCCACCTGCAAGCGGCCGTCGGCACTGCGCTCAAGCAGGCAGACCTTGAAGTCATGCCAACCATCGAGGTGCTGCCCGGCAGCATTGAACACCGCCTGGCGGTCGGTGGCGGCCGTGAGTTTGCGCGATAGCTCCAGCAGTTGGTTGGTCTGTTCCTGGGTTTCGCGCAGGGCCTGCAATTGCCGGCGCTGGCGGGCCGCCAGGTTGCCGGTGAGTGCGGCCATGAGCAGGAAGAACAGCGAGGTCAGCACGTCTTCTTCACGCTGGATGCTGAAGGAGAAATTCGGCGGGATGAACAAGAAGTCATAGGCCAGGAACGACATCACCGCACAGGCCAACGCCGGCCCCAGGCTGCTGCGCACCGCGACCAGCAGCACCGCGGCAAGAAACACCAGGGAGATGTTCGGCAGCGCCAGCACACTGGCCACCCCCCAGGCCAGGCCGGTTGCCAGCAGCGTGGCGACCAGGGCCAGCAGGTAATGGCGCCACACCCAGGCCTTTTTCGCGACGGCACTGGGCGGCTCGGGCTTGTCGTCACGGTCCAGTACGTTGATTTCCAGGCCATGGGCTTCGCGCAGCAGTCGCGTGGCCACACCGGCGCCGAACAAGCGCCGGCGCAAGCGATCGCGCGACTGCCCCACCAGCACCAGGTTGGCACGCCGTTCCAGGGCATGCTGAATCAGGGTCTTGGCCACTTCACCGGCGCGCAGCAGCACCACTTCGCCACCCAGGCGCTCGGCCAGTTGCTGGGCCGCTTGCAGGCGTTGGCGAGCGGTTTCGTCACGCAGTTTGCCGTTGTCGACATGCACCAGGCTCCAGGGCAGATGACGCCGCTGGGCCACCCGGCAGGCGTGGCGCACCAGGCGTTCGGCCTGGGCGTCGCCATCCACGCCGACGAGCAAGCGCCCGCGCAAGGCCGGCGCATCCTGGCCCAACTGGCGATAGCCGTGGGCAAGGTCGGCATCGACCTGGGCAGCGGCTGTCTGCATGGCCAGTTCGCGCAAGGCGGTGAGGTTGGTCTGGCTAAAGAACGCGTCGATGGCGGCACGCGCCTGTTCGGGCACGTAGACCTTGCCCTCGCGCAGGCGCTCGAGCAGCTCCCGTGGCGGCAGGTCGATCAGCACCAGCTCGAAGGCTTCCTGCAACACCCAGTCAGGCAGGGTTTCGCGCACCTGCACGCCGGTGATGCCGCGCACCTGGTCATTGAGGCTTTCCAGGTGCTGGACGTTGACCGTGGTGTACACGTCGATGCCGGCAGCCAACAGCTCCTGCACATCCTGCCAGCGTTTGGCGTGACGGCTGCCGGGGGCATTGCTGTGGGCCAGCTCATCGACCAGCGCCAGGTGCGGCGCGGCCTTGAGCAAGCCGTCGAGGTCCATTTCCTCAAGCTGAACGCCACGGTACTCCGAACGCACCAGCGGTTGCTGCGCCAGCCCCGCCAGCAAGGCTTCGGTCTCGGCCCGGCCATGGGTCTCGACCACCCCTGCCAGCACCTGAACACCCTGGCGCGACTGGGCATGGGCGGCCTGCAGCATGGCGAAGGTCTTGCCGACGCCGGGCGCCGCCCCGAGGAACACTTTGAGTCGGCCGCGCCCCTCGCGCGGCAGTCCGGCCAACAACGCATCGGCGCGTTCGGAGTTGCTATCGCTCACTGCTCTTCCTTATCTAGAAACCGGCGCGAGCCGCTCAAGGGCTGCGTTCAATGTCAGTACGTTGACCACCGGCGGACCGATCAATGGCTGCAGGGTGGACTGCTCCACCAGGGCTTGCAAGGCCTGCGTGGAAACCTGCCGCGCCGCCGCCACGCGCGGCAGCTGGTAAGCCACGGCGGCGGGCGACAGGTGCGGGTCCAGGCCGCTGCCGGAGGTGGTCAACAGGTCCAGCGGCACCGCCCCCTGCTGCTCGACATACAACTGCGCGGCACGCTCGCCGATGCGCTGGGCCAGCGCCGGGTTGCTCGGTGCCAGGTTGCTGGCACCGCTGGCCACAGTGGCGTAATCCGCCGCCGAAGGCCGCGGCTGGAACCAGGCATCACCGGTGAACGCCTGGGCGATCAGGCGCGAGCCGCGCACCTGGCCCTGGTCATCGCGCAGCAGGCTGCCGTTGGCTTGTTCGGGGAAAGCCACCTGGGCCACCCCGGTGACCACCAGCGGGTACACCGCGCCGGTGATCAGGGTCATCAACAGAATCAGGCTCGAGGCCGGACGAAGGTAAGCGGTCATGGTCATCTCCTTGGTATCAGACCAGGTGCAAAGCGGTGAGCAGCATGTCGATCAGCTTGATCCCGGCAAACGGCACGATCAGCCCGCCCAGCCCGTAGATCAGCAAGTTGCGGCGCAGCAGGTGCGCGGCACTGGCCGCCTGTACCCGCACCCCGCGCAGGGCCAGGGGGATCAGCACGACGATGATCAGCGCGTTGAAGACAATGGCCGAGAGGATCGCGCTCTGCGGGCTGCTCAGGTGCATCAGATTGAGCACGCCCAGTTGCGGGTAGATCGCCGCGAACAGCGCCGGCAGGATGGCGAAGTACTTGGCCACGTCGTTGGCGATCGAGAAGGTGGTCAGCGCGCCGCGGGTCACCAGCAGTTCCTTGCCCACCTGCACCACGTCCAGCAGCTTGGTCGGGTCGCTGTCCAGGTCGACCATGTTGGCGGCCTCGCGGGCAGCCTGGGTGCCGTCGTTCATGGCCATGCCGACATCGGCCTGGGCCAGGGCCGGGGCGTCGTTGGCGCCGTCACCGCACATGGCCACCAGGCGTCCGTCGTTCTGCTCCTGGCGAATGCGCGCCAGCTTGCGCTCGGGGGTCGCTTCGGCCAGCACATCGTCCACCCCGGCTTCGGCGGCAATGGCCGCCGCGGTGAGCGGGTTGTCGCCGGTGACCATCACGGTACGGATGCCCAGCTTGCGCAGTTCGGCAAAGCGCTCGCGGATACCGGGCTTGACCACGTCCTTGAGGTGGATCACCCCCAGCAGGCGTTTGTCGACGCACACCAGCAACGGCGTACCGCCGCTCTGGGCGATCTTGTCCACCTCGCGGGACAACGACGCCGGCATCTCCAGGCGCTGCATGCCCACAAAGGCCAGCACCGAATCCACCGCGCCCTTGCGAAAACGCCGCTGCTGATAGTCGACACCCGACAACCGGGTCTCGGCGCTGAAGGCCACCGGCGACAGTTGATCCGCGGCGGGCTCGTCGAAGTCATGCAACTGGCGCAGGTACTCGACAATCGACTTGCCTTCGGCGGTGTCGTCCGCCAGCGAGGCCAGCAAGGCGCCCTCGCCCAGCTCCTTGCTCGTGACCCCGGGGGCGGCATGCAAGGCACTGCAACGGCGGTTGCCGAAGGTGATGGTGCCGGTCTTGTCGAGCATCAGCACATGCACATCACCAGCCGCTTCCACGGCACGACCGGAGCGGGCGATCACATTCAGGCGCACCAGGCGGTCCATGCCGGCGATGCCGATGGCCGACAGCAGGCCGCCGATGGTGGTGGGAATCAAGGTCACCAGCAGCGCCACCAGAAACACCAGCGGCAGGCTGCCCCCGGCAAAGTGGGCGAAGGGCTGCAGGGTCACCACGACCACCAGGAAGATCAGGGTCAGGCCGATCAGCAGGATGTCCAGGGCAATCTCGTTGGGAGTCTTCTGGCGCTTGGCGCCTTCGACCAGGGCGATCATGCGGTCCAGGGTCGACTCGCCCGGGTTGCTGGTGATGCGGATCAGCAGCCAGTCGGACACCAGCCGGGTATTGCCGGTGACCGCCGAACGGTCCCCGCCGGACTCGCGGATCACCGGGGCAGACTCACCGGTAATCGCCGCTTCGTTGACTGCCGCGATGCCTTCGAGCACCTCACCGTCACTGGGGATCATCTCCCCGGCCATGACCTTGACCACATCGTCCTTGCGCAGGCTGGTCGCCGGCACCACCTCGAAACCGCCCGATGGGTTACGGCGCCGGGCGCTCAGGCCCTGGCTACCGGCCTTGAGGCTGTCGGCGCGGGCCTTGCCGCGACCTTCGGCCAAGGCTTCGGCGAAGTTGGCGAACAACACCGTGAACCACAGCCACAGGGCAATCTGCACCGCCACCGCCGTGGGCACGTCGCTGTCGGGCACCAGGCACAACAGCGTGGTGAATATCGCCGTCAGCTCCACCACCAGCATCACCGGCGAGCGCTTCAGTTGGCGCGGGTCGAGCTTGACGAAGGCCTGCACCAGCGCCGGGCGCCACAGCGCGGCGAAGGTGGTCGGTGCCGCAGAGGCCGGGGCTGCTTTCACTTCAGGAATCGGCATGTTCATGATTCGCTCCTCAGAAACCCAGGCTCAGGTGTTCGGTAATCGGGCCCAGGGCCAGGGCCGGCAAGAAGGTCAGGCCACCGATCAGCAGGATGGTGACCACCAGCAAGGTGGCGAACAACGGGCCATGGGTGGGGAAGCTGTTCTCGCCCACCGGCGCGGTTTTCTTCATTGCCAGGCTGCCCGCCAACGCCAGCACCGGCAGGATGTAGCCGAAGCGGCCGATCAGCATCCCAAGGCCCAGCATCAGGTTATGGAACGTGGTGTTGGCACCGAAGCCGGCAAAGGCTGATCCGTTGTTGGCGCTGGCCGAGGTGTAGGCATACAGCAACTGGCTGAAGCCATGGGCACCCGGGTTGGTGACCGCCGCCGCAGGGCCCGGCAGGCTCGCCGCCAGGGCGCCCAATATCAGCACACCCACCGGCATCACCAGCAAGGTGGCCACCAGCAACTGCACCTCTCGGGCCTGCAGTTTTTTACCCAGGTACTCGGGGGTGCGGCCGATCATGAGCCCGGCCAGGAACACCGCGACCAGTACGTTGAGCAACATGCCGTAGAGCCCTGCCCCCACACCGCCGAAGATCACTTCGCCGACCATCATGTTGACCAGCGCGACCATGCCGGTGATGGGGTTGAGGCTGTCGTGCATGTTGTTCACCGAGCCGTTGGAGGCGGCGGTGGTGGTCACCGTCCAGAGCACGCTGGCGGTGGTACCGAAGCGGCTTTCCTTGCCTTCCAGGGGCGCGGCCTGCTCGACTTGCGGGTTGTTCAGGCCAGGGTTGGCCTGGTACTCCGACCACAGCGCGGTACCGCCCCCGATCAGGAACAGCGCCAGCATGCAGGCGATGATCGCCCGGCTCTGGCGCAGGTCCTTGACGTAGTGGCCGAAGGTGAACACCAGGGCCGCGGGAATCAGGATGATCGAGGCCATTTCAAACAAGTTGCTCCAGGCCGTCGGGTTCTCGAGCGGGTGCGCCGAGTTGACGCCGAAGAAGCCGCCGCCGTTGGTGCCCAGTTGCTTGATGGCGATCTGGCTGGCGGCCGGGCCCAGTGGAAGGGTCTGGTCGGCACCCTGCAGAGTCAGGGCCTGCACGTAATGACCGAAGGTTTGCGGCACGCCCTGCCAGACCAGCAACAGCGCCAGCAGCAGGCACAGCGGCAGCAGGCCATAGAGGGTGGCGCGGGTCATGTCGACCCAGAAGTTGCCCAGGGTCTGCGCCGAGCGCCGGGCAATGCCCCGGCACAGTGCGACCAGCACGGCAAGGCCGGTGGCGGCACTGACGAAGTTCTGCACGGTCAGGCCGATCATCTGGCTCAGGTAGCTCACCGAAGCTTCGCCGCTGTAGGCCTGCCAGTTGGTGTTGGTGACAAAACTCACCGCGGTGTTGAACGCCAGCGACCACTCCTGGCCCGGCAGGTGCTGCGGGTTAAGCGGCAGGTAGCCCTGCAACAGCAGCACGGCGAACACCAGCACAAAGCCCGCCAGGTTGAATGCCAGCAAGGCCAGGGTGTATTGCTTCCAGCCCTGCTCGGCCTGTGCATCGACCCCGGCCAGCCGGTAACAACCCCGCTCCACCGGCCCCAGCAGCGGCGACAGCCAGGTGCGCTGGCCTTCCATGACTTTGTAGTAGAAGCGCCCAAGCCAGGGCGCCGGTACCAGCACCAGCGCAAAGAACGCCAGCAGCAACGCGTAATCGTAACTGTGCATGGCCGCTCCTAGCCCCGGTCAGCGCGCAGCAGCGCGACCATCAGGTAGATCATCAACGCCACTGCCAGCAGCAGCGACACCCCGTCCAGAATGCTCATCGAATTTCTCCGTCCTTACGGCGTTATGCCGCTGGCGGTTATTGTCCGAAGTGCTGCTGTAAAGGTGCGAGACCGGGACCGGATGCAACCCATAAAGAATGCGTAAAGACTGCCTTAGGCCCTGCACGAAAAGCCTTGATACTCGGTGAGGCTGCGTTGAAAACAGCCTCGGAATGCTCATTTACAACCCGAAAAGTCGAGCGCGACTCCGACCGTTCCTCGGCTGTTTTCGCCTTGCCCTGCCTTCGTCTCAAAACATACAGCGCCTAGCCTCCTGCCAATGCCCGCCACTGCGCCGGTTGCACGTAATGGACTGCCCAGTTGATGACCGCCTCGGCCGGCATCGGTCGGGCGATGCCATAGCCCTGGGCGACATCGCAGCCCAGGCCCATCAGCAACTGGCCATGCTCCAGTGTCTCCAGCCCCTCGGCGATGACCTGGCGGCCGAAGGCCCGGGCCAGGCCGATCACCGCGCGGGTCAGGGCCAGGTCGTCATGGTCATGGAGGATGTCGCGCACAAATGACTTGTCGATCTTGATGGTGCGGGTGGGCAGGCGCTTGAGGTAACTGAGTGACGAGTAGCCGGTGCCGAAGTCATCCAGCGAGAACTGCACCCCCAGTTGCTGGCAGGCCTCCAGGCACTGACTGACCCGCTGGATATTCTCGATGGCCACCGACTCGACGATTTCCAGGTCGAGCATCTGTGGCGCCACGCTCGGGTAACTCGCCAGCAGGCGCTGGAGGCGCTCGACAAAATCGCTGCGCTGAACGTGCCGGGCGGCAATGTTCACGCTCACCGGCCACACATGCCCAATCTGCTGCCAGCGCTGCATCTGCTCCAGGGCCTGGGCGATCACCCAGTCGCCGATATCAATGATCAGGTCGGTCTGCTCCACCAGCGGCAGGAACTCACCCGGCGCCACCAAGCCTTCAACCGGATGCTGCCAGCGCAGCAAGGCCTCGAAGCCCAGCACCTGGCCGCTGCGCATGTTCACCTTGGGCTGATAGTGCAAGCACAACTCGCCATTGATCATCGCCTGGCGCACCCGCTCCACCGTCTGGTGCGTGGCCTTGACCTCGCGGTCCAGCGACACGTCGAACAGGTGGTAGCGATTGCGCCCGCTCTGCTTGGCCACGTACAGCGCCTGGTCGGCGTGGCGCACCAGGGTGTCGGCGTCTTCGTTGTCGAGGGGGTACAGGGTGACGCCGATACTGGCGCTGACGCTCACCTCCTGGTCACGGATCGAATACGGCGTGGCAACTGCCTTGAGCACCCGGTCCAGTGCCGCCTGCAACGCCGACGGGTGCTGTACATGGCGCAGAATCAGTACGAATTCGTCGCCCGAGAGCCGCGCCACGGCATCTTCACCCCGCAGGATGCCCTTGAGACGCTTGGCCACCTCGACCAGCAACACGTCACCACTGGCATGGCCGTAGCCGTCATTGACCGCCTTGAAGCCGTCCAGGTCGAGCATGCACACCGCCAGGGCGATGCCTTCGCGGCGGGAGAACGCCAGCGCCTGGTTGAGCAGGTCAGAAAGGTAGGCGCGGTTGGGCAACCCGGTCAGCACGTCATGCCCCACGCGCCATTGCAGGGTGTGCAGCAACTGGCGCTTCTCGGTGACGTCGAAACGGATCGACACGTACTTGCGCACCAGGCCGCTGGCCGGGTCTATCAGCGGCACCATGGTGCTGTCGACCCAGTACAGCGAGCCGTCCTTGGCGCGGTTGCAGATCTCGCCCTTCCAGACCTTGCCGGCGACCAGGGCGCGCCACATGCCATCGAAAAAATCCGCTTCGTGCAGGCCCGAATTGAGAATGCGGTGATTGGCCCCCAGCAACTCGTCGCGGCTGTAGCCGGAAATACTGCAGAACTGCTCATTGACGTAAGTGATCCGACCGCTCAGGTCGGTTTCGGAAAAAATGGCGGCCGCATCGACGGCCGCCCGGTAGTTATCATCCATGAAACGTTCGTTACCCTTCGCGTCAGCGGTTGAATCGCTCGACCAGGGCACGCAGGCCCATAGAAATGTGTTCCAGTTCTGCCCCGCGGGTGGCGGCGGCATTGGCGTTCTGTGCCGTGTGCTGCACGGTTCCGGCCACGGTGTTGATTTGCTCGGACACCGACTCGGCCACCGACGACTGCTCCTCGGCGGCAGCGGCCATCTGCTGACTCATGTCGCTGATGTGCTCGACCGCTGCACGAATGCCCTGCAGCGCCTGCTGCGCCTCAAGCACCCGGGCCACCCCTTGCTCGGCTTCGTCGATACCCAGGCTTGCGATGCTCACCGCATCAACGGCGCCAGCGCGCAGGCTCTCGATGATGCCCTGGATCTGCAGCGTCGATTGCCGGGTCTTGCCGGCCAGCGCGCGCACCTCATCGGCGACCACGGCAAACCCGCGCCCCTGCTCGCCGGCTCGGGCTGCTTCGATGGCGGCATTGAGCGCCAGCAAGTTGGTCTGGTCGGCAATCGAGCGGATCACTTCGGCGGCGACCGAGATGTCCTCGGTCTGCCCGGCCAGGTGAGTGACCGCCTGGTTGATCTGGCTGACCGTGCTGGCCAGCAACTGGATCGCGTCACGGGTGGTGCCCACCACCTCATTGCCCTGCCCGGCCAATTGGTTGGCCGTGTGGGCTTGCCCTGCGGTCTCGTGCACATGGCGTGCGACCTCGGCAATCGAGGCGGCCATCTCGGTCATGGCGGCGGCGGTCATGTCGGTCTCGGCGCGCTGGTCGAGCAGCGCCGACTCGGTATGGCGCGACAGCCGACTGGAGTCGCCCGCCGCCTCGCTCATCTGCACAGCCAGGTCGCTGAGGCGGGTCAGTGCGGTCTTGAGCCGCGCTTCTTCACTGATCAGGATCATCTGCAACTGGGCCATCGGGCCCAGCGCATCGCTGTAGGTCAGCGCCACAACCGGGTCGGCAAAGGTGTTGCTGGAGCAGCGGGCGATCTGCGCCAATTGCTGCCCCATGCGCTGGTGGGCCCACAGGCCGACCAGGCCAAACAGCCCCAGGGTGATGCCATGGGCGGGCCAGCCCGGTAGCCACTGCTGGGCCGCGAGGGCGACGCCGCCGGCAAGCAACGGCACGCCCAGCACCTGGCCGCACTGGGCCAGGCGCCGGGCGGTCGAGACCGCAGGCTTGCCTTCACGCAAACGGGCATACAGCGCTTCGGCACGGCGCACCTGATCGCGCGTCGGCTTGACCCGCACCGACTCGTAGCCCACCACCCTTCCCGCTTCGAGTATCGGCGTGACGTAGGCACTGACCCAGTAGAAATTGCCGTTCTTGCAGCGGTTCTTGACGATGCCCATCCAACTCTGGCCAGCCTTGAGGTACTGCCACATCTGCTGGAACACAGCGGGCGGCATGTCAGGGTGGCGAACCAGGTTGTGCGGGCTGCCGATCAGTTCCGCCTGACTGAAACCGCTCATGGCGGCGAACTCGGCATTGCAGTAGGTGATGTTGCTGGCGGTGTCGGTGGCAGAGATGAGCCGTTGATCCTCGCCAAACGTCTGTTCGACCGAGGTGACCGGCAGGTTGAAGCGCACGATGAAACTCCCTTTATAGCGGCAACAAGCAGCACGTCCGGGCCCTGGCCACTGTTTTTTAACTGAACGTTTGAATAACCCTACTAATTACATCATATTTCTGTAACAAATAGTTATTGAAAGCTATCGCGACCAAATGCTAATGGCGCAGTAAATGATTGATTACTAA
>Ga0247821_10001827_pt1 | contig 11863 bp, 14 predicted proteins | sample 13C_Glycerol_Day_FD_192481 | JGI IMG/M metagenome (GOLD analysis project Ga0247821, IMG submission 192481) | Soil microbial communities from agricultural site in Penn Yan, New York, United States - 13C_Glycerol_Day14 | ecosystem: Environmental > Terrestrial > Soil > Agricultural land | place... | reverse complement strand
GGTGGTGTCGATGCTCAACTCGTACTCGGGCTGGGCGGCGGCGGGCATCGGTTTCTCGCTGAACAACAGCATGCTGATCATCGCCGGCTCGCTGGTGGGCAGCTCGGGCGCGATCCTGAGCTACATCATGTGCAAGGCGATGAACCGCTCTTTCTTCAACGTCATCCTGGGCGGCTTCGGCGGCGAGGCGGGACAGGCGGCGACGGGCGGCGCGGTGCAGCGCACGGTCAAGAGCGGCAGCGCGGACGACGCGGCCTTCATCCTGGGCAACGCCGAGACCGTGGTCATCGTGCCGGGCTACGGCCTGGCGGTGGCGCGCGCGCAGCACGCGGTCAAGGAGATGGCCGAGAAGCTCACGCACAAGGGCATCACGGTGAAGTACGCCATCCATCCGGTGGCCGGCCGCATGCCGGGCCACATGAACGTGCTCTTGGCCGAGGCGGAAGTGCCTTACGACCAGGTGTTCGAGATGGAGGACATCAACGGCGAGTTCGGCCAGGCCGACGTCGCGATCATCCTGGGCGCCAACGACGTGGTGAACCCGGCCGCGCTGCAGAAGGGCAGCCCGATCTACGGCATGCCGATCCTGGAGGCCTACAAGGCCAAGACCGTGATCGTGAACAAGCGCTCGATGGCCGCCGGTTACGCGGGCCTCGACAACGAGCTGTTCTACATGGACAAGACCATGATGGTCTTCGGCGACGCCAAGAAGGTCGTCGAGGAGATGGCCAAGGCCATCGAGTAACCCGGGTAATCCGTGCGGGGCGGTCTAGAGCGACCGCCCCACTCAACCTCAGGGAAAACAGCCGGTCCGCCGGTTGGGCTTGGCGCACAATGCTGCGCGTCGCCAGAACACAAGAGGAGACAGCATGGACATGAGCCCGCCCGCCGACGCGAAGCGTCCTTGGCTGAATGCCTATCCGCCGGGCGTGCCGGCCGAGATCGATCCTTCGCAGTACCAGTCGCTGGTGCAGCTGATGGAGGAGAGCTTCCGCAAGTTCGCGGACCGTCCGGCGTACAGCTTCATGGGCAAGGAGGTCGGCTACGCGCAGACCGACACGATGAGCAAGGCCCTGGCGGCGTACCTGCAGAGCCTCGGGCTCACCAAGGGTGACCGCGTCGCGATCATGATGCCCAACGTGCCCCAGTACCCGGTGGCGGTCGCGGCCATCCTGCGCGCGGGCCTGGTGGTGGTGAACGTCAACCCGCTCTACACGCCGCGCGAGCTGGAGCACCAGCTCAAGGACTCGGGCTCCAAGGCCATCATCATCATCGAGAACTTCGCGCGGACGCTGCAGCAGTGCATCGCGGCCACGCCGGTCAAGCACGTGGTGCTGGCCACGATGGGCGACATGCTCGGCATGGTCAAGGGCGGCCTGGTCAACTACGTCGTTCGCAAGGTCAAGAAGATGGTGCCGGCCTACGAGCTGCCGGGCGCCGTGCGCTTCAACGACGCCGTCTCGCGCGGTTCGCGCGCCACGCTGCGGCCGGTGGACACGCGCCCTGACGACGTGGCCGTGCTGCAGTACACCGGCGGCACCACGGGTGTCTCGAAAGGGGCCGTGCTCCTGCACCGCAACGTGATCGCCAACGTGCTGCAGTCCGAGGCCTGGAACGCGCCGGTGATGGGCAAGGTTCCGGCCGGCGAGCAACCGACCGCGGTGGTGGCGCTGCCGCTGTATCACATCTTCGCGTTCACCGTGAACATGATGCTGGGCATGCGCACGGGCGGCAAAGGCATCCTGATCCCGAATCCGCGCGACCTGCCGGCGGTGCTCAAGGAATTGTCCAAGCACACCTTCCACAGCTTCCCGGCGGTGAACACGCTCTTCAACGGCCTGGCGAATCATCCGGATTTCGGCAAGGTCAACTGGGGCAACCTGAAGGTTTCCGTCGGCGGCGGCATGGCGGTGCAGGGCGCTGTGGCGCAGAAGTGGCTGCAGAAGACCGGCTGCCCGATCTGCGAGGGCTACGGCCTGTCGGAGACTTCGCCTTCGGCCAGCTGCAATCCGGTCACCAGCACCGAGTACACCGGCACCATCGGCGTGCCGCTGCCGTCCACGCTGATGAAGTGCATCGACGACGACGGCCGCGAGGTGCCCCTGGGCCAGCCCGGCGAGATCGCGATCAAGGGCCCGCAGGTGATGGCGGGCTACTGGCAGCGTCCGGACGAGACCGCCAAGGTCATGACGGCCGACGGCTTCTTCAAGAGCGGCGACATCGGCATCATGGACGAGCGCGGCTACTTCAGGATCGTCGACCGCAAGAAGGACATGGTCCTCGTGTCCGGCTTCAACGTGTACCCGAACGAGGTCGAGGACGTGGTCGCCAAGCTCGACGGCGTCCTCGAATGCGCGGTGGTGGGCGTGGCCGACGACAAGACCGGCGAGGCCGTGAAGCTGGTCATCGTGAAGAAGGATCCCGCGCTCACCGAGGAGCAGGTGCGCCAGTACTGCCACGACAACCTGACCGGCTACAAGCGGCCCAAGGTGATCGAGTTCCGCACCGACCTGCCCAAGACGCCGGTGGGCAAGATCCTGCGTCGCGAACTGCGCGACAAGAAATAGACAGCGGGCCGCGGGCCATGCGCACCGCCATCGTCTCCGCCATGCACGAGGAGCTGTCCGCCGTGCTGGCCCTGATGCCCGACGAATCGAAGCAGGTTGCCGCCGGCCGCGAGTTCTGGGTCGGCCACCTGCACGGGCACGAAGTGGTGGCGGTGCTGTCGCGCATCGGCAAGGTCGCCGCGGCGACCACCGCGGCTGTGCTGATCGAGCGCTTCGGCGTCGGCGAGATCGTGTTCACCGGCGTGGCCGGCGGGCTCGGAACCGGTGTCGCGGTCGGCGACGTGGTCGTGGCCGAATCCTTCCTGCAGCACGACCTGGACGCTTCGCCGATCTTCCCGAAGTACGAAGTGCCGCTCTACGGCACGAGCCGGTTCGCCGCCGATCCCGCGCTCACCGATCGCCTGGCCGCGGCGGTTCAGCGTGCACTTCCGGACCAGCGCCTGCATCGCGGCCTGGTGGTCAGCGGCGACCGCTTCGTCTCCACCGACACCGAATGCCGCGCTCTGCGCACGGCGCTGCCGCAAGCGCTGGCGGTGGAAATGGAAGGCGCGGCGGTGGCCCAGGTCTGCCACGACTTCGGCGTGCCGTTCGCGGCGGTGCGCACCATCTCCGACCGGGCCGACGACGAAGCCCACGTGGATTTCGCCCGCTTCGTGCGCGAGGTCGCCAGCCGCCACAGCGCGGCCATCGTGCTGGCGCTGCTGGCCTGAGAAGTCAGCGGTCGAATTCGCGGGTCAGGCCGAACGACCAGGACGACTCGCCCGCGCCACGCAGCCGCACTGCTCGGCTGATGTCCACGAGCCAATCCCTGGCCGCTGTCCAGCGCACGGCGGCACGCGCGAAGTGGCCGCCTTCCTGCCGGTAGCGTTCGGCCGCCAGCTGCCAGGCGCCTCCTCCCGGTGTCCAGTCGATCGCTGCGCCGCCGCGCGACTCGTCGCCGCCGCGATGGACGAAGTCGCGTCCCAGGTTGCCGTGCAGCCGCAGATTGTCCGCCGGTGCCCAGGTCAGCAGGGCGTTCGCCGTCGTGCCCTGGAAGCGCGGTCTCGCGTGGGCGTGCCAGAGGGGCGACGCGGACAGCCCGACGCTCAGGCCGGGTGCGACGCCGGTCGCCCACTTGGCGCTCAGGGCGTGGCCCGCCGTCGAGGCACCGTCGCGGCGCTGCGGCTCGGTGGCCGCGCCCAGCTCTACCGGCCCCACGCCGCAGGCGCCGCCCAGGTGGAGCAGGTGTCCGGGACCCGGCGAGCGCTCGTACCAGCCCTCGACCTTGCAGCGGCCGTCCTCCATCACCTCCGCGTCGTCCACCGCGTGGTGGCCGCCGGCCGCGTGAGCCGGCAGGCAGGAGAGGGCGAAGAGGGTCGGCAGGGCGCAGCGCAGCATGCCCGCGAGGATAGAGGCCCGGAAGTCGTCCGGAGAGTTAGCGCAGCCAGCCCCGCCGCCGGAAGTACCACATGGGCACCAGCGCGCTGGCCGTCATGAGGAACAACGCGAAGGGATAGCCCAGGTCCCACTGCAGCTCGGGCATGAAGCGGAAGTTCATGCCGTACAGGCTGGCCACCAGCGTGGGCGGCAGCAGCGCGACGCTGGCCACCGAGAAGATCTTGATGATCTTGTTCTGGTTGATGTTGATGAAACCGACCGTGGCGTCCATCAGGAAGTTGATCTTCTCGAACAGGAACGCGGTGTGGTTGTCCAGCGATTCGATGTCGCGCAGGATCTGCCGCGACTCCTCGAACTGGCTGGCCGACAGCATGCGGCTGCGCATCATGAAGCTGACCGCGCGGCGCGTGTCCATGACGTTCCGGCGGATGCGGCCGTTCAGGTCTTCCTGGCGCGCGATGTCGCCCAGCACCTCGCCGGCCAGGGTGTCGGTCACCTCGCCCGACAGCACCTGCCGGCTGACCTTCTCGAGCTCGTCGTAGATGCCCTCCAGCGCGTCGGCCGAGTACTCGGCGTCGGCGTCGAACAGCTTGAGCAGCACGTCCTTGGCGTCCTCGATCAGGCCGGGCGCGCGGCGCGCGCGCAGGCGCAGCAGCCGGAACACCGGCAGGTCCTCGTCGTGGATGGAGAACAGCACGCCGCGGCTGCGCAGCGTCTCGTTGACCTGGTTGAGGATGAAGGCGACGCGCACCGAGCGCGTCTCCTCGTCGGCGATCAGGAAGTCGCTGCGGATGTGCAGCTCGCCGTTGTCCTCTTCATAGAAGCGGGCCGACTCCTCGATGTCCTCGTCCATCGCGTCCTCGGGGATGGACAGGCCGTAGTACTGCTTGACCCAGCGCTTTTCCTCGAGGGTGGGCGACTCCAGGTCGACCCAGATGGGCTGGAAGCGGGAGAGCTCCTCGAGCGACTCGATCTCTTCCTGGAAGAGCCGCCCGTTGGCGAGCGTGAAGATGTTCAGCATGGCCCGATCCCGTTGCAAAGCTACCTACCAGGGCGCGCTTCCAAGGAGCTCTCTCCGGTGATGAGCAGGCCGCGATTATGCCGCGCGGGCATCGACGAATGCGAGCAACTCGGCCTTCTTCGCATAGGCATCCTGCTCACCCAGCGCGATCAGCGCGCGCACGAAAGCGGGCTCGAACAGGAGGTAGCTGGCCAGCGCGCCGCCGCCCTTGCGCGCGCCGAGTCCGCCGAGCGCCCGGCGCACCGCGGCGGGCAGCAGGTGCGCATGTTCCTGGGCGATCGCGTCCAGCGATTGCGAGGGCTGCAGGGCCAGCACCTCGACGTCGCGATAGGGCAGCAGCGAGGCCACCTCGGGCGGCAGCTGCCGCAGCGTGCCCGTCACGCGCTGGGCCTGCTCGACGTCGGCCTGCAGCGTGTCGTGGAACACGCTGGCCATCGCATGGCCGGCGATCGCGCCCATGTTGGGCGTGCCCGCGGCCGTCGCGCCGCCGAACCCCGCGCGCTCGGGTTGGCCGACGCCCACCACCAGGATGCGCTGGGCGCCCAGGTGCATCGCCGGCGACAGCGGCGAGACCTGGCGCATGGAGCCGTCGCCGAAGTACTCGCGCCGTCCGTCCACCCACAGCGGCGTCGCCGGGAACAGGAAGGGGATGGCGCTCGAGGCCATCAGGTGCTCGATGGTCAGCGGCTGGAACTCGGCGCGCCGGCCGGGTCGCTGCCACGGTTCGGCGTGGCGGTCCTGGGCGGTGTGGCAGAACGTCCAGTGCACGCCGCTGGTGTAGCTGGACGCGGTGACGGCCAGCGCGTCGATGGCGCCGGTGGCCAGCGACTGCTCGATGCCTTCCAGCGAGATCGCCCGATGCAGCGAGTCCACCAGCGGCATCGTGTCCAGGATGGCGCCCGCGCGCCGGGCCTGGCCCCACAGCTTCACCGCCGCCACCAGCCGGCTGAACCGCACCCAGATCGGCATCTGCAGTTCATAGACCTGGTCGCAGCGCAGCCGGGTCCAGAACGCCGACAGCTGGTCCAGCGCCTGCAGGCCCTGGTGCGCCGTGCTCGCCAGGTAGGCCGCGTTCAACGCGCCGGCCGAGGTGCCCACCAGCACCTGGAAGGGAAAAGCCGCCGTCGGCCCGGCCTGCAGCCGCAGCATCGACGACAGCGCCTGCAGCACGCCGGCTTGATAGGCGGTGCGGGCGCCACCGCCCATCAGCACCAGGGCCTGCACCGTGCGGGCGGGCCGCGTCAGGCTCGCATCAAAGATCGTTCCAAGGCTCATCGCCGCTCCTCGCGGCGCATGGTAGAGCAGTGGGCCGCGCGCTCAGGACGCGGTGGAGGCGTGAACGTCGCACTTGAGCACGTCGGCCATGTACTCGAGCGCGGCGGCCTTGGCCTTGGCGGTCTCGGCCGCCGTGCAGTCCGACGGTACCCAGACGTCGTATTCGCGCAGGAAGGCGTCGGCCGCCGTCAGCTGCACGCACATGTCAGCCGCCAGTCCGCAGAGGACGAGCTCGTGCGTTCCCATCTCCGCCAGCAGCAGCTCGAGCGGCGAGGCGTAGAAGGCCGAGTGCCGCGGCTTGAGCACGGTGAGGTCGTCCTCCCGCGGGCGCAGCAGGCGCGCGATCTCCCCAGGCTCGCCCGGCAGGGCGAGGCAGCGGTCCACCAGGCCGTGGAAGTCGGACTGCCAGGCGCCGAAGTTGTCGTTGGCATAGATGGCGACCACGCCGTCGGCGCGCAGCCGGCGCTTCAGGTCCGCCGTCGCGCGGGCGGCTTCCAGGGCCGGAGCGGCCAGTTTCTCGGCGCCGGGAAAGTCGAGGGCGTTGATGAAGTCGACCAGTAGAAGTACGCGCTGACTTTTGGGCAATCGTTTGGTGCGTGTATCGGTGTCGCGAATGCGGTGAGGCATGAGAACGGATTCTGCGGGAGCGGCGAGCGCGGGCCTGACAGCCGCCGTCCTGGCTCGGCCGCAGGAAGCGTCCTACAAGGTCGGGCCGACCTGTCCGACATACCCGATGAGGTCCCCCCCCTACATTGGTTTCGTCCACTCGGGGCGGCGCCGCCGTCCGGGGTGTCCAAGGAGCAGTGTTTCCATGATCCAGCTAGCGAACGACCCCAATGCGAGCCGTACCAGCTGGCGGCCGGTAGCCGCCGACAAGGCCGCGCGCGATTCGCGCCGTGCCCGCCCCGGCCACGCCTGGCCTTTCCTGAGCCCCCACGCGCTTCGTCCGGCCGCCCAGGCCGAAAGCACGAAGACCCCCCGCAACGACAGCGGCAGCTAGGCCGCCCATCACGAGAGTTGACCCATGCTGACCGAATCGAAGATGCCCAACAAGATTTCCGACGCGCCGCGCGACAAGCCGCAAGGTGATCGCGTCGAGCACGCCAACCTGGAGCGCCCGGGCGCCGCCGCCCATCCGCGCGCGGGCCGCCGGGAATGGTCGTACTACACGCAGCCGGCGTCCGGCTGGCGCATGCACTGAGTCGATCGACCGACAAGAAAGAAAGCGGCCCCGCGGGGCCGCTTTTCTTTTGCGCGTTTGATCCAACGCATCCGTTACCGCTCGAGTGAATTTTTTAGCCCCACGACTGCCCGGCAGCGATTGCTTTCGACCCCCGCGCGCGGCATAGTGGTCCGCACACCTTCAGCTTCTCTTCTCCCCCTCGTCCGCCGGGTTCTCCGGCGGGATTTCCAACCCGAGCACAGGAGGCTCTACATGAACCTGACGATCAGCGGTCACCATCTCTCAGTCACCCCCGCACTGAAAAGCTACGTGACCACCAAGCTCGATCGGATCACGCGCCACTTCGACCAGGTCGTCGACATCAAGGTCCTCCTCACGGTAGAGAAGCAGAAGGAAAAGGAACGAAGGCAGCGGGCGGAATGCCGCATCCACGTCAAGGGCAACGACATGTTCGCGGAGAGCTCGCACGAAGACCTCTACGCGGCCCTGGACGAGCTGGTCGACAAGCTCGACCGCCAGGTCGGCCGCCACAAGACGCGGCTGCAGGACCACCACCATCCGGCGGTCAAGCGCGTGATGTGAGCCGCTTGGCTCGCAGCTGAAAGGGGCCCCGCGGGGCCCTTTGTTCTTGTGCAACGCCCGCTGTGCCGGACCCCGTCCAGCCAGGGGGGTGAGGTGCATAATCCCCATCCCCGACCATGAACCGCCTCGCTGCCATCCTGCCCGCCGCCCAGGTCCTCGTGGGCGTCGACGCCACCAGCAAGAAGCGCGCGTTCGAAGAGGCCGGCCTGCTGTTCGAGAACCTGCACGGCCTGTCGCGCGCGCTGATCACCGACAGCCTGTTCGCCCGCGAGCGGCTGGGCTCCACCGGCCTCGGCCACGGCGTGGCCATCCCCCACGGACGCATCAAGGGCCTGAAGGCCCCGATGGCCGCGCTGTTCCAGCTGGCCAACCCGATCGGCTTCGACGCGCCCGACGAGCAGCCCGTCAACCTGCTGATCTTCCTGCTGGTGCCCGAAGCGGCGACGCAGAAGCACCTGGAAATCCTCTCCGAGATCGCCGAACTGCTGTCCGACGCGCCGCTGCGCGAGAAGATCAAGGCCAGCACCGATGCCGCCGAGCTGCACCGGCTGATCGCCACCTGGCAGTCGGCCCAGCCGGCCTAGCGCACCGCCGCCGCGTGAAGCCCACCGTCGTCAGCGCCGATGTCCTGTTCGAGGACCATCGCGCGCAGCTCAAGTGGGAGTGGGTCGCGGGCCTGGGCGCTTCGGAGCGGCGCTTCGACGAGGTGGCCGTGCGCGCCGCGCGCTCCGGCGCCGACCTGGTCGGCTACCTGAACTACATCCACCCCTACCGGGTGCAGATCCTGGGCGAGCGCGAGATCGCCTACCTCACCAACGCCACCGCCGAGGACTGCGCGCGCCGCATCGCCCGCATCGTCACGCTCGAGCCGCCCGTGCTGGTGCTGACCGACAACCAGCAGGCGCCCGAGGCGCTGCTGTCGATGTGCGAGCGGGCGCAGATCCCGATGTTCTCGACCCGGGAGCCGTCGGCGTTCGTCATCGACGTGCTGCGGGCCTACCTGTCCAAACACTTCGCCGAGCGCACCTCGATGCACGGCGTGTTCATGGACATCCTGGGCCTGGGCGTGCTGATCACCGGCGAGAGCGGGCTGGGCAAGAGCGAGCTGGGCCTCGAACTGATCACCCGCGGCAACGGCCTGGTGGCCGACGACGCGGTCGACCTGTACCGCGTCAACCAGACCACGATCGAAGGGCGCTGTCCCGAGCTGCTGCAGAACCTGCTGGAGGTGCGCGGCATCGGCCTGCTGGACATCCGCGCCATCTTCGGCGAGACGGCGGTGCGCCGGAAGATGCGGCTGCGTCTCATCGTGCACCTGGTGCGGCGCGAGACCATGGAGCGCGAGTACGAGCGGCTGCCCTACGAGCCGCTCACGCAGGACGTGCTGGGCGTGAACATCCGCAAGGCCGTCATCCCCGTCGTGGCCGGCCGCAACATCGCCGTGTTGGTGGAAGCGGCCGTGCGCAACACCATCCTGCAACTGCGCGGGGTGGACACCTACCAGGAGTTCGTCGAGCGGCACCGCCGCGCGATGGAAAAGGGAGGCTGAGAAGCCTCCGCTGCCTCAGGCCTTCTTCGGCCGGTGCGGGCAGTGTTCCTTGATGCAGTGCGCGTACAGCGACAGCGCGTGGTCGGCGATCTCGAAGCCCTTGGCCTTGGCGACCGCGTGCTGGCGCTTCTCGATCTCGGCGTCGTAGAACTCCTCGACCCGGCCGCAGTCCAGGCACACCATGTGGTCGTGGTGCGTGCCTTCGTTCAGCTCGTAGACCGCCTTGCCGCTCTCGAAGTGGCTGCGGGTCAGGATGCCGGCCTGCTCGAACTGCGTGAGCACGCGGTACACGGTGGCGAGACCGATGTCGGAGCGCTCTTCCAGCAGCACGCGGAACACGTCCTCGGCCGTCATGTGGCGCTGCGATCCCTTCTGGAACACGTCCAGGATCTTCAGCCTCGGCAGCGTCGCCTTCAGGCCGGTGTTCTTCAGTTCATCGACGTTCGTCATCGCTGTGGGAGGAGGGGCCACCGAAGGGCTGCCGCTACAATCGTCCGATCATATCGCCGCCCCTGAACATGCCCTCGTCCTTCGCCTTCCGCCTGCGCTCCAGCCTGGTGCTGGCGGCCTGCGCGGCCATGGTCGGTTGCGGCAGCGTCGACGGCTTCAGCCGCCGCGTGGCCAACGCCGTCACGCCCTACAAGGTCGAGGTGGTGCAGGGCAACTTCGTCTCGCGCGAACAGGTCGAGCAGCTGAAGCCCGGCATGCCGCGCCAGCAGGTGCGCGAACTGCTGGGCACGCCGCTCGTGTCCAGCCTCTTCCACGGCGACCGCTGGGATTACGTCTTCACCATCAAGCGTGACGGCGTGCAGGAAGCCCCGCGCCGCCTGACGCTGTTCTTCAAGGGCGACGCGCTGGAGCGCTTCGAAGGCGACACCATGCCGTCGGAGTCGGAGTTCGTCGCCGCCATCGGCGCCAAGCCGCGCGACGCGCGCAAGCCGGTGCTCGAAGCGAGCGAGGAGCAACTGCAGCGCGCCACGGCCAACAAGCCGGCCGCTTCGCAGCAGCCCGCGCCGTCGGCCGCCGCGCCCGCGCCGGCTTCCTACCCGCCTCTCGAATCCTCTTCCTCCGCGCGGTGACCCGCATGGCTTCCACTTCCGCGGGCACCGCCCAGCACGCCGTAGCCGTTGCCGGCGCCACCGGCCGCATGGGCCACATGCTGATCGAGGCCATCCGCGCTTCCGGCGACTGCCAGCTCACGGGCGCGATGGACGTCCCGTCCAGCCCCGCCATCGGCAACGACGCCGCCGCGTTCCTTGGCGTGGCCAGCGGCGTGCCGGTCGTCTCCGATCCGCGCGCCGGCCTGGCCCGCGCCAAGGTGCTGATCGATTTCACCCGCCCCGAAGGCACCATGGCCCACCTGGCCGCCTGCCGCGAAATGAGCGTCAACGCGGTCATCGGCACCACCGGCTTCTCGGCGCAGCAGAAGGAAGAGATCGCCCGCATCGCGCAGGACATCGCCATCGTCATGGCGCCCAACATGAGCGTGGGCGTCAACGTCACGCTCAAGCTGCTGGAGATGGCCGCCAAGGCGCTTTCCACCGGCTACGACATCGAGATCATCGAGGCGCACCACCGCCACAAGGTCGACGCGCCCTCGGGTACCGCGCTCAAGATGGGCGAGGTGATCGCGCAAGCCATCGGCCGCGACCTGGAGTCCTGCGCGGTCTACGCCCGCGAAGGCGTCACCGGCGAGCGCGACCCGTCGACCATCGGCTTTTCCACCATCCGCGGCGGCGACATCGTGGGCGACCACACGGTGCTGTTCGCGGGCACCGGCGAGCGCATCGAGATCACGCACAAGTCGGGGAGCCGCGCGACCTACGCGCAGGGCAGCCTGCGAGCCGTGCGTTTCCTGGCCGGCAAGAAGAGCGGCCTCTACGACATGTTCGACGTGCTGGGCCTGAAATAGGCCGGCGCACGCCCCAGGGGAGAGGGCGACCATGGACATTCCTCAGCTGTTCAGCCAGGCCGACGCGATCGGCCGCGCCGTCGCCCTGCTGCTGCTCGTGATGTCGGTGGCCAGCTGGGTGGTCATTCTCTGGAAGAGCTGGCTGCTGCGCCGCGCGTCAGCCGACGTGGCGCGCGCCACCGCCGCGTTCTGGCAATCGCCTTCGCTCGCCGAAGCCCATCAGCGTGTTTCGGGATTCGACCGCGAGCAGCTGGTCATGCCGCTCATCGTCGCCACCGAAGCCCAGCCGCCCGGCTCGCTGGCCTCCGCCGGCGACCGCGGGCAGCAGCTCACCCGCGTGCTGCGCGACGCGCTGCATGCGGTGCTCGACAAGCTGCAGTTCGGCCAGGTGCTGCTG
>Ga0247821_10001826_pt1 | contig 11865 bp, 15 predicted proteins | sample 13C_Glycerol_Day_FD_192481 | JGI IMG/M metagenome (GOLD analysis project Ga0247821, IMG submission 192481) | Soil microbial communities from agricultural site in Penn Yan, New York, United States - 13C_Glycerol_Day14 | ecosystem: Environmental > Terrestrial > Soil > Agricultural land | place... | reverse complement strand
GTTCTGGGAGTGCCTGTTCCCCGGCCTCGACGATCCGGGAACAGCCGAGGACGACGAGCTCCTCGCCGAGCGCCTCCGACAGCTGTCCCTCCCGCCGGTCACGGGTTCGGCCGGCCCCGGGCATCCCGTCGAGGCGAAGGCCGACGGCTCCGCAGCCGACTCACCGCTGACCGACGGCACCGCGGTGCTCGTCGAGCCGCTCGACGGCGGTTGGCTCGTACGCCTCGGGGACGAGCTCGAGATCGCGGTCGGCCACGGCGAGTGGCGGGAGAGTTCACCCCTCGGCCGCCCGATCGTCGCAACCGGCGCCTGGCAGGACGACAGGTTCGTCGCCGACATTTACGTCATCACCACTCCGCACCGCGTCCGGCTGGTCGTAGAGGCCGGTACGGCGGTCGGCGCCTGGAACGTCGTTCCGCTGACCGGTCCCAACCTGGCATTGCATGTCACGGCACCGCTCATGACCCGCCCCGACGTCAGTTAGCGGGTCAGGAACGTCTCGTCGGTGAGGTGGGACAGCTTGGCAGGGTTGCGGACGGCGTAGAGGCCGGCGATCTTGCCGTCCTCGACGTGCAGGACGGTGACGGTGTCGACCTCGTCGGTGAAGCGCAGGACGAGCGCCGGCTGCCCGTTGATTTGCGTTGTCTCCAGCGAGCCTTCGGCCAGGCGTTCCACGGCCAGGGCGAGCAGGCGGGCCACCTTCTCGGCGCCTACGACCGGGCGCGGGAGCGCCTGGACGACGCCGCCGCCGTCGCCGAGGAAGACGACGTCGGGCGCCAGGATGTCGACCAGGCCCTGCAGGTCGCCGGTGTTCACAGCGCGCTGGAACGCGTCGATGGCGTCGCGGGTCTGGTCGGCGGACACGACGCCTCGCGGGCGGCGGGCGGCGACGTGGGAGCGGGCCCGGTGCGCGATCTGGCGGACGGCCTCAGGGGTCTTGTCGACGGCTTTCGCGATCTCGTCGTAGTCGAGGCCGAACACCTCGCGGAGGACGAAGACCGCGCGTTCGGTGGGTTTGAGGGTCTCCAGGACCAGCAGCATCGCCATCGAGACGCTGTCGGCGAGCTCTACGTCCTCGGCGACGTCCGGCGCGGTGAGCAGCGGCTCCGGAAGCCACGGTCCGACGTACGACTCCTTGCGGCGGCCGAGCGTGCGCAGGCGTTGCAGGGCCTGGCGGCTGGCGATCCGGACCAGGTACGCGCGCTGGTCCAGCACCGTGTCGAGGTCCACACCGACCCACCGCAGCCACGTCTCCTGCAGCACGTCCTCGGCGTCCGCGGCGGAACCGAGGAGCTCGTAGGCGACGGTGAACAAGAGGTTGCGATGAGCAACGAAGGCCTCGGTGGCCCGGTCGGTACCGGTCATGGGCTGGACTCCCTCGTACGCACGGATGACACCCACCAGATGCCGCCCGGCCGGATCCTGTGACAGCTGCGTCCGTATGGCGCTCGTCACGTCGGCGGACCGTCACGGGGACCGGGCCCGCGGCATCTCGTGTTCATCCAGTAGATCCCATGAGTGAGGACGACGAACGATGGAACCCCGTATCGACCTGATGCAGAACGAACTCGGCGGCAAGCTGGCGAAGCGGCTGTTCGCCGTACACACCCTGCTGCAGCAGACCGGCCTGTCGCACACGACCCAGAACCTGGTGATGCTCCGGGCCAGTCAGATCAACGGGTGTGGAAACTGCATCGACATCCACGCCAAGGAGGCCGCGGCCGAAGGCGAGACCGCGACCCGGCTGAACCTCGTCGCGGGCTGGCGACACTCGACCGTCTTCACCGCGGAGGAGCAGGCCGCACTCGCGCTCACCGAGGAGGCGACGCGACTGTCCGAACTCCCCGGAGGCGTCTCGGACGAGACCTGGGCCAGGGCGAGCAAGTACTACGACGAAGACCAGCTGATCGCGCTCGTCACGCTGATCGCGATGATCAACGCGACCAACCGGCTCGCCGTGACGCTCAACCAGCTCGGCGGCTCCTACGAGCCGGGCCTGATGTCGGCGGTCGCGGCCGGCTAGACCGGCGTCTCGTCCAGGTCCCAGATCCGCCGGCTGGTCCAGGCGTACTCCCAGGCCTGGATGTCCGGCGGCTCGATGCCGAGGCCGGTGAGGATGGCGCAGACCTGCTCGCGGTGGTGGTTGGCGTGGTTGATCGCCTGCGCGACGAAGATGCCGGCCCGTGTGCCGCGGGTGTTGTCGTCGACGATGATCACGCGTTCGACGTCGAACGGCTGGGTCAGGAAGTACTCCCAGAGATCGCCGGCCTCGGCGTTCCAGCGGGCGAGCGTCTCCAGATCGGCGGCCGGTTCGCTGTCGACGAAGTCGAGCGGCCGGTCCGCGATCCCGCGCAGGTAGCTGCCGTCGCAGCGCACGATGTGGTCGAGCGTCGCGAGAATGCCGCCATACGTGCCGACGCCGGTGATCTGGAGCTGATCGGCGGTCAGGTTCTGCGCGCGACAGAAGTCGATCAGACTGCCTGTCGCCCAGTTGTTGTGCCGGATGGGGTCGTAGAGCACGTCGTTGAGTCCCATACCGGCCCAAGGTAGCCGCGAGGCCTCCCCGGGGACACCGGATTTCCCCGGGGAGGCCGAGCGTCAGCCCGCGGCGGCGATGTTCACCATCCAGTTGATGCCGAACCGGTCGGTGACCATACCGAACTCGTCGCCCCACATCTGCTTCTCGAGCGGGACCGTCACTTTGCTGTCGCCGGCGGACAGCTTCTCCCAGTACCCACGCAGCTCGTCGCCCTCGCCGCTGAGGCTGATCGCGATGTTCTGGCCGGGGTTGTACGGCATGCCCTGCGGCGTGTCGGACGCCATCAGCGTGAACCCGCTCGGGGTCTCCAGCTGGCTGTGCATCAGCTTCTCGTCGTCCTCCGGACCGTGACCGGCGCCGAACTCCTTGAAGGTGTTCGCGGACAGGTCACCGCCGAAGACGCTCTGGTAGAACTCCATCGCGGCGCGTGCGTCGCCGTCGAACTGGATGTACGGATTGAGCCGGGATGCCATCGGATTGTCCTTCCCCCATCTCGGCCGGGCCCTCTGGCCCGGCCCCCATGCTCCGCACAGTAGACCCGGCCACGGACAGTTCGCGACCCTTGGAAACCCGCCGTCCGGTTAAGGTCTGGCCATGATGTTGCGACATGTCACGATCGATGCCGGGAACCCGTACGAGCTGGCGCAGTTCTGGAGTACCGTGACCGGCTGGCCGGTGGCGGACGGGGACGAGCCGGGCGACACCGAGGTGCTGGTGCAGGCGCCGGCACCGGTGCCCGGGCTGCTGTTCATCGCGGTCCCGGAGGGAAAGACGGTGAAGAACCGGGTGCACTTCGACTGGGCCCCGACCGAGCGGACGCGGGACGAGGAGGTCGAGCGGATCCTCTCCCTCGGCGGCACCGTCCACGAGGACCACCGGGTCCCCGACGGCCGCGGCTGGGTCACGATGAAGGACCTCGAAGGCAACGAGTTCTGCGTCGAGCGCAGCGAGGCGGAACGGGCCGGCTGATCAGCCCGGCGGCCGGGGCGGGAAGCTGTCCAGGTACGCGCGGGCGCGGGGCCGCGGATCCTCGTGGTACAGCTCCGGCGGCCGGTGGTAGTTCTGCGCACAGAAGGTGGCGAGATCGGACGTGACCGGGACGAGTTCCCAGGTCGCGTCCGGCTCGTACGCCGCGGTCGCCGCGAGCAGCTCGTCCTGCAACGTCCACCCGTCGTGATCGAACGCCCACGTCCCGTCGGTCGCGATCACATGCGACGGGTTCTCCTCCCCCGCCTTCCACACCGCGCACACGCCGTACGCCGGGTTCCGCGCGACGAACTCCCACGCGAGGATGTGACAGGCGCCCGCGGCGAAGAACGCCTGGTCCGTCCGCCGCCAGGACACCTCCTGGTCGGCCCGCTCCTCCGGCGTCCGCCGGAACATTCCTGCCGGCCGGTACATCAGCTCAGCGCCGTCGCCTGGGACCAGCGGATCTGCCAGCCGGCCGTCGTACGCCGGTAGCAGTCGAGGTGCCAGGCGTTGAGCGGACCGGGTTCACGGCCGTTGACGCCGATCTCGATCGCCGACCGGTAGCGCAGGGCCGCGACCGCGCCGTCGACCATCACGTCGATGTCGGTGATCGGCTCGAACCGGCGATAAAGGATCTCGCCGGTCTCGATACCGCCCAGGTACTCCGCCTTGGTCCAGGTGTGGCCGCTCGGCGTGACGATGACGAAATCCGGTGCGTGGATCGCGTCGGCCTCCGGGATCCGGCGGGCGACCAGGTGTGCCAGGCGGGTGCGTTCGAGGTCGCGGAGGAGATCGGCTTCCGGCATGACCGAAAACCTACCCACGATCCGGCTCTTCGGAGATGCTGGTCCGGGGAACCGGGGGGTTCGCTCCGAACACGTGGGGGGTAGGAGCATGCAGCGAATGCGGGGGTCGCCGCGTCATGTCAGTGTGCGGAGACGACGGAGGCTGGGGGGCGTCGCGGTGGTGGACGACATACAACAGCGGCCGAGGCACGAGCGGGTGTCCGTGCTGCGGAAGTTCCTGGGGTCGGTCGCCGCGATCGGAGTGACGCTGCTCGTGCTGGCACTGCTCGGCGCGGTGCTCGTCGTCCTCGAGCCGCGGTCGACGAGCGCCGACAGTACGGTCGGCGGTTCGTACAGCGTGCCGTCCAAGGGCCCCGGGCGCTGGGGGTCGGGGACACTCGGTCCGTGGGACGGCCTGGCCCGCCGGATCTCCCCCGAGGACGAGATCCGCGACGTGCTCGCGTTCGACGGGATCTTCATGTTCGGCGACAGCATCGCCGTCCAGGACAGCGCCGCACTCGAGCGGCTGCTGACCGATCGCACCGGCGAGTCGATCGCGATCCACGACTGGTCCGGGCAGCCGGCGTCGGCGGCCGTCGACGCGCTCGCGGAGTGGTCGCGCGACTACGGTCTGCCGCGGCGGATCGTGATGGCGGTCGGGACGAACGACATCTTCGACCCGCCCGCGTTCGCCGCCCAGGTCGAGCGCGCGCTCCGGATCGCCGGCCCGGACCGGACCGTGTACTGGGTGGACGTGTACGTGGCCCGCACCAAGCAGCCCGACGCCATCCGCGATGCCGACCTCGCCAACAGCACCTGGATCAACCAGCAGCTGCAGGACGCGGCGCTCCGGCACCCGAACCTGCGGATCATCGACTGGTCGGGCTTCCTGATGTCCCAGCCGGACCGCCCGGCCGAGTACCTGCGCGACGGCGTGCACACCAGCCGGCCGGCCGGCGGCGCGGCCCGCAACGAACTGATCGCGGACGCGCTCCAAAGCCGGTAAACCTCGCAGCCCGGCTCCGCGTGAAGGATTGCGAGGAGGTGGGCATGTCCATCAAGCGCTGGTCGGTCTCGGCCTTTCTGATCGTGGTCCTGACCGCGTTCCTCCTGACCCTGCTGCATCTCGAGGCGCCTGCCGCACACGCGAAGGCGGCGCCACCGGCCGTCGACCCCGGAAGCTACGGATCCGGCACGCTCGGGTCCTGGCAGGGAGACAACCACGTCATCTCGGACAGTGCGGCGGTCCGCGAGACGGTCAAGAACAACGGCGTGGTCCTCTTCGGCGACAGCATCGCCGTCCAGGACGGTGACGCTCTCGGCCGGCTCCTCGGACAGCAGCTGCACACGTCGTTCGCGGAGTACAGCTGGGCCGGCCAGCCGACCTCCGCCGCCGTCGACGCGATGGCGGTCTGGGCTCGTGAGTACGGTCTGCCGCGGCGGATCGTGATGGCGGTCGGGTCCAACGACATCTTCGACCCGCCGGCCTTCGCGGCCCAGGTCGAGCGCGCACTCCGGATCGCCGGGCCGGACCGGACGGTGTACTGGGTCGACGTCCAGGTCTCCCGGACCGACGAGCCCGCTGCGGTCCAGGTCGCCGACCAGCGCAACAGCGCCTGGATCGACCTGCAACTCGAACAGGCGGCGCTGCAGCACCCGAACCTGCGGATCGTGCACTGGGCCGAATTCCTCGCGGCCCATCCCGAGCGGCTGCACACGGATCTGCGCGACGGCCGGCACACCACCGTCCCGGCCGGGCAGAACGCGCGAAACACCCTGATCCTGCAGGCGATCCGGCACGGCTGACGCTGCCCGTGCGGGCAACCGGAACCGAAGTCGGCGATCCGAAGCAACTTTTCCGGCCGCTCGCGACATCTATGAGGTAGAGGAACCATTCCGACCTCGGGGGGAACCGATGGCGACGTACCTGACAGGAGCCGGCCGGCCGCAATTTTGATGCCGGGCGCAACCTTCGACGAGCTGCCGCACGTTTCCGAGGTACCACGCACACCACTCGACCTTGTCCCGGGGATCGCCCCACCCGAATTCAGGTCTATGCCAGAATAGGCATGCCCTCGGGCATGCGGGGAGGACCCACGATGCCCGCGAGACATCTGCGCACGACCGGTGCGACCCTGCGACTCACGATCACGCTGCTCGTGAGCGCTGCGGTGCTGGGCGCCGTCCTGGTGATCCCGTGGGGCGGTTCCGAGCCCGAGGCAGCGCCGGACCCGACCGTGAGCCACACCCCGGAGCCGCCGACCCCGCCGCCGGCACCGGCGCGGCAGAACGTCTACACCTGCCCGGCGTACAGCGGGATCGACTCCGCGAACCCGGTCGCCAACCTCGCCAAGGACACCTTCACCTGGGGTACGACGCCGCCCACCAAGGTCGGTGACGGCAAGGGGAACGTCGACTGGCGGATGAACCCGGACAAGAACCCCAGCTGGTACATGTGGCTGCACTCGCTGCGGTGGCTCGGACAAGGGATCAACGCGGCCGCGAAGGGCGACAAGGCCGCGCTGCAGCGGGTCAGCGCGATCGCGCGCGACTGGGTCAACGACAACCCGTACTCGTGGAAGTCGGACGTCGGTGCGTACGAGTCGACGATGCACCGCACCAACGTGCTGATCTGCCTGCGGCAGGCGGTGCTGTCGGGCCTGCGCGTGAGCAAGCTGCCGACGACGTACGCCTGGCTGGACAAGACGCTGCTGCAGCACGCCTGGTTCCTGCAGAAGAACTACAGCGGCGACTGGAACCACGGCACCGACGAGAGCCTGGCGCTGTTCGGCGTCGGCTGCACGTTGAAGCGGGACGATCTGAAGAAGGTCGCAACCGACCGGCTGACCAGCGCGATCAAGACCTCGATCGACACGCAGGGGTCGACGAACGAGCAGTCGACGGCGTACGCGCAGTTCAACTACGCGCTCTGGGGACGGGCCATCGACGTACTGCGCAAGTGCGGGGCCGACCCCGGTACGACGATCACGGCGCGCCGGCGGGAGCTCGCGAAGTGGCTCGCGCTCGCGACCAACTCGCTCGGCAACCTGCCGCAGATCGGCGACTCCGAGGTGGTCCGCACGGTGCCCGTCACCGGGACGGTCCTGGAGTATGCCGGGACGCTCGGCGCGCGCGGGATCCGGCCGACGCAGCGGATCGGGATCTTCGACGCCGGGTACATCTTCGGGCGGACCGGCTGGGGCGAGAAGCGGCCGTTCACGCAGGAGTCGACGTACAGCATCCGGTTCGGGCCGGCGCGGAAGCTGCACGGGCACGAGGACCACACGTCGATCACCTACACGTCCCGCGGGCGGGACATCCTGATCGACGGCGGGCACTCCGGGTACAAGTGGGACGATTGGCGGAGCTGGGCGAAGAGCCAGTTCGCGCACAACGAGCTGACCGTCGCGTCGACCGCCGCCGAGCACCCGGACACCAAGCTGGTGCGCTCGTCGATCAAGGACACGTCGGAGTTCTACGAGCTGAAGGACAAGCTCGGAGCGGTCGACCGGACGCGTGGCGTGCTGGTGCTGAAGGACCCCGATCTGATGGTGGTGCTGGACCGCGGGACGTCGGGTTCGGACCAGCAGTACTCGACGCTGTGGCACCTGCCGGCGGACCAGAAGGTGGTTGTCAGCGGCAATGATCGGGCGGTGGCGGCGCGGCCCGGCGAGCGAGTGAAGACCACGCTGCTGCAGATCCCGTTCCAGCAGGAGACGACGCCGATCGAGGTGACGACCGGGCAGCAGACTCCCGTCCAGGGGTGGCACTACCTGACGATCGACAAGCGGGTGCCGGCGCCGGTGGTGAAGTTCAACCGGTCCGGGCACGACGCGAAAATCCTGTCCGTGATCGCACCGAGCCGCGCCAACGCGGCGGTGTCGTACACGACGTCGTGGCAGGGGTCGCGGATGATCCTGAACCTCACCGTCGACGGCGTCACCACAACGGTCGGGGTGTCCGAGGACGGGACGCTGCAGCGGATCAAGTAGGTGTGGCGGATCTCCAGCACTCATCAATCGCCGGTTTCGGCCCGCGCTGAGCGTGGACAGCGCCGAAGAAGGCGAGTTGTGTAGTGCTGGAGATCCGCTCAGGCCTTCTTGGCGCCGACCGGTTGCCAGTCGCGCGGCGGGTCCTCACCGACCCGGCCGTCGACAGCCTCGCGGATCAGGTCGGCGTGGCCGGTGTGGCGGCCGTACTCCTCGATCAGGTCGCAGACGAGCCGGCGCAGACTGGGGTGCCGGCCGTCCGGCCAGCTGATGTGCGCCGCCTGGCCGAGCCCACCGTCCGCGATCGCCGCCGTCAACGTCTCCCGCGAGCGGGCGACCGCGCCGTCCCAGAGCGCGTACAACTCCTCCGGGGTGTTGTCGACGGCGGAGTTGAACTCCCAGTCGTTGTCGTCCCGCCAGCCGTTGTCCAGCCACGGCCCACCCATCGGCTTGCCACGGAGCTTCACGTCGAACATGTAGTCCTCGTTCGCCGCGAGATGCTTCATCAACCCGCCGAGCGTGATCGACGACGCCCCGATCCGCGTGTTCAGCCCGTCCGCGTCGAGTCCGTCCACCTTGTACCGGAACGTGGTCCGCAGCCGGTCCAGCGCCCCGACCAGATGCTCCGCCTCACTTCCCGCCAACGGCGGCTCCCACCACGGCGAAACCCACTCATCCTCAGCCATACCTGCACCGTAAACCTCATTCCGGACGGTCTCCTTCCGGAACTAGTCGCCGACAGCGCGAGCCTCACGGTCCAGCCGGCGGGCGGTGCGTACGCCCCAGATCACCAGGCCGACGACGAACGCGATGCCGGCCACCGACACCGCCCTGATCGGCCAGTCCGGGATCGAGATCGCCGTCCAGCCGAGCGCTGCGAGCACCGCGAGAGTCATCGCACCGCCGAAGACCGCACTCAGCACAACCCGCGCCTTGGTCCACGGTTGGGGCCTCGGCGGGTTCTGCGCCAGCCGGTAGGCGCCGAACGCGAAGGCGACGGCAAGGACGGCCGGCAGGACCGCGCCCAGCGCGTCACCTGCCAACCCGTTCGCGACCGCCGCAACGACATTGCCCGCCACGGCCACCCACAGCAGAACCGTCAGTCCCCTCATGAGCTGATGGTAGGCGGCGGGACGCTCACAGCGTGCGCCGTACGACGACGTTGCGTCTGGCTGTGGTGCGGTTCTCGGCGTACGGCGTGAAGCCGGCGCCGAGGAACGTGCTGAGTACGCCGCGGCCTGGGTCGCCGGGCATCGCCTTCACCGGGTAGGCCTCGACGATCCGGGCGCCTGACGTCCGCGCGTACTCGACGGCCGCGTCGATCATCGGCGCAGTGAGGCCGCGTCCGCGGTAGCCGCGCTTCACGAACAGGCAGTTGATCGCCCAGATCGTCTCGTCGCCGGGGTCGTCGATCGGCAGCGTCCGCGAGTGCATGATCGCGTAGTACGCCGTCCGCGGCGCGACCGCGCACCAGACCGCCGGCCGCGCGTCGACGTACCCGATCAGCCCGACCGGACTGCCCGCTTCGACGAAGCTCTGCAGCGCGGCGCGGTTCTCGGCGTTTCCGTTCGCGGCAACTTGTGCGGACGGCAACCGGCGCGCCATGCACCAGCAGCCGCGCGTCCCGCCGCTCGGCCCGAACAGCTCGAGCAGGTCGCCCCACCGCTCCTCATCAACTACCCGAGCCACGAACTCCATCGGGGCACTCATCGGCCGCGAGCGAGGCGCAGATAGAGGTCGCGGAGCAGGCAGATCTCGGCGCCGTGGTGGATGAGTTCGACGTTCGAGTAGAGGATGACGCGCGCTATCGGCTTGTCGGCGAACGCGGGCGGGGCGGTGGGACCCTGCGGCTGGGCGAGGCCGTCGTCGCCGAGGCGCCGTACACCGTCGAGCCACCGCGCGTACACGTCGTCGAGTTGTTGCAGCGCTCCATCGGCAGTCCCCGCGAACTCGAACGTCGCGAGATCGGCCGGCGGGCCGCCGAACCGCTTCGCGTTCGACTCCGCGAAGCCCTGGATCAGATGCCCGAGCCGCCAGGCGATCGTGGTGACCGGCTCCGGATCCACGGTCTCGCCGTAGTCCCAGGTGAACTCCCCCGCGCCGAACGACAGCTGTGCACGGCTCGTGCCCCGACGGCTGAGTGTCCAGCAACCGTCGACCGGCTCCCAGAAGTACTCGTCGTCGGTCAGCCCGTCGAGCCTCGGCCGCAGCCGGGTCTGCCAGTGCGCGTCGATCTGATCAGTGACCTCGGCATTCCAGTCCACACCGGATGGTATTCGCGGCTAGTGTCCCCAGGCATGAAAACCGAGCTCGGATTCGTCGTCTGGCCGCCCGACCCGATCAAGACCGAGCGTCTTGTGCTCCGCGAGCCCGAGGCCCGTGACCGTACGGCGCTCATCGAGCTGCTCGCCTCGCCGGAGGTCGGTACGTACATCGGCGGCCCGCAGCCCCGCGACGAACTGGAGCGCGCGATCCCGGCCGCGCCCCGGCGCCGCGCCGGCCTGTTCGCGGTCGACCTCGACGGGTCGATGATCGGCACGGTCACCCTCGACGAGCGGGAGGTTCGCCCGGACATCGCGCCCGTCGAACTCGGCTACCTGTTCGTCCCGTCGTCCTGGGGCCACGGCTACGCCACCGAAGCTTGCTCCGCCGCCCTCACCTGGCTCAGCGCCGCCCGCCCCGGCACTGCAGTGGCCCTCACCACCCAGACCGCCAACGCCGCGTCGATGCGCCTGGCAACCAAGCTCGGCTTCACCGAGCTGGAGCGCTACGAGGCCTGGGGCGCCAACCAATGGCTGGGCATCTGGTCTCCCCCTGCTTGAGCCAGATCAATGTCAAAAGCTGCAATTTGCCGCGGATCTGCAACCATCTCCCGCTCTCACGACATCTAATGAGGTGTAAGAGGTCTAGTCCTGATCTCCTGCAGGGGAGCAGGAACGCGTGGGGGGAACACCGCAGTGGATCGCAACACGAACAAGGGTCGGGCTGAGCAGGCGGCGTCGCCGGGCGGGGCGGCGTCGCCACCGGCCGGGATGCCGGCGCGGGACGGGATGCCGGCGCGGCTCGACGCGCCTGTCCGGCTGCTCGTCGGGCCGGCCAACTTCGCGGGGCAGGGCACCCGCTGGGCCCGCGCACTCGAAAACCGGGCGACCAACACGAAAGCGACGTCGTTCGCGTTCTTCAAAGGCGTCCTCGACTACCCGGTCGACTACGGCGTTCCGGCCCGTACTTACCGGCGTAATCCCAGGTGGCGGCTGAACTTCTACAACCACGTCGTACGCAACTACACGCACGTGCTGCTCGAAGCGGCCCGCCCGATCTTCGGCCCGCTGCACGGCCCGGACGGATCCTTCGAGATCCCGCACCTGCTCACCAAGGGCCTCCAGGTCGCGCTCATCGCGCACGGTTCCGACGTACGGATTCCCAGCCGGCACGTCGAGACCGAGCCCTGGTCGCCGTTCCCGGATCTCGAGGACGAGACCGTCGAGCTGCTCGAGCGGAACGCCACCCGCGCCGCGGAGCTGTTCACGTCGTACCCGGGCCAGGTGTACGTCTCCACGCCCGACCTCCTCGACTACGTCCC